>Ga0315281_10016016_pt1 | contig 10020 bp, 3 predicted proteins | sample YL17G07_0_MG_FD_204540 | JGI IMG/M metagenome (GOLD analysis project Ga0315281, IMG submission 204540) | Sediment microbial communities from Yellowstone Lake, YNP, Wyoming, USA - YL17G07_0 | ecosystem: Environmental > Aquatic > Freshwater > Lake > Sediment | place: USA: Wyoming | collected...
TGCCGCTCTGGTCGATGACCGGATCGCGCAGTTCGTTGAACGGCCACTGGCGAGTGTAGTTGTAGATGTTGCCGCCCTTCACCCAGTTGAGCGTGGCGCTGAACGCGACACTCTTATACTGGACCGTTGACGTCATACCCATGTTGAAGTCCGGATTCACATCTCCGATCTGCACCTGGGAGGTGGACTGCGTGCACGCGCCGGCAGTGCCCACGGTGCACTTGTAGTACTTCAGAGGCTGTTCGTTGACCGTGTGAAACTTCGCCGTGTCAACGTAGAAGCCTTCTTCGTTCAGTTTGTAGGACCCCGCTGTGCCGGCAAGCCTGCCGGCGTCGATCGTGGCCTGGAGGTCAGCGGCCGTCTTGATCCACTTGCTGCCGTAGATCACGCCGAACGGCTCACCCTTGCCGATGCGGAAGATCTGTGTGTTGGGGTCGTTGTCACTTGGGCCAGCAAAGAACGCGGGAACGCTCAACTCCGTGATCTTCTGTCGCGTGCGGTCGCCCGTGAGGTTCAGGCGCCAGAAGTAGTCCTTCTTGGAAAGCAACACGGCACCGATCGCGACTTCATGTGACTTGCCCTCAAGCGTACCCGCGTTCTGCCACTGCGTCTGATAGCCGCTCGCGGAAGACAACGGAACGCGCAAGATCTGGTTGGACGTGGACTTATCCGAGTAGCTGTACTCCAGGGTGTAGTTCGTCAGGAAGTTGACGTTGAAGCCGATCTCAGTCTCCTTCGAGAGGGCGGGCTCCAACTTGTTGTTGCCGAGGTTGACCTTCTCGGGCTTGCCGCCCACGACTGCGAAGGTCTCGTACTGGGCTCTGAACGGCGGACGCAAACCGGCCGTCCCCACGGCGATGCGCAGCTTCAACTCATCCACACCTGGAATCGAAACGTCCTCAGTGACGCGATACGCCGCGGACGCCCGATAGTAACTCTTGGTGCGCGCCAGAGCGCCGAACAGCGACGACTTGTCCTGCCGAAGCAGGCCACCGAAGATGTAGCGGTCCTTGATCTCAAAATCGGACGTCAAATACAGATTTTGCGCGCGAATCGTCTCGGTGCGCGAGCCGGGCGATATGGTCGCGGACGGGTCGGCTGCCGCAAACTCCGTGACCTTTGGAACCGTAAGCTGGCTGGCATTGACGCTCACGAAGCTGCCCTGCTGATCCTCGTAGCTCATCGCCACCTTGGTGACGTTGCGGACCTTTTCATCCATGAAGACGCGGACCGAAGTCAGCCCGATATTGGTGTTGTACGACCGGTCTGCGTTCGTCCGGCTGAACAGACTGCCTGCGCCGGCAGAACCGGATGAGTTCGTGTAGCCAATCGGGGTGAACGCCTTGTAGCCGGCGCTGGACTCGTCAAAGCCGACAGTGGCCTCGCCAGTGAGCCACGTGTACGGACGGTACGCCGCCCGGAACGTGCCCGAGAACCGATCGCGATCGTTGGTGACTTCGCGCTGCTGAAGGCTGTACAGCGGATTGGTGACGTTGCCCGACGCCGGCGACTGCTTGATGACCGGATTGAACGCGCCTTTGAGCGAGCCGGACGTCAAGACCGAATCGATCTTGATGTTGGGCTCGAGGAAACGAAGGCCGAAGAAGATGCCGAAGTCCTCCGTCTGATCGGAGTGGGATCGGCCGTAGAACGCTCCCATGCCGATGTCGATGTTGTCCGTGAGCGCCTGATCGACGTTGAGGCGGAAGTTCTGGCGGGAGAACCCCTTCAGCATGGTGAGGACACCGGCATCGCGGGTGTTCTGGAACGATGCGTTGAAGTTCGTGGCCCCTTTCCGTTGCCCGGCCGAAGCGTAGTTCGTGAGGAACTGGCCCGGCTTGTACACCAAGCCAAGCTGATCGTAGACCACCGGGTAGTTGTTGTCCGCGATCAGGTTGTCGGTGCTCACGCGGCTGCCCGTCGACTTGTCAAAATCCGTCACAGCCGATGTGGACGCCGTGGTCTCGGTGCAAACGGCCGCGCCGCATTTCACCTGGTAGTTGTGATGCAAGTTGTTCGCCAGCACCTTCGGCAGCTCACTCGAGCCATACTCACTGCGCAGCGCGAACGACGTCTGGCCTTCTGCCAGGTTGGTACCACGCTTGGTGAAGATCTGAATGACGCCATTGGCTGCGTCGGATCCGAACAGAGAACTGGCGGCCGCGCCCTTGATCACTTCGATACGCTCAATGTCTTCGCCGTTGACGTCCGCCAATGTCAGCCGGGTGATCGTTCCGTCGAGGATCACGAGCGGATCTTGGCGACCCGTGAGGCTGGTCGCAGCGCGCAGCCGAATGGCGGGCGCGTCACCGGGCCGGCCGGTGGACGGAAGCACACTCGCGCCGGGAATCTTGGAACTGATGGCGCCGAGCGGCGACCACGAGGGAACTTCTTTCATCTGCGAGTTGTCAATGACCCCCACACTGAAGGTCGCCTTCTTCTGAGAGGTCGCCTCGCTGGTACCCGTCACGATCACTTCTTCGAGGTTGAGCACGTCTTTCTCGAGCTCGAAGTTGTGTTCAACGCGGCCCGATGCGAGGACCACCGGCAGGCGCTTGGGCTTGTAGCCGATGTACTTCGCCAAGACGTTCGCGTTCCGTCCCACTCGGCTCGCGACGTCCACAGTGAAGGTGTACCTGCCGTCCGCGTCCGCGACCCCGCCAACTCCAAGATCCGGAATGCCGACGCTGGCGCCGCCGAGCGGTTGCCCGGAGTTGGACGTCACGCGTCCGCTAAAGGTCGCCGTTTGTGCTGAGGCAGTGCCCGCGAGGAGCATGACTGCCAACAGGACCGTGAGTGCCGTGGCAACTCTACGGAGTGGGAAACCGCCCATATTCTGACCTCGCAGCGCGTAAGGGATGAGACCGCTGGTACGCAGAACCGAACGCAACAAAAACAATGTCGGCCAATCGTGACAAAACGTGGCATCACCGCCACGCGCCTGTCAACCATCAACCGCAACTTCGCTAAGTCTTGGAAAGCACAGGGAAAATGAGACTTAGGCCACCGGAGTGCAAGACCCGGAAGGGTGCTGTTTGCTATACCAACCTGCTTGAACCCGGTTCGCGTCACACTGGGACCGCCCGTCGGGCAGGGGGTATTGGTGGGCTGGCCCCCATGCCATAGGATGGAGAGACGTGCTGCAACCACGAATCAGACCAATCTTCCTGGCGGGACTGGCGAGCCTGCTCGCTGCCGGTGCCAACGCGCAGCCAGCGACCGCCACCCTCACCGGGCGCGTAACGGACCGGTCCACGGGCCGAGGCGTCGTCGGCGCGCGCTTGGTTGTCCAGGCTGACAGGCGCTCCGTGACGACGGATTCCCTCGGGAACTATGAGTTCAAGGGTATTCCCGCCGGTGTCTCGCAACTCAACGTGCTCGCCGAACGGTTCCCGGCCCTGAGCTTCATGGTTCAGTTGGCGCCGGCAGAGCGATTCAACCGGCCCGTGGAACTCGATTCCTCGGCGGCGGGCCGTTCAGCGCAGGCGCTTCCTGCAGTCGGCGTGTCCGCCGCGGCCCCAATTGCGAACTATCGCCTCGCGGCATTCGAGCGCCGCAGGATTGCGGGCCGGGGCCAGTACCTCAATGAAGAGGAAATCATGAAGACCGGTGCATTCAACGTCGCCGATGCCGTCAAGGGTATGCGCGGCGTTCTATATGAATGCGGCGGTGGTTCCGGCTGCTTCGTGCGAATGGCGCGCGCCCCAGCGCGCTGTCTGCCTGAGTTCATCGTGGACGATCAGGTACAGAACGAATTTGGTCCCGCAACGCCCATTCGCGATGTGGTCGCAATCGAAGTGTACAGCGGCGCCACCGATGTGCCGGCCGAGTACGCGGGGCGGAACTCAGGGTGTGGCGTCATTGTATTATGGACGCGGTCCGGCCCGCCGCGAAGAAAACCCTAGGGCCTGACCACGACGGAACGCTCGCCAGGCGCGACCGGGGTCGTCACCAACCGGCCGCCGGGTAGCCGGGCCCAGATCGCGGTGACGTCCTTCGCGGCAAAGAGTGTCGTCGCGTCGTCCATGGACCAATAAGCACTTCCAGCCCGAATCTCCCTCACCGGGCCCGACGCGGAGCCACGAACGGCCCGGAGCTGCGAGCCGATGCCAAGCGGATTGTTGGGGCCACCATCCACGCGCACGCGGATTCCGGGCACGGCACCGCGGTTGTGCCACAGCGTTGTGGCTGCGCCGTTCTGCGAAACCGCCAGGTCCGTGCGGCCGTCGCCATCGTAGTCCGCCGCGGCCGCGCCACGCTGGTCGCCCAGGATACGGATGCCAGACTGCTGAACCGAGCGGGGCCGGAAATTGCCGTGCCCGTCGCCGAGCATCAGGAGACCGCGGCCCGCGTCCAGCCGCGGAGTCTCGATTTCGGTGGGCGAGAAGTTCTGCGCCAGAAAGAGGTCTTCGTTGCCGTCGCCGTTGAAATCGGCGACCACCGGTGCGAATGCCGGCGCCAATTGCGCCTCGGCAGGCAAGGCATGCGCCTCGAAATGGCCGCCGCGGTTGAGGAGCAGCAGGTGATCGTACGTCGTGGCGCCCACCCGCACGGCAAGCGCCGCGCGGGCGCCAAGCACGTCGCCAACGGAGGCGAGCGCATAGTCGCTGAACGACGCAATGCGGTCGCGGGCGGATGGCACCGCGAGCCCCACGCGCGCGAAGGACTCGAGCGGCATCTCTTTGCCGACCGCAGAATCGTACTGTGCAAAGACGAGGCCGATCCCTTGCCCGCCGAAATTGCCTGCGACCAGCACATGTGGCCGAGCGGCGCTTGCACGAACCGGCAGGTTGCGGCCCCAGCTCGTAACCACGAGGTCGAGCCGGCCATCGCTGTCGAAGTCGCCAGCCGAGAGCCCGTTCCAGCGACTCGTTGCTTCGGCGAGACCCCAGTCGCGGGTCACGTCGCGCAGGCGCCCGTGATCGTTGTGGAGCACACGCACGGGCCCCCACTCGGCCGTCACGACGAGTTCCGGCTGCCCGTCGCCATCGAGGTCAGTGAACAGCGCTGCCGACACGAGACCGAGCGCGCCGAGCGCGCGGGCGTTCGCTGTGTCGCGTGACCAGCGGCCGTCCGCGGTGCGGAGGTACAGACGCGACGACGCGGGTAGCGGCCACGCGGTGGGCACGACACGGGCGCCCACGAAGAGGTCGAGCAGGCCGTCGCCGTTCACGTCGCCGAGCGCGAGCGGGCCCACGCTGGCGCTGTCGCCAGGGACTTTCATCGCGGGCGCGCCCGGCCCAATCGAGACCACCGTGGGAAGCGCGAGGGCGTCGGTCGCTGATGCCGCCTCGTAGTTGGATTGGCCGGCAAGCAACTGAGAGACTCCGCGACGGGTGGGAACCGGAAGGATCGTGGTGAGGTCGCCAAGCGCGGTCTGCGCAGGCAGGGCCACAAACCGCTGTCCGGTATTGCGAAGCACGCCGGGTTTGCCGCCTCGGCCGCTCGCCACGACAAGGTCGACGCGTCCGTCGCCGTCCACGTCATTCCAGGTGACGCCCGGCCCAAGCTGACTGAAGCGCATGGGAATGAGCGGCTGCCGCGCGAAGTCGTCGAACACGGAATCCACGTGTGTGTGTCCACCGAGCAGCGCCGTTGCGTCCTCGAAGAGCGCCGTTTCCGTTGGGAGCGTGAGCGTCGCCTCTGGGCCGGCGCCGGCTTCGTTGATCTCGTACAAGCGATTCGGCCGCGCTCGAGCCAGGTGGCTCACAAGCCCGCCGCGCCAGCGGACGTCGATCGTGAGCACGGAGTCCTGCCCCGCCGCGAACGTCAGCTGCGCGTCGCTGCCCGACAGGTAGTAGCCGCCGGCGGTGACTTCCCTTGACTGCTCCGGCACTGACGGCGTGTCGGGACCAGACCGCACAGTCGCTTTCGCGCCGATTCCCTCGCTGTTGCCATCCTTGCCAACGAGGCGCACGGCGAGTCGCGGGGCGTTGGCCTCGTTGCGATAGACGACCGGCGCCGCATTGAGCCTCGTGGCGACGACGTCGAGGTCGCCGTCGCTGTCGAGGTCTGCGAGTGCGATACCCTGCGAGATGGCTTCCTCAGTTCCGATGCCCCACGCGCGACTCATGTCCGTGAACGTGAGGTCGCGGTTGTTATGGAAGGCGACGCTAAGCGTGGCGCTTTTCGGAAACTCGCCCTGCTCTCGGTTCCACGACACGCGCGGGAAGGCGTTCCGGATGCGCTCGAACGTGTCCGCGTCGCGCACGTCCCAGCGGTGGCCGTTGACGGCGATGAGGTCCTCGTAGCCATCGAGATCGACATCGAGAAACGCGGAGCCCCACGTCCAATCCGTGCCGCTGACACCGGCGAAGTCGCCGATCGAGGCCCACGTGCCGTCGCCGCGCGACAGTTGCAGGCTGTTGCGCATCCACTGCTGCCGGTCGTCCGGCAGCCCGCCGCGTTTGGGGCTGGGCGAGTGCGTGGGAAATTGGCGCTGCCGCTGCGCCAGCGTCGGACTCATCATGTCCGCGGTGAAGAAATCCGGGTGCCCGTCGCGATTGATGTCGCCGAAGTCGACGGACATGCAGGTGTTGCTCGTTTCGCGCATCGACAGCCACGGCGTGAGGCGAAAGTTGCCGAGTCCGTCATTGATCCAGAACTGGTCCGGATCCTCGAAATCGTTGCAGACATAGAGGTCCGGCGCGCCGTCGCCGTTCACGTCGTAGAATCGGGCAGCCAGTGTGAAGTAGTCCGGCTCCGCGGCCAGCGGCTTGCCGCGTTCGTCGCGCCAGCGCGCCCCGATCTGCAGCTCCTGCGTGAAGTGGCCCTTGCCATCATTGAGGAAAAACAAATCCGGCTCGGCGCGCTGCGACCGCATGATGCCGCCGAGTTCCGGGTGATCCTCGATGCGGAATTCCTTCTTCCATTCGTCCACGACGCGATAGTTGTTGCCGATCTTCTTGACCACCTGATCGAACGCGCGCTGCTGCGGCGTGTACACGTCGAGCGCGTTGCGGGTCTTGTACGTACCGACGTACAGATCGAGATCGCCGTCGCCGTCCACGTCTGCGATGGTCATGGTGGTCGCGGCGTAACCGCCCCGCAGACCGCTGGCGCCGGTCACATCGCTGAAGTGTCCGGCACCGTCGCCCTTCCAGAGTTTGAGCGGACCACCCTTGGTGCCCACCACGAGATCGAGGTGGGCGTCGCCGTCGAGGTCCGCGAACGTGGCGCTGGTCGTGGCCAGGTCCTTTGTGTCGATGCCGGACGACGCCGTGATGTCGGTGAAGCGGAATCCGCGGGCATTGTGGTACAACGCCGCGGGATGCTCGACCGAGGCGAAGAACAGATCCGGCAATCCGTCGCCGTCAATGTCGCCGGACGCCACGCCGGCGCCGATGAGGAGCTGCCGGTCGTAGATCGCGCGTTCATCGGCGACGTCGTTGCGATGTGTGATGCCGGTGGCTCCGGACGCAAGCGCCGTGAATCCCGCGTGGCCGCGCGTCGGGACGTCGAGGTTGCGCCAGCGGTAGCCGGATTCCTGGTGCCACGCGGTGTCGACGGCGTCACCGCCACACCCCACGAGCGCGGCCGCGAGACTCAGGGCCGCGGTACGTCGCGTCACGGTGCTGCGCGCGTCCTGAGCCGCACGAGGACGCGCTGCCCGATGCACTTGCCCTGCGCCGTGCCGTTGACGACCGCCGGCATGAAGTGGATACCGCCATAGACCCGCGAGACGGCGACTTCGTCCCGCGCGTGCGTGAAGTTCCGGTAGCTTCGCGCCGGCGCGCCAATGTCGACCTGCGTGGAATCCGTGAATGGGATGCTGTCGCCCAACAACGCCACCAGCACCTCCGACGCGGCGCCGGAGAGTGTCGAATGGCCGGACGGGTACTCCGGGAACGGCGGCGTTGCGAAGAGCGTGTTCCATTTCGCGTTGAAGACGCGATGCACGTAGGTCACGGGCCGCACCACGAGCGACCGGTACTTCTCCTTCCAGCAACCGACGAACGCATCGGCGATCGCGACCGACGTGAGCATGTACGCCTCCGCCGCCTGATCCGCGCGCAGGTGCCGCATCGCCGTCATCTGGTTCACCACACTGATCCAGTGAAAGCCGGGCGTTCCCGTTGCGACGGGGTTATCCGCCCAGAAGAGCGCGATGGCCTTCTTCTCCTCGTCGAGCGTCTGCACGGAGTCGTACAGCTCCTTGCCCATCTTCCAGAAATCCGAGCCGGGCTTTTGGGAATACACCGGCGGCGGTGGCGGCGCGCATTCATCGCCGTTGCGCAGCGCGAAGGTCCGGAGGGTGCCCCAGTACGGCTCCGTGGGCTTGATGGGATTGAACTGCGGCAGCGTGGTCTTGGGGCCAAGTGCCTTGGGCCGGTTCGTGAACACGTTGCGTGTCGACGCGCGCGCGGCATCCGCCGTTGGCGCCGCACTGCCGGCCAGCACGATGTCCGATTCAGCCGAAAGTTGCTGAGCGACAAACTGATCCGTTGTCACCGTGTTTACCCACTGCGAAACCGATGTGGGCGCCGGCCACGCGCGCCCACGCGTGGCGAAAAATCCGTCGGTCGCTGCCCACGCGAGAATTGACTTGGCCAAGGCCCGGCCGTGAGCGACCGAGCGTTCGCGCAGATCTCCTTTGACGCCTGCTCGGCGACGCGCCTCGATCTGCGCGGCCGCCAGCGAATCGATCGTGCGGCGCGTGCCGGGAAATCCCTCGCTGAAGAGCGAATCCAGCACCACGCGTTCCGCCTCCGCGGCAACGGTCGCACCATCGATTGCCCGATCGCCGGCGACCATGGGCACGCTCCAGAGGCCATTCACCTGACCGGCGAGAGACCTGAGGCGCGAGCGCGGATCCGCGGCGTAGCCCTCGTACAGCGCGATCGACGCATACGCCGAAATCCGCGCCGCCACGGGCGGGCCGAGCCGTTCGGCACGAACGAATGCGAGCGATGTTCGGAGCCATTGTGCCACGAGCTGGGCATCGGGCTCCGACGGTCGACAGGCTGATCCGAGACTGAGTGCGAGTGGGAGTACGAGTGCGAGTACGCGACTCAGATTTCGGCGGCGCATGTTCATGAACCTAGCGGAGAATGCCATCGCCTGCGGCGAAGAAACCGGGCAGGGAGACGGGGGTGCGGCCGGCGATCGCGTGCGCACCGCTTAGCGCGCGCGCCGCTGCGAGCTCGAGAGCGTCGCCGACGCCGAACGTGACCACGTACGCCGGCGCGCGCGGGAATTGCCGAATGATGTACGGATTGCCAAAGGCGATCACGACGGTCCGCCTGGCCGACGACAGCGAGTCGATCCACGACGCGATGTGCGGCGGCACTGTCGTGCGGCCCTCGCCTTCCACACGACGCACGTACGCGGCAATCACGAGCACTTCGTCGTCACGAATCGAGCGAGCGATCGAGTCGAGCGCGCTGGCACCGGTTGCGGGGCCCACGCGACCCGCGACGCGCGTTCCCGGCCGCAACGTCGCAAGCTCGCGAGCGAACGCGCGCCCGGCCTTCACTTCCGTTTCCGGTATGTAGTGCACGATGGCAATGCCGTCCGTCGGGGCCACGGGCACGGCGTGCACACTGTCGCGCAGGAGCGTGATCGCGCGCGAAGCCACGTCCTGCGCCAGCGCGCGATGGGCGCGCGAGCCAATGATCGCGTGCACGGAGTCCAAATCCACTCCGCGCGAGCGCGCCAGACCAGCACGCGCCTTCAACCACAAGATGCGCTGCACCGACGTGTCGACCCGGGCGGCCGGCAGGTCGCCGCGCTCGACGGCCGACGTGAGGGCGGCGATTGTGCGCGTCACGTCTGCCGGCTTGAGCAGGATGTCGGCGCCGGCGCGCACGGCGAGCAGGGCGCTCTCCTCCACGCCGTAGCCCTTCCCCACCCCCTGCATGGTGAGCGCGTCGGTAATCGCGGTGCCGCGAAAACCGAGCGAGTCGCGCAACAGGCCGCTCATCACGTCCGGCCTGAGCGTCGCCGGCGTGGTGCTGTCGCCGCCGAGCGCGGGGAGCGCGATATGCGCCGACATCACGAGTTCCACGCCGGCGGCGATCG
>Ga0315281_10016018_pt1 | contig 10020 bp, 10 predicted proteins | sample YL17G07_0_MG_FD_204540 | JGI IMG/M metagenome (GOLD analysis project Ga0315281, IMG submission 204540) | Sediment microbial communities from Yellowstone Lake, YNP, Wyoming, USA - YL17G07_0 | ecosystem: Environmental > Aquatic > Freshwater > Lake > Sediment | place: USA: Wyoming | collected...
AGGAGTGGAAACGGAGCGCCAGCGCCTGATCACAGAAGCCGATGCACTTGACTCACAGTTCGCAGCCAACAAGGCACGGCAAGGTGCTGTCCTGGAGGAAGGCCGTGTGGTAGGTGCTTTGCCGGGTTGGTTTCGGTAGTCGGCAGTAATTCGGCCAGCCTTTCTGTTTGGACAGAGGCCCGCACCCCTAAACCGCGAGCGAGGGATGAGTCGCCGCACGGCCCGCACCCGATCTTAGCCATCCCGCAAGATCAAGAGTCAGTTCCGGCCCGGCCTTCGTCACAGGAGACGACATCATGGGCAGAATCTACCGACCGACGCGCCCACTCCTCGACGCAGCCGGACACCCGATCATCGGCTCGGATGGCAAACCGCGCCGCGTGCCGCGCTCGAAGAATTGGACGATCCGTGTCTACGATGCGCGCGGGCACGCGAAGGACATTTCCACAGGCTCGCCCCTGATCACGGTCGCCAAGCGCATCCTGCACGACTTGGAATCGGCGAAGGGCAAGGGCGAGCCCATCGGCGCGCAGATCGGCCGCATCACGTTCGAGGACGCGGCGACGGACATCGAGAACGACTACAAGGTGAACGGCCGACGCTCACTCGCGCACGTCAAGCGCCGAATCGACAAGCATCTCAAACCAGCGTTCGGCGGCCGCCGACTATCGAACATCACGACGGCCGACGTGCGCGCGTTCAAGGTGGCGCGGCTCGAAGCGGGCGCATCCGCTGGCGAAGTCAACCGCGAACTGGCCGCGCTGAAACGCATGTTCACGCTCGCCGTGCAGGCGGGCAAGCTGCTGCATCGGCCGCACATTGCGATGTTGAAGGAAGCTATCCCGCGAACCGGCTTTTTCGAGCGCGAGCAGTTCGAGGCCGTGCGTGTCGCGCTGCCCGAACATCTCCGGCCGCTCGTCACGTTCGCCTACATCACGGGTTGGCGCTGGGTCAGCGAGCTTCTACCGCTCCGGATCGGGCAGGTGGACGTGAGCGCGGGCATGGTGCGACTTGAAGCCGGCACGACGAAGAATGACGAGCCACGCGAGTTTCCATTTCGGGGAATCACTGAACTACGCGACACCATCACCGAACAGATCGCCTCCGCCGAGCGGCTGTCGCGCGAGACGGGCCGCGTCGTCTCGCACCTGTTCCACGAACCGAACGGCTCGCCCGTCAGCGAGTATCACTTTCGGGAGGCCTGGGAGTCCGCTTGCATCAAAGCCGGCTGCCCTGCCCGCATTCCCCACGACTTCCGCCGGACCGCCGTTCGTAACCTCGTGCGCGCGGGCATTCCCGAACGTGTCGCGATGATGATGACCGGGCACAAGACGCGCTCGGTGTTCGAGCGCTACAACATCACGGGCGGGTCAGACCTGAACGACGCAGCCGGCAAGCTCGAAGCCTTCCTGACGCGCAAGCCGGCGGCCGAGAGCAAACCGACTGCCCGCGTGCGACCGTTCAAGCGAGCGGCTGGCGGTCGTTGATGGCCGGCAGACTTCCCCGGCGGCTTCCCCTGCGGCCGTGCTACTCGATGGTATCCGGTGGCCGTCGATGGATTCGGTTTCGGAGCAAAACCCCGGATTGCACCTGTTTTCGTGGGCGGTTTCCGGTCTCAAAATCCCGTGGGGTTTACGCCCCGTGTGGGTTCGATTCCCACCTCCGGCACCAAATTCCCTAGCAATTTCGCACATACCGTCGAGCCCCTTCCGGCGCATGGGGCTCGACTTTAACTGTTCTTCAACACTCACGCCGTCTGCCGCTTTTTGAAACGCTTCACCTGTCCCTTGCGCGCGGCCTCGGCTTTGGCCTGCTGCTCTATGTTCCACGTGTCCAACTTCGCCGCCGCTTCCCGGTGCATCTGCTCGTCCACGATGGCGTAACGGCGGTAGATGGATTCCGTTTTGTGGCCCACCATCGCCATCGTCGTTGAGCGCGGCACGCCCGAGCGTTCGAGCGTGCGCACGGCCGAGCGTCGGAAATCGTGAAACAACGTGCCGGGATGGCCCGCCTGCTCGCTGGCGTTTTTCCACGTCTCTCGGACGTCCTTGATGCGCGTGCCGTCCGGTCGATGGAATACATAAGGGCAGATGATGCCCTTCTGCTGGAGGTCTTCGAGTGCGATGAGCTGCGCCTTGAGCACGTCGCGCAGGTCGGCTGTGACGTAGAAGCTGCGCCCTTCGTTGTTCTTCGTCGTGCCGGGATCCAACCGCACGACGCCTGTCTGGAGGTCCACGCGGTCCACGGTGAGCGGTAGCACTTCAGACTTGAGGCGCCAGCCGGTGACAAAGGCGAACGTGAGAGGCGCATGTAGATATGCGGGCAGGTGTTTGAGGATGGCGTGAAATTCGGCGCGCTCGAAGAATCCTTGCCGCGCGTTGTTGAGCGTCAATTGGCAATCAGCGGCCAGCCTTCTTCCCCACGGGTGGCCATGGCTTCACGTGGCGCCACCGGCCGAGAAACGGTTGGAACCGATCGAAGTCTCCGTCGCTCGTCACCAGCGTGAAGCCGTGTTCGCGGCAGGACGCAGCCAGTAAGGCGTCATTCGCCAATGATGGATTCAAGTGAATCGCCGCCCAACCTTCGCGCGCAGCGAGCTCCGCTAGGAGCCGGCCGCTCTCACGAAACGCCAGCGTCGACGGTGCGAACACTCGACCGCGGCGCTCGAACGGCCGCAAAATCGACGACTCGAGCTCTCGAACCTGTTCGCGTGTGCGCGCACCGGCGGCAAGTTCCTGTACGACTACGGCGCTGAGAAACGTCATCGGAAGCGCCTGCTCGAGAAACACGGCTAGCGCCTCGGCGAACGTCTCATCGCGGAACGCGTCCACGAACACGTTCGTATCGAGCGCGAACTTCACGCGTGACGCTTTTCGAGAACGTCTTCAATACCGCCCGCCCGTCGGACGGCGGCAATCCCGCGAACAAGTTCGCGGCGGAATGCCACGAGGTCGAGCGCGACGTCGATCGCTTCGGTCTCGGTCTCGACGCCAAGCACGCGGCGGGCCGCGTCGAGCTTTCGCTGATCCATGACGACGTTCTTCCGCACCCAGCCCTCGCCGCGTCCCCGCGATCGTTTCTGGCCGGTCTTGCCGGAGCTACGAGTCAGATTCACTTCTTTGACGTGTGCCATATATCACCAATCTGTATGAATCGTAGCACGCATCTGTATGCGAACACTTCGGACTGCCGTATCCTTCAGTCCTCGTGACTGCTTTCGAATAGCCTCAAGGACGGGATCGTCGGTCATCTCCGGGGCAACCATGGTACCTGACATGGTCGCCCGTAAGGCCGTGCGAGAACATCCAGGTTGGGGTCGTCCGAGATGTTCGAAGCCCACACAGATGGGATGAGTGTCGGCTGTACGCGGAGCCCGTGCACTGTCGTCACCCGCGGCAATCGGACGACGGAATGGCGACGTGCCCGGCGGGCGCTGATCTCTCTGAAGCTAACGCAGACAGTAGATTCCGTACTGGCAGGAGGCGTTTTGGGCGACGGGCCGAGTTCTCACATTCGCGCCGGGATACGTCGATTCGTACCCATTCGTTCCGTACCTAAATCGAGAGTCGACACCTCAAAATCCCGTGGGGTTTACGCCCCGTGTGGGTTCGATTCCCACCTCCGGCACCAACCGTCGCTCGCTTTCCGCGAGCTTCTTCGCTCGGTCATCGCGGCGGTTCCTGGCAGTCGCAATTGAGATCATCGACGACGAACGCCAGGCATTCCGCCGCGACCGGCTGGGCTGGGCTGACGTGGTCCACCAGCTGCGGGTAGCTGACCTCTGGCGCGCTCGCCTCCGCCGGTGGTTTCTCCATGGCGCGGGAGGCCAGCTCGTTCCACCGCTCGATCGTCCGGGACAGTGCTTCGCTGCGGCCGCCCGGCAATCCCTGGATAAACGTGGCCTGATTGGCCGGACCACCCTCCGTGGACGTGCGGCACGAGTCCGTAAACCGTGGGCGGATCGAAGATCGACGTCCCGTCGAGGCGATAGAGCGCCGGCGACGCCGTCGCTGGCGCCCGCGGCGTCGCGGTGAAGTGCTGCGTGAAGGGCCAATCGACGTCGTACGCCCACGTCGGGTTTCCCCACCCGTCCGGCTCGCGCATCGGCACGGCCTGGAACGGTTCGCTACTGGCGGTGAAGATCGCCACCGCTTCCGCTGGCGTCGGGCGCGGCGTCGCGGGGTCGATAGTGCAGCTCACCACGGTGAGCACGATGCGGCAGAACGTCGTCATGGGGACTTGCCCTTCCAGTACCAGAGCGGACGGCACCTCGCTTCGACTGGCTCAGGATAGCAGTGGAGATTGACAGGTCCGGTCATACGCCCGATGTTCGCCCACGTGCTTAGCTGGAATCGGGTCGTCTTGGTGAGGGACCGCGATCACGCCGGCCCGTCCCCGCGGATCATCTTGATGGCCTCCTGAACCGTGGTCATGAATTGAGCCGGGAAGATAATGGTGGAATTCTTCTCGACGCTGATCTCGGCCATGGTCTGCAGGGTCCGCAGCTGCAGCGCCACCGGATGCTGCGAGATGATATCCGCCGCTTCACCAAGCTTGACCGCCGCCTGAAACTCACCTTCGGCCGCCACAATCTTCGCGCGGCGCTCGCGCTCGGCCTCGGCCTCCTTGGCCATGGCGCGCTGCATGTTGTCCGGAAGCGTGATGTCCTTGATCTCGACCGCCGTCACCTGGGCGCCCCACGGCTCGGTATGCCCGTCAATCACATCCTTGATCTTCGCATTGATATCCAGCGTCTGCGAGAGGAGCTGATCGAGGCTGAATTGGCCCACGACATTCCGCACGGTCGTCTGGCTGATCTGGTTGATGGCGGCGTTCACATTCTCGATGGCGATCACCGATTTCGTCGGGTCGACGATGTGGTAGTACGCCACCGCGGCAATGTCGATCGAGACATTGTCTTTGGTGATGATCTTCTGCGAGGGAATGTTCATCGTAATCGTGCGCAAGGTCACCCGCGTCATCTGCTCGAACACCGGGATGAGGATGATCAAGCCAGGGCCGCGAACACCCGTGTACTTGCCCAAGAAGAAGATGACGCCTCGGTCGTACTCCTTCACGACCCGAAGCGACAGCGACACGAGCACGACAACAATCGTGAGGAGGATCATGATGGTAGGCATGGTGTTCACTCTCGGAAGAGGAGTCTCCGTTCACGTGGGAAAAGGGCAACCACACACTGACGTCACGGCGCCGGCTCGGTGTGGGTCGCGAGCCACCGTTCGGCATCCCCGATATCGCGGAACACCTCGACCGCCTGGTGCAGCTGATCCGACAGGGTCGAATACATCCGTACCATCCCGAACGCCGCCGGCACGGTCGTGACGAAGGCGACCGGCCCGCGGCGCCCGTGCGTGCGCGACCGCGCTTCGACATGCTTGAGCGCCGCCCGCACGTCGGTCTGGCTGGCGACGCTCGCGACACGACGTGAATCGTACAGCACGCCGTACTGCCACGTCCCTTCGTTCGCCTGCCGGTCGATCACCGCCAGCAGATCGTCGAGTCCGACGATGCCGATGGTCGTCACCACGATCCGCCGCCGCTCATCATCTCGCTGGTAGGTGATCGGCATGGACAGTCCTGCAATCACGGTATCATGCGGCTAGACTATTGGCGCTCCCGAACATCATCCGCAAACGCTCGACCCTGCACGGCTTCGGCGTCTTTGCCCTCGAGCCGATCACCAAGAACACCCGCATCATCGACTACGCGGGCGAGCTCGTCCGCAACGACGCGAGCGAGGGGCGCGAGGAGCGTTACCTGGCGACCGGCTGCATCTGGGTCTTCCGGGTCAACCGCACCTGGAGCCGCGACGCGGCCGCCGGCGGGAACATCGCCCGCTTCATCAACCACGCATGCAGACCGAACTGCTGGTTCGAAATCGTGGGCACGACGATCTGGATTCGCGCCTCGAAAGCGATCCGCGCGGGCGAGGAGCTCACCTACGACTACGCCACGGTCGGCGAACGGACCATCCCCTGCCGCTGCCGCCCTGGCTGCCCCAACAGGTTGTGACCCGGGCGGCTAGATCAGCGGCTTCATCGTCCAGTCCGCGTCGTTGACCAGCGCTTCGTAGTCCGCCGCCGCGATCGACTTCTTCGAGTAGCTGCACGACACGATGAAGAGCGACTTCGCCTCGCTCCAGTCGGACCGCGTCACCACGCACTCGATGGTCTCCCCCACGACGCGGGCCGCGAGATGGAGCGGCTCGCCGGCCTTGGGGATCGCGGCCACTTGCGCGAGGCGGGTGAATCTCACCACGCTGTTGTCAATGACCTTGTCGGGCGCACTCGCGGACCGGATGGTCAGGCGGGGAATTCGCAGGTTGATTTCGACGTCAATCGGCACGCCTCTATCTTATCGCCCCGAAGGCTGACCCGGAAGCTGGAGCCGCGCGCGCAGGCCGCCGGCGCCGGGGAACTGGTCAGCGCGATCGTGCCGCCGTGCAACCCGGCGAGATCGCGGACGATGGCGAGGCCGAGCCCGGACCCGGGCGCCGCTCCATCCGCCCGCACGCCGCGCTGGAGCACCGCGTGCCCGGGAGCGACGTCGCGCCCTGAATCGCGAGGCCTCTGTTGCGGCTCGAGGACCTGGAACGGTTCGGCGACAGCGAAAGGGCATTCGAGCCGAACGCGGTGCGGGCGGGCCGCGTACAATATCGGTCATGGCCAGCATGCTCGAAGCGATCGAGATCAAGCGCAAGACCTATTTCGAATACGAGAACGCGCCGTACCATTGCCTGGACGTCGAAGTGTCCAAGCCGACGGCGCGGGGCGGGCAGACCCTCGTCCGGATCAAGATGCGGAACATGCTCACGCAGGCCGTGTTCGACCGGACGTTCAAGGCCGGCGAAAAATTCAACGAGCCGGACCTCGCGTTCGTGTGGGCGACCTATCTCTACACCGACAGCTCCGGCTACAACTTCATGGACCAGCAGACCTTCGACACGATCACGCTCTCGCCCGACATCGTCGGCGACGACAAGTTCCTGCTGGTGGACAGCCTGCTGATTCAGATCCACACGTACAACGACAAACCGATCGGGCTCGTGTTTCCGCCGCACGTGGAGATCACGGTGACGTCGACGGAAGCGGGCGCGCGCGGCGACACCGCGAGCGGCAGCGTGACGAAAGTCGCGACGCTGGAAACCGGCATGGAGATCCGTGTCCCGCTCTTCATCAAGGAAGGCGAGAAGATCAAAGTGCACACCGAGTCGCGGGAGTTCTCGGGAAGGGCGTAGCCGATGATGAGCGATGTGCGGCAGGCGTGGCGGATGCTCGGCCGGATGCCGGGGCTGGCGGCCGTCGTCATCGTGTCGCTCGGGATCGGGATCGGTGTGAACACGGCGGTGTTCTCGTGGATCCAGGCGATGGTGCTGCAGCCGATCCCCGGCGTGGCCGGTGCCGCCAGCTATCAGCTCGTCGAACCGCGCGCGGACGCCGGGTCGTATCCCGGCGCGTCGTGGCTCGAGTACGGCGACTTGCGGAATCGGCTGCGCACGTTGCCCGACCTGTTCGCCTTCCGCATGGTACCGTTCAACGTCGGCGAGGCGGGGCGACCCGAACGGACGCACGGACTGCTCGTCTCCGGGAACTACTTTTCGGCGCTCGGCCTGCGGCCGGCGCTCGGCCGCTTCCTGCGCCCGGACGAAGTCGACCGGAACGGCGGCGCGCCGGTCGTGGTGATCTCACACGCCTACTGGCAGACGCGCTTCGCCGGTGCGACGACCACGCTCGGCCAGACGCTTCGCGTGAACGACCGTGTGCTGACGATCGTCGGCGTCACGCCCGAGCGATTTCAGGGGACGGTGATTGCGCTGGCGTTCGATCTCTGGGTGCCGGCGACACTCGCGCCCGATCTGTTCGTCGGATCGCGCGAGCTGAGGGATCGCGGCCAGCGCGGCTACTACGTGGCCGGCAAGCTGGCGCCGCACACGACGCGCGCGGCGGCGCAGACCGAGTTGGGCGTCGCCATGCGTCAACTCGCGCACGATTACCCGGAAACGAACAAGGGCATGCAGGGTGAGGTGCTCCCGTTCTGGCAGGCGCCGCGCGGTCCGCAGCAGTTTCTCGTCGGCGCGCTTGCGATCCTGCAGGCCGTGATGCTGCTCCTGCTGCTGGCAGTCTGCGGCAATACGGCCAACCTCATGCTGGCGCGCGCCAGCGCGCGGTATCGCGAGGTGGGTGTGCGCCTCACGCTCGGCGCCGGACCGTGGCGCGTCGTGAGCCTGCTGCTCACCGAGAACCTGATGCTGGCGCTGCTCGGCTCCGCCCTCGGCGCCGCGATCGCCGTCTGGGCCACCGAGGCGATGCGGGCGGTGCCGATGATCGGCGCCGTGCCGGTCAAGTTCCAGACGGGCGTGGACGGCGTCGGCCTGACCTTTGCCCTGAGCCTCGGCATCCTCTCCGGCCTCATGTTCGGCGTGGCGCCGGCAGCGCAGCTCGCGCGGGTGGATCCGCAGGCCGCCCTGCGATCGGGAGCGCGCACGGCCGGCCGCAACCCGATGCGGAACGCGCTGATGGCCACCGAGGTGGCGCTCGCGCTGGTGGTACTCATGGCGGCGGCGCTCTTCGTCCGCAGCTTCAGCGACACGCGCGACACCGACCCCGGCTTCCGCCGCGAAGGCGTGCTGCTGGCCGAATACGATCTCTCGGGACGCAACCTCGACAACGCCGCGGCGCGCGACTTCGCGAGTCGGCTGCTCACCCGGCTGCGCGCGCTGCCGGGCGTGGAGTCGGCGGCGATCGCCAGCCAGGTCCCGCTCGACATCCACGGCCTCCCGCTTCGCGGGTTCACGCTCGAAGGCCGGGCGCCAAGCGACGCGGCGCCCTCGCGGGCGCTGAGCAACATCGTCACGCCCGACTACTTCAGGACGATGGGGATCCCGATGACGGCCGGACGGGACTTCGCGCCGTTGGACGATGGCGCGACGCCGCCGCAGGCGATCGTCAACGAAGAGTTCGTGCGCCGTTTTCTGCAGGACACCGAGCCGCTGGGACGACGGCTGGAGAATCGCGATCGCCGCTACGTGATCGCAGGCGTGGTGCGGAATTCGCTCAACGAATCGTTCGGCGAGAAGCCGACGGCCGTCATGTATTTCTCGTATCGCGATCGTCCGTCGGTGATGGGACAGATTCACCTGCGCACGCGGCCGGGCAACGAAGCGCTCCTCGGGCCGGACGTGGAGCGCGTCGTCCGCGAGCTCGATCCGACGCTCCCCGTGTACGACATCCGGACACTCACCGATCACGTCGACAAGAACCTGTTCCTCCGCCGGATTCCGGCGCGAATGTTCGTCGTGCTCGGACCGCTGATGCTGGTGCTCGCGGCCATCGGCATCTACGCCGTCGTGTCCTATTCGGTGTCCCGGCGCACCACCGAGATCGGCGTGCGCCTCGCGCTCGGCGCGACCGCGCGGCGCGTGGTATCGCAAATCGTCCGCGAGACGCTCGGCGTCGTCGGCGCCGGCGCGCTCGCCGGCTGGCTGCTGATGTTCATGGTCGCGCTGCACCTGCTCGGCGGCGTGATCAGCCTGCCGGTGTTTGCCGGTGTGCCCGCCATCCTGCTGCTCGTCGCGGCCATCGCCAGCTGGCTGCCGGCGCGGCGCGCGACATCGGTCGACGTGATGGTGGCCCTGCGGCAGGAATGAGGGAACGGAGGCGACGGAGGCAACGGGATCACACAGAGGAACGGAGAAGCAGAGACACGATAGGACAATAACGGGACGACGCGCGCGACAGCGGGCCTGTCGCGCGAGACTCGTTATGGCGGCTGACAGCGTGCCCGGCCGGCTTGCTCATCAACTTCAACGTGCCGAAACTGATGGACGGCGTAAAACGGCTGATCAACGCTGGAGCCAAGTGAGATCTAACCCTGCTCTCCGTTCCTCTGCTTCTCTGTGTGATCCCGTTGCCTCCGTCACCTCCGTTCCCTGGGTAGGCGTCGATTTCGGCACCACCAACAGCGCCGTCGCCTTCGTTGACGCTGCCGGCCCTGCCCATC
>Ga0315281_10016019_pt1 | contig 10019 bp, 9 predicted proteins | sample YL17G07_0_MG_FD_204540 | JGI IMG/M metagenome (GOLD analysis project Ga0315281, IMG submission 204540) | Sediment microbial communities from Yellowstone Lake, YNP, Wyoming, USA - YL17G07_0 | ecosystem: Environmental > Aquatic > Freshwater > Lake > Sediment | place: USA: Wyoming | collected...
ACCCGCGCCTGCAATCGTCCGTCTTCACCTCCGCCACGCTTACGACGGAGGGGAATTTTTCTTTTTTGCGTTCGCGGCTGGGAATGGCGGAGGCGGAGGAGATCATCGTCCCGTCGCCGTTTGATTACGCCGCCCAGACGGTTTTCCATGTGGCTGTGGACATGCCCGACCCGTCATCGCCGGATTTTACCGAGAAGGCCGCCGGAAGGATATACGAATTGCTCAAGCTGACAAAAGGCCGGGCGTTCGCGCTTTTCACAAGCCATCGTAACATGGAGCGGACATGGGGAGCTCTCAAGGATAAGCTTCCGTACACCGTGCTAAAACAGGGAGAGCGCCCCAAATCCGAGATACTCGAAGAATTCAGGCGGGACACGCATTCCGTCCTTTTCGCCACCACATCGTTCTGGCAGGGGGTGGACGTGGTTGGCGAATCGTTGTCGGCGGTGATAATAGATAAACTCCCGTTCGCCGCGCCCGACGACCCGATAGTGGAGTCGCGGTGCGAATTCATAGAAAAACGGGGAGGGTCGCCCTTCATGGAGTATCAGGTCCCGTCGGCGGCCCTTTTGCTTAAACAGGGGCTGGGACGGTTGATACGGTCCACCAAAGACAAGGGGCTTCTGGCCACGCTGGACAGGCGGTTGGTCACGAAAAGTTATGGGAAGGTTTTTTTGAAAAGCCTTCCGCCGTTCAAAGTCCGCAAGAGCCTGGCGGAGGTGAAAGAGGGGTTGAAGAAAATGTGGGGAGAGTGAGTTTTTCACTGCTTCGCCGGGGCCGCCTGACCCCGGCCTTAATCCTAACCAAGTTAAATCGGAAGATTCTATATACGCACCCCTCACCCGGCGCTTAGGCGCCACCCTTTCCCGCAAGGGGCGAGGGTAGGGTATAGTAGCCGGGGAAATAATCCCTAACGAATTTCCATCCATATTTCGATATCCCAGCCCATTTTTAAACGCCAAACTCGAATAAGCGATAAAATTGACCTATGGTCGCCAATACAAAGGTTCACATACTATGGGAACACGCCCACATAAGGCCGGTGGAATCGCTTTGCGTGGCCGGAATGACGGGCGATGTGTTCGCCGTGGATTTGCGGGACAGGATCGTCCTCATCGGCGCATCTGGAAAAGTGGCATGGGACAAGAACGTCGGGTTCGGCGCGCGCGTTGGCGCGATATCGGCGGATGGCTCCATCATCTATATGCTTACTGCGGATGGGCGCCTCCTGCGCCTCACACGCGAGGCGGAGCTGGAATGGGAAAAGTGGGTGGACAGGGACGCCAACGCCCTCGCCATAAAATCCGGCGGCCAGTGCGCGGTGGTGGCCAGCCATAAGGGAAGGTTCCATGTGGTCAATTCCAGCGGCGATCCGCCCCGCATCGTGCACACGACACAGCCTGTCGCGTTCGCAAGGTTCTCGCCCCGGTCTGGAGACCTGTTCCTGGCCGCGCCGATGGGCTGGGTGGGATACTACGACAAACACTTCAACCCCGTCAGCGAAATGAACCTTGGGATACCCATTTTGGAAGTGAAAACCTGCGCGAAAGGGCGGCGGATTTTTTTGCCGTCCAGGGACGGTGGTTTTAACATCGTGGATATGGACAACCAGGATATGACCAGTGTGGATCCCGGCTTTCCCGTCATGCGGCTGGCCGTGGACTCGCGGGGGGAGAAAATAGCCGCAAGCGGGCTGGACGGCGAACTGGTACTGCTCGACATCGAAGGCCACACACTTTGGCGCAACGACACAAAAAGCCCCATCGTCCATGTGGATATGACCTATGACGGCGACAGGTTCGTAACCGTATCGGAGAAGGGCGTCATCACTTGCTATGGGGTAGGGGATGGCGCGCTGGCCGAGTCCACCACGACGCGCAAGGACGCCAGCGAGTTCGAGTTTCTGGAGACCGGGCCGAAGGAAGGGAAAAAACCCGGCGACAGCGATTTCGATTTCCTGGAGGTGTGAGGATGCTAGTAGAATAAGCCGTCAGCCCAACGCGAGGAGCCATACACATATGAGAGCGCAGGACGTGATGGAGGAGTTGAAACTCCTCGTGCGGTCGAGGTTCCCGATTATATACCTTCTCACCCACGAGGAGGACAGGGCGGAAAAGCTCCTTTCAACCGCCGCTGTGGAGCTTAACAAAAAACTTATAACATGGGCCGTCACCACCGACAACGCCTCCGCCCCGCCGCAAAAAAAGGCCGTGGACGCGCTGGACGCCGCAATGGCCTCCGCCGAGTCCGCGATATTTTTCTACAAAGATTTCCATCACTACATCGAAAACGAAGTGGTGGCGCGCAAACTGCGCGACCTTGCGCGGGATTTCGCCAAGTCGCAAAAGACGCTTGTCCTGGTGTCGCCGACGCTTAGGATCCCCGTCGAAATCGAGAAGGATATAACCATACTCGACCTTCCGCTTCCCGGCAGGCGCGAGATAAAGGCCGTGCTCGACGAGGCTTTATCGTACGCGGCGAAAAACCCCAAACTGTCCGTGGCCCTTTCCGAAGACGACAAGGACGCGGTGATAAACGCCGCGCTGGGGCTTACCCTGTCGGAAGCGCGCCGGATATTTTCCAAGTGCCTGCTTACGGATCAGGTCTTCGACTCGCGGGACATCGAGTTGATACTTTTCGAGAAAAAACAGATTATACGCAAATCCGGTTCGCTGGAATACTTCGAGTCCAACGATACTCTTTCCGGCGTCGGCGGGCTATCAAACCTTAAAGGCTGGATGGCGGCCCGCAAAAGCGCGTTCACGCAGAAAGCGATAGACTACGGCCTGCCGATCCCAAAGGGCCTTTTGCTTCTTGGCGTGCAGGGTTGCGGCAAAAGCCTTGCGGCCAAGTCCGTGGCCAACCTTTGGGGCCAGCCTCTGTTGCGGCTGGACATGGGCAGGATATTCTCGTCATATATCGGCTCATCAGAGGAAAACATCCGCAGGGCCATCGCCACGGCGGAGTCGCTGGCGCCGGTGATACTGTGGATAGACGAGATAGAAAAAGGTTTTTCCGGCATCAAATCGTCCGGCGCGACGGACGCGGGCGTTACGGCGCGGATATTCGGCACGTTCCTTACATGGATGCAGGAGAAAAAACATCCAGTGTTCGTCGTGGCGACGGCCAACTCCATCTCCGACCTGCCGCCGGAGCTTTTGCGCAAAGGGCGGTTCGACGATATTTTTTTCATAGACCTGCCAAGCCAGGCCGAGCGGCGCGAGATATTCCGAATCCACATCTCAAAACGCAAAAGAAAACCGGAGAACTACAACATCGCCGAGATGACGGCGCTTGCGGACGGTTTCTCCGGCGCGGAGATAGAGATGGCGGTGGTGGAGGCGATGCACATAGCGTTCGCCGAGACGCGGGAGTTCAACAGCGAGGATGTAATGGCCGCCCTGCGCGGCTCCGTGCCACTGTCGCGCACGATGGCAGAAGAGATAAGCTACCTGCGGGAATGGGCGAAAGAGCGGACAAGGCCAGCGACGTGAGCGGCGCCCCGCCCCGCCCCCGCCGTCAAAAATTAAATCCCACCACGACGCCTATCTGGCTGTAGTTCGCGTTTGAGCGGGCGCCTGCAAAGTCAAAGCTGGTTCCGGAAAGAATCCTGTAATCGCCGCCTATTTGTAGGACTCCAATCCTAAAAAGAGCGCCAGCGTTCAACAAGTATCCGGTGGTTGTCGCCGAGTAGCTGGAAGATATGCCGCTTGATTTTCCGCTGATTTCCGCCTTCACTGTCGAGACTCCAGCGCCGAAATACGGGGTAATCAATGGGACAAACTGCAAATAAGTCCTGGCGCCTATATACATTTCCGTCTGGTTTGTGTCCACCGTGATTGCCAGCCCTTGCGATACGCTTTTGCCGGTGTCCTTGCCGCTTGAAACGCCAAGCCACAAGTTGACAGGCAAGCTTCCCAGCGCGATATCGCCTTCTACGCCGTAAGCAGGCAACTCTTTTAGCTCGTTCTGCCACTTTTCCATACTCTTCTGGCCATAGAGAAGGTTTAGGTTTAATGCGCTATCCGCCTGCGCGTTGGAGGAAAACGCCATGAAAAAACCAGCAAACAAAACCACTGCGACAGAACTCACCCGGTTCATAGCCATTTCCCATTAATGTTGGTTGATAAAAGGGGCCAGACTCAATATTTTACGGATATCATCACGCATTGTCCCATTCTACTTGCCAGTACCGTCTTAAACAATTTAAAAGGCGGATTGAATGTCAATTTGATACCCCGTTTCCCCGGCCTTTCTGCTAACATAAAAGGATTATGAGCGGTTCAATCCTAAAGAAGGACGCTAGTGTCCTTATCGTAAAACCTTCGTCAATGGGGGACATCATCCACGCCTTCCCGGTGGCGGCGGCTATTAAAAAGGCGCGCCCGGATGTGACGGTGGACTGGATCGCCAAAGATGTGTTTACGGAGCTTGTAAAATTATCGCCACATGTGGACAACGTCATCCCTTTCTGCGGCGATAAATGGTGGAAACCTTCCACCATCACGAGCGTAGCCGGTTTTCTGCTTGGTGGCGTGGGGGGGGTGCGTTACGACGCCGTTCTCGACCTTCAAGCTCTTTTCAGGTCGGGACTCATCACGGCGTTCGCCCAGGCTCCCGTTAAAATCGGTTTTTCCGCCGCGAGGGAGTTTGCGGGCTTTTTCTATAACACTAAAATCACCCCACCGCCCAATGTCCATGCGGTGGACAGCCTCATGTCGGCCCTTGGCGGGTTGGGCATTCCTGTTGACGGCGCTCCGGCGTTCGATATCGCCATTCCCGAAGAGGCTCGCAGTTGGGCCGCAAAGGTCACGCCGGAAAGCCCCTTCGTCGTCGTCAATCCCAACGCAAGATGGGCCTCCAAACGTTGGCCTCTCGCCAATTTCGCCGCGTTGTCAAAAGAGATTTACCGCAGAAGCGGGGCGCTTAGCGTCATCGTGGGCGGCCCCGATGATGTGGAAAGAGGCGAGGAGCTTGCGCGGCTTATCGGCCCGGCGGCCACGAACCTCACCGGCTCCGGCGGATTTGCCTGGCTGGCGGCGGTTCTCCAACGCGCTTTGCTGATGATAACAAACGACTCCGGCCCCATGCATCTGGCTGTCGCATTGGGGACGCCGGCCGTAGCGATGTTCGGCCCCACGGACCCGGCGCTGGTCGGCCCATACGGAAAGGGTCACACGGCGCTTAAAACTACCGTGGACTGCTCCCCGTGCAGGAATAAACAAACCTGTTCGCGCTCCATCGAGTGCATGACAAAAATCACCGTCGAGGAAGCCCTTTCCGCATGGGAGAGCGCATCCAAGAGCCGGGATAACTCTTCAAAAAAGTGGACATCGCGCTTTTCCGGGCGATAAACGGCGTATCCGGGCCGTTGTGGGACAGCGCCATGGTCATGGCCACAACCCCGTCGTCGTGGTATCCGGCGATGGTTATCCTGGCTGTGTGGCTTGTGTACAAAAAGCGGGGACGGGGGGTCATCGCGGTGGTGTCTGCCATTGCCGCAGTGGGGATCGGCGACGCGCTTGGGTTTTACGTCATCAAGGCTTTTTTCGCGCGTGGGAGGCCATGCATAGACCTGCCGGATGTGCGGATTCTCGTGGGATGCGGGGAATCCTTCTCCTTCCCATCCAACCATGCGGTGAACTCATTGGCGGTGGCGGGGGCTATGGGCTATTTTTTCCGCCCGCTACTGTGGGCGCTGGTTCCGGCGGGGCTTTTGGTGTGCCTCTCCCGTGTGGCGGTGGGCGCGCATTATCCTTCCGATGTCGCTGTTGGGGCGGTGTTGGGCCTTGTTATCGGCGGGTCCGTGGCGTGGGGCGTGACACGCCTATGGATACACAGGTTCGGCGGAGTCGGTGGCGGAAAAGCCGTGTTCCTGGACAGGGACGGATGTGTGAATGTGGAGGCCAACTACATACGCGACATCGGCCAGTTCCAGCTTTATCCTGATTCCGTGGAATCCATAAAACGGCTCAACAACGCCGGTTACGCGGTGATAGTCATCACAAACCAGGCCGGCGTGGCGCGTGGATATATGACCGAAGGGCTGGTTAAAGATGTCAACGACCTGATGCTAAAACAGGTTGCCCAAGGCGGAGGGAGGATAGACCGGGTGGAATATTGCCCCCATCATCCCGAAGGCGTGGTGGAAGAATACGCGATTGACTGCGATTGCAGGAAACCCAGGCCGGGAATGATACTTCGCGCAGGAAGGGCTTTGGGCGTGGATTTTTCCAAATCATTCGTCGTCGGCGACAAGATAAGCGACATTGCGCTTGCCCCGGCCACCGGGATGAAGGCGATACTTGTCCGCACCGGATTTGGCGAACGCGATCTGGGCAAGATAGCCGATGGACATGCGGCGCCCCCTGATTTTGTGGCGGGGGGGATAGGCGAGGCGGTGGACTGGATACTTAGGGGGTAGAAACTGTAGGGGCGCGGCATGGCGCGTCCTTTTCTTATACACCCCTCACCCGGCGCAGAGCGGCGCCCTCTCCCGCAACCGGCGAGGGCAGGAACGGCCGTCTTCCGCTATCAAAATCCCAAGCCGCCGCATGTTACAAAAAAAATCGCCTCCCCGTTAAAGTTCCCGCCCACTTCGTTCGATAACCTACTTAGCGACTGGATATTGCCGCAGACGTCATGCGGCATTGGAAGGTTCTATAACGATGTCACTGGCGAGGTTTGCGTGATTAATCAAGTCATTTCCGGCGTGATGTTCAGGAATGCGCCACAAGCGTATTCTGGCGCCAGCGCACGTGCGACCATGACGCAAAAGATGTCACAGGTCGCCGATAAGGTTGACAAAAACAACACAGGAAATGTCACCAGGGAACAGTTCACAGCGGCGTTTCAGAGTATGCCTATGCCGATCAAAATCAAGGCGATGGGAGCCAACGCGCTATTCGACAAGGTTGATCCCGAGAAAAAAGGAAGCCTCTCCAAGCAGGATTTCGCCACCCGGATGAAGGACGTGATATTGCAGGCCCGCTCCCAGGGGGCGCCCCAATCCAACACAAGCTCTAATGCAAACTCCAGCGCAAGCTCTAACGCAAGCTCCGCCACCGCAAAAACGCAGAACCCGTCAGATTCGCTTACATCCAGCACACGGTCGCTGGAAGCCACTGCTGGCAGGCAGGCCGCCGCTTCGTCGTCATCCGATCAAAGGACAGGCTCGAACGTCAACGTCTACGCGTAAGGCGCAGACTGTTTTACAAGGGGTGGATTGAAGCCCTCCCCGCATCGGCGACAGTGGGAATCTGATAATTCACGGTAATATATCAATACATTATTAGTAATAATAATTCCTCATTGACTTTGTTGGAAAGGCCGTATAATCTGTAATCCTATTTGGGGGGAGAGCAATGGCTGACAAAGCTAAGGAAGTGTCCACTTCTAGAACGCAGCTTTCATTGTTCCGCCCCGAATGCGAATCTTGTGCAAATATGGACTTGCCATCCATTAAACCACGCGAACAGGGTAAAGTTCTTTTCCTTAAGGACTTTCAGGTCAAGAAAAACACAGCCCAAGACAGCAAAATACTATCACGTATTTTGACCCATGCTAAGAATTTAAGCTGGTAGCCCCCCCCTCTTTTCGATATCCAATTATAATTAATTTTTCATTGTGCTACAATGGGTCGTTGTTATTCATTATGTGAGTTGATCTCAGCATAATATTATGAAGCCACAATTATCACTCATGACCAATAAAGATGAGCGCTCCAAGCTCGTTTCGCCACCTACTGAGCAATTCAAGCAAAGGGAATCAAAAGAATTAATTTTGGCGTTTAGTGGACCGGTTGGAAGCGGAATCAACGCAGTTATTGATAAAACGAAAGAAATCTTAGGAGACATAGGTTATTCAATTAAATATCTAAAGTTGAGCGATGACATAATACATTTGTTCAAATCAATAACTAATGATCCCACGAAACCTGATATTGATATTGATAATATTCTCAAAAAAGATCGTTACAAGACACTCCAAAGTGCAGGCAATTTTATTAGGATCAAATATGAGGAGCCTGATATCTTAGCTCAATATACGATATGGAATATCAGCAATGATCGAGCTAAGCAGGAGCTTGATAAGGAAGGAATTGATGGAGTCTCTAATATCTTGCCACGCAGGAGAGTTTATATTATAGATCAACTTAAACACCCGGAAGAGGTTATATTATTACGCACAGTTTATGGAAATATATTTTATTTAATAGGTGTCCTATGTAGTCATGAGCAAAGGAAAAAACGATTGGAAGCGGACGGTCTTGATCCATCTGATGCCGAAGAAGTTATGGAAAAAGACAGGAAGGATGAAATAGAGCATGGGCAACAACTGGATAAAACGCTTAAGCTAGCAGATTATTTTGTTAGAAATAGCCATTCAAACCTTAAAAATATATCATATAATTTAAAACGATTTTATGATTTGATTCATGGGAAGAATGGAATTACACCAACTAAACACGAATTTAATATGTATGTTGCGCATGCGGCAAGTTTGAAGTCTGCTTGCCTCTCTCGACAAGTCGGCGCATCTATTGCTGATGCTGATGGCAATATATTAACCACAGGATGCAATGATGCCCCAAAGGGTGGAGGAGGGCTTTATTCTGAGTCTGATAAGGAAAGGGATCATAGATGTGTTTTCAAAGGGGGGCAATGTCACAATGATTTTCATAAACATAAATTAGAAGAAGAAATAGGGGATATTATTGTTCAAGAGCTAACAGAGAGAGATGAAAAGTCATCATCTTCACCGGCAACGCCAATAGTAAGTGGGTATGTTATCTCAGATAATAATAAAATAAGAAATATCGCCTCCCATATAGCTCAAAAGGTTAAAAAAACAACACGGCTTAGAGATTTACTAGAATTTTCAAGATCGATTCATGCAGAAATGGATGCATTGATTAGCATTGCTCGTCAAGGTGGTACTTCCGTTATTGGCTGTTATCTGTACACCACTACATTTCCATGTCATATTTGCGCTCGGCACATTATTGCCGCAGGAATTAGCAAGGTATTCTACATAGAGCCATACGAAAAAAGCCTTGCTTTGGAGCTTCATGATGATGCGATAATTATCGATTCCGAAGAAGAAGATACTAAGGAAAACAAGATTGTCCAATTTCTTCATTTCGAGGGTGTATCGCCACGTCAATTCAATAATCTTTTTTATTCCCAAGAGGATCGAAAGGGCGGGGATGGAAAGGTAATAAATAAATCCGTTATTACATCAGATAAAATCATCCCACAATATCTTGATAGTTACATAGATTTTGAAGCAAAAGTTGTGGCGCACTTAAATAAGCATAATATTCCGCTCATAAAATAAACCGAAGAAGACATAAGAACTCACTATTCCCTACCTGACACAGCATCCATACCGCTAAATGGTAGGTTTAGGTGTCACCACAACCCCCTTATTCTACCCCCCCGCTAACTCTTTCTGTCTATTTTGAACGCCACTTCTATCACAACCTGCCATTCAATGACCTTGCCGGTCTCGTCAATCCGGCCACGGTGTTCCAGCACCTCGAACCAGTTAAGGCCGTGCAACGTCGTGTGCGCGTCGGCGATGGCGTTCTTCACTGCGTCGTCGTAACTGACTGGCGACGTGCCGGCAAGCTTGATGACTTTGTATGTCTTGCTCATGAGGTGGTTCCTTTCAGGTGTGTGAGTTCATCATGTTGGGCAGGGCTTCCGACCAGGTCTTCTTAAGCGCGGAGGATTGTGTCTTAACCAAAACCCTTCCGCCGACCATGATCTCCACATCGCCGCCAGAGGTCTTGCCCACGTTCATGGCCGGGACGCCATTTTTCTTCGCCATCGCCAAAACGTCTTTGGCCTTCGCCGGATTGCACGAGACGATAACGCGGGATTGGGACTCCGAAAAAAAGAAAAGGTCGGGCCGCAACTTCGTCGCCAGCGAGACCTCGAACCCAAGCGGAGCCGGTGTGCCGGGTTTGAAACAGCACTCCATGAGCGCCACACCAAGCCCTCCGTCGGATATGT
>Ga0315281_10016020_pt1 | contig 10019 bp, 6 predicted proteins | sample YL17G07_0_MG_FD_204540 | JGI IMG/M metagenome (GOLD analysis project Ga0315281, IMG submission 204540) | Sediment microbial communities from Yellowstone Lake, YNP, Wyoming, USA - YL17G07_0 | ecosystem: Environmental > Aquatic > Freshwater > Lake > Sediment | place: USA: Wyoming | collected...
TCCTGATCGCAGCGAGCTGAGGTCGATGCCGAACACGTCGCCGCCGCGGCGAGCCCACTGTGTGGTCGTCGCCACCGCGCCGCCGGGATTCGCTTCCGCCTGCGGATCCAGCACGTTCAGCATCACCGGCCGGGTGCCGAAATCGCGGCTGCGGAGAAAGGCCATCCCCTGGATCAGGGTGGAGGCGTGCTCGAACAGCACGTCGTCATCGAGGTAGGGCTCCCTGGTCGCGTAGGTCACCGAATGCGCCTGCGCCATGGCGCGATCGAATCTCTCCACCCAGCCGGCGCCCGCGAACGCAACGCTCACGCCGACGAAGTCGTCGCGATGGAATGGCAGCACGATATGTGTTTCGGCACCCGCGTCCTTCATCGCTTCAAGGAACAGGATGTCCGCGCCACATGCCGCTTGCGCGTAACCGATTGCCGGTAGCCGCGGGGCAATCTGCGCCGCAATCGCGGCGCGGACGGTGTTCTGCAGTCCGTCCGGAAAGCGCTCCGGAATGGTACCCGGGGCGTCGATCATGTGCCCGGAAAAAGCGATGATCGTGGGTCCCACCAGGATTTCCAGCATCCGCATCGCCGCCGGCATCGCCGGCGCGAGCAGGCGCAACTGCGCCCGCGTGCTCGCGACGTCGCCTTGGCGGCCGCCGGCCTCGCGGGCCGCGTTTTCGCAGAACCGGGCGGCCTCGTCTTCGAGGCCGAGCAGCAGGCAGGCTTCGGCGCGCGTCACCAGCTGCCAGTAAGAATCCGGCGGGGTTTCGGCGTCGCAAAGCGCGAGCACTTCCCGCGCGAGCGTCGCCGACTCCTCCATCCGGCCCGCCAGAAACAGCAGCGACGCCGCATTGATCGCGGGATAGCTGCGCCCGGAATGCGCAAAGGCGGCAAGGTAGGCGTCGATCCCCCGGCGCAAGGCGGATTGCCCGGCGTGCGGCGAGTCCGCGCGCGCGAATTCGTCCTTCGCCAGCCTGCCTTCCAGGCTTGCGATGTCCGCTTTCAGTCCGGGGGCAAGCCAATCCAGTGCCGCGATATGGGCCAGGTAGCTCCGCGCATGGCCGCTTGCGCCGAGGCGCGCCGAGCAAAGCGCCGCGAGATAGTTGAGCTCCGCGTCGTTGGTCGTGGATTCCAGGGCCGCTCGCGCAAGGTCGAGCGCATCCAGATTGGCGCTGGCGGCGAGTGCATCGCGGATCGATGCGGCGGCGGTGTGGGCGGTCGTCATGGCCTGGCATCCCTGACGCACTGCAAGGTGTGCCATGCGCCGGGCGGGAATCATCGCAGGATAGCACCAAGCCGCGCGCCGCAATTGCGGAAAACTCTGCATTTGCAATGCATGAAAATCCGCTTGTCCGGGACGCCGCCGGGCATTCTAATGACATAATGATGAAGCAGCATGCAATCGTCCGCAAAGCGCCGCCGGCCGGGCAGTATCGGCCGTGGACCAGCGCCAATGACGCCGGCGTGCAGGCAGGCGGGCGCATTGGCGGGTACCATCGATCCCCTTATGTTTCGGAAGCCAACCGGGAGGCGGGTGTGAGCTTGGAGGCGGTCAAATACTGGGCCTTCATCAGCTACAGCCATAGCGACGCCAGGGCCGCGAGCGCCGTGCAGCGCGCACTCGAAACCTATCGCCTGCCGAAGCGCGTCGCCGGCACCACGACGGCAGCCGGCATGGTGCCTGCGTTTCTCAAGCCGGTGTTTCGCGACCGCGACGAAATGCAGGCAGGCGCGGATCTTAAAACGACGGTGCGCGAGGCGCTCGCCCAAAGCCGGTACCTGATCGTGGTCTGCTCGCCAGATGCGGCGCGCTCGGCCTGGGTGAACCGGGAAATCATCGAGTTCAAGAAGCTGCGCGGCGAATCGCGCGTGCTGGCACTGATCGCGGCGGGCGAGCCGTTCGCCAGCCGCATTCCGGGCCGCGAAACGGAGGAATGCTTTCCCGAGGCGCTGCGCTTTGCGCTGACGCCCGGCGGCGAAGCGAAGGGCGAGGCGCTGGAACCCATCGCGGCGGATCTCCGCCCGCAGGGCGATGGCAAGCGCCTCGCCACGCTCAAGTTGGTCGCGGGCATGGTTGGCGTAGGCGTCGACGAACTGGTGCGCCGCGACGCGCAGCGCCGCGCGCGTCGTGCGGTGCTGGTGGCGGGAGCCTCGCTGCTGGGCATGGCGGCGATGGCGGTGCTGACCGTGATGGCCGTACAGTCGCGCACCGAGGCGCAGAGCCAGCGCGCGCAGGCCGAGGACCTGATTGAATTCATGCTCGGCGACCTGCGGAAGAAACTCGACCCGGTGGGCAGGCTCGACGTGCTCGACGCGGTCGGCGAAAAGGCGCTGGGCTATTATGGAAAACAGGATCCCGACCGGCTCGATGCCAACGCGCTCGGCCATCGTTCGCGCGCCATGCATCTGATCGGCGAGATGCGCGACAAGCGGGGCCAGCTCGAGGACGCGCTGGTTGCGTTCAAGCGCGCGGCCGACACGACCGCCGAACTCCTGGAGCGCGCGCCCAACGACGGCCAGCGCATTTTCGACCATGCGCAAAGCGTGTACTGGGTCGGTTACATCGCGTGGCGCCGCGGCCAGGTTCAGGAGGCGGAGGATGCGTTTCTCAAATACCGGGGCCTTGCCCGGCAACTGGTCCGGCTCGATGCCAGGAATGTCGATTGGCAAATGGAAACTGCCTATGCCAACCAGAATCTTGGTGTGGTGCAGCTGGAAAGCGGGCACGCCGCCGCCGCGCTGGCCTCGTTCACTGAAGCCAGACGGGTCGAGATGGACGTCGTTTCGGCAAGGCCCGAAACAGCGCTCGAATTGGCAGACACCCACGGCTGGGTCGCCAAAGCGCTCGAAGCGTCGGGCGACTTCGACAGGGCAATCGCGGTGAACCGGGAAAAGATTTCCTATTTGCGATCGTTGCCGGATTTTTCCAGGGACCGCAACGCACAACACCTCATTGCCAATGCGTTCTACGAGCTGGGACGTCTGGAACTCCAGCTCGGACGCGCAGACGCGGCGGAGGGCCATGCCAGGTACGCGGTGGATCAGATCGACAAGCTGTCGACGTCCGATGCAGCCAACATGTTCTGGCTGTCTCAATCGTGCTTTTACAGATTGAGCCTGGCCGAGATCGAATTTGCCCTGAACAAGCCGCAGGCTGCGGGCACCCACATCAATCTGGTACTGCCGGACGTTTCACGGCTGGTTGCCGGCGACAGTTCGGAAATCACCTGGCAGATCATTCTGCGCGGCCAGGTGCTGGAACTGCAGGCCCGTTTGCGAACCAAGGGGAAAGCGGGTGATGCCACGGTCGACCGGGAGAAATTCCTGGCCGGCGTTGCGGGCCTCGAATCGTCCGGAAGAAAATTGACTCAGAATCAGGAGAAAATGGTCGCGGCCGTTGAACTCGGCTTTGGCGACGCGCTCAACGAGGCCGGAGATGTGGCTGCAGCCCAGGCTCACTGGCGCGCAGTCGTCGCCAGACTGCAGCCGGGCACGGATCGGAGGGGGTACGCCTCGGTTACGCTGTTGGCCCGCGCCCACCAGCGCCTCGGCGAAATTCGCGATGCGCGCGAGTTGGCGGCGCGTGTCCAGGCATCGAAATACCGGCATCCCGCTGTTGCCGATCTCGTCAACGAACTGGCTCGCGCCGCGGGACGCGGTCAGTTCATTCAATTTCCGGGAGGCAACAAATGACGACCATGAAGCCAGACAATTCGAACAATCCGGACCGCATCAAGGTAAAGGTCAAGCGCGGCCTGATCAGCATCGACCAGGAGCCGGTCTACGTCTGGGACGGGGCGGCGACCATTACCTGGGATCTGCAAACCCCCGGTTACCGCTTCGCTGCCGATTCGATCTCGATCCAGGGCGACAACGGACGGGTGTTCACCCAGGCGTCCTGGGATGCGACCACCCAGGTCTGGAACAACGCCAACCCGGACCAGGTCAACTTCAAGTACACGATCAACGTCATCAGCACCTCGGGGAAGTCCAACCCGCCGCCACTCGATCCGACCATCGGCAATCAGGGCCGCTGATGGCGGTCGCGGCACCAGAAGCGTGAAAGAAAAAATGCAGGACGCCGTTTGCGCCATACTTAAACGATGCAGAAACTTACCATTGATGAAGCATTGCGCGGGGGCGCGTTGCCGGCAATCGAGTTGCGCATCCTGCTCGCGCACGCGCTCGACGTCGATCACGCCCATCTGATCGCGCACGGCCGCGACACGCTGGGCGACGAGGCGCGCGCGCACTTCGATGCTCTGTGCGCGCGCCGGCTTGCCGGCGAGCCGGTCGCCTACCTCACGGGGATGCGCGAATTCTACGGCGTGCAGTTCGAGGTCTCGCCCGCCGTGCTGATTCCACGGCCGGAGACCGAAGTGCTGGTCGACCTTGCGCTGGAGCGGATCCAGCTCGACCGCATCGACCGCATTCTCGACCTCGGCACCGGTAGCGGCTGCATCGCGCTGTCGATCGTGATGAACCGTCCGCTGGCGCGGGTCACCGCCACCGAGGTGTCGGCCGCGGCGCTGGCGGTGGCGCGGGACAATGCCAGACGGCTCGATGCCGACCTCGAACTCCGGGAGAGCGACTGGTACAGCCGGCTCGGCGGCGAGCGCTTCGATCTGATCGTATCGAACCCGCCGTATGTCGCGGCCGGCGATCCGCATCTTTCGGCAGGCGATCTGCGTTTCGAGCCGGAGCTGGCGCTGACCGACGGTTCGGCCGGGCTCGCGAGCATCGAGAAGATCGTCGCCGGGGCGCCGGCGCATCTTGCCCCGCAAGGCTGGCTGCTGTTCGAGCATGGCTACGATCAGGCCGCCGCGGCCCGCGACCGGCTGGCCGCCGCCGGATTCCGCTCAATCCGGTCATGGCGCGATCTCGCGGGTATCGAGCGGGTTTCAGGAGGGCGGATCGGGAACGGGCTCCGCGGCTCCGATGCTTGACGCGCTCTGCGGCCTCCGCTAAAATCTCCTACCAAAATAGTCAACTATTTTGCACGGTCAGGGTTTGATGGACGAGTGGGCGCCGGATGGCAGCACCCAGGATCGCCAGTTTTCCGGCGCGATTTTTCGAAACGGTTTGCGGTACGATTTGGAGTCGACATGAGCGCTCAGGAAAAGATCAAACAACAGGTCACCGGAAATCCGGTGGTGCTTTACATGAAGGGTACGCCCCAGGCTCCCCAATGCGGGTTCTCGGCGCGCGCGGTGCAGATTCTGAAGGCCTGTGGGGTGGCGGACTTCGCCACGGTCGATGTGCTCGCAAGTCCGGAGATCCGCCAGGGCATCAAGGAATATGCGAACTGGCCGACGGTTCCGCAACTCTATGTCAAGGGCGAGTTCGTCGGCGGCTCGGACATCATGACCGAGATGTACCAGAACGGCGAGCTGCAGAAACTTTTCCAGTCCTGATCGCGTCCTTTCGGGACGGTGAAATGCCGGTGTTTCGCCGGCATTTTTGTTTGCGGAACCCGCATGCGACAATGCGCACACCGTGGGAACTCCAACATACGACTACGTCATTGTCGGCGCCGGTTCGGCCGGCTGTGTGCTGGCCAACCGTCTCAGCGCCAACAGCAAAAATTCCGTGTTGCTGCTCGAAGCGGGCCCGCGCGACAATTATCTGTGGATCCACATCCCGATCGGCTACGGCAAGACCATGTTCCACCCGGTCTACAACTGGGGCTTCTACACCGAGCCGGACGCCGGGATGAACGGGCGCAAGATCTACTGGCCGGCCGGCCGGGGCCTCGGTGGATCGAGTTCGATCAACGGCCTCATTTACATGCGCGGCCAGCGGGAAGACTACGATGGGTGGCGGGACGCGGGGAATCCCGGGTGGGGCTACCGCGACGTTCTTCCTCATTTCATCCGGTCCGAGGACAATCAGCGCGGCGCAAGCGATTACCACGGCGCGGGAGGACCGCTCTCGGTGTCCGACATTGCCGGCAGGCACGAGCTGATGGAAGCGTTCATCGAGGCCGCGGGCAGGCTCGGCGTGCCGCGCAACGACGACTTCAACGGCGCTTCGCAGGAAGGCGTCGGCTATTTCCAGCTCACCACCGCGAAGGGCTGGCGCAGCAGCACGGCGACCGGTTACCTGAGGGAGGCGATCAAGCGCGGCAATCTCGGCATCCAGACGCGCGCCGACGCGACCAGGATCGTGTTCGAAGGAGCGCGCGCGGCCGGCGTGCAGTATCGAGTCCGCGGCAGGGAACTCGAAGCCCGCGCGGGGAAATCGGTGATTCTGTGCGCCGGCGCATTGCAGAGCCCGAAACTGCTGCAGTTGTCCGGCGTCGGCCCGGCGCCACTGCTGGCGGAGCACGGCATCCCGGTGGTGCGCGAGCTTCCGGGAGTGGGCGAAAACCTGCAGGACCACCTGCAACTGCGCCTGTTGTTCAAGTGCTCGAAGCCGATCACCACCAACGACGACCTCGCGTCGCTTTGGCGCAGCGCGAAAATCGGCATGGAGTGGTTGTTCAGGCGGACCGGTCCGCTCGCCATCGGCATCAACCAGGGCGGCCTGTTCACGCGCGTGCTGCCTGAGTCGAAGACCCCGGACATCCAGTTCCATTTTGCCACCCTTTCCGCGGAACTCGCTGGCGCGAAGCCGCATCCGTGGTCCGGGTTCACCATGTCGGTGTGCCAGTTGCGTCCAAGTTCGCGCGGCCGCGTCACCATCACCTCGGCCGATCCGTCAAAGGCGCCGGCGATGCAGCCCCATTACCTTTCCACCGAGCTCGACCGCCGCACCGCGATTGCATCGATCAGATTCGCGCGCAGGATCGCCGAGACGGCGCCGATGCGCGACTACGTGACCGAGGAATACCGGCCGGGCAATGCCGCGCAGAGCAACGACGAGATCCTCGAATTTGCGCGAAACTACGGTGCGACGATTTTTCATCCCACCGGCACCTGCAGGATGGGCACCGACGCGATGAGCGTGGTCGACCACCGGCTGCGGGTGCGCGGCGTCGAGGGCCTGCGCGTGGCCGACGCCTCCATCATGCCGACGCTGGTGTCGGGCAACACCAATGCGCCGGTGATCATGATCGCGGAGAAGGCCGCCGCGATGATCCTCGAGGACACCACGCAGGGATAGCGAAAACCAGGAGAAAGCACATGGGCTGCTGCCATCACTATTTTGCCGAGGGCCAGGGCGGAGACGATGCGTTTACCATCGACGCCTCGACCATGACGTTCGGCGCGGGCTGCCTCAAGGAGGCAGGCGACCAGGCGAAGGCGCTCGGCATGACGCGGGTCGCGGTGTTCACCGACGCGGCGGTAAAGCTGCTGCCGCATCTCGCGGTGGTGCTCGCCTCCCTGCGCGCCGCCGGCATCGACTGCGTGGTGTACGACGAAGTTGCGGTCGAACCGACCGATGCCTCGTTCAAAAAGGCCGCGCGATTCGCGCAGGAAGGCCGGTTCGACGGCTACGTTTCAGTCGGCGGCGGCTCGGTGATCGACACCTGCAAGGCGGCGAATCTCTATGCGACCTGGCCCGCGGAGTTCCTGACCTACGTGAATGCGCCGGTCGGCGCCGGGCAGCCGGTGCCGGGCCCGGTGAAGCCCCATATTGCGTGCCCGACCACTTCGGGAACGGGTTCGGAGGCGACTGGCATCGCAATTTTCGACCTGCTCGAAATGAAAGCGAAAACCGGCATCCAGTCGCGCCGCTTGAAACCCACTACCGCGCTCATCGATCCCCTGGTGACGAAAACGCTGCCGGCGACCATCGTCGCGGCAAGTGGATTCGACGCAATGTCGCACGCGCTGGAATCGATGACGGCGATTTCCTACGCCAGGCGCGCGAAGTCCGCGCGGCCCTCGCTGCGGCCGCCGTCGCAAGGCGCCAACCCGTGGAGCGACATGGTGGGCACCGAAGCGCTGACGTTGATCGGCAAATACCTGGTGCGCGCGGTGAACGACGCGTCCGACACCGAAGCGCGGACCGAGATGATGTATGCGGCGACGCTGGCGGGAATCGCCTTCGGCAATTCGGGTTGCCACCTGCCGCACGGCATGTCGTATGCGGTGTCCGGGCTGGTGCGGGATTTTCGCGCGCCGGGCTACCCGCAGGACGAGCCGATGATCCCGCACGGCATGTCGGTGGTGCTCAATGCGCCCTCGGTCTACCGCTATACCGCGTGCGCTTGTCCCGACCGCCATCTGCACGGCGCGAAATGCCTGGGCGCCGATGCGCACGGCGCGACGCCGGAGGACGCCGGCGAGGTGCTCGCCAGGCGCATCATCGCGATGATGCAGGCGACGAAATTTCCGAGCGGGCTCAACGCGGTGGGCTATACCGCCGCCGACGTCGCCGCACTTGCCGAAGGTGCCTTCCCGCAGCAGCGGGTGCTGGCGAATTCGCCGCGCGCGGTCGGCAAGGAAGAGTTGCGTGAACTGTTTCAGGGTGCGATGTGCTATTGGTAACCGAGGCACCCGGACCGACCAACGACTTACGGCAAAGGAGAATGGCATGAATGCGGTGAACGACGCGAAGCGGCAGGTGGTGCAGGGAAAGACGCGCATGACACCGTCGGAAGCGTTTGTCGAGACGCTGGTGGCGCAGGGGGTGACCGATACCTTCGGCATCGTCGGCTCGGCCTACATGGATGCACACGACCTGTTTCCCGCTGCCGGCATCCGCTTCATTTCGGTTGCGCACGAGCAGAACGCGGCGCATATGGCGGACGGCTATTCGCGCGTCACCGGCCGCCACGGCGTGTGCATCGGGCAGAACGGGCCCGGCATCACCAACTTCGTCACCGGCATCGCCGCCGCCTACTGGGCGCATTCGCCGGTGGTCGCGATCACGCCGGAATCGGGAAGCCTCACCATGGGCCTCGGCGGATTCCAGGAGACCGAGCAGATGCCGATCTTCTCGAAGATCACGCGTTACCAGGTGCACATCAACGCGGCGCAGCGCATGGCGGAGCTCACCGCGCGCGCGTTCGACATCGCGATGCACGAGCGCGGGCCGGTGCAGATCAACATTCCGCGCGATTATTTTTACGGCGAGATCGACGTCGAAATCCCGCGCCGCCAGGTGATCGAGCGCAGTGCGGGCGGCCCGGAGTCGCTCGCTGCCGCGGCGCAGATGCTCGCCGGGGCGAAGTTCCCGGTGATTCTCGCCGGCGGCGGCGTGGTGATGTCGAACGGCATCGCCGAATGCCGCGCGCTCGCCGAGTATCTCTCGTGCCCGGTGGTAAACTCCTACCTGCACAACGATTCGTTCCCCGCGAGCCACGATCTCGCCTGCGGCCCGCTCGGTTACATGGGATCGAAGGCGGCGATGGGCATGATCGCCAACGCCGACGTGGTGCTCGCGCTCGGCAGCCGCCTCGGGCCGTTCGGCACGCTGCCGCAGTACGGCACCGATTACTGGCCGAAGAACGCGAAGATCATCCAGATCGATGTGGACGCGCGGGTGATCGGCCTGGTGAAGAAGATTTCGCTCGGCATCATCGGCGACGCGAAGCTCGCCGCGAGCGCATTGCTGGAAAAGCTCATCGCTATCAAGGGCGCACCGAAGCGCGACGCTGCGCGCATCGCCGCCATCGCCGAGGCCAAGGCCGCGTGGAAGAAGGAGCTCGCCGAGTGGCCCTCGCCCAACGAGGACGGGCCCGACGGCCCGCGGATCGGCCCGCGGCAGGCGCTCGCCGCGCTGGCCAAGGCGATGCCGAAGAACGCGATGGTCGCCACCGACATCGGCAACGTATGCTCGGTGTCCAACAGCTACCTGCAGTTCGAGACGGCGCCGTCGTTCCTTGCGGCGATGAGTTTCGGCAACTGCGGCTATTCGTATCCTGCGGCCATCGGCGCCAAGGTAGGCCGCCCGGACCGCCCGGCGATCGCCTACGTCGGCGACGGCGCCTGGGGCATGAGCATGGCGGAAACCATGACCTGCGTGCGGGAAAATATTCCAGTGGTGGCGGTGGTGTTCAACAACCGGCAATGGGGCGCCGAAAAGAAGAACCAGGTGGACTATTTCGCCGACCGCTACCTCGGCACCAACCTCGAG
>Ga0315281_10016022_pt1 | contig 10019 bp, 10 predicted proteins | sample YL17G07_0_MG_FD_204540 | JGI IMG/M metagenome (GOLD analysis project Ga0315281, IMG submission 204540) | Sediment microbial communities from Yellowstone Lake, YNP, Wyoming, USA - YL17G07_0 | ecosystem: Environmental > Aquatic > Freshwater > Lake > Sediment | place: USA: Wyoming | collected...
GTAAAATACACTTTGCTGTCCGCCACTTTCAGGGATGCAGTCTGGTTGTTCATGACAGATAACTTTGGGCTGGACAATACTTTCACGTTACCAAATTTTTCCAGCAAGGTGATCGACCCGACCACTTTGTTGATGCTGGCGATCGTCAGCGCGCCCGACACACCCTTGATACCCGACAGGGCGGTCTGGCTGGCGATGAATCCTTCCGCGCCTATACCAAAGGCGGTCCAGTCTATGCCCTGTTTGTACTGGTCGTTCAATTTAACTTCAACGATGGTCGCTTCGATCAGTACCTGGCGCTTTGCGCTCAGCATGACCTTGTCGATAAATTCCTGCACTTTTTCATGCTGGCGGCTGGTCGCCCTGACGACTAGCACGCCTGTTTCCTTGTTGGCAAAGACGCTGACTGATTTCTCAAATTCGGCAACGGCACTTTTTGCGGCACCTGTGGCCTGCACTGTTTCGTTGCCTGCGCCTGAAGCACCACCGACAGGGCCGCTGTCACCACCGGCTTGCTTGCCTTTTCCTGCAGTCGACCCGGTGAAGGCAGCAGCGGCACCTTCGCCCTGGGCAACGACTTGATTGGCACTCGTTTTTTCTCTCAGGCTCTTGTATCTCAGCCTGTCTTCTTCCAGCAGTATGTCAGTCACGTTCTGAATCAAACTTTTCATCAAGTCATTTTCTGTCGCGCTGGTGACGGTGGTTGAGCCGGTGTTTCCCCCTGCGGCTCCGGTGCTTGTGGCACTGCCGCCTATTTGTGTCGAGGTCGCATTTGTGCTGGTAGCCTTGCGCGACATATTAATGAAATCAATTTTGTAGGTTTTCAAAAAAGGCTTGTCAGGCATCACCAGCAAAGTGCCGTTATCCAGTTCGTAGCGCATATCAACCTGTTTGGAGACGCGGTCAAGGATTTGCGGCAAGGTCTGGTTGACGGCGTTAATGGAGACATTTCCCACGATGCCGGGACTGATGTCGAGATTGATTTTCGCGTCACGCGCCAGCGCGAACAGAATTTCCTGGGCGGGCACATTGCTTACAACAACGCTATAAGTTTCAACTTTGGCAGTGGGTTTGGGCGGGGGCAGCGGGATGGTGCGGGTGTTGGCTTGCGGGATATCTGCACTGCCATGCGATTTGGCCGGATCCGGCTGCGTGATATGTTTGTTGGAGGGAGCGATCGGGCTGGTGCCACAGGCGGCAAGCAGTACACAGATCAAACACGAGGATACATGACTGAGTTTCAATTTATTCCCCTAGGTATACGGCTACAAGCTTGCTGAATTTGGTAAATAAATACTTTGTTCACAGTATGTTATCCAGCATTGCATATTTAATCAATGGTTCATTTGTCCTAGGTGGGCTAATTGATTTATTTTTTCCTCGTTAGCGTATTCCTGAAGCTGGCGCATCTTCCAGCAGGAAAATCGAAGATGCGTAAGCTTGAAGATAGCGTTTAGGTAACTGCGCAACGCTTGCGCGGGCTTCATTGCTGTTTGCGTAGCTGCCATAAAGTACGCGAAGCCCTTGTTTTCCATTGATTTTTATGGGAAGTACAAAAATATTTTGCAGGATACCGTCTTCTTCAGCCTGTTTGAGGAATTTTTCAAGCCGTGCAGGGCGTACATCGTTCGTGTAATAAAGCTGAATACTTGCGCTGCCGGGTGGGCTTAGCGCGAGCATGGCCTGGCTTGCATTAATCCGTTTTTCCAGCAAGACGGCAGGTTCATTCTCGGGCTTGGTGGTTGTGGCTCCTGGAGGGGGAGCTGATTCTCGTGTCGGGACGTGGGCGGCAGGTGGGCGTGCCGCTTCTGCCATTGCAGGTATGATCTCCGTGGGGGGGCGCGGTGAATTTACAATCGGCGGTATTGTTTGAGCAGCGACCGATTTGTTTGTCTGGGTGCTGGAGATTGTCGTACTGGCGATGATCCAGATAGCCCCGGCAATGATGAGTGCAGCCGATATGATGAGGACGCCTGTAGTTACAGGAACCTTGCGTTGCCACCATTTTTGTGTGCCTGCATCTAGCTCCGTGTCGCGGATGGCAGCCTGGACATGTCGAACTTCGACGCTGTGGGTATTTTCCACAAAAGCGGCGAGCATGGATTTGTCTGCGAGTATGTTTACCCTGCGCATTAGTCCCTGCGAGGCCTTGCCTATCAGGGCTGCGGCGGCAGCAGAGAAGGGTGAGGGGCCGCGGTAGCCGGCGGTGCGCATGCGGAACAGTAAATAGGATTCGATGATGTTCTGCGACAGCGGCAGCATGGAAAAATGATGGACTATCCTGTCTTTTAGCTGGCGCATATTGGGCTGGCTGAGTTTGTCGTTCAGCTCCGGTTGCCCGAATAAAACGATATGCAGCAGCTTGTTGTTGCCTACCTGCAGGTTGTACAACAGGCGTAGCTCTTCCATGGTTTCAAGCGGCATGGCGTGCGCCTCGTCAACAAGAATGACCACGCGCTTGCCCTGGGCAATCTTTAGTTCAAGATGGTTTTGCAGCGTTTGCAGGATGACGTTGACGCGCTGTCCTTCAAGATCAAGGTTGAGTTCATCCGCGATCGCATACAGCATTTCTTCACGGGACAAACTGGGATTGGCCAGATAAACGGCTTCGATCTTTTCTGGGGAGCGTTCCAGCAACATGCGGCACAGCATGGTTTTGCCGCTACCCACTTCTCCAGTGACCTTGATGATGCCTTCACTGTCGGTAATGGCATAGAGCAGGGCATCGAGGATCTCCGCACGATTGGCTCCGGGGAAAAAGAAGTCCGTGACGGGGGTAATTTTAAAGGGGGGTTCATTCAGACCAAAATGATCTAGGTACATGTGATTATCCTGAAGTTCATGTCAGATGAAAGAATGGTTGATCGAGCACGGATTCCCTTGAATACTCGCTATCGGATTATCTGTTGTATCCGGCAGGATTGGCTACTGTTGTAGCACCAGCCAGCTTGTTTTTTTGCAGGGCTTCCATACGACTATATAACGTAGTTCTGTTTATGCCTAGCAGTTTTGCGGCTTCGCTGATGTTGTTGTTGGTCAGTTCCATGGCTGCGCTGATATAAGCGCTGGTCTGTTCCTGCAGGAAATTATCAAGGTTGAAGTTGCTTGATTGTTGCAAAATTTCACGCACGCTCGGCAGGGGAGCATCGCTGTTTGCGGCTGTCTGTGTCTGGGGTAAGTCCAGCTCGGCGGCCAGTTGTTCTGCATCTATGCGCTGCCCGGGGAATTTGGTTACCAGGCGGATAGTGATGTTGCGCAGTTCCCTGGTATTGCCGGGGAAGGGATAGTCTTTCCACAGTTTCAGGGCTTGCGGGCTTAGTTCGAATATTTCCCGGTTTAGTTGCCTGGTGTAAAAATCTTTAAAATAATCCAGTAGCAATAATTTGTCGTCACCCAGTTCACGCAGGGGCGGAACCTGTATGGTGAATACGCTCAAACGGTGATAGAGGTCGGTGCGAAATTTCCCGGCTCGAACTTCCTGACGCAGATCACGGTTGGTTGCCGCAATGATACGAGCGCGGCTTTTTCTGGAGGTGGTCTCGCCCACGCGCTGGTATTCGCCATTTTCCAGCACGCGTAGCAGATTCGCCTGCAAATCCGCGGGCAGCTCTCCAATTTCGTCAAGAAATAAAATGCCGTCGGCAGCGTCTTCAAAAAAACCGTTCTGCGCCTGACTGGCACCTGTAAATGCGCCTTTGGTATGCCCAAACAGCGTTGAAGCAAGTAAATTGGGAGAAATTGCAGCACAGTTGAAAACAAGGAAGGGTGCATTGGTATTTTTGTTCAGTTGTTTTATGGCAACCGCAACCAGCTCCTTTCCGCTGCCCGACTCTCCCTCTATTAATATGGGGAAGGGAGTGGCAGCAAACAGGACAATCTGGTTGCGCATGGCCTGTATCGGCATGCTTAGACCCACGATACCCAGTTGCTCCTCATCCCTTGTTTTCTGTGCTGGCTCAGGATTTCTTATCAGCAGAGCATTGCGTAATTGTGCTTTGATGATTTCCGGTGCGCATGGTTTAGCGATGAAATCGGTCGCCCCCAGCGTTCTTGCATGCCGTGCATTGCTGTTGTCATCCTGACCTGACAATACGATTATTTTTATATCGGGGGAATGTGCAAGCAGCTCTGCTATCAGATGAAAGCCTTCGGTGGGGCGGTGCGGGATAGGGGGCAAGCCCAAGTCAATCAGGGCCAGTTCTGGCGGGGTGTCCATGTCGCGCAGCAACTGGATGGCCTGGGTACGGTTTTCTGCCAGATGAACCTCGAAGCTGTCGGAAAGCGCCAGGCGCAGCGAGTCGCGGATGAGTGCATCGTCATCCACGATCATTAATTTGGGTAGGTGTTGTCTGGTATTCAAGATAAGGTATTTGGCTAAATTGGATTGGACAGGCGAAGAATAGCCCGCAATTACCGCAATCTCAAGTCTGGAACTGATTTTACCAAATAGGGTTGGGACGAAGGCATCTCAGTGGGGCTGTGAACTCTGTTGTGAATGGGGGTTGCGTGGTTTAGAATGCGGCTCTTGAAATCACGCTGGGTCTAAATCAAGTGACATCTTCACAAGCGCTGGTAGAAATCAGTGGCGTCAATTTTTCCTACGGTAGCCGTCCAATTCTGAAGGGTGTCAATATGACACTACCCAAGGGCAAGGTCATTGCGGTCATGGGTGGCAGCGGCTGCGGCAAGACCACGCTGTTCAGGTTGATAGGCGGAGCGCTCAAGCCAACCAAGGGTTACGTCAAGATTGATGGGCAAACCATCCATGAGCTGGGGCACGAAGAATTATACAAAATTCGCCGCAAAATGGGCGTGCTGTTCCAGTTCGGGGCGCTGTTTACAGATATGTCGGTATTTGACAATGTTGCCTTTCAGATGCGTGAACATACAGACCTGCCCGAAGAAATGATCCGCGATCTGGTTAAGATTAAACTGCATGCGGTGGGTTTGCGCGGTACCGAAAATCTGATGCCGGCTGAACTGTCGGGCGGAATGGCAAGACGTGTAGCCCTGGCGCGCACGATTGCACTGGACCCAATGCTGATTTTGTACGACGAGCCATTCGCCGGGTTGGACCCTATTTCATTATCCGTGGTGGGTGATTTGATTCGGCGCCTGAATGACGCGCTGGGTGCAACATCCGTGATCGTGACGCATGATGTACCCGAGTCGCTCAAGATAGTCGATTATATTTATTTTATTTCCGAGGGTGTCATCGTGGCCGAAGGTACGCCGGATGAAATAAGAAATTCGGAGATACCTTATGTGCGCCAGTTCGTGAATGGTGAAAAAGACGGCCCGGTTCCGTTTCATTATCCCGGCAGTGATTACAAACTAGATTTGGGAGTGTCGGCCTGATGCCAGTTAAAAGAAGCCTGACAGTCATTGGTAATCGCACTATAAACGCGGTATGGCGCATGGGCTATGCCAGCCGTTTTTTTGCATTAACCCTGCTTCATTCCGGTTTGAGTTTCAGACGTTTTCGGCTGACTGTCAAAGAGATGTTTTTCAGCGGGGTCATGTCTATTATTATTATTGTGGTGGCCGGCATGTTTGTCGGTATGGTGCTGGGCTTGCAGGGCTATGAGACCCTGAAACGTTACGGTTCGGAATCTGCACTGGGCACCCTGGTTGCGCTCAGCCTGGTGCGCGAGCTGGGGCCTGTGCTTGCCGCGCTGTTGTTTGCCAGCAGGGCGGGTTCTGCCATGACAGCGGGGATAGGCTTGATGAAGGCTACCGAACAAATTGCCGCCATGGATATGATGGCGGTTAACCCGATAGCCAGGCTGATTGCGCCAAGGTTTTGGGCGGGGGTGTTTTCCATGCCGTTGCTCGCGTCGATATTTTCGGTAATGGGGATTTTTGGCGGGTATGTGGTGGGGGTTGTGATTATTGGCGTGGATGAGGGGTCGTTCTGGTCACAAATGCAGGAATCGGTGGACTTTCAGCATGACATCATGAATGGTTTTATCAAGAGTTTTGTCTTTGGTGTGGCAGTAACGGTTATTGCTTTATTCGAGGGTTTTGATGCGCCGCCGACAGCCGAGGGCGTAGCAGGTGCCACTACGCGTACAGTGGTGCAGTCTTCGCTGGCTATCCTGCTGCTGGATTTTATTTTGACCGCTTTTATGTTTCGGGGAGCTTGATATGGAACGCAGCACATATGATTTATGGGTGGGTGCATTTGTTGTGGCGGGTATCGCTGCGCTGATGATTCTTGCGCTGAAGGTGGGGAATTTTAGTACCTACAATATGTCCGACACCTATCAGGTAAATGTATATTTCACCAATATAGGCGGGCTGAAACCTACGGCTTCGGTCAGAAGCGCCGGTGTGCTGGTTGGCCGGGTGGCTGATATAACGCTTGATCCCGAGCGTTATGAGGCCAAGGTTACGCTGACAGTGGACAAGCGTTACAATTTCCCGACTGACACCATTGCGAAAATTCAGACATCCGGCTTGCTGGGAGAGAACTTTATTGGGTTATTGCCGGGTGCTGATGACAAAATGTTGAAAAACGGTGATTTGCTCAAGAAGACACAGTCGGCAATGGTGCTTGAGGATTTGATCGGGCAATTTATATACGGCAAGGCTGACAGTTCGAAATAATTGAGAAGAGGATCTTATGAAAAAACTTGCTTTGCTGTTGATCTCGTTTTTGCTGATAACTTCAGCGCTTGCCTCGCAGGCCGAGATTTTGCCTCCAGACGAGCTGATCAGGGGTACGGTAAAAGAAGTGCTGCAGCTTATCAATAAGGATAACAAGGCGCAAAGCACCAATCAAAAGAAGCTGCTGGAATTTATTGACGCAAAAGTGTTGCCGCATTTTGACTTTGAACGCATGACGAAACTTGCGGTGGGCAGGGCCTGGCGAACAGCAACGCCTGAACAAAAAACGGCACTGATATCTGAATTTCGCACCATGCTGGTACGCACTTATACAAAAGCATTTAGCCTGTATCACGACGTGAGCGTGGACACCAAGCCGGTTACAGTGCCTGCCAATGTTGATGAGATTACTGTGAAGACAGTGATTCTGCGGCCGGGTGCACCGCCAATCCCGGTGAATTACGAAATGTGGAAAACCGCGACTGGTTGGAAAGCCTTTGACTTGACAGTTGAGGGGGTGAGTCTGGTTGCAACCCACAGGGGCTCATTTGCAGAAAAAGTGCAACAGTCCGGTATTGATGGTTTGATCAAATCATTGCATGAGTTGAACCAGGCAGAAGAAAACACGCCCGTAAAAAAGGCTGAATTGAAGTGATCGCCTGCTCGAATAATCGCTTGCAGATATCCGGTAGTGTGACTATGGATAATGTGAACAGCCTGCTCGGCGAAGGGGTGAAAGCAATTCAGGGCGGGAGTGTCGAGGTTGACTTTGCACAGGTTGAGAAGATGGACTCCTCGGCTGTAAGCCTGATGCTGGTATGGTTGCGTGAGGCTCAACGCAACAAGGTCAAGCTGCGCTTCCTGAATGTGCCCGATAACCTGCAAAGCCTGGCAAAGTTGTACGGCGTAGCCGAGATGCTGGGCTTGAGTGTCGCTTCATAATATTTTATTTATTAATCGAGAATTTTAAAATGGTTACTCCTGAAAGCATACAAAAAGATATTGAAAAGGGCATGAATACAAGCTATCTCAAGGTGATTGGTGATGGCCAGCATTTCGAGGCGGTGATTGTCAGTGATGAGTTTTCAGGCTTGAGCCGTATTCAGCGCCAGCAGCGGGTAAACAAGACATTGGGCGAACGCATGACAGGAGAAATTCATGCGCTGTCGATGAAGACGTTTACCCCGCAAGAGTGGCAAGACAAGAAATAAGCCATGCAAAAATTAGCGATTTTAGGTGGCACACCGCTGCGCGGTGAGGTATTCATTTCCGGGGCGAAAAATGCGGCGCTGCCGATCATGTGTGCGAGTCTGTTGAGTGATGAGCCACTCAAGCTTGGAAATGTTCCCGATTTGCATGATGTGGTCACCATGCGCAAGCTGTTGCAGCAGATGGGCGTGACTGCTGAGGCAAATGGCGAAAGCCTGACCTTGCAAGGCGCACATGTCGACAAGCTGGAAGCGCCGTATGACATGGTAAAAACCATGCGTGCTTCGGTGCTGGTGCTGGGGCCATTGGTGGCGCGGTTTGGCGAGGCGCGCGTATCCTTGCCCGGCGGGTGTGCCATCGGTTCACGTCCGGTAGACCTGCATATCAAGGGCCTGCAGGCGATGGGTGCCGAGATTTCCATCGAACATGGTTATATCCATGCAAAGGCAAGTCGCCTCAAGGGCGCACGTATCTTCTTTGATATTGTCAGTGTGACGGGGACGGAAAATCTGATGATGGCTGCCGCGCTGGCGGATGGTGTGACCATCCTGGAAAATGCCGCGCGTGAACCTGAGGTGGTTGATCTGGCAAATTGCCTGATTGAAATGGGTGCAAGTATTTCAGGCGCTGGCAGTGACATGATCACGATTGCTGGCGTGGAAAAACTGCATGGCGCTGAATATCGTATATTGCCCGACCGTATCGAAAGCGGAACCTTTCTGGTGGCGGCGGCTGCAACCGGCGGGAGTGTGACCCTGCGCAACACCAGCGCCGATCTGCTTGATACGGTTATCGAAAAGCTGAACGAAGCGGGTGCAAAGCTGAGCATTGAGGCCGATACCATACATCTTGAAATGAATGGGCGGCCCAGGGCGGTAAATTTAAGAACCTCCCCTTACCCGGCCTTCCCGACTGATATGCAGGCGCAATTTATGGCGTTAAATGCCATAGCCGATGGCAGTGCAATGATGGTGGAGACGATATTTGAAAACCGTTTTATGCATGTGCAGGAATTGCGCCGCCTGGGTGCGCAGATCGATGTGGAAGGGAATACCGCGCTGGTGCGTGGCATTGCCGGACTAGAAGGGGCGACTGTCATGGCGACGGATTTGCGTGCTTCTGCAAGCCTGGTAATAGCCGGTTTGGTGGCCAAGGGTGAAACCATCATTGATCGTATTTACCATCTGGATCGAGGCTATGCGCACATTGAAGCAAAGTTATCCCGACTGGGTGCGAATATCCGCCGCTTGAAATAGTTAAAGTAAAGATTCCTACGAAAGAACCTGACATGATTACCATCGCCTTATCCAAAGGGCGCATCTTTGAAGAAACCTTGCCGCTATTGCAGGCAGCAGGAATTGTTCCACTGGAAGCGCCGGAGTCATCACGCAAACTGATTTTGCCCACAAACAGGGCGGACGTGCGCATGATTATTGTGCGTGCTTCGGACGTGCCGACTTATGTTCAATACGGCGCCGCTGACATGGGGGTGGCGGGGAAGGATGTGCTGAATGAACACGGCGGGGGAGGCCTGTATCAGCCGCTGGATTTAAACATAGCACGGTGCCGCATGATGGTCGCGGTGCACGATGATTTCGATTATGAGGCAGCCGTCCGGCAGGGTGCGCGTTTGCGCGTGGCAACCAAATATTTGAACACGGCGCGTGAGCATTTTGCAGGAAAAGGTGTGCATGTCGATTTGATCAAGCTATACGGTTCCATGGAGCTGGCGCCGCTGGTAGGATTGTCTGACGCGATTGTGGATGTGGTCAGCAGCGGTAATACGCTGAAGGCGAACCACCTCAAGGCCGTGGAAGAAATCGCACAGATATCATCTCGCCTGGTGGTGAACCAGGCATCGCTCAAACTAAAGCGCTCGATCATCCAGCCCATGCTGGACGCTTTTTCCGGGGCGGTGGGTAAATGAAAATACCGCGGCTCTCATCGCAGCAGGCTGACTTTGATGTGCAGCTTGGCAAGTTACTGGCTTTTGAGACTACTCAGGATGAAAAGCTCGAAGGGGTGGTTGCAGGTATTCTGGCGGATGTGCGCATTCGTGGTGATGCCGCGGTGATTGAGTACACGCAGCGTTTTGACCGCTTGCCGGTTAAGCATGCTGCGGAACTGGAAATACCCAAGTCTGAGTTGCGTGCGGCCTTTGATGGCTTGCCATCAGCGCAACGAAGGGCATTGGAGCAGGC
>Ga0315281_10016023_pt1 | contig 10018 bp, 10 predicted proteins | sample YL17G07_0_MG_FD_204540 | JGI IMG/M metagenome (GOLD analysis project Ga0315281, IMG submission 204540) | Sediment microbial communities from Yellowstone Lake, YNP, Wyoming, USA - YL17G07_0 | ecosystem: Environmental > Aquatic > Freshwater > Lake > Sediment | place: USA: Wyoming | collected...
ACGCGCGCTTGCAGGCCGGCTTCGTCGAGTTCGTAGACCTCTTTGTCGTTCGCGAGAAACAGCGTCGCCTCTGTGCGGTTGAAGCCGATCACGAGCGGGACATCGGCAGCCAGCGGCGACGCGGGGTCGAAGGGGTGAGCAGGGATGGTGCCCGGGTCGAGCACGGGACGGAAGCCGCCCCGGTCTCCTGAGGCCGGCACCTTCGCGAGGGCAGCGAACTGGGCCGCCATGAAGCGCGCTTGCGGGACCTGCTGGAGTTCACCCATCTGGCTCGGCTTGAGGCCCAAGTCAGCGAGCAGGAGTTCGGCCAGGTTCGCCGCGTAGGGGCGTTCGTTGACACGGATGCCGGGGCCGCTTTCGATGACGGCGCGATGGAACAGACCCTTCGCCGCGGGCATGCCCATCAGGCTGGCGACCTTACGGCCACCGCCCGACTCTCCGAAGATGAGGACGTTCCCGGGATCGCCACCGAAGCCCGCGATGTTGTCGCGCACCCACTCCAGCGCGGCGACGATATCGAGCTGTCCAACGTTTCCCGAAGAGGCGAACTCCTTGTCGAAATCGCCCAGGTGGAGATAGCCAAGGGCGCCGAGACGGTGGTTGATCGCGACGACAACGACATCGCCGCGGCGCGCCAGGTTCGAACCGTCATAGGCGAGGCCGCCTGAGCCACTGACGAAGCCACCGCCGTGGAGCCAGACCATCACGGGGCGCTTCGCGTTGTCGGCAGCGGGGGTGTAGACGTTCAAGACGAGGCAGTCTTCGTTCTCGGCTCCCTCAGAAGCATCGATCGGGTTGGCGGCCCCGCCACGCTGCCCGCCGTTCGTCTGTGGGGCGATAGCGCCGAAACGGAGCGCGTCGCGCACACCGGCCCACGGTTCGGGCGCCTTCGGCGGTATGAAGCGGTTCGCGCCGCCGGTCGGGGCGCCGTAGGGGATGCCGCGGAAGCTGGCGATGCCCTCGGCTGTTTCGCCGCGGACCTTGCCCGAACGAGTATCGACGACCGGAGCGCTGGAGCTGTTGGAACTCATGGGGAGACCTCACGCCGTGATTGGCGGACGGATTATGCGACATCCGGGTTCAAACCGGGAGCCGCTCCCCCGGGAATCTGTTCGCGAATAGTCGGCGGCTGTCCTACCATGCAAAACGGCCCATGACACCACAGCCGAGACAGCGAAGTGATTGACGAGTACGGCGTCGACCTCGACGAGGTGTTGCAGGTGATCGACTCCGCGGATGTGCTCGTCGTGCGCCTTCACCTGGTGCAGGAACGGCTGCTGGTGGACTTCCGGGCGAAGCCGGGCATCCCCCCATTGCTGGCGGTGGTACCTCGCGCCGAATCGGTGGAAGACCGCTTCCGTTCGATCAAGAAACTGCGCCCCGAGTTCCCGTTCCCGGAAAAGGTGATGTCGTTTCACTGGCCGCGGACGATGCCCGTGATGCTGGCGAGCGGCGTCTGGCAGCACATCGTTGACCGGGTATCGGATATCGGCGGGATCGAAACGAAGGAAGCTTGCGGCAAGATCATGGAAACGCTCCTCGCGAAAGAGCACGAAGAAGTGGAACAGGCGATCTCGGGCTCCGAGCACTACCAGACCCTCTGGGAGCGCGAGTAATGGGCGGCGTGATCGACCTTCGCAGCGACACCGTCAGCAAGCCTTCGGATGCGATGCGCCGCGCGATGGCCGAGGCCGAGGTCGGCGACGACGTGTTCGGCGACGACCCGACGGTCCTCAAGCTCGAGGCGATGGCCGCCGAGCGCATGGGTAAAGAGGCCGCCGTCTATGTTGCCAGCGGCACGATGGCCAACCTGCTCGCGGTGATGACCCACACCCGCCCGGGCGACGAAGTGATCCTTGGGGATCAGTCGCACATCTTCAACTACGAAGTGGCCGGCAGCGCGCGCATCGCCGGGGTGCAGGTGCACGCGCTCAAAAACCTGCCCGACGGCGGGTTGGACCTGGCCGAGGTGGAAGGCGCCATCCGCGCGCCCAACATCCACACCCCACGTAACCCCCTGCTCTGCCTCGAAAACACGCACAACCGCTGCGGCGGCGAAGCGCTCTCGCTCGCGAGCATGGACGCCCTTACCTCGCTCGCGCATGCGCACGGGATGCAGGTGCACCTCGACGGGGCGCGCATCTTCAACGCCGCAACGGCGCTCGGCGTACCCGCGGCTCGCATCGCACGCGCCTGCGACTCGGTCAGCTTCTGCCTCTCCAAGGGGCTGGGCTGCCCCGTAGGCTCGTTGCTCTGCGGCACGCGCGAGTTCATCACGGAGGCGCGGCGCAACCGGAAGATGCTGGGCGGCGGGATGCGGCAGGCGGGGATCATCGCAGCAGCTGGGGTGTACGCGCTCGAAAACAACGTCGAGCGACTGGGCGAAGACCACGCCAACGCGAAACGGCTGGCGGATGGCCTGCGGCGCATCCCGGCCTTCGTGCCGAACCATCCGCGCACGAATATCGTCGTCGCCGACGTAGTGCAGGGAGACCTCGATACCTGGCTCGCGGCGTTCCGCGAAGCCGGCGTGCTGGCGGTGGCGTTCGGCCCTCAGCGAATGCGCATGGTCACCCACATCGACGTCACGAGCGCCGACATTATCGAGGCGCTGAGCCGAATCGAGCGGGTAGCGGGGGCAGTCCCCGCTTGAACCTCGTCCGCAAACGCTTCGCAGTCATCGGCCTTGCCGCGTTGGGGCTGGCGGTCTTCGCCGCGGCCTGTAGCAGCGACGACGAACCTTCGTACAACAAGATCTTCCAGGCCCCGCCTTGGACCGCCGCCGAGATGAGCGCCTACAACCTCATGGACCGGGGCGGCCACGTGTACGGCACCTGCACGCTGGAGACGAAGCCCGACTTCCAACCGGGCAAGACGCAACTCAACCGGCTCTGCGGCAACGGCCCGAACCGTGACGACGGCAGCGTCACAGTCGCTGCGAAGACCCTTCGCCCGATCGAATCGTCACGGACGATCGCCGACAGCAAAGGGAATAAACGGACAGTGTTCTCGGCCAGCTACGGCGAAAAGACGGTGAAGCTGACGGCGGACGATAACGGCAAGACGCGCGAGACGAGCCGCGACCTGCCGCAGCCGAACGCCACCAGCCCGGACCCCGGCTACTACGACGACGATTCGTTGCTGTGGCTCGCACGGGGCTTACGGCTTGAAAAAGGTTTCGAAGGCGCCTATAGAAATATCACCTCTGGCAATGCCCAGGTGATCACTGTGCGCGTGAAGGTCGACGGGCAAGAGCGCGTGAAGGTTCCCGCCGGGGAATTCGCGACGTGGAATATCCGGATCGACACGAATAGCATCACGCAACGCATCTGGGTAGATGTGGAGGCGCCTCACCGCGTGGTGAAAGCCCGGTTCGAAGACCTGACCTACGAGCTTACTGAGTCGAAGTAAGCGGGCGCGTGGCGCGTAATTTCGTGCTTGGTTTAGGTTCATCCGTATTCCATGTGTCCCGCCGACGCGCGGTGCGTATGCGCCGTGAGCAAGGGCGCCACGCGGGCCCCACCGGGCATGTGGGTGGCCATCCGGGGGTCGATGCGCGAAGTTTGTGCGATTCTTTGCCGCGCGGGCCGTTGTGCCCTTGACACCATCGCGGACGCTCCCGAAGATGCCACAACGCGGCCACCAGCCTCTCGCGTCGAAGTGACCATGGCATTCGTTTTCGTTATATCCCGTGAACCCCGTATGCGCGCCTCGGTCACCGATTACCTGCGTGATCGCGGCTACGACACCTCTACCGCCGCGAACTACGACTTCGCAATGGAGACGCTCCCCACCAACCGCCCCGACGCGGTCGTGGTGGACGTGCAGGGTGTCCCGCGGGGCGAAGAGGGCTCGACCTTCATCAACTTCAACCAGTGGTTCGCGGCGTTGTACCCGAACGGGACGGCACCGACGGTGGTATATCTGCTGCACAAGGGCGCGCGGCGGCCACACTTCCGGGTGGAAGGCGCGGTCATCAAGAAGCCGTTCCCCATTGAGGCGCTCGGCGAGGCCCTTCGCGAGAGCCTGGGGCACCCGCGCCGCGAAGGGCACGGCCCGGGCATCGACCTGGACCTCACTTCGAACACGCTGCGCGGCGCCACCGGCGAAGAAGCACACCTGACCAACATCGAGGCGACGCTGCTGGCCTACCTGATGCAGCACGAGGGCGAAATCCTGCATCCCCGGAACCTGCTGGTGGACGTGTGGCAGTACCACGACGCCGCGGGCGCGAGCACGCTGGTGCGGGCGCACGTGAGCAACCTGCGCCGCAAGCTCCGCGACGTTATCGGCACCGCTGAGCAGATCCAGACGATCCGCGGCAAGGGATACCGGTTCTCGGCCTGACGGCCGGGCTTTTAGCCATTAGCCGTTAGCCCCCGCCCCACCGATTTCTCTCCCATCACGACCGGCGCGGGGTGACTCGGCGCGTAGACGAGTTCGCCGCATAGGCTACAGAGATGCCGGTCGGTGCGAGGAATTGCGCGACCCTCGTAGACGCGGCGCAGCTCTTCGGGGTGGGTGCAGGCACATGCTGCGGGCACTGTGCGCGGGTCGCACGAGAGCGCGAAGGCCCGGATGACACCGTTAGCTATTGGCCCCCACCCTTCCTCACTCGCCGAGCCGCGCGCGCAAGCAAGCGCCCGGGTCGGGCGGAGCCTCAGTCCTCAGTCCTCATGGCTCAGTCCTACAGCGACGAGCTGGTGCCGCCGTCGATGTTGATCGCAACGCCGCTGACGTACGAGGCGCGTTCGCTGCAGAGGAAGGCGATGACGTCGCCGGCTTCCTGGGCTTCGCCGACACGGCCGAGGGGGACGTTCTGGCCCATGCGACCGAGAGCGTCGTCGAGGGGGAGGTCGGGGAAGCGGGCACGGGCGCCGCGTTCGATCTGCTCGCTGCGGATGAGGCCGATGCAGACGGCGTTGACGGTGATGTTGTCGGCCGCGCACTCCTTGCTGAGGACCTTGGTGAGGGCGAGCCCGGCCGCGCGCGAGACAGCCGTCGGTGAGGAGCCGGCGCCGGGGTGCTTGCCTGAGATAGCGGTAACGTTGACCACCCGTCCGCCCTTCGCCTCCTTGAGGTGCGGCAGGGCGAGGCGGGTGATGCGGATGGCGCCGAAGAGTTTAAGGTCGAGGTCCTTCTGCCAGGCTTCGTCGGTGTGGTTGACGAACGGCCCCGCGGCGGACGTACCGGCGTTGTTCACGAGGATATCGAGCCCTCCGAGGCCGGTGACGGCCAGCGAGACAGCCTTGCCCGCGCCTTCTGCCGTGGAGACATCGGCGGAGATGGTGACGACGGTGGCGCCGGGGGCTGCGGCGAGGATATCGGCCCGAGCTTCAGCGAGGGCGTCTTCGCGGCGGCCGACGATAGCAACGGCGGCGCCTTCCATCGCGAATCTTCGCGCGGCGGCCAGCCCAATCCCGCGGCTGCCGCCGGTCACGAGGGCGCGTTTGCCCTTCAGTCCAAGGTCCATCGTCCCACCTCCGAGTGTCTCGCGACTCTAGGAGGGGAGGGAGGGGGCGTCAAACGGGGGATCGGGGCGATCTCCTCAACTTCGGTTTCGCAAGCCCGTAACCGTGGATGCCCCGCCTCGCCTAGGACGAACGTTGCTCTAAGCATCCTCTGACGCGTCGAGCGCCCGTTTCGCGAGCGTCACCACATCGTCCCACGCTTCTTCGAACGCAATGAAGTCCTCTTCGAGGTCGCTTTCAAGCTCACCATAACCGTACGCCGCTCGCGTTCTCGCTTCCGGGCCGAACAGACTTATGTCGGGCTGGATCCCACGCGCTAAACACTTCTGTCGGAGGTATTGGCCAATTCTAGCCACGTCCAACTGAGTCCGATTGACTCTCCACGATCGAGCTATGTCATACACGTCCTGCGGGCGATTGCGGTTACGAATGACTTGCTGAATTATCGCCCGCAGTTTCTCTGCCACTATGTCGTTTAGGGTGCACAGCGTGATGCCAATTAGTCCGTCGTCCCCGAAATGAACCGTGCTAGTTTCACAGATGACATCGTTGAAGGTAATCTCGATCGGAAGAACGGCTGCCCAGTTTGTCCGGTCATCGAACTCCGGGAAGTACCGATCACCGGGCAACACATATGCAACTTTAACGATGTAGGTCGGTAGCGTCCTGTCCCTGTTTGGGGGACGCCTCTTGACGCTAGTTACGCGACATTTAATCCCAAATCGTTCGGATCCGAGAATAACGGCTCGATTTACTATTCCCCGGAGGGCGGGACCGTCGTCCTCTAAGTCCATGGCGGTGAAATCGAGATCGACGGTACTGCGCGGGTAACCATAGCCAAATCGGAGAGCATTTCCACCCTTGAATGCCAGCGAACGGGCGATGTCGGCGGAGGCAATGCTCTCTAAGACAACGAACTGGACGAACCTGCGACGGGCCTCATCAGACGTGGCGCCACTTTGTGACCGCCACTCGTCCAACTTGTCGAGAGTCGTTGGATAGAGCCGCGGCCCACGATCAGTCATCGAGCACGCCCAATACGGAGTCTGGCACGTTCAACGACAGATTCCAGACATCGGAATAGGTCTGCGCGTATGGCTCGGTGCCCAGGAGTCTCAACGATCCTCCACGCTGCAGGCGGGTCTTCCACTCGGCAAGCACCGGATGTCGTTGGCCCAACCTCTCGACGAGGTAGCCAACGCGCTGCCGCATCACTGGCCCTTCATCCGCGTATTGCAGCAGCCGAGCCAGGTCCCAGTGCTCGCTAGCTTGCCTCCACGCTTGCAATACCGTCGTAATGCCGTGGGCCTTTTGTGGTTCCCGAAGGACGTCGAGAAGTGTCCTTTCAAGATCGGTTACGTAGATGCTCGCGCCTTGGCGGTGGGCGACCTCGACACCCACTTCGTTCCGGGGTCGGCTCCAGATAACCGGAACCTCGTTAACTTCTGCGGGTTGCTGGGCGACAGGAAACGCGAAGTCGATCCAGTCTTCAGCGGTGGTACCCAGAGGAAGCCGTTGAGTATCGGGAGCGGCGGTGCTGGCGTACAGGCGATTCGGGACAATATCGGTGACGTTGTGATGAACGAGCGCCGTCAAGTGGGAAAAGAAGCACAACGGGTTCGCCTCTTGGACTAGCTGCTCGTCGGACAGCGGGATCGCGAACGCATAGGGACTGGTAACGACATAGACGAAGCGCAGCTCGCGCACTCGCTGTAGGTCACCTCGTTGCATGAGCCGCCGAATAACGCTCATGGCGCGATCGGAGGGAGGAAGTCGTTGCGGAGAGGGCGTCGCCTGATTGGCGAACCTCCGCAGGAGGAGCCAAACGCGCCAGTGGCTCACGGCGCGGCGACGTTCGACTGCAAATACTTTGAGAACTGCCGACGCCAATGCGTCTCGTTCAGCGATTTCGATTGCCTCGCGCGGCGTGCAACGTCCTGAGGACGTTAGCACGCGGAAATGGGATTGTCAATTCCGTCCAAGCCATGTAAACGTCTCCCTGGGGGGACAAGGTAAAGTCTTCGGCACTGGGACCGGGATGGGCTTCTTTGCAGTTCTGCCTAGGGTGCGAGTGGCTGTACCGTCCTAAGGACGGTACAGCTACTAGGAAGCCTTGTCAATACCATCAATCCGGCTCAGCGATGTAGTGCGGCGCCGCCGCATTACATCGCTCCCACCGATCACTTCTTGAACCCCACCGGGATAAGCCATCGGGTCAGGCGGGTTCGGGGCGGCGGATTAATACGCCGGTGGTCTGCCCTGCCCGCCTGAACTCGACGCTCCAGTTGCCCGTCTTCGCGAAGTTGTTGCGGAGGGTGCAGTCGTTGAGCTCCGCATCGGGGAGGAAGCTCGATTGCGCCCAGCCCTCCACCGGGGAGCTGATGCGGTACCAGCCCGTCCCGGATGGCGCCGGTTCACCCCAACGGGTCTGGGATCGGGTTCCCGTGTTCGAGTTGGAACTCAATCCAGCTCTCCATCACCTCGTAGATGCGGCGGGACGCTTCTTCCGGCGTCTGCCCCTGGGTGAGGCAGCCGGGTAGCTCGCGGACGCTCGCGACCCAGCCGATGACACCGTTAGTGGTTTCATCGCGGATCAGCTCGATGTGGTACGGCCGCCGGAGGTAGTCTTGGACGTTCAACTCACCCCGATAGTACCAATCAGCGGATTGTCACGCAGGCTCAAACAGCGGCATCGCGTAGCCCGTGGACTGGTCTTCCCACTTGAGCTTGACCCGCTGGCCGACCTTGATGCCGGTGGTGGGGTCGGCGACGCCGGTGATGTTGGTGAGGATGCGAAAGCCTTCATCGAGGTCGACGTAGGCGACGGCGTAGGCGCCGAGCGCGGCGAAGGAGGGGTGCCGGTTCAGGCGGACGACACTGAAGGTGTAGACCGTGCCGAGGCCCTTCGATTCGCGCCATTCGAGGTCCATTGAGCCGTTCTTCGGATTGAAGCGGCGTGGGAAGAAGACGACGTCACCGGTCTTGCGGTCGACCTGGTACATGAGCTTGTGTTCTTTGGTGGCCTCCCAAAAGGGCTCGGTATCGGGTTCGGGGAATCGTGGTTGCGGGCGGTCCATGGTCAGTCCCTCGCCAGGATGATGGTGCCACCGGTGTGGCTGGTGGCGAGCATGCCGCCGTTGCCGTGGGCGACGGCGAGCTTCGCGCCTTCGACCTGCGAATGGGATTCGCCGCGGAGCTGCCGGGCCGCTTCGATGAGAAGGAACAGGCCGCGCATGCCCGGGTGGTTGGAGCTGAGTCCGCCGCCATCGGTGTTGAGGGCGGGCTTGAGCGGGCTCTTGTAGTGCAGGCGCTGCTCGGAGACGAAGGCTCCGCCTTCGCCCTTCTTGCAGAAGCCGAGGTCTTCGAGCATAACCATGACGGTGATGGTGAACGAGTCGTAGATCATCGCGATATCGATCTCGGCGGCGCTGACTTCGGCATCGCGCCAGGCGATGGGGCCCGACTGGGCGGCGGCGCTGGTGGTGAGGTCGCCGCCGTTTTCGTTGTACTTCGTCGCCTCGCCGCTCCCGATGATCCAGACCGGCTTCTTCTTCGTGCCGCGGGCGACTTCGGGCGAGGCGATGACGACCGCGCCGCCGCCGTCGGAGACCATGCAGCATTCGAGCAGGTGGAGCGGGTCGGCGATGACGCGCGAGTCGAGGACGTCCTGGACGGAGATCTCGCCGGTACCGACGAAGCCGAGATCGGCCATGGCCTGGACGGCTTCGGGGTTGCGTACGGCGTGCGCACGGGTGGCCACGGAGATACGGGCGAGCTGCTCGCTGGTGGTGCCGTACATGGCCATGTGTCGCTGCGCGACCATCGCGTAGTTGGCGATGAGGGTGATGCCGTAGGGGTCGGTCATGTTGCTGAGCGGGCTGGGCGCGCCGGCGCCGCCCATGCCACCGGTGCCGATGGCGCGCGACTGGCTGTGGGCGGTGGAGCCGTAGGTGAGCAGAGCGACCTTGCACTTGCCGGCGGCGATATCGCGGCGGGCGTGGGAGGCCTGGAATTCGTACGAACTGCCGCCGACGGAGGTCGTATCGATGACAGTCGGCTTGAACCCGAAGTATTCGGCGAGGCCGAGGCCGCTGGCCGCGCCATCGTTGGCGTCGTAGAGGCCATCAACATCCTTCCAGCTAAGGCCGGCGTCTTCGAGGGCTTTGGCGGCGGACTCTGCCTTTATCTGGAGGGGCGTGACGCCCGGTGCTTTGCGCTTCGGGTATTCATAGATGCCGACGATTGCGGCGTCGCGTTTCTGGGAGGCCATACACATCACCCCGGGGCACGGCGTAAGGCCGACCCTTCACACGCGGCGACTCTACGGGGTTTGCGCACGCGCGGCCAGAGGGGCGGGGGGCGTGTGGGAGTGACGGGGTGAGCCGGGAGCGCCAACAGCCAACAGCCAATGGCTCACGGCTAACAGCTAAGAGCTGACAGCTGACCGCTCGGGGGGCTGGCGGTGGGCAGGCCCCTCTGCTACGCTCCCGCACCGAGCGTGACACTCCCACTTTTCGCAGTTGCATGGCTCCTCGCAATCGCGGCGA
>Ga0315281_10016025_pt1 | contig 10017 bp, 8 predicted proteins | sample YL17G07_0_MG_FD_204540 | JGI IMG/M metagenome (GOLD analysis project Ga0315281, IMG submission 204540) | Sediment microbial communities from Yellowstone Lake, YNP, Wyoming, USA - YL17G07_0 | ecosystem: Environmental > Aquatic > Freshwater > Lake > Sediment | place: USA: Wyoming | collected...
TTGTCGCAATGAGCACGTTCGCTCTGTTGTTTTACTACGCTTTCGCAAACGTTTCGGCGTTACGACTGCAAAACCGAGCCAGAAGGTATTCCAGGCTGGTGCCAGCGGCAGGTACAGCTGCATGCCTTGCGATGCTTGTGCTTGTGTTTTTTGTTTCGCCTCAGGCGCTGATAGTAGGCGTCGTGTGTGTGCTTGCCGGAGTAGCCTTCTACGTTGCCATGAAAGCCTTGCGGAAAGATGAAGTCTCCGGGCAGATGCTGCGGCCTGTCAAGTCTTCTGCAAGCTCTTGAAAGAGAAGTTCTTCACGATGTCGCTCCTCAATGAAACCAAAAAGCTCTCTATGCTGGTGGCCTTCGTTCCAACGCAGCCTCTCAGCTCACGTGAGAAGTTGGAGAAGTCGGTGAAAGTCCTGTGGACCGACGCAAGCAGAAGAGTTTTCCCGCCTATGCCTTGTCCGGCGCTGGAGAAGATGATTTGCGAGTTTTCCGAAATCCAGTTGAGAAGGGTCTTGGTGCCTTCCTGTGTCGTATCGATGGACACGAAGTTGAGTGCCAGTATCTCGAAGTCCAGCTTTTCGAGTGCGGGGATTATCGTGTACTCGCGAATGTATCCGGCCTGCTCAAGCTCTGCACGGTTTCTGGTGACGGTGGGCTGAGAAACGCCTATGACTCTCGAAAGTTCTCGATCGCTGCGCCTAGAATTCCTCATCAGCTCATAGAGGAGATCGACCACTTTTGGCTTTGGCATGTTTTACGCTTTAGTCTTTTCAATCTGATAAGTCTTTTGACGCACGTGCTTATTTCCTCTCTTTTTTCCGTAGTATGTTGTCCAAGACAGGGCGAAGTTTCGCGTTCTCGGCAGTAATTTTGTCTCTGCCAAGCGCCTGCAACTGGCCGCTCATCTCCCGCACGAGCTCGGCGAATCTCACACCCTCAGCCGCCGAGACATACTCGACCCGCATCCTCTCTGGACTCAAGCCAAGCTTCTGCAGCATCGGCATCAACGCGTCCATCCTCGCCTTCATCTTCCAGTTGCCGCTTATGTAGTGACAGTCGTACGGCAGGTGACAAGCGCCCACCAAAACCATCCCCGCGCCCAACTTGAAAGCTTCAAGAATGAAGTCACGATCCACTCTTCCGGAACACATCACTCTGATGGCTCTCGTGGTCGGCGGATACTCGAAACGGCTCGTCCCAGCCAAGTCAGCCCCGGCATAGCTGCACCAGTTGCAGAGGAAAGCCAGAATCTTGCCTTCAGGGTCTTCCTCAAGCGCCGCTCTCACCTGAGCCAGAACTTGCGCGTCAGTGAAATGCATCTGGGTGATAGCATCAGCAGGACATTCGGCGACGCACGTGCCGCAGCCATGGCACATCGCTGTGATGACTTGTGCTGGCTGTTTCTCTTCGGCCTTGATTGCGCCGTAGGGGCATCGTTCGCTGCAGATTCCGCACTTGACGTTGACGTTTCTGCATCTGCTCGCATCGATGACTGAAACGATGGGCTCGATCTTCCACTTCGGCTTCGAAATCACGGTTGCCGCCCGCGAAGCCGCGCCGCTGCCTTGTGAGACACAGTAAGGAATATCCTTGAGACCTTGACATGCTCCGGCCAGAAATATGCCGTCTGTGGGCGCGTCCAACGGCTTCAGCTTCGGATGACTCTCCATGAAGAATCCGTCGGCGCCGCGCGTCAAGTTCAGCACCCGTGCCACCTCGTCCGAACCGGCCTTAGGTATGGCCGCGGTGGCCAACACAACCATGTCGGCCTCCAGCTCGACAGGCTGACCAAGCGTCTGGTCTTCAGCGTGAACCACGAGGTTTCTGGTTTCAGGCGCCTCCGTTATTCGGCCCACTCTTCCGCGCACGAAGTTGACGCTGAGTTCTCGTGCGCGCTCGTAGAACTCCTCGTATCCTTTGCCCGGGCTGCGTATGTCCATGTAGAAGACGTAGACTTCAACGTCTTGCCTGTATTTCTCCTTGAGCTGGACGGCATGCTTCAGCGTGTACATGCAGCAGAAGTTGGAGCAGTACGGATACTTGTTCTTGTCACGCGACCCGACGCACTGGACGAAAGCGACGACGTGAGGCTTCTTTCCATCCGACGCCCGCACAACCTTTCCGGCGGTCGGCCCGGCGGCAAGGATCAGCCTTTCAAACTCCAGAGACGTGAGCACGTTAGGATACTTGCCGTAGCCGAGCAGAGCGTTGTCGTACGGGAAGTAGATGTCGTAGCCCGTGGCAACAATTATCGTCCCAACTTCCAACTCGACTTCTTCGGGTTTCTGGTCAAAGTTTATCGCGTCCCGTGCTCCGCAGGCGTCGACGCATTTGTAACACTCGATGCAGTAGTCCCTGTTTACGGAGTAGACGAGCGGAACTGCCTGATCGAACGGCACGGATATGGCCTTTCTGGTGCCCAAGCCAATGTCCCACTCGTTCGGATACTCGATCGGGCAGGCGTCGCGGCACTCGCCGCAGCCCGTGCAGTTGGCGGCGATCACGTATCGAGGGTTCTCTCTGACTTTAACCTTGAAATTGCCCACGAACCCGCTGACGCTCAGCAAGTCAGCGTGAGAGATGATCTGTATGTTCGGATGTCGGCCCACGTCAACCATTTTTGGGCCTTCAATGCATATGGAACAGTCAAGCGTGGGAAAAGTCTTGTCCAACTGTGCCATGTGGCCGCCGATGCTTTCATCCTTTTCCAGCAGGTACACCTTGAAGCCCATTTCAGCCAAGTCTAGGGAGGCATTCATTCCTGCGATGCCGCCGCCGACGACCAGCGCCTTGTTTGTGACTGGAACCTCGATGGTCTGCAAGGGCGAAAGCAACCGTGCCTTCGCAACAGCCATCTTTATTGTGTCCTTGGCTTTTTCGGTGGCCTCCTTCGGCGTGTTCGGGTGACACCACGATGAGAACTCTCGGATGTTAGCCATTTCGAACAGGAACGGGTTCAACCCGGCCTCCGCAACCGTGCGGCGGAACGTGGGCTCGTGCATGCGCGGGGAACATGCGGCAACCACCACTCGGTTAAGCCCGTGCTCCTTTACTGCCTTCCTGATCTCCTCTTGTCCCGGGTCAGCGCAGGTGTAACGGTTGTCCTTGACGTAGACGACGTCCTGCAGCTTCCCTGCATGTTCGACGAGCTCTTTTATGTCCAGCGTCCCAGCTATGTTCAGCCCGCAGTGGCAGATGAAGACTCCAATTCTCAGTTCTTCCGCCCGAGTCTGCTTCACATTCGTTCCAGACGACGTTTCCTATTCCTCCTTTGGAGCGAGGAGTTTCTCAACCGCTTCCACGGTTTTCCTCGAGCTTTTTGACTTCAGTTCCTTCGCCACTTCAATTGGCGACGTCAATCTTTCCAGCGACTTGTTCCACGCTCCCGACTTGACATCAGTATGCGCGATGCCAGTCCGCTTGAGCTCCAATGCCTCTTCCACGGGACACACGATCTTGCACGCCCCGCAGAAGACGCAGAACAGCTCGTTCGCATACACCTTGTTGTCGTCTTGGGCAAGGTACAAGGCGCCGGTGATGGGGCAAACGTCGACGCAGTCTTTGCAGCCTTCAGGACATTTGTCGCGGTGGATGGATATTTTCCCGTTGATGAACTTGCGCACGCGGAACGCTCCTTGAGGGCATTTGAACTCGCATACTCTGCAGCATGGACAATGTTCCTTGTCAACCTCAATTGCGGCCTTGAGCGAGGTCTTCTTCGCTGGTCTTGCAGGCTCGCCTCTGCGGCTTGCAACGCCCGTTATCTTTATCAGTCCCAGTGGGCAAGCTTCCTCGCATTCTGAGCTGTCTCCCCCTAGCTTGCTGGGGTCAACATGAATGTCGCGGACAAGCTCGGGAAAGCTTTGCTTGTCGACGACGGAAAGAACGTGTTCGTCATTGATCGTCACTCTGACAGCGCCGTAAGGGCACAGTATGTCGCAGATGCCGCAGAAATTGCACTTCGCCAGATCAATGTCCGCCCGTGCTTTCTGTGCCTTCGTGGTCTTCAGGCTTTTCTCAAGTTTTATGGCTTCTTTGGGACAGGCCAGACTGCAGATTTGGCATCCGACACAGGCTCTTCTGTCAAGGTTCAACCGATAGTTCTTTGCATGCAAAACCCACTCCAGAATCAGGGCTTCAGGAAGGTCTCTCTTGACTGTTCTCAGCGGCATCGCACTGCACACCCCACTGCGTTCTCAGGGCACGAGACGGGACATCCTTGCGGCCTGACTCGCTTGAAGTCCGCCACTACCATCGGGTTTCCCTTACGTACTCGAAGAATTGTCTCAGATGACAAGCAGTCGATATAAGGATTGCTTGCCTTTCGGACAAAATTCACGTTCGGGCTGCTTGTTTAAAATGATGCCAAGGCAAAACCAGAAAGACCGAAAGCCCGCCCAAAAGAGAGTGCACGGACAGAACCGTGTCTAGGCTTGGGGTTTTCTTGTGCAGATTGCCACATGACACTGGAGCCCTTCCCCATTCCACGCCACGACTTGCAGACCAGCCTGCGCCAGCAATTGCGCGAAAACCTCTGCAGTGAAGACCTTCTTGAGTCCAGACACAACGACCGTGGCTTTGCCTTCTGCAACGCGCAACATCTCCTTCAGAGTTTTGAGTGGTTCAGGCATGTTCTGCACAAGCGTGAACGCCAAGACGTGGCTGAAGATGCCCGCTGTGAATGGCATGAAATCGGCGTCTCCAAGCACCAAATGGACCCCAGCGAGATTCTTCACACGTTCCCTTGCGCACTTCAGCATGTTCCTTGACGTATCAAGTCCAACCGTCAGCTTGGCAGCGCCACCTACATGTTCGAGAAAGATTCCTGTCCCGCAGCCAACATCCAGAACCATGCTCTCCTCTTCAACATGAACGTGTTTCAGCGCCGCTTCGATTTTGGCCCGTTGCTCTTCGGCATATCTGACATCGTAGATTCTTGAAGTGACGTCGTAGCCGTGCATCACGCGGGTCTTCTTGCTCCATCTGTCCATGCTGAGTCCAACCGAAGAACTAGCGAAACGCGCTTGTAAACGTGATGTCAAAGATTTGGAGTAAAGCAGTCTGCGTCAAGAAGGCGGTTCGCGCCCGAGACTCAGGACGGAACTGCCATGCGTGTGGGCGCTTCGTGCCGAAGGGACACGGCAGAAATATCAGGGACGAGCATAGATGTTGTTTTGGCGAAGCGTTTGGTGAACTCCAAGACTTTGGCTGTCATGGTGATGCCTCAGACGGAGGAGGCAGCAGAGGCCGCCAGAGAGGCTGTTTCCTGCCATCGAACACTTATCATGGTCGGCAGGTGCCGAGTGCACTACGCCGGCAGAGCAAGCTCCACGCTGGAGCCGGGCGAACGCATGCTTGTGGTTAAGGCGGATGGCTCGCTGTTGGTTCATCGCTCGCTCGGGTATGAGCCGGTCAACTGGCAGCCTCCGGGCTGCGTGTTCCACGTGTCGGCAAGAGGTGGCGCGGTGGAGGTTCATGCGGTGAGGCAGAAGCCTTCAGAATCAGTCAGGGTCGTCTTCGATGAGGTGCGCCTGCTGTCGTCCTTCAGCCTTGCGGATTCGGGGGAATTCTCGCTCCACGCCAGCGAAGAGGACATGCAGAAGGCCATCTTGCAGAAGCCGGAGATTCTCGAGGAAGGGTTCAAGCCCATAAGCTACGAGAAGAAGGTTGCCCCGGGGTTCGTTGACGTCTACGGTGTGGACCGCCAAGGCAGATTCGTCGTGGTGGAGATCAAACGCAAGACGGCCGGAAAGGATGCTGCAATGCAGCTTTCCAAGTACATCGAGGCAGTCAGAGCCCGAGCCAACCGGACGGTGCGGGGAATACTTGTGGCGCCGAGCATCGCCAAGGACGTTCAGAGACTGCTTGCGACTCTTGAGCTGGAGTACAAGTATCTGGACCCGAAGAAATGCTCCGAAATCCTCCGTCAGGCGGAAACAAGAAAGCTTGCGGAGTACTTTTCGGAAGAATAAAATGGCTAGTTCCGCATTTGGCCTTGAAGGGCGGAAAGCATGAACTTGTGGAAAGAAGACTAGGCAGGTTTTCTGTCGAGGCTTTGAACAAATGTCTCGTACTCTTTCTCCGACAGCCACTCCTCCGCCCTGAGCTGAACAAGCCCGTTTCTGATTCCTTCACGAGACGATTCCATCCTCAACAGGTCATTCTCAACGCCGGCCTCGTACAGTTGCCTCTGAAGCACCGGACGCTGCCCCGTGTAGTTCGGCAGATTCAGCAGGAGGCTGCTCGTCGCTTTGAAGCGAGGCGTGAGTAGCTGCTTGACCTTTGCCATCCCAAGTGCGCCCTTCAACTTTGTGGACAGGCCGACGCTTCCTGCAAGAGAAGGCGGAATGACTGTGAAGCGCATTCCGTTTTGAGATCGGTAGCAGACGACGTAGAATGGCACGTAGACGAGGGCTTCCCTGTCGCTTTTCTGTTGGATTCCGACGCGTTCCAACTCGAGAATGTCTGCCTCGCGGAGCTTCGCGGCAGCGTCAATCTGCACTGTTATTGCGGCAGTGTACTCTTTAAGCCTGTCCAGCTTCTGCTGGTGAACCTGAATTTGGGCGTCGCGGGACGATTCCAGCTCAAGCAAGTCTTTTTTTGCTTCCCCTATCTTGGCTTCGTTCTCTGACTTTAGCCTAAAGATCTCGGCTGACCTGTTCTGCTCCATCTCCCGGATCTTGGTGTCAACGTCTTTGATTCTGGCCTCGAGGTCGGACAGTTCCTTCTTGTGCTCTTTGAGTTTATCCTTCCATCTGGCTTTGCCGGCTGTGTCTTTTCTGGAGTCGCTCGTTTTGGCTTCAATCTTGGCGCGTTCGATCTTCGCCTTGGTCTGCTCCATCATCTTCTCAAGCTTTGCCTTGTCCTTGTGCAGAGGAAGAAGCTGCTTCTCAAAATTGCCGGTAACCGACACTACGTTGCTGTCGTATTCCTGCTGTAGGAGTCTGACCTTGGGCGTCACGACCTCTTCGATCTTGGCGATTTCGCCTGCCGCCTTTTCCTTGACTGCTTTGATGCTGGCGCGAATATTCTTCGTGAAGCTGTTCGTGGTCTTGTTGAGGAGTTTCATGTTTTCGTAAAAGGCTGCTGCTTCATGCTGGAACCTGGTTCTAGCCTTTTCAAGTTCTTGCTGGAGGTTTGAGGCTGCCGACTCGTCTACTGCTGGCGGAAGCATGGCGATGTTGAGTGACTGGGTTGCAGCTTCAGATGCTTCTGTCAGGTACGCATTGAACTCGGAGAGCAGGTCTGTGTTGCCTGCAAGGCCATTTAGGACGAAGCTTTCCTCACCGGAGCCGGGCTGGTAGTAGTTGATTTTTTCTAGGAGAAACTCGATGTACGGTTCGAGCGACTTTGAGCTTCTGACCATGTCGTCCTTGAACGCGTCCGGGTCGGCTATTGCCTTGTAGGCTATTGTGTGACGCATGGTATTCAGCCCGTCGACTAGCAGAGTGAGCTTGTTCCACGGGACCAGCCAGAACGGGTATCCTGCAAGCGCCACGAACGTGATCTCTTCTGCTGGTTGTTTGAGCAGTATTCCGCCGCCTTTTGCCCGTTCAAGCTCGGCGTAGCAGTACGCGGCGGCCCGTTCCATTTCTTTGGTGAGTGGTTCCTTGCGGTTTTCGTTGGGAACGGCGAAAGGAAGCATGAGGCGGGCGATGTCGGGAGAAGAGTCTTCGGTCATCTTTTGGCCACAATGCTAGTAGCAGCCGGACCCGATTTAAGCATTGCCACGTCAAGTTGACCCCATCCCCGGCCCGGCGGCTTCCCGAGCAGGCAGACGTGCACAAAACTTAACTGCATAGACCAACCTAGTCTAGCGTGTGGGCGTAAATTGGCAAAGTTGGCTTCAAAGGCAAGCATCAGACGCCCTGTCAACGTCCAAGATGTAACAGTGCACCGTGACCCTTTCTACCCAAACGCATACGTGGTTGCGCTTCCGCTTGACACGGAGCCCTGCTATGAGTGGCAGACGATTTTCGCGCAGGAAATGTGGAGTAGCCTGGATTTCTGGGACAGAAAAGTGGTCGTGGTTGGAAAGGAGCTCAAGCTGGTGACGACTCGGGAAAAGATGGCGGACAAGCTCGACTGGCTTGAAGCGTTGGTTGCAGCCACGAACAGGAAGATTGACGAGTACAACAGGAACATCAAAGCAGAAAGAAGCATGGAAGGGGACAAGCACCTAGACATGGAGGCCGTCAGAACTGAAGTGGCGAACTGGTTCCTGAGAAAGGTTCCCATCTGAAAAAACAGTGCCGAATCAGCGCGACGAGCCACGGTGAATGCGTCTTCATGAGGCAGGGGCAGGTTTGAAAAGAAAGTCGGATATCTTCCGCTGAAACAGCGCTTCACGCAGGTGGTGGCTTTCCATTATCCACGTTGCCAGGGGTATTTGGAACTGGGTTGCCACTCTCTGCAGCGCCTCGTCGAGGGTGGAGAATTTCAGGGGTTTTTGTCGCATGGCGTTTCTGACGTTTTCTCTCACTTGCCAGACGCCCACGGGCATGATGTATCCGGGTAATGCCTCGCGGAGCACGATCACGGTTGCTTGTCGTCTTTCCTTCACAAGATGGTCGGACACGGCGAGCCTCGCGGCGTAGTAGCATCCCCCGATGGCGGCGTACGTGGTTCTTCGGTCGAAGCCTTCGTGGTCGCCGAAGATGGCGATTTTCTTGCCACTGGGGTTCCAGGCCGTGCCGGGGTACCATGCTTCTATTGCCTCGTAGCTCCACGCCTGCGGCAGCATTATGATCTCGAACACGTTGTCCAAGTAGCGGGACTCGTAGACTCGGTACTCGTCCATCTCAGGGAACGTTTTGAGCTTTTTTACGAGGTTTTTGGAGACGATGTCGTCCACCGCGGTTATGCTCCAGCGGGTGGGCACGAGCCGGCGGTTGTCTTCGAGGCCGAAGGCGCCGACGCTGAACGCCCTCTGGATCTTGGTGACCATGACGCCCTTGTCGTAAAGCTCCAGCACGGCTGGCACTGCTTTCAGGTCGGTGTCGCCGTAGGCTTTCTCTATGCGGTGGTCCCAAGTCGTGTTGCCGAGCTGCATGTCCTTGATCGGGGCCGAGGGCCCGAAGGGCTGAACCTCGTCGTCCATGAATATGTTGCCTCGTGGCTTCTTGGAAAGCATGAGCTCGACGTCAACCGGCTTCAACGCCAGTGCGAGTTCCCGGGTTTTCTCAATGATCTTTCCTGCTTCGCTGAAACGGTGGACGTTGACGCGGTGTTTGCCTCGGATCAGCATGGAGCGAAAAGCGACTATCTGGTCTATGGTTTTGCCGAACCATGTTTCGGGAAGGTCGTAGAGGGTTGTGTCTTCTTGGACTGGCGGAACGAGTGGCCCAGCGTACACGTTGGGGTAGCCGATTCTGCCTATGAAGACGCTTGGGGGGCAGGCGCCTGATATGTCTTCGCTGTTCAGCAGTGGCATGCTTTTGAGGTAGTAGTTGACTTTGACCATTATTGGGCAGCGGGTTTTGCCGCAGAGGAACCGTGAGCCTTTGCAGACGACGCAGAGGCTGCTTCTTGAGGCTTTCGCTGTGACAGAGAGCACTTCGCTGCTGTCTGCGCCGCTGTTTCTGAGCACGTCGTGTAGCCACGTGCTTGAGAAGCTGCTGCCGGTTTGGGAGCGTGGGAGGCTCAATGTTGCTCATGTCCAGTGAAGGCTGAAAGTCGTTCTTATGTCTTCTGGAAACCGTCTGCCTTATATGGCTTCGACGGCGAGAGTTGTAATGTGTGAGTATGAGCGACGAAATCCGCTACTATAAGGGAAAGCACAAGGTCAAGATTTTGTCGAAAACCCGCGGAAGCTGGGTCGTTGAGGCGCTTGAGCCATTCGAGGACACGGTCTACGGAGAGAAAATCCAAGTCAAGACCGGGGAAAGACGCATGATTGCTCCGAATCTGCTCTTCGAAAAAGAGGGTCTTCCGCCGCCGGTCAAGGAGCACACATACGAGCTGAATATGGAGAAGAAGCTCAAGCGGCTGATAGCCGAGGAAGACAGCAAAGACGAAACCG
>Ga0315281_10016026_pt1 | contig 10017 bp, 10 predicted proteins | sample YL17G07_0_MG_FD_204540 | JGI IMG/M metagenome (GOLD analysis project Ga0315281, IMG submission 204540) | Sediment microbial communities from Yellowstone Lake, YNP, Wyoming, USA - YL17G07_0 | ecosystem: Environmental > Aquatic > Freshwater > Lake > Sediment | place: USA: Wyoming | collected...
GGCTCTTGACCAGTAGACCAAGCGTAGGCACTGCTGTCGGTATTCTCATTATTTCCGGCACGTCATTTCTCCAAATGGGCATGGGGACATTAGTCATGTACCCGCTGATGCTATTTTCATTAATGCTGCTAAAGCAGTTTCAGGTAGCCCGGGTGACTCGAACTGCGCACTAGGCAAACCATAGTAGCGACCTGGGATATGCCCCGCCCTTCTCACCGTCTTACGACCCGATTCTCATCGCAGCAGACGAAATCCAGAAGAAACTGTCGGATAAAAAGTGATATCTTGGAAACGCCCTGTGGTTGCCCGTTCAGCCTTCCGGATATCGAGTTGAAAACAAGAAAAGGCAGGGCGTAAGGGGGGAAAGGCGCTCGCACCTATTTACAAATGTTAGAAGATAGTGTAATATTCGCTCTGGATTTTCCCTTGAGCCTTATCCTACTCCCTACTGGAAAGTTTCAGAGCTACTATGTTCAGTCAGCTAGAATATCAAACCGTTATTTTGGCGGCGCTGCTGCATGACATAGGTAAGTTTCTCCAATATGGCTCCTTCGAAGGACTAGATACTTCTGGCATGCACCCCAAAGTCTCTGTCAATTTCATTTCGAAGTTCAGTGACTGCTTCAACAAAGTGGCCGACCTGTCACTCCTGAAGACACTGGTTCAAAGGCACTACCAATCTCCCAATATTCCTTTGGAGTTCGCTCTGACAGAAATTGGGGATGACCACTTTCGCCAATTGGCTAAGTTAGTCCGCAAGGCCGACGATCTCTCTTCAGATGAGCCTGAAGCAGATCTGAATGTAAAGCAGGATCATGATGTCAAACCCTTAATGTGTGTGTTGGAACGTTTAAATCATGAATCGGATGATCATCTGAAGCTACGTTTTCATCCACGCGTTCTACTTTCAGCTAAACATCTCTCCAAAGAAAACGACGCTCCCGGGCTTATCTTCCCCAAAGCATTCCGTGACTACTCTACTAAAGAGCTGAACGAACACATTAAGAACTTCTATCTGGAATTCTCGAACCTCTTCAAGCCTCAAGGTAAAGGGCGATCTCCAGTGGATAGCACCAATTTTGAAAACCTTCTCGCTCATCTTACAAACCTCCTTTACCGCTACACATGGTGCATACCTAGCAACTCACAGGCGAAAGTACCCGATATCTCTCTTTTCGACCATCTCAAGACCACAGCAGCAATTGTCGCATGTCTCTATCGGTATCATCATGAAACAGATTCCCTTAACGAAAAAGCAATATTACACCCAACATATCCTCGTTTTTGTCTGGCAGTAGGAGACCTCTCCGGAATACAACGTTACATATTCGATATAGCACAGACACCGATAGTTGGCGGAGTGGCACGCAGCCTTCGTGCTCGTTCGCTGTATGTTCAGCTTTGCGGCGAGGCAGCAGCTCACCTAATCCTGCATAATGTAGGCTTGCCTATGCTCAACATAGTCATGAACAGCGGCGGTAAATTCTACCTCTTGCTACCCAACGTCCCCAAAGTGATTACTGCACTCGAACAAGCTCAGAAGCACATAGACGATTGGTTCTTAGATACACTGAACGGAGAATTAGTTCTTAATCTGGCACACGCTACCTTTGATGAAGCGGACCTGAGATCCGACAGTGCCGGTATCGGTGGCTTTGGCGCAATGTTGAGAAGAATTAGCGAAAAGCTGGACCAGCGCAAACAGAATTGCTTGCTAAAATCAATCAGCCAGGATCGAGTCTGGCAGGAGGATAAGTTCTTTTTGGGGGTTCCCTACGGGGGACAATCCCCATGTCACTCCTGCCGGAAGTTCCCAGCCACTCGTAAATCTGATGCTGCTATGCCTGAAAACAATTTGTGCGTTCATTGTTACAGAGACCGCGTAATCGGCTCGAAGCTAACTAGTGCGAAATACTTAGCCTTCTATGCTGAATCAACTTCAGGGGATATCCCAGTTCTTGGTTATTCGGTAGCCGTTGAATCAGAGATAAATAAATTGAAGCCAAACCCATATTTAGTTCTAATGTTGAACGACACGGATTTGGCAGACCTTACAAAATATGCTGCTGGGGCGAAATATCTAGCGACGCATGTAACGCAGTTTAGAGATTGCAAACATTTCTCCTCTGGTGATAGTCGCCACGAATACGTCGATGAATCTAATGCCCCTGCCACTTTCGAGTGTATCGCCCATCGTTCTACCGGTGCTGAGTTGCTAGGGTTCCTCAAGGCAGACATTGACCGACTGGGCGAGACCTTCGTATTCGGACTGAAACGAAAACATGACTCGATTGATACCATATCGCGTGTGGCAACCGTAAGCCGCCTGTTCGACCTATTTTTTAGCGGATGGGTAGAGCACCTTACCAGCATGGACTTCAGAAATTGCTATACCGTATTTTCGGGCGGGGATGACCTATTCATTGTGGGCCCATGGGACCAAATGCCACGCCTCGCTGAACGAATAAGGTCTGACCTGGAAGCATTCAGCGGCAATCCCAAAGGAGTAACCATATCTGCAGGCGTATTACTATCGAAGCCAAGCTTTCCAGTGGCAAGGGCAGCCAGCGAGGTAGAGGTCGTACTAAAGCACTCCAAGCAGGGAGAAAAGAATCAACTGACTATCTTAGGGCACACCCTACCCTGGGCAGATTGGAAAACGGTAGCTCAAGAATGGGAACTCCTAACCAAGCTTACCTCGTCTGCAGACGGAATAGCTTCCGCTTTTCTGTATGACTTGCTGCGCTACGCTGAGATGTGGCGAGAATACTGGCTGTGGTTACAGCGCAAGAATGGAGGCAATGTCTTGGGGCTTCGTTACCAACCCTTACTGGCTTATAACATCGCACGTAATATTGACGCTCGTAAGCATGATGAACTCTACCGCTGGTGTGAAGCACTATTGGAATTTCGTCCCGCTGATGTGAAGCAGACCGCTATCTTGAATAATCTAGGACTTATTGCCAGCCTGTTGATTTATAGCAGGAGAGGAGGGAAGGAATGACATTTAAGCATGGACATAGTGGCACTTCTGGCAATCCGGAAAGACCTGATAAACCATCGGAAGGCCCCAATCTGACACAAGTTCTGCATGAAATCTCAAAAAGAGGTTATTTCGACAAGGAGGGTAACGTACTGCCTGAAGTGATCCAAGACTGGCCCAAGATTGCGGCCCAGACTTTCAAGGATGGCAAATTGAAATCAACGCAGTTACGGCGCTTCTACAATAAAGCCAAAGCTATAGAGCAGAAACTAGAATCCGGTTATCCTTTCGATTGGCTGAAAGAGGAAATTGCCACCCTTAAGCCACTGGCAGCAGCAGCGGTGGGAAGGGGCAATGCACCAGATACATTTAATCAATTTATGGAAGTCAATGTTCATGAGGCAATCAAGTCTGAAAAGAGTTTTACCAGGGGGTTCATAATACATTTCCAAAGTATTATTGCCTACACCAAATACTACGAGGAAAAGAAGGGAGGTAGATAATGGCAGATAAATGGATCCTGGAAAAACATGTACCCATAACAGGTGTTCTCAACTGTAAGACTGGAACCAGGATTGGCGGCTCTAAGGAAGAACTGGAGATAGGCGGTATGGAGAATCCCATACTAAGAGACCCCGTGGACAAACTTCCGTATATACCAGGCTCTTCTATCAAAGGCAAGATGCGCACTCTACTAGAGTACACATATGATAGAGTAGGGTGGAAGTGGATAGAAAAAAAGCTCATACAGGATACGGTTCACGGTGAGCCATGCGGTTGCGGACAGAAGCTGGACGATTGTCCAGTATGTACGCTATTTGGGCCACACAAGAACACATCCCATAATCTGGGCCCATCCAGATTGATATTCAGAGATGCTCAGATCACAAAGGAGTCCGCGGACAAACTGAAGGCACTCATACAAGAGGGACTGCTCTACGCTGAAGTTAAGACAGAAAACATTATTAACCGAAGGTCTGGTACAGCTGAGCACCCTCGCCCGATGGAGCGTGTACCCAAAGATACTAAGTTCGATTTCAACGTTACACTACGCGTCTTCAAGGGTGACGACGAGGCTAAGATGAAGAAGTACATCAAGGAAGGCCTAGAGCTTCTGCAAAAAGATTACCTCGGGGGTTCAGGTACCAGAGGTTATGGGTGGATAGAGATACAGGACCTAAAGGGGCTAGATGGTGCATGAAATGGTATAAGGTCACCCTGGAGATGTCCTCGTGGACTGCCTCTCCCTGGCAGGCTGATACCATATTCGGCCATTTGTGCTGGGGAATGAGGTACCGTTATGGTGAAGATGAACTTCTTCGCTTACTGGAAGCTTATAAGGCAGGCTCACCACCCTTGCTAGTCTCCAACGGCTTCCCCGGCGATAGACTGCCCAAACCAGTGCTTCCGCCCCAAAAGGCAGACGCTGCTCAAGACCTCGAGCAGCAAAGGCAACTCTATAGACAGAATAAGAAAACAAAAAAAATCAAATACCTCAGTCGAGCTGAGTTCGAAAGCGTGATTGCTGGCTCACCTACTATGCCCACACGCGAAATTGACGAAGACCTGTTCGAGACAAGGCGCATAACTCTGAAGAACCAGATCGACCGCATCACGGGGACCACAGGAGGCGGAGGCCAGCTCTTTCCATTTGCTGAATATCATTGGAAGACGGTATCCATATACCTCAAAGTAGCGGATGACTTTGTCGATAGAGCAAAAAGCCTTTTCCAATATGTTGTTGAGTTAGGATACGGAAAGCGCAAATCAGTAGGCTATGGTCAGGTGAAGAAGCACAAATTCGATTCATTTGAGGGTTTCCTGAAGCCGTCTCAGGCAAATGGATTCGTCACATTATCGAATTTCGTGCCTTCGCATAAGGACCCGGTCATTGGCAACTGGACACCTATGATTAAATACGGCAAGATGGGCGAACTATACTCGTTGGAAGAGACGGCTTTTAAAAGGCCTCTGCTCATGCTGGAGGCCGGTTCCACCTTCTATGATTCGCCGATAAAAGACTTCTATGGTCGATTGGTGAATAATATAAGCGTAGCATACCGAGAAGCGGTTCAGTATGGCTACGCCCTGCCTGTGCCAGCGAAACTGCCAACTTTAGATTGACATTTACACAGACTTCTGGATTATGTGAAAAGGGTGTCTTCAACAATGATCTACTCCTTGGTAGTAAACCTCGAGGCTCAGAACGATGCTGAGATAACAACTTATCTAGGGCACCACGGATTAGGGCTCTTCCTCAGCTTAATACGACAAGTGGATGAGCCTCTGGCCAAGAGATTACACTCCACGGACGGCTTGAAACCTTTCACGGTATCTCCGCTTCAGGGCAAATTCAGGCAGAGGAAGGGTGACCTCCATATCGCCAAGGGTTCGGTCTGGTGGCTGAGATTCACCGCCCTGGAAGAGATAGTCTTTGCCAGATTGATGGAATCATTTCTGAAAGGCAATTCGACTTTGCGACTGGAGCAGGCTCACTTTCGGGTGGCAGATGTTATTACGCACCCTCAGGGTTCACCCTGGGCAGGATTCAACGGCTTCGACGAGATATTAGAATCAGCTTCCTCCGAGAGAAAGATATCCCTCCAGTTTAACTCTCCTACGGTGTTTCGCTCGGGGGGCAGAAGAAATATCACCTTCCCTTCGCCGGAACTGATATTCGGCAGCCTGCTCATGAAATGGAACGCCTTTTCTCAAACAAACATTGACCGGAATATCATCAATGCTCTTGAGAATGATGTTCTCGTTTCCCGATACAAGTTGGAAACAAAGATGCTCGAGTTCGAAAGCTATAGCGAGCTTGGATTCGCTGGCACTTGCACGTATCTAGTCAAAGACAGTGTGCCTGGTGCTATGGTAAGAGACATAAACGCTTTGGCTGACTTCTCCTTTTATTGTGGTACCGGTGCCAAGACGACCATGGGGATGGGACAGACGCGGAGGTTGAAAAATGTCAGTGCTCTATCTGGTCGAGCAGGGAGCTAGTGTGAAAGGAGAGAATCCTCGCAAGGGGATTGGAACTTTAGTGGTAGACATCTTGACTTCACCCGTAACATCAAACTGTGAAAAAGAAGAGAATCATCGAAAGGGGATCGGAACTCCTCACTCGGCAACTTCACCCAGCCCTGAGCCTTGTGAGAAAAGGAGCGAATCCTCGAAAGGGGGATCGGAATCCTTATGGGCAAGTTGGTGTGGGAGTAGCCCTTATGGGTGTGAAAGGAGATAATCCTCGCAAGGGGATTGGAACTTTCGCGATTTTCGACCGGTGGCGGGTGGCTAATCTCCTCGATTTGCCCTGTGACAAAGGAGAGAATCCTCGCAAGGGGATTGGAACTCGAAAAAGATAAACGTTGTGTTACCGTTCGTCTTCTCTTTCGTGAGAAAGGAGAGAATCCTCGGAAGGGGATTGGAGCCTAAAGGAAATAACATCTTCCAACTGGACATACCTGTGTGGAGAAGGAGAGAATCCTCAAAAGGGGATTGGAACTCTCGCTCCTTTGTGAGCCTGTCGAACTCGGCAAGGAGAGAATCCTCGCAAGGGGATAGAGACCGCTTGGGTTGGGAGGTTACTATGGATACCTGGTCTTGGTTTGGCAACATAGCCAGTATAGTTCAGATACTTTCGGTGATACCCTTTCTGGTTGGTGCCTACTGGCTTTTCACGAGGGCTCGACGCTACCGTCAGCGCGTCGCTGAAATGGAGAAGGGAATCTCGGAAAAGCCCATGGCTTTGGCAATAGGGGTTGCCGGGGGAGGTACCGATATCTCGGGTCAGGTCAATCAATTCCTGCAGAGTTCCAATATGAACATGTCCGTGCGCTCCTATACGAAGGCTGGGGGTGCGACCCAGGGCAATATTCACAATATACTTCACGATATCCTTCGTATAAAAGCGCAAATGACAGCAGATGGAGTGACTGAGGTTCACCTATTCCTGGCTTGTCCTCTGGTTCTAGCTACAGCGGTAGGCGCTATTATGGACAACTGGGTTCCCGTCAAGGTTTACCATCTGAATAAAGAGACGGGCCGTTACGAATTCTGGACTCCATTGTATAAGGGCTTTATCCCTGGCCTTGAAACATCGCTGCTTTCTGATATCACAGGCGAATTATGAGGAGCAACAGTTTATGGGGGAGCGACGAGTAATAGATTTAGGTGAGTTCTATCAAGAGGTGGCCAAGCTTGCTGACCTCCCCATCTATGTGGAGCGAGCCAAAACCAAGGCGGGTGAAGGAAACGATATTGTCCTGACGGGCCGGGCTCCGGTGTGGCTCTACTTGGCTGTGGCCCATGTCCTGCATGGTGTGGCGAGGAAGCTCATCTATGCATCACCCGTGACAGGGGAGGTCATCATCTTTGACCATAATCCTCTCTAGGACAGCCTATGAAAGAAGTTCTGAATCCTCTGACGGGGATTGCGACTAACTACTTGCGAGAACCGCCGAAGGGCTGCTGACACGTGGGGAAGGCTCTAATCCTCGACAGGGGATTGCGACTCAGTTTGCAGAGGCACATACCAGAACTTAATATAGTAGGTGGGAAAGTCCCGAATCCTCTGAGGGGGATTGCGACTCATTTCAGGCTCTCCTTTCCTTGTCAAATCCTGCCTTTGGTGGGAAAGGCTCTAATCCTCTGAGGGGGATTGAAACTTTATCAGTTCTTCAGTTGTATATTGCTTTTGCTAATCGTAGGAGTCGGAATGGTCTAATCCTGCGGAGCGGGATTGAAGCCCCAACCATGAGTGCCCCTAAACAAGCGCTTCCCGAGCGCCAGAATAGAACCCTCTCCTAATAGACCCTTCAGCGTTTGACATCCGCCTCGTGGTGTGGTTAACTGGAACACGGTGGTGTTAGCTTGCGGGTTTCTTTTCGTTTTTCGACATGAACATCGGTGCCTTGAGGGTCAGGCTGCGTATCCCGGAAAACCATTCCCTGAAGGGCAAGAGAATGGTGCTCAGGTCGGTCACCTCACGGGTGAAGAATAAGTTCAACGTCTCCATCGCTGAGATCGATGACCAGGACATGTGGCAGGTGGCTACCCTGGGCATAACCTGCGTCAGCAACGACAGCCGCCATGTCAACGAGACCCTGTCTCATGTGATGAACTTCATCGAGGCCAACAGGGGCGATGCCGAGGTGCTGGACTACGAGATCGAGCTCCTGAACGCCCTATAAGACCTGGGGAAGCGATGAGTGTATCAACCTTTCTTCCCCGCCTTAAGAAGCTCCCCGCCTACAGAGACCAGATCGTCCATGTCGAGCATATCGCGCCCCGTGAGGCATCTTACGGGGAACTGGACAACCCCCTGCATCCCAGGCTTCAGGAATCTCTTGAGGCAAACGGCCTGTTCCCGCTCTACAGCCACCAGGCTAAGGCGGTCAACCTTGTCCGCTCGGGGAAAAACGTGGTGGTGGTCACCCCCACCGCCAGCGGCAAGACCCTCTGCTATAACATACCCGTCCTCGACACCATCCTGGCCCAGAAGGGATGCCGCGCCCTCTACCTTTTCCCCACCAAGGCACTGGCCCAGGACCAACTGCGCAGCCTCAGGGAATTGACCATTGAGCAGAAGATTAAGCTGAACTACTCCACCTTCGACGGCGATACCCCTCAAAACGAACGTGCCGCAATCAAGAGGTCTGCCGAGATTGTGCTCTCCAACCCCGACATGGTGCACCTCGGCATCCTGCCCAACCACAGCGTGTGGAAGGAATTCTTCTCCCGCCTGAGGTATGTCGTGATCGACGAGGCGCATGTCTACCGCGGCGTCTTCGGCTCCCATGTGGCCAACGTGGTGCGCCGCCTCAAGCGCCTCTGCGCCCACTATGGCTCCAGCCCGCAGTTCATCCTCTGCACCGCTACCATCGCCAACCCTCGGGAGCACGTGGAGAGGCTGACCGGACTCCCCTTCGAGGTGGTCGCCGAGGACGGCTCGCCGCACGGGGGCAAGGAGTTCGTCTTCTGGAACCCGCCTATCATCGACGAGGCGAAGTCGGCGCGGCGCAGCCCCAACAGTGAGGCTACCCTGCTTATCACCGAGCTCATGAAACGCAACATTCGCAGCCTCGCTTTCACCCGCAGCCGCCGCCTCACCGAGCTTATCTATATGTATGTGCGCGACCAGCTCCGCAAAGATGCGCCGAAGCTGGCGGACAAGGTCAAGCCCTACCGCGCAGGCTACATGGCCGAGGACAGGCGTCAGATTGAGCGCGAGCTGTTTGACGGGGAGCTTCTGGCTGCGGTGGCGACCACCGCTCTAGAGCTGGGGGTGGACATCGGCGACCTCGATGCCACCGTGCTCACGGGCTATCCGGGCAGCATCGCCAGCACCTGGCAGCAGGCGGGGCGGAGCGGGCGGGGCAAAGAGGACTCGATTAGCTTCCTCATCGGCCTGGACAACCCTCTCGACCAGTACCTCATGCGCCATCCCGAGTTCTTCTTCGGCAAGAGCCACGAGAATGCCCTGATCAACCCCGATAACATCCACATCCTCAAGCCGCATGTGCTCTGCGCCGCCTGGGAGATGCCCCTGACTGACGGCGAGGCCAGGCTGTTCGGGGACAACTTCAGCCAGGCTGTGGATGAGCTTGAGAGGCAAGGCTTGCTGCGCAAGCGCAGGGGGCATTGGTATCCCGCGCCCAGCGTGACTTATCCCGCCGAGGAGATAAATATCCGTTCCACATCTTCCCATAACTATAACCTGGTGGATGCTACCAGCGGCGTCCTGCTGGAGACGATAGAAGAGGCCAACGCCTTCTTTCAGATACACCCCGGCGCTATCTATCTGCATCAGGGCGAATCGTACCTGGTTACTAGGCTGGACCTGTTGGCGCGCACCGCTTCTGCAGTGTCAACAGATGCGCCGTACTACACCCAGACCAAAGATTTAACCGACATCAGCATAGTCAAGACCAGGCTCAGAAAAACTGTGGGCGGGCTTGGAGTGTATCTGGGCGAAGTGGAGGTCACCACCACCGTGATCGGCTTCAAGAAGAAGCGCATCTTCACCGAGGAGG
>Ga0315281_10016027_pt1 | contig 10017 bp, 7 predicted proteins | sample YL17G07_0_MG_FD_204540 | JGI IMG/M metagenome (GOLD analysis project Ga0315281, IMG submission 204540) | Sediment microbial communities from Yellowstone Lake, YNP, Wyoming, USA - YL17G07_0 | ecosystem: Environmental > Aquatic > Freshwater > Lake > Sediment | place: USA: Wyoming | collected...
GCCACACCTGGCCGATTTCATCCGGCTGGCGCTACACACCGGCTGCCGCAAGCAGGAGTTGCTTGGGCTGGAGTGGCGGCGAGTGGACCTGCAGGCCGGGCTGTTGCACCTGGAAGGGCAGCACACCAAGGCCGGCAAACGCCGGTCCGTGCCGCTCAACCGGGTGGCCCGGGAGGCGCTCATGGGGCAGCTTCGGTACCGGGCGGCACACTGCCCCGGCAGCCCCTGGGTGTTTGCACACCCCGACGGCGAGGAGCGTATCCGGGACGTGAAGAAAGCCTTCGGCACGGCCTGCCGTCGGGCGGGGATTGCGGACTTCCGCATCCACGACCTGCGGCACACCTGCGCTGCTTGGCTGGTCTCGGCCGGGGTACCGTTGGCCGAGGTGCGGGATCTGCTCGGGCACAGCACGGTCAGGATGACCGAGCGGTACGCGCACCTTGCTCCAGAAAACGTGCGCCGAGCCGTGGCCGTCCTGGAAGGTCAGTCACGTTTTGGTCACGTTGCGGAAGGGGAAAAAAAGGAAGCGGTGAGTTAACGCCGCTAACTTCTTGTTACGTACTGGGGAAATGGTGGAGCGGAGGAGGATCGAACTCCCGACCTCTGCATTGCGAACGCAGCGCTCTCCCAGCTGAGCTACCGCCCCATTCTTAAAATTAGAGGCGACATTGTAAGGCACGGATTCTGAAAACACCAAGTTATGGCTGGGTACCGTTCCTATTCATTTTTCGCAGCAAGCGTTTTGCTTCCTGATAAACCGGAGCTAAATCCGGATCCCGTCGTAACGTTTTAGATTTTTCAACGTATTGAGGCAGATGATCCGGGTACACTTGTGCGGCTCTGTGAAGCAATTCATTCGCCTCCACGGACTGGTTATTCAGCGCCAGATAAGTTACCTGCGCGTACACTTTGTCGGGGTCAGGATTGTTGCGGTATACCCGTGTTAAAATCGCAATGTTCTCTTTAATACCGTCTTTCCTGATTGGTGTCACAGCCAACAGCGAGAGTTCTGCATAGGGCGCAAGCAGGGGGTTGTTGGCTACCTCCAGCGCTGCATCTTTCTTTTCTTGCGGTGTCTGCAGCGAATATGGCAAGCAGATGTGTATTAGATTGCTATAACCCAACAGTGTATAGCCAAGCAGGGCAAAGCCGAGAAGCAATACCAGTCCGGCTCCAATCTGCCCCGATCGCGGCGCTACCTTCGGCTGAATGGTCCGGGAATCGCCCAGACCGAACATGAACGCCGCAATGCCGAGAAAATAACTGTACCAAAGCGGGAATTCGAGATTGCTGTGGATGAAGATCACTAGCAGAACTGCCGCGATAAACCAGTCAGGTTGTGTCCAGCGCCTGTAGAATTGCTTCACCCAGCCAACAAGTAGCAGCAGCAATACCATAAGTCCGGCTAACCCCGTTTCCGCGATGACCTGTGCAAACAGGTTATGGGAATGGCTGAATAGTTGTGGTTTCTCGATACCCAAGAATTCCGGCAGCGTTTGATAGCTGAAGCTGTGCCAAGCGTAGTTGCCGACACCAACACCAAAAACAGGCGCGTCGAGAAACATTAACCATGCCTTGTGCCACTCGGAGGTGCGCACCTCCAAACCCAATGGTACTTTGGAGAATTTCTCTAATGTGGTGCTGTGCGCCATAGCATCGTTGTTCAGACTCCAATCTTTAACAAGATCCATCAACCACGGATTTATTTGCTCTAGCAGATATTGTGAGCAGATATAGGCTACAAGGAAGAAAACAGAGAGAAGGCACAGGCGCGAATTAACGGTATCCCGCATTTTGAGATATCCAGCTACGGAAAGCGCGCACAGGGAAATCGCATATAGAAAAACTGCCCGGGATGTCGACAGGCTGACAATCAGCGCTAAAAAAATCAGTAACGATATCGCGAGGACAGCAGTAAGACGGTTTCTCGAATACAGGTAACAGAGTCCGGCTGTGGCGAGCAGAATGTGATTGGCGAAGTGATTCGATTGCGCCACGTTGCCATGGATAGCGGCAGTTTGTTTAACGGTGACATACTGACCCAGCCAGCCTCCAAATCCGATATATTGAATCAGGCCGGTAAAAGCACTGAGGAGCCCGCCAACGACCAGAAACCATGCCAGTGTCGTTACGATCTTTTCCTTTCCAAAGGATTGTCGCAGCCATACAGCCAGAACCATTAGCAATATTGCCCAGCCCAGGTAGAGCGCGGGAGTGAGCCACAGCGCGGTATATGACCCCGGGAGCACAATGCCCTGTATGGAAAAAATAACCGCCAGTAGAAAAAGATAAATAGCGGTTTTGGGAATGACGAGATGCAGCCAGAACTGGCGTGTCAGGAGCGCAAGACCGGCAGCCATCCCGAGGAAAATGGCCAGCCATTCACTGTAGAAACTGACCAACGGATAGGAATGATGTCGATTGACAAAGGGCAGAATCCCGATCAACCCGATTAACATCAGCGAGCAATTGGGTATCCACCTGATCGACGCGACGGCAAAAGGAATGTTGATTTGCCGGTTAAGCATCAAAATGAGGCCCCTGAAAAAAACAGCCCGCTCGAAAGAGCGGGCTGCGAGGACATCGAACTGTCAGATTACTTCTTCGGCAGGTACTTCGCCGGCAAAGAGCCGATGGAGGCAATACCCCAATTCAAACCTGTTCCATTGGCTTTGCAGGTACCTGTATATTTAACGCCCATTGCGGTTGTAATAGGGCCGAAGGCATTGTACATAATGTCAACATCCACGACGCCATCCACAGTAGCAGTCTGCGCCGTGACGATATCGACCTGGACCGAAGCAACATACGCGGAGGCATATGCAGTATTTGTTCCAAGGCCAAAGGATGCATTCAGGTTGGAGCCCGTGGCATTTAAGGTCGCTTCACTACAGGCTACACCAACAGCGGTGAACGCGGGTGATGCGACGGACGGACCTTCCATTACCTTGGCGCGGACGGTGTAGTCCTGATAAGCCGGAATCGCGATGGCGGCGAGAATGCCGATAATCGCGACCACGATCATCAGTTCGATGAGGGTAAAACCCTGTTGAATCTTCTTCATATGTAAACCTCCGGTTAAATGTTTGGAACCTAAAGCAGTAGGCCCTGGAAATTACCGGCCCTTCCGGGGACCGTCTTGCATGGCGCCCATAATCTTAGCGGGCCGATGCTTTCCGGGGCTTGCTGCTGCTGTTTAGTTAATTAGCAGAGGAATATGCGTTGGTCAAAAACCCCATCTGCTGCCATAACTGAACCCACTAGCCATAAAGCACAAACTGTACCATAAGTGATTCCTGGATCTGCTTTACTCCCCAATAGTCATAAGTACCTGTGCGTTTAGGCAGTTATCGCCGGCACAATTTGCGAAATCCCTTTGCAAGCGCAGCACTTTACAAGGCTGGCAGGTGCCGAATATTGTCAGATCCTGCCGAGAATGGGTAGTTATGTATGAAAAACAATCAGATAGACGGCGATACAGATCGGGCAAACGGAAATCTGAATATTGTTATATTTGTGCAGGCCTGCTTTCCCTAATCTATTCCCAGCTTTTCCAGCTTATAGCGCAGGGCGCGGAAGGTAATGCCCAATAGCTTGGCGGCTGCCGTTTTGTTCTGGTTGGCGCGCGCCAAGGCGTCGCGAATAGCCACTTCTTCGATGCGCGCGATGTATTCGTCCAGACTTTCATCGTTATCCGGCCCTGCCGTCGCGGCCACTGCGGGTTCGTCGGCGCGATTGCCCGCGGGTAATTGTAGATCGCTGGCGCTGATTTCGCCCCCATCGCACAGGGTAATAGCGCGCTCCAGGGTGTTTTCCAGTTCCCGGACATTACCGGGAAAGCCATAGCGGGAAAGCGCGCTGAGCGCATCGGCGGAAAGCTTTGGAACCGGTATGCCCAGGCTTGTGGCCAGACGGTTGCACAGATGCTCGGCCAGTCCCGGGATATCCTCGGGCCGTTCGCGCAGGCTTGGCACGGCCAGCTCAATCACGTTCAGGCGGTAATAGAGGTCCTGGCGGAACTTGCCTTCCCGCACCAGGTTTTGCAGGTCCTTGTGGGTGGCGGACAGAATGCGAACGTCCACCTTGATTTCGCTCTGACTGCCCACCGGGCGCACGGATTTTTCCTGAATGGCGCGCAGCAGTTTTACCTGCATGTGCAGGGGCAGGTCGCCGACTTCGTCAAGAAACAGGGTGCCGCCGTCCGCCGCCTTGAACAGGCCATCCTTGTCCGCGACCGCGCCGGTAAAGCTGCCTTTGCGGTGACCGAAGAATTCGCTTTCCATCAGGGCTTCCGGGATGGCGCCGCAGTTTACCGGCACGAACGTTCCGGAGGCGCGCGGACCCAGATCATGTATCAGGCGTGCAACCAGTTCCTTGCCGGTGCCGGATTCACCGTGGATGTACACCGGCGCCTGGCCGCGCGCCAGCTTGTCAATCAGCCCACGGACTTTCTCGATGGCTGCCGATACGCCTAACAGCTTCTGCTGGGCGCTGACCTGCTTGGTCTCCGGTTTCGCCACCGGGCTCTGGCCGACGCGCAGTGCCGAACGCACGATGTTGCGCAGGTCGTTCACATCAAGCGGTTTGGAAACAAAATCGAATGCCCCGGCCTTGAGCGCGACAATGGCGGCTTCCATGCTGCCGTGCGCGGTGATAACGGCACAGGGAAGTTGCGGATGTTTCTCTTGTATGTGGCGAACCAGATCGATGCCGTTGCCATCCGGCAGGCGCATGTCGGTAAGGCATAGATCAAACTTGAACTGCTCGAGGAGGTGGTGCGCTTCCTTGATGTTCTGCGCCGAACGCGTCTCGAGATTCATGCGCCCGAGAGTGAGCTCCAGAAGCTCACGGATGTCGGGCTCATCATCCACAATCAAAACCTGATTTTTGCTCATAGTGTACCCACCGCGAATTCACTGCATTCTTCGGCCCGGGCAAAGGTTACGCGGAAGCGGCTGCCCACGCCCTTGTCACCGGGAAAATATTCCAGCCGTGCGCCATTGCTTTCACACAACTCCCTGGCAATGTAGAGACCCAGCCCCGTGCCTTTTGGGGTCGTGGTGAAGAACGGATCGAAGATACTGTCGACAATTTCCGGCGGAACGCCGCTGCCCCAGTCGATCGCATCCAGGAATGGACGATTGTCCTTGTCGTGCCCGGTCTTGAAGGCGAGGAGCGCCTGTCCGGAGAACTCCGGGCTGTGGCGCAGGGCGTTCTGGCAAAGGTTGCCGACCACCTGTTGCAGCTGGTCCGGGTCGACACAGACAGGGAGATTGGTAACGCCGAGTGTCTGAAACATTTCTGGCGGGTGTTTGCCGGTGATGGTGAACTGGCGTATGAATTCGCCGATCCAGGGGGCAAGTTGCAGCTGGACCGGGTTGACCTTGTCACGCCGCGCAAGCTGCGTGACGTTCTCGATGATAATGTTCATGCGCCGGCTTTGGTCCTGAATAATGCGCAACAGGCGTGTCTCTTCCGCGTCCTTGTCCGTAGATTCGTCGAGTAACTGGGCGGCGTGTGAAATGGCGCCCAGTGGATTGCGAATCTCGTGGGCAATGCTCGCGGTCAGACGCGCGAGTGCGGACATTTTGAGCTGCTGGGCCTGCTGTTTGAGTACCGCAGTGTCCTCCAGAAACACCAGCATGCCAGAGTCGTCACGCCGTTCGCCCACCGGGACAAAGCGTGGCAGCAGGGCATAACCGGATCGGCTGCGAATGATGCTGCGCCCGGTATTTGTGGATTTTTCCCGCCATTGTGCATATTGCCCGGCCAGCTCGGGCGATAGATCGGAGAGCATCGGGTTATTACTGGTTTCCGCGGGGGTTCCCAGAAAATTGCGTGCGGTCTTGTTGAGCATGCGCACCCTGCCGTCCTGATCGCAGGCCAGGACGCCTGAGTGCATGCGCTGAATGATTAGATCATTGACCTCCGCCAGATCTGCGAGATCCACGCCGCGTTGCTGGGCGAGGGCTTCGGTGGCGCGCAGGCGTTGCGCGAGCAGCTGTGTAAGGCTGGCGGTGGCGAACAGGCCGATACCGAGCAGGCCCATCTGGGTATAGCCATCCGTGTTCCATCTGTGCGCGGCCCACTCTCCCTCAGTGAGGAACGCCCAGTTCACTTCGATGCCGATGGATATCGTAGCGAGCGCTGCAAACAGGACGGTAAGGCGCGTTCCAAGCATGAGGCTTGCGCCGGCAACGGCAACCAGCAGCAACAGTCCCACGCCGCTCTCCAGGCCCTGGCTGGCGTGCATCAGGAGGGTAAGCAAGACGATATCGGCAAATGCCAGGAAGGTGGCCTGGTTTTCGAATCCTGGCCAGCGCCGATGGATGGCAGCCGTGAAAAGGAGCGCGGTGGCCAGATAAACCAGGCTGGCCATCTTGAACAATTGCGGTCCGCCGGCACCGAATGGCGGAATGACTTCTCCGGAGTAGGCAAGAACCGTCGCCGCGAGCGCAATGGCAAGTCGGTAAAAATTAAAGGAACGCAGCAACCTCCAGTTCTCCGCCGTGAAGGCAGATTGGCTGTCGGCTGCGGACATGGACAGGCCGAAGAGTCTGGCGCCCATTATGGAAAGCAGGCTTGCACAAAAATAGTCCTAATGACGATGCTCGATCTTATCCTTGTGTCGGATTGCCGGGATGATATATCCAGGCCCCGCAAATTTATTTCCTGGTGCGATCCGCGTCAGCGTGGTTGCCGCTGCAGAAGTTCTTGCCGCTTGCTGATATGGCATCACTGCGCGGCACAAATATTCCGCAATAATCACAGCGTAGCATGTCCGCAGGCGGTGGAGAGGCGGGTGAGCCGGAATGGCGCTTGGCGAGCGCGCGCCTGATATAGCGAAGGATGAGCCAAAGTCCGAACAGGACGATGGCGATGCGCAAAAACTGGCCCATGAGTTGATTTTTCCCCGATTGTCGAGGATGGTTGATCGCGGCGGAGGTTTATTACCGAACCGCAATTATACCTGTCTTAAAGAGTGTAATGCTGTCGGTAATCCGGGACGGATGCCGGGCGCACGCCAAGTCTGCGCCCATTTCCCCCCAAAGCGAACAAAAGTCGGCAGAATGGCCCGTAGCCGGACCGGGTTCACTGTGTTGGGCGAACCCCGGGTTTGCGCATGCAACGAGTCGCGGCATGATCCTGCAATGTGGTCGGGATGAGAGGATTCGAACCTCTGGCCCCTTGCTCCCGAAGCAAGTGCTCTACCAGGCTGAGCTACACCCCGTTATGGCTTAATGTGTGCGATGGACAGAAAAGCGAGCGAGGTCAAGCAGCGCTTGTTTATACGGCGATTCGGGAATCGCGGTCAGGGCGTCGGCGGCACACCGCGCCTCGTCCTCAGCCTTGCGCGCAGTGTACGCATTTGCCCCGGTCGATTCAATGGCGGCCACCACTTCCTCGATGCGATCCAGGCCGCCCTGCTCGATGGCAGCGCGCAGGAGCTGTTGTTGCACCGCATTGCCGGTGCGCAATGCGTATAGCAGTGGCAGCGTGGGTTTGCCTTCGGCCAGGTCATCGCCGACATTCTTGCCCAGGGCCTTGCTGTCAGCGGTGTAATCGAGCATGTCGTCGATGAGCTGAAAGGCAGTACCCAGATGCATGCCGTACTTTGCCATGGCCTCCTCGATCGCCGGCGGCTGGTCGCCGATGATGGCGCCAAGACGTGCCGCCGCCTCGAACAGTTTGGCGGTCTTGCTGTAGATCACCCGCAGGTAGTTCTCCTCGGTAACCTCTGGATCATGGCAATTCAGGAGTTGCAGCACCTCGCCTTCGGCAATGGTGTTGGTGGTTTTTGCCAGGATCTCCATGGCCCGCATGCTGCCCACTTCCACCATCATTTCAAAGGCGCGCGAGTACAGGAAATCGCCGGTCAAAACACTGGCCTCGTTTCCCCAGACGATATTGGCGGTCGACTGGCCACGGCGCATCTCGGAAGCATCCACGACATCGTCGTGCAGCAGGGTGGCGGTGTGGATGAACTCAATAATGGCGGCAAGTGCAACGTGCCGGTCGCCGGTGTAACCCAGGGCGCGAGCAGAAAGGGTGACCAGCAGGGGCCGGAGGCGCTTCCCGCCGCTGTGGATGATGTAAGCCCCAAGCTGATTGATCAGGGCGACGTCGGAATTGAGCCGCCGGTTAATCTCGCGATCTACCGCTTCCCGGTCGGTCTGGGTCAGTGCCAGGATAGGGGCGAGATCCATGGGTATTTTGGGATAAAAGGTCAAGATTAGCGGGGCGGGATGCTAGAGGAACCCAGGTAGTTCGGCAAGTAAATCTGCGCCGTCCCGGCCTCATCCTGGCACGAGGCCTGCATATGGCTATTTTTGTGCAAGCCTGCTTCCCAAAAAAGAGCTGAATCCGGGCTTGTCAGTCCCCAGCCTGGCCAGTACAATGCGCGGCTTCCGTAGCACCGAGTTATTGAAGCAAGCCTGCACAAAAATATCTGTAATTGCTGGAGAATCAGTCATGTACGCGGTAGTCGAGACAGGTGGCAAGCAGTACCGGGTAGCGGTCGGCGACGTGCTGCGCGTAGAGAAGCTTGATGTTGCCGAAGGCGGCGCCGTGAACCTCGATAAGGTTCTGATGGTCGCGGACGGCGACAGCGTGCGTGTCGGCACCCCGAATCTTGCTGGTTCTGCGGTCACCGCTACGGTGAAGGCGCACGGGCGCGGCGACAAGATTCGCATATTCAAGTTTCGCCGTCGCAAGCACTATCGCAAGAGCCAGGGACATCGCCAGCATTACACCGAGATCGAAATCACCGCCATCAAATAAGTAGATCCCCTCCATCTCACCTCTCCCCCGAAAGGGGGAGAGGATGGGAGAGGGGAGCTAAAGGAACGACGAGGTAACGACCCATGGCACACAAAAAAGCAGGCGGCAGTTCCCGTAACGGCCGCGATTCCGAATCCAAGCGACTGGGCGTCAAACGCTTCGGTGGCGAGCAGGTGCGCGCTGGCAACATCATTGTGCGCCAGCGTGGAACCGAATTTCATCCGGGCGTGAACGTCGGCATCGGCCGCGACCATACCCTGTTCGCCAAGGCGGACGGTCAGATCAAGTTCGAAATCAAGGGCCCGCGCAGCCGCCAGCTTGTGAGCGTGGTCACCGTCTGATCCATTTGTAAACGAAGTACCGAGACCCCGCGCAGAAGACCGACGCGGGGTTTTTTATTTTTAGTTCAGCCACAGATGTACACAGATGAACACAGCGTTAATGTGATTCGATCCTAGTCCATCTGTGTTCATCTGTGGCTAATGACATTAATTCCGAGCCACAGCCATGAAATTCGTCGATGAAGCCAATATCCGCGTCGAAGCCGGTAACGGTGGCGATGGCGTGGCCAGCTTCCGGCGCGAGAAATTCATCCCCTTTGGCGGCCCGGACGGTGGCGATGGCGGGCGCGGCGCCAGCATCACGCTGGTGGCCAACAGCGGCCTCAACACGCTCGCCGACTTCCGTTTCACCACCACCTTCCGTGCCCCGCATGGCGGACGCGGCGGCGGACGCAAGTGTACCGGGCGCTCGGGCGAGGACATGGTTGTCCAGGTGCCGCTTGGCACCGTGGTGCGCGATGCCGACACCGGTGAGCTGATTGGCGACCTGACGCGCGACGGCGACAAGTTGCTCGTGGCACACGGCGGCAAGGGCGGGCTTGGCAATGCGCATTTCAAATCCAGCGTGAACCGCGCGCCGCGCCGCTTCATTCCCGGTGAGCCGGGTGAGCAGCGCGCGCTGCAGCTTGAATTGCAAGTGCTGGCGGACATCGGCTTGTTGGGCCTGCCGAATGCCGGCAAATCCACGCTGTTGCGCGCCGTGTCCGAGGCGCGTCCCAAGGTCGCCGATTACCCATTCACGACACTGCACCCGCATCTGGGCGTGGTGCGCGTCGGGCCGGAGCGCAGTTTTGTAATGGCTGACATCCCCGGCCTGATCGAGGGTGCCGCCGAAGGTGCCGGGCTGGGCATCCGCTTTCTCAAGCACCTGTCGCGCACACGCATCCTGCTGCAC
>Ga0315281_10016028_pt1 | contig 10017 bp, 7 predicted proteins | sample YL17G07_0_MG_FD_204540 | JGI IMG/M metagenome (GOLD analysis project Ga0315281, IMG submission 204540) | Sediment microbial communities from Yellowstone Lake, YNP, Wyoming, USA - YL17G07_0 | ecosystem: Environmental > Aquatic > Freshwater > Lake > Sediment | place: USA: Wyoming | collected...
GCGGATTGGCCGAACGATCTGGAGATCAATAGCCAAGGACAAGGAAACACGGGCAACTGACATTTCAATAGATGTTCATAAACGATGAACCATGAATGGTGACGACCAGCGGGTTAGCAGGCGACATGGAACCTGAAACCCGAAACTCGAAACTCGAAACTCATAATCCGGAATCCGGGCATCGGGCCCGTTCTCTTTTTTCCTTCTGTACCTACCACTTCCTCGACGATGGCTTTGCCGATTCCATCTATCTTCTTCTCCCTTTTATCGCCGCCGAACTCCATCTTTCCTTCAGCGGGGTGGGCTTCCTCAAAGGGGTTTTCTCAGGAGCCATGAGCCTGCTCCAGCTTCCCATGAGCCTCCTGGGGGAGAGGGTTGGAGAGCTGACCGTGATTTCCCTTGGAACTTTCGGCTTGGCGGGGGGCTTTCTGCTCCTGAGTTCGGCCTCCACCTTCTTTTCGGTTCTTCTGACTCTCATTCTGGCCAAGGGAACCGGGGCCGGCCAGCACGGCCTGAGCTCGTCCGTGCTATCCCGGGTTTTCGAAACCTCCGGACGCCGGGCGGCCATGGGAACGTATAATTTCTCGGGAGACGTGGGGAAAGTCGCCGTCCCCTTCCTCCTGGCTCTGCTCATCAACTGGATGGGCTGGAGACAGGGGGTGTTCGTCCTCTCCCTCGGCGGAATCGCCGCCGGAGCGGTTCTCTGGTTTCTGGCCCGGAATGAAAGGGCCGAATTTTCCGCGCCGAAGGCCGAACCGAGGCAAAAGAGCAAGGGAATCGACTGGGGGATCCGCGACCGCAAGGCTTTCTTCGCTCTTCTGACGGTTGGAATCCTGGACATTGCCACCCGGACGTCTCTGCTCACCTTTCTGCCCTTCCTTCTGCTGCAGAAAGAAATCCCGGCGGCCCAGGTCGGCTTCGCCCTGACTCTTCTGTTTGCCGGCGGAGCCGCGGGAAAGTTTGCCTGCGGATTATTGGCCGAACGATTCGGGATCATCCCCATGGTGGTAGGTACCGAGGCTTTGACCACCGCCGGGATCTTATCGCTCTTCTGGGTATCCCCATCCGGGATCTGGTTCCTCCTGCCTTTTATAGGGGTCGCATTGAATGGAACCTCTTCCGTGCTTTACGCTACGGTAGCCGAGATCATTTCTCCGGAGGGCCGCTCCCGGGGATACGGACTTTACTATGCCATTACCTTGGGGGCTGGAGCCGGGGCGCCGGTCATCTACGGCCTGGTGACCGATTTGCTGGGGCTAACCTTCAGCCTGGTGTCCATCGCCCTGATGGCCTCCATCACCATTCCCCTGAGCCGCTATCTCTCCAGGCCCGAACCCTGCCCTCCATACCCAAACTGAGCGGGGAAGAACTTGCTCCCTTCACTTTTGCAACTCCTTTTTCGGCTGAAAGGTAAGGTTGTGGCCCGGAAGGAAGGGGATTACGCGGAAAAAGCATCGGCCCAGTTATTTCGGATTGCGGATTGCGGATTTCGGATTTTTGGGGTCTTCTTTTTCAATCCGCATTCCGCAATCGGCATTCCGCAATTTGGGGGCGGGCCCACCGGGCGCCCGGTCACGCGCCTCGCGTGACGCCCCTACATCGGAATAACCCAAACTTTACGGAAAGAAAGGGTTGCCCGCCCGGTCCAAGAAACGACGCGCGCCTCATGATTTTTGCGCGTAATCCCCTTCCTTCCGGGCCAGGCAACACCCAAAATTCAATCGCTGTTAGGACTAAATGGCGAGAAATTAAGGTGGGTAAGCTCGCCAGAGCCCTTGTTTTTTTGTGAATTCAAGATAAAATGGAATCATCGATGGTGGAGTGGGATTATCCTTTATCTATCTGCCGGTAGGCCATCCTCTGGAAAGTCCCGCAAATGTCCATCCTGAAGAACGACGGCCCAATCGGAAGACGCCAGGAGAAGAGTTTTGCAGTGGATCGGGTTTATATTTTCAAAACAGTTTGACCAAAAAAAGGCGATAGAGGAAAAAACAAAAATATTCGTAACCCTTTAGCTCTTTGAAAAAGGTAACTTTTACCCTCTGAAAAGATCTCCCAGAAATCCCCCCTGCCCCCCTTTGCAAAGGGGGGTGGGGGGGGATTTCAGCGATTGGTATCTCAATCGATATGGCTTCGATATGATTTTCAAGCCGCTAAATTGATACAAATATTCAAAACTTATTTGCCATTGAGGGAACTGAAGCTGCAGAGAGATTTCGGTTCAAAAAACGGGGGGGTTAAAAAATACGGTTTGAGGGTAAGGATTAAATTCTTTTCTTTTTTTGGGGCTTATATCTCTGTGCTCTCTGTGGCTGAGCAGTTTCATATTTTCAAAAAGGAAAACTGGTTATGGAATTAAAAGAGCTCTACCGGATTGCCAAGGAGAAATTTAAAGGGGCCTGCCGGGTCTGTCCCGTCTGCAACGGGAGGGCCTGTGCGGGCGAGATGCCCGGAATCGGGGGGATTGGAACCGGGTCCTCCTTCATCGCCAATTACGAAAGCCTGGCCCGGATCAAGCTGAACCTGCGCACCATCCATGAGGTCCGCGAGCCGGAGATCCGTTATGACTTTTTTGGCCGTTCCTTGAAAATGCCCATCCTCGTGGCCCCCCTGGCGGGAATGGTGATCAATATGGGAAATGCCATGGAAGAGCGGCCGTATCTCTCGGCCATGGTAGCCGGCGCCAAAGAGGCGGGATCCATGGCCTGCACCTGCGACGGTCCCAATCCCTTGTTCTTCGACCTGGGAATGGAAATCTTGCGGGAGAATGGCGGATGGGGGGTGCCCACCCTCAAACCCCGGCCGGAAGAGACCTTCCTGCCCCTGGCCCGAAGGGCCGAGGAGTGCGGGGTCAATGCGATTGCCACGGACATCGATGCGGCGGGCATTATCCATTTGAAGAAAGCCGGGCAGCCGGCGGGGCCCTGGCCGGTGAAAGCGTGGGAGAGGACCCTCTCCCAGGTGAAGGTTCCAGTGATCCTCAAAGGAGTCATGACCGTGCAGGATGCCCGGCTGGCGGCAAAAGCCGGGGCCGCGGGAATCGTCGTTTCCAACCACGGGGGCAGAGTTCTCGATCACACCCCGGGGACGGCGGACGTACTTCCCGCAATCGCCGCGGCGGTGAAGGGCAAAATCAAGATCTTCGTCGACGGGGGAATCCGCAGCGGAGCGGACGTGCTGAAAATGCTGGCCCTGGGAGCCGAGGCGGTCCTCGTGGGCCGGCCCATGGCGATTGCCGCGGTGGGAGGGGGAAAGGAAGGTGTGGCGTTCCTCCTCAACCAGTATGCGGACCAGCTGCGGACCGCCATGATCTATGGCGGGTGCGGATCCTTAGCCGATGTAACCGCCTCCGTCTTGTATTCCTTCGGAAAGCAGACCGACGCCCCGGGAAAGAAAAAGAGATCCCGTTGAAATTTTCATGAAATTGGGCCTTGTTCTTTCCCGGACCAGCATGATCAAGTCTGACTGGGATTTGACCCTCTTTTTTATGCGCCCGATCAGCGCCATCCTGGGTACCATAACCGTAATTATCTGGCTTTTCCCGTTCCTGGCCGCTTTCCTGGAAAAGGCCAGAGAGAACCGAACCCCTTAATGCAGCAAAAAATGGCACCCATCATGAATTTGTTGCAATCATATAACCGTTTGAATTTGATGAGAGTGATTATTGTGATCGGCGGCCAGTCCATTCACCTGACCTAGAGTAACAGGGGAGCACTACAGCGAAAAGCTTCGGTCTTGGACATCCAGGGCCGAAGCTCTTTTGTTGCTTAGGAAATTATAAAAACCTGAAACTGTTTATCCGCAGATTTCGCAGATTGCGCAGAGAGCACAGAGACATGAATGTTAGGAATCAGAATCGTTTTACAACTCTCAAAGCGCAGATAAGCTTCCCCAGACGTTCGTATTCATCATTAATGTTTCATCCGTGTTAATCCGCGTCCCGATAAAAGCGGTAAAAGGTGAGGAGTGAAGGGTGAGGGGGAAAAGACATTGCCGTTTTCTGCTTCTTGTTTTTTTTCTGTGTGAATCTGTGTTTCTCTGTGTTCATCAGTGTCCTGATAGAGAATTTTTTGGTTGCGGCTCTGCCGCGCTGTACTACCTTCATTCAAACTCTTTAAATCTTGTTACGTGTAGGTTGATCCAAATTAGATAATCTTTCGATTTTTTCACTTAAGGCACTTGAGGCACTTAAGTACACTTAAGTGCACTTTTCTTTGGTTGCGGCTCTGCCGCGCTAAGTTTATCTGTGTTTAGTTGACCCCCTTCCGCCGTCTACCGCATTTTGCTGCGCACCGACTTGATCTTGTCTCCCAGCGCCACCTTTTTGTCCCTGCGGTCGTCCAGCTGAATGGTGGTATAGACCCGGTTGACCCCTTTTTTGAAGGGCAGTTCATGGAGCTTGCGGGCCAGGGCCAGAAGGTCTCCGGCCTTCCCCTCCACGATCGTCCCCATGTCATGGAGCGTGTGGGGGAACTTAGTCTTCTTCAAATATTTGTGGATTTCCGCCACGTAGGGACTGATGCTTTCCCCCTGGTAGATCCGGGGTGAAATCACGATCTGCATGAGAGCCATCTTCTTTCTCCTTTCCATTATCGAGATGGAGGATTTGCGCCATTCAAATCCCCGATGAGCAAGGTTGATGATCTCGCAAAAAATAGGATTTCCCCTCCCCTGGCAGGAGCCTGCGACGAGCTCAGCCGAGGCGGGGATAAAGGAGAGGGGGAATAATTTGGCGAAATTTCTTGGTTCATCACCCTCACCCCAACCCTCTCCCGTCGAGGGAAAGGGGGTATTTTTGAGTTTTTACGATTTCATCAAATTTGGAAATTGAAAATTATTTGGAATTTGGTGCTTGGAACTTGGAATTTTAAGCTTTCATCTTTGCCTTTTCCATCCTTTCTCCACAAAGAGGGGCACATACTCTTCTGGGATGAAAAGACGGTCTTCCATGTTGGATACGGTGTAGTATTTCTGGGGCTTGATCAGGACGTCGTCATCCTTCCCCAAGTCGATGACCCATCGGTCCGGGGGACGTCTGCGGGCCAGGAACCGGACCTCAAAGGGGAGGAGTCTCAGGGGGTCGCTCCCGTCGAAGATCCCCAGCTTCTTCTGCCGCACGGTGCGGACCCACTGACGGGCCTGACGCAGGGCCTCATCCTCTTCCGCCATCTGGTTGGCTTTCCCCGGCGGGATGACGGCTTGGACCGGTGAGTCTTGTTGGCGAAAGGGGTTAATGTTGGGCCAGATGAAGTAAGGAGTCACCTTGCCCTCGCGCAAAAGGCGCTCGTTGTAGCTCAGGGGGCGCTCCTCCGGGGACAGGGGATCGGGCTGATAGCGATTGATGAAGCCGAGCAGCCTTCCGTAGCGGTCCATGACCTCCCCGGCAAAGGCTAGGAAAAACTGGAAATCTTCTTCCGATTGGTTGAGGACGTCCAGGTCTTTCTGGACTTCTTCTTCCAGCAGGTCTTCCGCCGCCCCGGCGTGGCGGTGATGGTTCAAGGCGGTTCCCTCTCCTACGCAGGCTTTCAGGTGCTGCCGGAGCCCCTGGCTCAAGGGAGGATCGAAAGGAGGAAATTCTTCGTCGAAGGGCTGGGCAAGAAATTTTTCCCAGCGGGGGTCGGACAGGCCGATGAATGCCCGGTCCCCGGGAAGGGTGAAGCTGATTTCCGGGGCGTCCACCCCCAGAAAACGGACCCCCAAATTCCCGATGGCCCGCACTACGATGGTGTCTCCATCATGCACTTGCTGGCGGACGCTTCCGGCCACCCCGCTCCGGTATCCCAGGCCGACATGACCAACTGTGATCCCGGAGGGCAATTGCTCAATCGCTTTGGCCATGGATTCCTCCCCTCCTCAAATGCGGAATGCGGAATTCGGAATGCGGAATGGAAACCCCGTTATTTGTTACTCGTTCCTTGTTGCTGGTTAAAGGAATAAAAAACGGCTAATGATGGAAATAATGAGGAAACAAGAACGAGCAACGAGTAACCAGCAACCAGTAACGCGTATCCGCGCTCCGCACTCCGCATTTGCCAGGGCTGTTTTTTTATTCCGCATTCGGCATTCGGCATTCCGCATTTAAAAGTGCTTGTTTCAATTGTTCCAGGGAAGTGTTTCCCCCGGAACAGACCAGGCCGACCTTGATCCCCTTCAGCTCTTCCCGCAAGCGGTAGGCGGCGGCCAAAGGCGCCGCTCCGGCAGCCTCCGCCAGGGTATGGGCCCGCTCCACCATCCAGGCCATGGCCCGAAGAATCTCCCGGTCGGCAAGAAGGATGAAATCCTTCAGATACTCCCACAGGATCGCCTGGGGAAGAGCAAAAGCGGTTCCGGTGGCCAGCCCCTCGGCGCAGGTCCGGTTGGGGGCTTCCACCATTTTTTTCTGCTTCCAGGACTGGTAGGCCGCTGGAGAAGCTTCCGATTGAACCCCGATTACTCGGATCCGGGGGTTCACGGCCCGGGCCACAATACAGGCCCCGGCCGCTCCGCTCCCTCCTCCCACGGGGACGAAGATCACCTGCATGTCCGGCTGGTCCTCCAGCATCTCCAGGACTTCGGTGGCCACCCCGGCGATGAGCAGGGGTTCGTCTCCCGAATGAATGTAGCGGTATCCCCTTTCCTGAGCCAGGGCCTCGCAGTGGAGGCGGGCTTCGTCGAAAGCGGCCCCGTGGAAAATCACCTCCGCCCCCATCCCCTCCATGGCCGCCACTTTTCCCGGGTTGGCCTTCTCGGGTACCACGATCCGGGCCTGAACGCCGAATCTCCGGGCCGCAAAGGCCACCGACTGGCCGTGGTTTCCAGTGGAGGCGGAAATGACCCCCCGCTTACGTTCCTCCGGGCTCAGCTGGGAGATCAGGTTGATCCCTCCCCGGACCTTGAAAGCCCCCACGGGCTGGTAATTTTCATGTTTGATATAGACTTCGGTCCCCACCAGCTGGTTGACGGACGGGTAACTATGGAGAGGAGTGCGGGGGAGGTAAGGCCGGATCCGGCGTTGGGCCAGCAGCACATCTTTAAACTCGGGGATCTTCATGGGCGGCGCTCCTTCCTTTCCCCATTCGTTTTCCACCCGTACCGTGGCGTGGACCCAGGTGAGGGCGATGGGCGATCCAAATGCTTGCCGGACCCAGAATCCGAGCAGCCCCGCGGACCTTGGCCGAATTCATTCTACGTAACCCTTTAGCTCTTTGAAAAAGGTAACTTTTACCCTCTGAAAAGATCTCCCAGAAATCCCCCCTGCCCCCCTTTGCAAAGGGGGGTTGGGGGGGATTTCAGCGATTGGTATCTCAATCGATATGGCTTCGATATGATTTTCAAGCCGCTAAATTGATACCATTCTACCAGTTTTTCTGCTTTTTTGTGGAGGAACTTTTATTTCCTCGGCCCAAGCAAAGGGCCCGACATATTTTCGCGAAAACCGGGCCTTCGCTTCTAGCTTTATGTCCTCTGGCGTTGTTGACAGCCCTGAAGAGGTTTTCTAAAATAGGAGCATATTCGGGGGCTGACCAAAAGAGCAAGGAGCTGAAAAAGATGGCCGGATGGATATGGAGTCAATCTGATCTGATGAGGCTGGCCGATCACCAAAAACCTGCGGTCAGGCGGTGGGCCTGCGAACGAATGAAAATCCTGTATGGGAAATCAGGCCATGAAATTCTGGAAAGACTTTTCAAAGACAGAGATCCGAGGGTCTTGCTGGAGGCCCTTGATTATCTGCGGGAATACCCCCATCCAAAATTCAACGATCTTCTCTTGAGGATTCACGAGAACCAAACCGGCGTCATTGCCGGCAGTTGTGCCTTGATTCTGGGCCGGTTCAAGGACGATCGATGGGTCCCTTTTTATGAAAAAAGGATTCGAGCGAAAGAAGTAGACTTTAATGAAATGAGTTGGACCATCCAGGCCCTGGGTGAGTTGGCCAACCAGGACGCAAAGGAGTCTCTCAAAAAAATCCTAATGAAATTGCCCAAAGACGCCAACCCCTCCTTGATCCACGGCGCCGTCCACGCCCTCCTAAAAGCAGAAAAAGAGTTTTCCATCCCCCTGGAAGCTTACAAGCGGCTTTACCGCAAATGGGCCATGGAGATCCTTCATCCTTTCACCGAAATATGCGGGTCAGGGTATTCCCTGGAAGACATGAAAATGGAAGAAAAGAAAGGGCGATGGTTGGGGTCGAAAAACCTCCCTCCCGCCGTTGAAGGCTCTCTTGCTTACATGGAAGGTGCGGGTTTCCATCCCGCGGCAAAGGAACTGCGACGCGCCTTTTCCGATAAGGTCTATCGGCAGGTCGTGGAAATAGCCTGGGCCTCGACCCAACAAATAATTTCGGAAAAGGGGATGAAAGGCGATGAGGATCTTTTCTTACTAGCCACCCATCCACCCGGGGTCAATTACCGGGTGCTGAAGGCTTTTAAGGATTTTTTGGACACCGGTCCCCAAGATTCGATCCTGGGGATATCCCTGGCCGGCGTCGTTATTCTCGCTAATCTCATCGAATATCGCAATCTGCTGGGCTTAAAGGTGGAGGAAAAGGAGGTGAATAGCCTGATCCCCATCCTTTTTGAGGACCGGAATCCCCTGATACAGGACCGGGACATAATCGAGAGAATCTGGGATCATATGGACCATGCCGCACTCTTCAATCGCTGCATTCAGCAATTATCAGAGTACCCAGATTCTTACGGAACAGAACGGGCGCTGCGGTTGTTGGGGAAACTCAGAGACCCGAAGGGCGTTCCCTTTTTGCTGAATTTTCTCAAGGGGAAAGAAAGTACCGACTTCCACGAGAAATGCATCCACACCCTCGTTCAGATAGGCGGGTCTCTGGTCGAGTACCTCGAGCAGAAGTTTGATCTACTCAACGAACACCAATTATCTGAAATCCTGTTCGCTTTGGAAGACATCCCCCAAGAAAACACCGCCGACTTCCTCCTTGCCCACTGGGATAAACTCTGGTCTGTCGCCAAGGAGCCCTTTCTCTACGCCCTGGAAGATGTGGCTTCCCGGAGATTCATCGAACCCTTGCGGAAGGAATTGAAAGAAGGTGAGGTTTTGGAGGAGGAAATTTTCTACCTCCTCTGCCACCTACACGGGATCAACGACCCCTTGCTCTCCCAAATCGAAAGCGCTATGGCGGAGAGAGAGAAAGAAACCGGGAAGAGACTCAATGCCTTCCGGAAAGATTCGGCAGAACTCCTGCAGCGGGAAACGATCAAGGTGGAGCTGAAATGCCTCCGGTGCGGAAAGTCTTATCATTATGAGGTGGGAAAAATCTCCATCATTTCGGGGGAGAAAAAGACAAGGATCATGGATCGGATCGTCTGCAAAAACTGCAGGGCGATCAATCAGTATGAGATCACGGCCAGCGGCCATATGGCCATCACCAGCCACCTGATTCTGACCGTGGCCCTCGCGGAAAAGGGTCAGTTGAAGTCGCCGAGAGGTCCGATCTTTCCGGCCGAGGCAGGCCTGTTGGACGGACGGCGGATGTCCTTGGAAGAGGCCTTGAACCATTATCAAAAAGAAATCCAAAAAGGACCGAAAGACCCGGCCCTAAGAGTAGGTTACGGAAATTTGCTGATGAACATCGGCAGGGAAGAAGAGGCCGTTCGACAATATGAGGAGGCTCTGCGTTTGGATCCGATGGCGGTGGAAGCCTATGCTTGCCTGGGCGAGTTCGAAGCGGATAAGGGCAATCCATCGGGGGCTTATGAATATTTCAAGAAAGCAGCGGAAAAAATGCATGCCGGGCATTATTACCGCTCCACGGACCCCGAGCAGGTAAAAGAGGCTGTTATTTTAAACCTGGAACATTTCGAGGAAGTGCTGGGAAAGTCCGAGGAGCCGGTTGCTTTCCCTCCCTCCCAAGGCATGGTCAAGAAGGAAAAGATCGGCAGAAACGCTCCCTGTCCATGCGGGAGCGGGAAGAAATATAAGAAATGCTGCTTGAACAAGGACGAGGCGACCAGGGCCCAAAAAACCTCGGTTACTCCTCAAGAACGTGAATTGCGGGATCAGCTCCTT
>Ga0315281_10016030_pt1 | contig 10016 bp, 14 predicted proteins | sample YL17G07_0_MG_FD_204540 | JGI IMG/M metagenome (GOLD analysis project Ga0315281, IMG submission 204540) | Sediment microbial communities from Yellowstone Lake, YNP, Wyoming, USA - YL17G07_0 | ecosystem: Environmental > Aquatic > Freshwater > Lake > Sediment | place: USA: Wyoming | collected...
TGGACTTTGTTGTTTGAGTCTATTGCTATTGAAGGAAAATATCCCACGTCACCTGTTGAATCAATTGCCGTGCAGCTCCATGCTCCGTTTGATGCTGTATTGTTGCAATATCTTAAATCACCATTAGTAGCATTAGTATTATCAAGCTCAGAAATATGGACTTTGTTGTTTGAGTCTATTGCTATTGAAGAATAAAATCCCATGTCGCCTATGGAATCAACTGTCGCGCAGCTCCATGCTCCATTTGATGCTGTATTGTTGCAATATCTTAAATCACTATGAGTAACATCACGCTCTGAAATATGGACTTTGTTGTTTGAGTCTATTGCCATTGAAGAATAATATCCCACGTTGCCTGTTGAATCAAGTGTCGCACAGCTCCATGCTCTGTTTGATGCTGTATTGTTGCAATATCTTAAATCAAAATTAGTAGAATCAAGCTCAGAAATATGGACTTTGTTGTTTGAGTCTATTGCTATTGAAGAATAAACTTCCCCACTGCCTGTTGAATCAATTGTTTTTACAATCCAACCCGCGCTCGCAAAATTAATTACAAGAATTACCAAAACAATTAACACTGCAAAGAATCCAAATTGTTCAAACCTCTTTCCCATCGTCCAATCAAGAAAAAGTAATTTATAATATTTTCTATGACAATTCAGAAAAATCAATTTGATTTAATCGTCTTTAATCCAGATTTAAACTAATTTTAATCGCCAAGTCAGCTTTTTTCATTAGCTGCATGTCTAAAGAACTAATTTTCTTGATTAATCTTTTTTTGTCAATTGTCCGAATTTGATTTAGCAATATCGTGGACTTATTCTTTAATTTTGAATCGGTGGCGTCCATTTCCACATTTGTTGGAAATTCTTTTGTATAAATTTTAGTTGTTATCGGAGCAACTATTGTGGTCGGGCTAAATTCGTTTGAACTGTTATTTTGAATAATCAGAACTGGCCTGACTCTTCCTTGCTCGCTTCCAATAACAGGTTCAAGATTTGCCAAAACTATTTCTCCTCTTTTAATTTTCATTCCATTCCCATTCTACTTCAGCATCAGTTATTTCAAACCCTTTAGTTATCTTTAGGCTTTCTTCAGCCATTTCCTTGCAGCCTTCTATGAGCAATTTTGTTTGTTTCCTTTTATTTTCTTCTGCAATCTTCATTAAATTTACTATGACATCTTCATAAGTTTCTTTTTTTGCTTTAATTCTGTCAAGAGCCTTTTTTACATCTTCATTGAGTTGAATTGTAGTTACCATTTGACTATAGCATAACTATAGTATTTAAATTTTTGCTGAAAAAGAAAAATTATTCAGAAAAAATTAATAATAAATATTTTTTCTATGTCCAATTTTAAGAACCAGAATAATTAATTTATCATGTCTTATTTGATAAATTGTTCTGTAATCTCCTATTCTTAAACTCCATAATCCAGCTAATTTTCCAGTCATAGGTTTTCCCAACTTTGGACTTGAAGATAAATCATCAATTTTTTTAGCGATTCTTTCCTGGTCTTTTTTGTCCAATCTCCTGAAAAATTTCTCTGCTGATTTCTCAAGAATTATTTTATACATCTAAGCCAAGCTCTTTTTTAAGTTTGGAAAATTCAATACCTTTTCCCTTTTCATATTCTTCCAGTCCGTTTGCTATGTCTCTCATCGTTTCTGGGTCTGAAAGGATTTCTATTGTCTCTATCAAACTTTCTTTGTCAATCCTATCTGGTGAAAAATTAACAAGTCTGGAAATTAATTCATTATAAGTTTCCCTATAATGCACTTTAAGATTATCTAACTTTTCTTTTAATTTTTCGTCAATTTGAATCGTAGTGACCATAGCCAGCTATAACAAAAAATAGTTTATAAAGTTTTATCCTAATTCCAAATTACAACAAAATTTATAACAACGGTTTATTTGAATAAAATATGGACAAAAAAGAAATTGCAAGTATCATCGTAGTGATTTTAATTCTCGCACTTTCGGTTAGCATAAGAAATTTTAATTTCTTCCTTTACGCTCTAGCCGCAATAACAGCAATAATAGTTATCAACTTAATTGCAAAGAATATTGCAAGCCATCTCTTTGAATCGAAAATAGAAACAAAAATTTGGGAAGTGGAAAGATATGGGTTTGGTCCCAAAGCATATTTCAAAAAGTCAAAGCCATTCGGCGCATTGCTGCCGATAATAACTTCGATAGCTTCGCTAGGATTTTTTACTTGGATGGGCGCGCTTGTTTTTGATGTAAAGCCGAAAATTTCAAGAGCCGCAAAAAGGCACGGATTATATTCTTTTTCAGAAATGACTGAAGCGCACATAGGATACATCGCCGCCGCTGGAATTTTGGCAAATTTTGTTTTCGCAGTAATTGGATATTTAATAGGATTCCCAGAATTTACAAAGTTAAGCATTTTCTATATATGCTTTAACATAATCCCAATGTCAGATTTAGATGGAAATAAAATATTTTTTGGTAATTTGGTGTTATGGAGTTTCCTCGCCGCGCTCGCAATGGTTGGATTGGGTTACGTTTTCTTAATAGTTTAAAAACTAAAAGATTTTATTCTAGCGAACTAAAATGAAAAACATTTTGCATAATAAAAATTGCAAGCAATTTTCATAATGGAATTTCTAAAAGATGTTTCTCCAAGAGAATATCAAACAAAAATCTTGGAAACTTGCATTGAAAAAAATTGCTTGGTTGTGCTTCCAACTGGACTAGGAAAAACTCTTATCGCCTTAATGCTTTCAATAGACCGGGCAAAAAAATTTCCGGGGCAAAAAATCGTTTTCCTCGCGCCAACACGTCCTCTGGCAGAACAGCATTTGAAATATTTTGAAAAACATTTGCCCGAGCTTTTCGCAGACATGCAGCTTTTCACTGGAGAAGTGGATTCTGTGAGCAGAAAAAAAATCTGGCAGACCGCAGACATAATTTTTTCGACGCCACAGTGCATTGCAAACGACGTGAAAAACGGACTTTACAATTTGAAAGATGTTTGCCTCTTAGTTGTCGACGAAGCGCACAGATGTTTGAAGAATTACAGCTATACATACGTCGCGAAAAAGTATATTGAACAGGGAACCAATAAAAGAATTTTGGGACTTACCGCTTCGCCCGGAAGTGAAGCGTCAAAAATAAAAGAAATATGCAGAAATCTTTCAGTGGACGAAGTGGAATTAAGAACGCGTGATAGTATCGACGTAAAAAATCATCTTCAAGAGGTTGAATATGAAAAAATAGTCCTGGATTTCCCGGAAAAATTCGATGAAATTAGAATGGTATTAAAAAAATTATTTGACGGATATGTTGTTGAGTTAAGAGCAAAGAACATTTTATTTGGCAATTCCAGCAAAATTGAATTGATTAATCTGCAAAAAAGAATTTCGATGATTCTTTCTGGGGGAAATAAAAATTTCTCATATTTTCATGCAGCAAGCTCGTGTGCTCAGGCAATAAAAATACAGCATGCTCTTGAATTATTAGAAACCCAAACGTTAAAGGGTTTTAACAAATATCTTAATGAATTATTTACGCAAGCAAGAGAGAAAAAAAGCAAGGGCGTAAGCAAATTAGTATCAAGCCTGGAATTTGGTTTTATTTTTGCAAAATCCAATGAACTTCTTGCTCTTGGAGTTGAACATCCGAAAGTGCAAAAACTTTTTGAGTTGATTTCAAGCGAAATTCAAAACAATGAAAAAGCCAAAATAATTGTCTTCACCCAATTCAGAGACACGGCGGCAATAATATCAGAAAAATTAAATTCCATCCCAAATGTAAAATCAAAAATTTTTGTCGGGCAAATGAAGAGAGCAAGCGTCGGCGGTGAAACCGGCTTAAGCCAGAAAGAGCAAAAAAAAGTTATAGAAGAATTTTCCAATGGAGAAATAAATGTAATTTGCGCTACTTCGATTGGCGAGGAAGGATTGGACATTCCAGAAGTCAATGCCGTCATATTTTACGAGGCTGTTGCATCCGCAATAAGAAAAATACAGCGTGGCGGAAGAACAGCAAGGCTGATGAAGGGTAAAATAATAATGCTTCTGACAAAAAAAACAAGGGATGAAAATCTATATTATGTTTCAAGAAGCAGAGAGAAAAAAATGTACTCTGCAATAAGCAGTGTAAAGGAAGATTTAATAAATGCAGAAAAGAAAAAACAGGCAGACTTAAATAAATTTTTTTAAGATGCAAGATAAAAGATTTTTAACGTGGAATGAGTTTTCAGATTTATCTGAAAAATTATTTGAAAAAATTGATAAAAATAGTCTGGATAGAATACTTTGTGTTGGTTCCGGTGGATTAATTCTTGGAAAACTTGCAGCAGATTATTTTGGAAAAGAGTTAGCAGTGATAATGGCAAAATCTTATGAAAGGGGCTCATATGCCTCAACAAAAAAAATCAGATTCGGCGAAATTTCTTCCATAAATCCGCTTGAAGGAAGAATTCTTTTACTTGATGATTTGATTGAGAATGGAATTACTTTGGCAAAACTTTATTCTAGAATAAGAAGAATAGAAAATGTGAATAGAAAAATAAAAACTGCAGTTCTTTTTATAAAACCAGGAAATAAATTCAAGGCAGATTATTACGTCGAGGAAACAAAAGATTGGATTGTTTTTCCTTATGAAAAAAAAGAATTTGCAGAATAATTATTCAAAAGATTTTACTCCGTGAGCCACGCTTTCAAACATGCCTGCAGAAGAAATTTTTATGAAGTCTGCCTTGCCGCAAAATTCATCAAGATTCTTTGCTCCAAAATAAGTCATTCCCGAAGCCAAGCCGCCAAGATATTCTTTTATTATCGGCTCAACAGGCCCCTTGATTGGGACAATTGTTTTTGCTCCCTCAACACTTATTACTTCCTCGCTTTTTCTTCCATCAAGCTCTAGTCTTTTTATCGTCGCATCATAGCTCGCCATTCCGCGATATTCCTTGAATTTTTTTCCTGAGGCTTCAAAAATTGTTCCTGGCGTTTCATCAGTTCCTGAAATAATTCCTCCAATCATGACTGTATTTGCTCCTGCGCCTATCGCCTTTACAACATCTCCAGGATGTCTTACACCACCGTCGGCGCAAAGCGGAATTCTTCCCTGAGTTTCTTCATAAGTGTCCATTATTGCAGTTATCTGTGGAACTCCCATTCCAGTCATGAGTCTCGTCGTGCACATGCTTCCTGGACCAATGCCTACTTTTATTGCATCAGCTCCTTTGCTCAAAAAATAATGCGCTGCATCTTTTGTCGCTATATTTCCAACCATGACATCAACTTGAGGATGATTTAATTTTATCCAGTCTAAAGTTTTTCCGGCAAATTTAGAATGCCCGTGTGCAATGTCAAGAACAAGAATGTTAACTCCAGCCTCAACAAGTTTCTTCACTCTTTCTTCATAATCTTTTATTCCTATCGCTGCCGCGCAAATTAATCCTGTGTTTTTTACTTTTCTTACTTCTTCGGCTTGCTGTTCAATTGTTAAAAATCTATGAATTACTCCTAAACCCCCGAGCCTTCCAAAAACTATGGCCATTTCACTCTCGCAAATAGTGTCCATGTTTGCGGCAATCAAAGGCATGTCTAAAAAATAATTTCTTGTAATTTGCGTCCTCAAAAAGACCTCTCTTCTGGAACTAATTTTATTGTATTTAGGAACAATCAAAACATCGTCATAAGACAAACCTTCACCAATTATTCTCGCCATCTTTTCCAAGAGGTATATAAAAACGCACTATAAAAAGTTAATTAAACTTTATCTCATGCAAATAAAAATGTCAACCAAACATTTTTTGGACATATTTTCAAAGGAAAAAATTGAAAAAGAAAAACCGAAACCAAAAGTAATTGTTGATATAAGAGAGAAAAACTCTTTGGTTGCTTCAGAGCTTGTTCGTCTTGGGATGGAAATAGAATTCATGACATTAAAAGTTGGTGATTATATAGTAAAAGAAACGGTAATAGAAAGAAAAACAGTCTCCGACTTTATTGGTTCGATGATTAACAGAAGGCTTCTAAATCAGCTTGAAGAATTGCAGCAATATGAAAAAAGACTTTTAATTATTGAAGGCATTGAAGAGCAAGAACTCTATAGCGATTCTGAATCTGCAATTGGAGTTCACCCAAATGCAATTCGTGGATTTCTTCTTTCAATTCTTTTGAAATCCAAAGTGCCGATAATATATTCCAAGGATTCAGAAGACACTGCAAAATATATTCTAACTCTTTCAAAAAAAGTTGAAAAAGAAGCTTCCTTGAATGTGTCAAAAAAAACGCTGAACAAAAAAGAAAGAATGCAATTCATACTCGAGGGTTTTCCAGGAATAGGTCCAAAGACTGCAAAAAAACTTCTTTCAAAATTTAAAAATTTGAAAAATATTTTTAATTCATCGATTGAAGATTTGGAAAAAGAAATTGGAAAAAAAGCCGAAGTTTTCAAAATTGTTGACGAGGAATACTAAAAAAATATTTTTTGTACCTTTGCAATTCTCTTCTTGTATCTGGATTATACAAGCCATCATGTTTTAATCTGTCTATAGAGATGTCAATTAACTGATTTATGGAAGAATAAATTCCAAATCCAAAAACTCTTGTTGAGCCGGAAGAATTTAAAATTCTCAGCAAACCCTTTAAATTACTTACAAATTCAATCTCTTCTTTTGTTCCATTGTATTTTTTTGCTTCGTTTTCAAAACCAGTCATGCCGCCTCGATTATACCATTCATCGCATAATTCTAATAAGTCGCTCTTTTTTTCATCACCCATTAAAACATTAAAACCAAAATTAGGCTTTTAAAAATAATCCCTCAACAAGATATATTTTTGAGAACGAAAGTCATATAAAACAACAAAAGCTTTCTTAGTTATATTTCTCTATTTTAATGTAAATTTTTCTATAATTTTATATTTTGGCCCATTTCTCATTAGCTCAGATTTCATAAGGCAGAGTTCATTGACTTCAAAATCAAGTTTTTTTAAATTTATTTTTCCAACTTCATTAATAAGCGCTTGTTGATTATGGACTGATTTAACTCTGGCTATAGTTATGTGCGAGGTAAATTCCTTGTCTTCTTTTATTTCTGGAATTTTTTTGGAAATTTCTTTGTAAAGATTATTAATTTCATTGGAAATCAAGTCAACCCATATTACTTTAATGCTTTTTTCGTTGTCAAAAAATCCGATATTGCTTATTTTGCAATGAAGTCTTTGAAATTTAATTTCCTTAAGTTTTTCAAGAACATTTTTTATCTGCTCCGGACTCAATTCCCCCAGGAATTTTATAGTTAAATGCAGATTATCTTTATCTGTAAAATTTCCAACAAAAAGATTTTTCTCTTTTAATTTTTCAATTTCGTGGAATATCTTAGCCTTAATATGTTCTGGCAAGTCAATTGCAATAAAACAACGCATTTAAATCAATTCCGAAATAATTTTCGCTCCAAGTTTAATTGTGACATTTCCTCTAATCTTATCTTCATTTTCATTTATCTCTACAATATCAACTGCCTTAAGATTTTTAATTTTATTCATTCTTTGAATTATGTAAAGAAATTGTCTGCTTGTCAAACCGCCAGTTTCTGGGTATGCTGTTGATGGCGCAAATGTTGGGTCAACAAAATTAATATTGATTGAAATATAAAGTTCCTTGTTGTTTGAAAATTCCATTATGGTATCGCAGGTTTCATGCAAGTCTTCAACTAAAGAATTTATGCTTATGGTTCTTATTTTCTTTTCTTTCAGGAAGGAATTTTCTTTAAAATCTGAATTTCTAACTCCAACTAAAAGAATATTTTTAACTGGAAATCCATATTCCATCAAACCCCTAAGCCACCCTCTGTTCGATGGAAATTTTCCGCAAGGCATGCAATTTGGATGCGCGTCAAAAACAATCAAGCAAGGTTCCTTTCTAGAATCTTTGCAAAAATCTGCAAAAGCTTTTGTGATTGAATAGCTTATCGAATGATCACCGCCGAGAAAAAGAGTCTTTGGCTTTGCCTCAAAAGTCTCAAGAGAATTTTCATAAATTAATTTATTTGTAATTTCAAGATTGGAATTATCCAAATGAATTTCCTCCAAATCAAGTTCGTCAACGTCGATATCTTTTCCAGATTCGTTGGTGTTTATATTCCTAAGCTCTTTTATCATCGCTTCTCCAGCTCTCTCGCATCCATCGGTTTTTCCCAATCCGTTTATTCCTGGAACTTTTACTAAGAACGTCATTATTCCGGCACCAATGCAAAAAAACTATAGTCTTTAATATTAGCCATCTTTTTTACATCTTCTAGTTTAACGTCCAAAATATTTTTTTCAAATTCATAGAACTCTTCCGCCTTTCCGGAAATTTCATTAGCTAAAAGACTTGCCATTTGTGATTGCGAATCTTCCATGGAAATATTATAATTCCCGATTATCTGCTCTTTTACTTGGTTCAGTTCTTTTTCAGTCAAAGCTTTTGCAACTTTTTGAAATTCTTCTAAAATTAATTTTTTCACTTTTTCGATATTTTCTTTAGTCGTTCCTATTTTTATCAAGTTATAAGAAAAATCTTTGTTTATATTTGAGTCGCCGCTTATTGAATAAGCCAAATTTCTCTTCTCCCTTATTTCGCTAAAAAGTCTCGAAGACATTCCTTCAGCCATCAATGTGCTTAGAACTTCAGCAACATGATTTTTTTTATCTTCATGCAATGGAACATGATATGCGAAAGCAAAAACAGACTGGTCAATGCCTTTTCTCTTTTCTATTTTCTTCTCATTTTTTTTTGAAACATTATAATGAGGCACTTTCCCGCTTTCATTTCCAAAATTTTTCTCGGCAAATTTTAAAATTTTATTAAAATCAGCATTCCCAACAACGCACAAAATCATATTATTCGGCTTGTAAACTTCATTAAATCTGTTTACAAGTTTTTTCCTGTCAATTGAATTCATAGTCTCATAAGTTCCGATTAAATTATCTCCAAGAGGCTTATCATATAACATTCTCTGTATTTCGTCCATGACATAAATTCCAGGATTATCTTTCCTCATTTTTATTTCTTCAAAAATAACTTTTCTTTCTTTCTCAACTTCCTTTTCATCAAATAACGGATTCCTTACCATATCCCCCAAAACATCAAGGGCAATATCAATATGTTTGCTTGGCATTTTGCACCAATAAGCAGTTATGCATTCATCTGTAAACCCGTTTAGAATTCCGCCATTTTTTTCTATTTCCTCGGAAATTTTTTTAGAATCCCTTGTGGGAGTTCCCTTATAAAGCATATGCTCAATAAAATGCGAAATTCCCTTTTCATTCAATGATTCATTTATCCCGCCATTTCTAACGGCAAATGCGACGCTTATTACCGGAATATCCCTTTTCTCAAAAAGAACAACCATTCCATTCTTGAGAACTTTCTTATGGAAGTTAGGATTCATCTTCACGCAAAAAAGAAGAACTATATAAAATTTACTTAAGCCAAAAATAAACGCCAGCCACGATAACAATCACAACAAAAACACCAACCATGTAAATCCACCGAGGCAATTTCTTAAGATTTTTCCATTCAGAGCCGTCGGATTCTTTTTGTTCACCAGAAGGCTCCTGTTCTGGCGGCACCTCGTCCATCGCTTGCTCCTGAGCCATCAAAGAAATAGTTCAATTTTAATTATAAATCTTTTTATTTTTAAAAATCAGGAAGGCAATGGAGGTGGTGGCGGAATCGAGCCCGAAGGCGGAGAAGATGCAGAATTAACGGTTATGACATATGCTTGAGATACGCTTGTTTTTCCATCAGAGACGCTTGCATTAATATTATAATTTGTGTTTGAACTGACAGTTGGAGCCTTTCCCGTTATTAATCCTGCTAAACTAATTGACAGCCATCCCGGATTTTTTACAAAAGAATATGTCAATAGATCATTATCTGCATCCGTTGCTGCTAATTGATAGGTATAAGTTTTCCCAGAATTAACAGTTAGCGTCGGAGATGAGGTTATCGCTGGAGCATGATTCAAAAGGACATTGCTATCAGCTGTTTGCG
>Ga0315281_10016031_pt1 | contig 10016 bp, 12 predicted proteins | sample YL17G07_0_MG_FD_204540 | JGI IMG/M metagenome (GOLD analysis project Ga0315281, IMG submission 204540) | Sediment microbial communities from Yellowstone Lake, YNP, Wyoming, USA - YL17G07_0 | ecosystem: Environmental > Aquatic > Freshwater > Lake > Sediment | place: USA: Wyoming | collected...
ATTGACGAGTTTAGCAATTATATACGCTATTCCTTGAGAAGCGAGGTTGCAGATAAGAGGCATTCGTATTTTTTTCGGGCGGAGTCGCTTAAAACGACGAGCCCGCTTGCAAACCTCGAAAGGTTTGACAAGGGTGAGGTAGAAGTGTTTCTGATCCCGTGAAAACTCACTTCATTTCTTCGTGAAAATAATAAAGTTATCCACATTAGTATTAAAATAAGTCCTATAATGTTAAATCGTTTATCATATCAAACTATATCACGTCGCAATTTAAGTTCACTTTTAAAAATACCACCACTCCTCTTCCCCGCCATACCGGCTTTTATTTTTTCCCGAATCAAACGCAGGCTAAAATTAATTTATTTGAAGCTAAATTCTCCAATAGGTTTTAATATGTTTGGCCGAATTCTATCCAGTGTCTCTCAAACTCCCTTGCTTCTATTTCTGTTTTTGTCTGTGTCCAGGCCTCGATTCCCATACTCATATGGGTTGAAACATCTCTTTCTACTTGTTGAGGCGTATGTAAAAATTGCCAAATATGAAAAACTTCATGTCCTAATATTCCACTTAAAGGAATTGGTGGCGGATGAGCAATTCCTGTTTTTTCTGTAACAATTGCTTTTAAAATTGATGGGGAGATTCTTATTCTTCCATGAGGAAAAACTTGATCAACAATCGCATCTGCATATACATCCTGCATTAAACGTGATTCTTCAGGCAAAACTTCATTCCAATCCGTAAGCAGACCGACTGTTGGAAAAGAAAATAGATTAAGATGACATTTAAGACGCATTAAATTATCTGCTGCCTCTTCATTTATCTGATCAATAATTTCCGGTGGAGTCCTGATAAAGCCTGCCCCTTCCCAATTAACGCTTAAAGCAAACTTAGCTTTAAGCTTAGTAAATTCTGAAGCGCTTTGTTGACCAATAAAAAAAGACTTTAATTCCGACAACGCCATAAAATAGATTATATACTATGGGATATTACGTGTCAACCCCTACCCTTTCCTTTTATCCCCAAGTGGTAAATAATGCAAGGACGATAAATACAACCAATGCAACCCAAACGTATTCAACAATAACGCTTTTAAAAAGCCTTTTTTCAAACCAAGCTTGCGACAAACCGACAATGCTATAAAAAATCCCGGTTAAGAAAAGCGCAATAACCGTTGGCAAGCTGGGCCAAAACCATAACAGAATTGCGACTTCAAAAAGACATAATGCCAAAGAAAAAACCCATAATACATTGGCAAATAGTTTTCTTTCGAGCGAATAAATCCAAATAGAATTTAGTACCAAAGGAAAACTAAAACCAAAAATAAAAAGAAGCGTTAAGATAACATTTATATGAAATGTATAAATTACATTTGCAAGAAAAAAATAAGATAAAAGAGTTAAAGTAAACACGACTGTTCTCGCGCTAGATAGTAGTGCAATGGTGCGGACAGCGGAAACAGTAAAAATATTTTCGCTTAAAAAAAGTGAGTAAAGGCCTAAAGCGTACAAAGAAGTCATGGCAATTCTCGTTAAAAGACGCGCCGGCACTAGGAAATAGAAAAGTCCAAAAGCCAAACTATAAAAAAATGGCAGTATAAAGATCTGCGGCCAAAAATTATCCTTTAAATCTTCTCTAAGAGATAAGAACAAAAGAATATCAGTTAGAATGGAAAGTCCAAGTATTGTATAGAGTGCGGATTTACCTAAAAAATATTCTGTTATAAAAAGTCCCAGAGAAAGTAAGATTACCGAAAGTATCAACCGCTCTCTTTTACTCAAAATTTTAAATTTATACAACCGGTTTGAGAAGGTACGCAATAATTTTCTATGTGCAGATTTGTTTTTGCCATTAATCATAAATTAACATCCATATTTGAGTATACTTTTTGCACATCATCCAATTCTTCCAAAGTGTTCAAAAATGCCTCGATTTTATCGAATTTTTCTTTGTCTGATACTTCCATCATAACAATCGGCTGTCTAACCAAACTTGCTTCGACTATTTCTAAGCCTTTTGCTAACAATGAGTCTTTTACTTTAGTAAGATCAGGTAAATCAGTATAAATAAATATTTCGTTCCCTACATCTTCCAGATCCTCTGCTCCACTTTCAACTGCAATCGCGAAAATGTCATCGTAAGTTTTTTCATTCTTTTTAACAATTATTTCTCCGATATGCTTAAATTGATATGAAACCGAGCCGGGTTGTCCAAAACTTGCTCCGGCTTTATTAAAAATACTTTTTACTTCCGATGTTGTCCTCATTGGGTTGTCTGTAAATGCCTCGACCATTACTGAAACTCCTCCGGGAGTAAAGCCTTCATATGTAACTTCATGTAGTTCCCCCGCCTCTTTGCTGGTTGCTCTATGAATTGCCCTTTCTATATTCTCCTTGGGCATATTCGCGGCTCTTGCAGCATCAATAGAAAGCCTTAACCTAAAGTTAGAATCAGGATCGGCTATTCCCCCACCCTGTTTTACCGCAATAGTTATAGCATTTGACAATTTAGTAAAAGTTTTACCGCGCTTTTGATCGTTGATACCTTTTTGTCTTTTAATTGATGACCATTTTGAATGTCCGCTCATACATAGCAACTAGTCACTAGAACTTAGCAACTAGTTGTTAACTGAATGCTAAATGCTGAAGGCTAGATGCTGATATTATACCTTTTCTATCTTGACTTTTGCAATGAATTTGTAGTAAAATTTTCCAATCTATTTTATCTCCTAAATGACGTCTTTAAAAATACAAGCAATACAAACAGCATTAACCGGTGATTGGAAAAACGCTATTAGTTTAAACAAAAAACTTCTTGATGAAAACCCGGAAGATATCGATACACTAAACCGCTTGGCACTCGCCTACGCTATATCGGGAAAAGCAAAAGACGCAAAAATTGCCTATCAAAAAGTTTTAGATATTGACCCCTTAAACCCAATTGCTCTTAAAAACGCCAAAAGATTAAAAGATAAAACATTTTCAACCAATAGAGCTAATGATGGCTCTTTACAAATAAGTAACAACTTTTTGGAAGAAACCGGAAAAACTAAAGTAATCGAGCTTGTTAATACTGCCCAACCCAAAATTATTCAAACCTTAAGAACCGGACAATTTGTTTCTCTTTCTATAAAAAGATCAAAAATTTTCGTTCATGTTGATGAAGACCAATATATTGGTGTTTTACCGGATGATGTAGGAAAAAGATTAATTAAGTTTTTAAAAAGCGGGAGTAAATATGACGCCTATATTAAATCAGCCAACCCCCACCATGTTGTTATTTTTATAAAAGAAACAAAACGGTCTTCCCGCTATAAAGACCATCCGTCATTTTTAAACGCTGGTGATGCAACTCTTACTTTTGATAAAAACGGAAAGATAAAAAACAGCGTTAAAAAACGAACCGAAGCTGAAAAAGAAGAAGACGCGGAAGATTACGAGCCGGAAGAAGAACTAGAATGACTTTGAAAAATAACTCTATTTTTATTAAGTTTTTTCTTTAACTTATTAACATCCGGCTTTGAATTTACTCCCCCTAAAGACCAGATTGCCAGAAGAATTGAAAAAACCATAATTATCAAAACTATCTGCAAAAACATATTAAAATTTTAAATTCTCCAGAACATCTTTACCAATTATAATTGTAACATCAGAAATATCTCTTTTGGAAAACGCAACCGGTTTTACTTTTAAAAATGAAGCCAGTTTTTTAACTGTGTAGTTTAAATCTCCTGAATATAAAATCTGAGAATTGTCTTGAGGCTTATCTGAAGAGGAAACCATAACGACATCCCCTCCCATATTGGCAATAAGAACCGCTAGCCTATTTGCCAATCCAAAGATTTGAGTAGCGTTAATGACTTCTATGGTTATTTTTTCATTTGATATTGCCGGGTCTATGAAAAAAGATGAAGCGAAAGAATTGATAGTTAGGGTATCATTTTCTAAAGCGTCTCTTTGATAAATAAAATCTATAGGAACATTTTTAGCAAAAAGCCACAACCTTAAAGCATCAATAATTGTTAAACTGGTATTTTTATCGTCGAAATGAAATAAAACTTTTGACATATCGGATGCAAGATTTTTTTTATCTATTAAGATATCATTTGCATTAAGCGTTGCGTCTATGGAAAGACCTATATACCGGCCGATATTTTTATTAAGCGGTTTTCCTTTTATGTTAATAATCGCAATCGAGTGAGTTGCAGGAGAGAAAGAAACAACCGAAACTTGCGTTTTCTGAAATACTTCTAAATTAAATCTATTTTGTCCGTCAAAACTGCTATTTTTTATTAAAATTAAAGATTTTACAATAACTGACATTAAAATCAATAAAAATACAAATGCACAAAAAATAATAGCAATATTTAAGGTTTTCGTTTGTTGTTTTTTCCGTTTCATAAGGGCTTTAGTAGTCTTTCTTTTTTTTTGATACTATTTCTGGCATTTGAAATATAGGAGAACCTCCAGCAACAATACTTTTTCCTGTTTTATCTTTTTTGGGTTTTTTCTTTTCTCCTTTATAAAAACCTCCGAAACTTCCCATAAAATCACCTCCTTAATATACTAAATAACATTTTAGGCTTACTGTCAATGTTTTTTGGACTTACTGCTGACCGATTATTCTACTTAATTCTTCAGGCAACGGGGATTCTAGAGAAATTTGCTTATTGGTTACAGGATGTGTAAATGAAATTTTGTGAGCGTGTAAAAACACGCGGTTAAGGATTTTTCTATCGTCTCTTGAAGTTTTTCTACCGGCGTACAAAAAATCGGCAAAAATAGGATGGTTAAAATACTTCAAATGAACTCTTATTTGATGCGTTCTTCCTGTTTCCGGATATAGCTCTAATAATGACACCTCTTCTTTTTTATTGGAAATTGATAATTGAAACGTTGAAACTACATGGTAACGTGTTACCGCCTCCCTACCGCCTGATAAAACTCCAAATTTTTTCCTGTCCCAAGGCAATCTGCCAATGGGAACATTTATTTCTCCTATCTCCGGCACAACTTTTCCGTGGCAAAGCGCAAGATAAGTTTTTTTTACGGTTCTCTCTTTAAACTGTTTCTGCAGATTTTCAAAAGCATAAAAGTTCTTTGCAACGAGCAAAATCCCCGAAGTTTCTTTGTCTATGCGATGTGCTATGCCTGCTCTTTTATAAAAATCACTATCTTTATCTTCGTTCTCTTGCGATTTGTCATTTGCGATTTGCCATTTTTCAACCCAGTCCTGCACTGTCTCTTCTCCCTTTGTAGTGTCGGAATTATTAACCGTTATTCCTGCAGGTTTATCTAAAACTAGAATATCATCGTCTTCAAAAATAATTTTAATTTTATTCATTTTCCAAATTTGTTCTTTTCCATTATCTCCTGCTTTAAAATAAAAGTAATTGAAATAATAAAAAGAAAAAGTATCATAAAGTTTTCCGGAGAAATTAATTGATAATTTTTAAAGTTAGAAATAATTCCGGATAAAAAAGTAACTACTGAAAAATAAAGTAAAAAAATCAATCCAAGGCTTCCGTTTTTAATTGTTCCTCTAAAAGAAGCAGGCAGGGCAACTTTTATAAAAATTAAAAGAAGAATTGAATAAATTATAAAAGAAAAAATAAAAGTCGGAAAATAACTTTTATCTGTTAAAACGAAAAATCCTAAAAATCCTATAGGAAAACAACTTAAAAACGCAAATGCAAAAAAATCAAATATTTTTGCAACAGGGAGCTTTTGGTATTTTGCATAAGCAATTAAAAAAACAGAACCGCCTAAAACTCCCCCGAGCAGAGAAAGACCGTAAAAATATGGAAAAAGCAAAAATCCCAAAAAACTAAAGAAAACTTCTCTGGGATAAAAAATTACGTAGAAAAATCTGGCGAAAAAAAGTGCAACTAATGCTGTTAAAAATGCCGTATTAAAAACTTTATCCATCGGCATATCTTTTTTAATAATTATCATGTCGTCATTTGCTAAAAAATAAAGACTAAACAAGAATATAAAAAAACAAATAATAAAAACAAAAATTAAAAAATGCATATTTTATTTTCCTCTGAAAAAGATAATTCTAGATCCTGCAATCCCAAGAACAACTACTCCAATCCCGGTTAAAACACCTTTAATGCCAATTAAATCTGCTAAGCTTCCTACTAAAATTATTGGCAAAAGTGAAAATAAACCTACCAAGGTGCTCAATGCCCCGTAAACTTTACCTCTAAATTCATCGGTTGTTTCTTCCTGTAAAATTGTATTGGCCGGCACAAAAACTAAGGCATTTGCAATTCCCATAATAAATGCCAAAAAAATCATAATATGAAAAACATTTATTTTTAAGAAATGTGGCAGGTATGCGTTTACTGTCTGAGCAATAATCCCTGATTCTACCCTTGCTCCGTAAGGAAGAAGCATAATTGAAAATCCCAATAAAACTAAACCTATCTTTGTAATCTTTACTTTCGAAACATTATGAAAAAAACTTCCTAAAATAACAGCTGCAAAAGCCATGCCAACAATTGCAGGAGTTACAAAAAAGAATGGGAAATCTTCCACTCTTATTCTCAAAATGTGCTGTGCATAACCCGGACCAATAACCGCCAAAGTTAAAATAATTACCTGCACTAAGGTTAAGAGAAACAAGGCTTTATAAATTACTTTAGTTTTTGCCATTATCGCAACGGCAAGTTTTATTTCATTCGCAAGGCTTAAATTATGAATAACATCTTTTGCAGACAATTTATTTTTTTTAGGTTCTTTTACTTTAATAAGAGAAGCAAAAAATGCGCCAATTAGGAAAAGGAATCCAAAAACAAAAAAAACGTTTGTTCTGCCAAAAAAAAGAAGAACCGGTCCGGATAACGCATAAGCTACAAATATTGAACCGTAAATGCCCATGCCAAAAAGCGCGTTGGCAGACATAAGCTGATCTTTTCTAACCAGAAGCGGAATTATAGGAGTTTCAGCGGGAATAAAAAACTGGGTAATAAACGCTACTATAAAGGTAACAATATATATAACAAAAATATTTGTATTCAGGAGCACAAGCGGAAGAACAAAAAGACCGCGTAAAAGATTTGTCAAAAATAATACATTTTTTTTGTTTTTTTTATCAACAATTACTCCTGCGACTATTCCAAATAGCAATGAAGGAATCATGAAGGAAAGGACTACTCCCGAAACCGCGGTATTTGACCTTACCACTGTAAAAGCAATTATTACAAGAACAAAATTAAGCATGTTCATTGCCAATTGGGAAAAGACTTCCGATAACAAAAGGTAAAAAAATGGACGCACTGTAAGAACTTGTAATATTTTATTATTCTTCATACTTTTAGGCTTTTTCACTGTAGGCTCCGGTTCTCGTATCAACGCGGATTCTGTCCCCGGCCTTAACAAAAAGTGGTACTTTAGTTTTTAAGCCGTTTTCTAAAGTTGCTTCTTTAAACACATTTGTAGCAGAATTTCCCTTAACTCCAATTGGCGTATCTGTTACTTCAAATTCCATTTTTGGAGGAAGTGTGAGCGAAAGCGGTTCATCGCCCAGGAAACTAATAGTAAAATTATTCCCTTCTTTTAAATAATCTTTTTCATAGTCAATAAGATTAAGAGAAATGCTTATTTGTTCAAAAGTTGAGGGATTCATAAAATAGACAAATTCCCCGTCTTTATATAAATATTGCAAATCTCTTTTAAATACTTGTAAATCATTTACTTTTGCGCCATTAATAAAACTTTTGTCTGTTGTGGAACCGCTGCGGATATTCTTTACTTTAACCTTAATATTGGCGCTTCCCCGCCCCACCTTAAGATGTTCATAGGACAGGACTTGATAAATGCTGCCTTGATCTTCAAAAATTGCTCCTGCACGAAGTTCTGTTACGGAAATCATATTTAATTTCTTTTTACGCGGATAAGTCCCGAACACGGAACTATTTCAACTCCTCTTTTTTCCAATTGGTCTAAAAATATATTCGCTCCAATAGAATCTGCTGCCATATGCCCGGTATCAATCACATTAATGTGAAGCTTACGAAGTTCTTTAAGAGCATCTTCCGAAACATGCATTTCTACCAACGTCCCCACTCCCGCTTTTGCCATTTCCTGATAAAGCTCTTTTGACGGATTTGTCCCGCCCGTAAAGCTTACAACTACTTTTCCTGCCCTTGACATTGGACTTCCCGAAACAAGACTCGGACCGGCCTTTCCTTTTAATGCCTCAACAAATTCCGGAATTTCATTTACATAATCCAATACTTCGCCTGCTGTATGAAATTGTTTTTTACTGAAATAGTTTTTCATAAAACTATCTCCCAAGTTATCCCAAATCGTATGCAAAGCTAATAAGGGAACATTTAATAACCTTGCCGCATCAACCGCTTGATTATGATTAATTGGGGAAAATCTTCTTTTAACCTCACCTTTTCTTTCTTCTAGAAGCGCATGGGCAACATTTGCAGGCACGCCATAACTTTCAAAAACATCAACTTGTAAATCCATAACTTCGTACAAACTTGCTAAAGCGTGACCTGACGGATGGTGAGAAATTAATAAATCAATTTTTTCATTCTTTTGATTTAACCTATCCGCTAATAAAACTTCCGAAGCGTCGGCATCAATACCTGCCATTATTTTTTTAACCTGAAGTTTTGCATCGCCATATAAAATTCTTGAATCAGAATAAGGATTAATTAGATTTTCTTTATCAAAAAGTTTTTTCTTTTTTTCAGGGAGTTCACCATATTCTTTTTCTAGTCTGATTAGATATTGATTTACACCTTTTTCTCCTCTTGGATCCGCCTTTTTAGCCATATCAATCGCAAGATCATAAATTTGTTGAAGTGTCATAAAGGAAAGTATATAATAAATGAGCTTAAAATTCAACGAGGGCAAGTGGCGGAATGGTATACGCGGTAGTCTCAAAAACTACTGGTCATAAAGGCCGTGAGGGTTCGACTCCCTCTTTGCCCACACTCCTTTTCCCCAAAATTAAACCAACATTCAAAAAATGAACGTTGGTTTAATTTAAATCTTCAAAGTTGACTATTAAGCCATTCCTTGAGTACCACCCTGATCTTGTCCTCCTACGGGAGGGGTTACTGGCGGAACTTGCGGTTCCTGATTTGGAACTACTGTTGGCTCCTGCATTGGAGGAACAGCCGGTTCAACCGGAGCTTGTGGCTCAGGCATAACTGGAACTACCGGTTCAGCTGGAGTTGGAATTACCGGCTGTACTGGTTGCATTGGATCTGATGGTACTATTGGTGTTGTTGTATCGTCCATTAATTATTCACCCCCTTCCCGTTTTTTCTCTACGTTATAAAATCTTATCCTATCTCCTCTAAAAAGTAAATCAATTTCTCCCATCGGACCGTTTCTGTGCTTGGCAATTAAAAGCTTTGTTTGCATAATATTAGTAACCTCAACTTCCGGACGGTATAAAAACATAACAACGTCGGCATCCTGCTCTATGGCCCCCGACTCCCTTAAATCCGCAAGCTGGGGTTTTCTCTCCCCCCTATGCTCCACCGCACGGGATAACTGCGAAACCGCGAGTACGGGAATTTTTAATTCTCTTGCCAAATTCTTAAGCCCTTGAGAAACAATGGAAACTTCTTGAACCCTGTTGTCATAGCGCCTGCCGGGATTAATAAGCTGTAAATAATCAACAATCAGGAGTTCTATTTTCTGCTCTAGTTGAAGCCTTCTTGCTTTTGTTCTCATTTCGGCAATTGAAATTCCCGGTGTATCATCGATAAAGATCGGAGCATCTGCCAATTCTCCCATTGCCTGGGAAAGTTTTGCAAAGTCACTTTCTGCCAATCTGCCTGTTTTTAATTTCCATGCATCAACATCTGCCTGCCCTATTAAAAGCCTGTCCACCAGTTCTTCTTGGCTCATTTCCAAAGAGAATATTCCTACCGGTTTTTTTTGATCAACCGCAATATTTTGCGACATGTTTACAACCATTGCTGTTTTTCCCTGTCCGGGACGCGCAGCTAAAATCAGAAGGTTTGAAGCCTGCATTCCGGA
>Ga0315281_10016033_pt1 | contig 10015 bp, 7 predicted proteins | sample YL17G07_0_MG_FD_204540 | JGI IMG/M metagenome (GOLD analysis project Ga0315281, IMG submission 204540) | Sediment microbial communities from Yellowstone Lake, YNP, Wyoming, USA - YL17G07_0 | ecosystem: Environmental > Aquatic > Freshwater > Lake > Sediment | place: USA: Wyoming | collected...
CCGTCGAGGCCATCTCGGGCGAGTTCAAGAAGGTCCACGTCGTCGACCAGGCCAAGTGCGTCAAGTGCGGGGCTTGCTTTGATGTGTGTCCGGTCAAGGTGAGTGCCGTCGCCAAGTTGACCGGAAAAAAGAAGGATGAGGTTCTGGGCCGGAATGGTGCCGCGGGAGCAGGACGATGAGGCTCACGATCGACGGCCGCCCGTTCGAGGTCGAGGGCCGCCCGACCGTCCTGGAAGCGGCGCGAGAGGCGGGCATCGTCATCCCTCACCTGTGCGACCACAAACATCTGAAGCCCTTCGGCGCCTGCCGGTTGTGTCTGGTTGAGCTCAAAGGCCGCCGGGGTTTTCCGCCGTCCTGCTGCACGGTCGTCGAGGATGGCATGGAAGTCCTTACCCAGACGCCGCGGCTTCAGAAAATGCGGCGTGAAATCCTGGAACTCATCCTGTCTGAACATCCGCACGCCTGCCTGATCTGCGCCGAACGGGATACCTGCCAGGATCTAAAATCCACGATCCGCAAGGTTTCAGAAGTCACGGGCTGCATCCTGTGCCAAAACAACAACCGCTGTGAACTCCAGGATGTGGTCCGGGCCGTGGGCTTGGACAAGATCCGGTTCCGGGCCGTTTATCGGGACAACGAGGTCCGGCGGGACGACCCGTTCTTCGACCGGAACTACAACCTGTGCATCCTGTGCGGCCGCTGCGTCCGGATCTGCAACGAGGTGCGGGGCGCCTCGGCCATCGCCTTCACCTGGCGGGGGTCGCAGGCCGTGATCGGCACGGCATTTGATAGACCCCTGACCCAGTCAGGCTGCCAGTTCTGCGGCGCTTGCGTCGATGTCTGTCCCACCGGCGCCTTGGCCGAGCGGGCTTCCAGGCCGGACGAGATTCCCCAGCGGTGGGCGGAGACCGTGTGCGGGATCTGCGGCAGCGGTTGCCGCCTCTCGGTGGGAGTGAAAGACAAATCGATCGTCACCATCCTGCCCTCCGCATCAGGACCCGCCAATCAGGGTCAGGCTTGTGTCCGGGGGCGATTCTTGGCGCGGGAGCTCGGAGGCGGCCGGCGGCGCATTCTCAAGCCCCATGTTCGGAAGGGAGAGCGGCTCGAGGAAACGACGTGGGACGAGGCTTTGAAGGCGGCCGCGAACGCGCTCCAGGGCCGATCGGGCGCGTCGGCGGCGGTCTTCACTTCGCCCCAGCTCGGGCTTGAGGACCTCTTCCTGGCCTACACTTTCGGCCTGGATGTCCTGAAGACGAAACGCATCACGGGCAGCTCGGATTTGTCGGGGCTGTGGGCTTTTGAATCCTTCCGGACAAAAGCCGGAGTCGATTCCGGACTGAATATTGCCCAGGAAGAAGTCGGCCGGGCCGACGTCATCCTCATCTGCGAAGATCACCTGGCCGTTTCGCAGCCCATGGCCTGGCTCCAAGTTTATCAAGCCATTGGCCGGGGCGCCAAGCTCATCCTTCTCAACAGCGAGAGTTCGCCGGCCGATCGATTGGCCGCCGTCAGCCTCATCGTCAAACCCGGTCGGACGGCCGCGGCACTTGGGCTGCTGGCCCGAAGCGCGCTGGAAACACGCTCTGCCCAAAGCCGGGGTCGAGAGGCCGGTTTTAAGGAATTTAGAGCTGAGCTTTCCAAGACCTCTGCGCCCCCGGAAAAAGAGACGGGAATCGGGGCCGAGGATATGGCCCGGGCGGCGCGTCTGCTCGGTTCGGCCAAGGCCGCCGTTTTCTTTTTTGGCCCCGGCCCAGCTCGCGAGCTGGAATCACTGGGACTGGCCGCGCTCTGGAATCTGTCGGTCCTGACCGGAGCCCGCCTCATTCCCACAATTCCCGAAAGCAACCTGCGCGGCGAGTTTGAGCTGCGGCGAAGCCTGAAGGTGCAGGACTGCTCCTTCTCCGAAACGATCGAAGGTATCCGGCAGGGCAAGGTCAAGACTCTGCTCCTGGCCGGGCCCGCGCCCCGGATCGATCGAACTCAACTTGAAACCCTGATTGTCCAGGATTCCCACTGGAGCCCGAACGCCCAGCAGGCCGACGTCGTTTTCCCCGCCGCCACGTTTCTCGAGGGCGAGGGGACTTTTATCAATTGGGAAGGCCGAGCCCAGAAATCCGGCGCGGCTTTGGAACCCGCGGGCGAAGCCAGGCCCGATTGGCTCATCCTGAGTCAACTGGCCGCGCTCCTGGGGGCGGGCGACTCGGGCTTCGCCGACATCGAGGCTGTGCGCCGGCAGATTGAGAAACGCGCCCCGGCTTTCAAGGGGCTTTTCGATAACAATTCCGAGCCCGTTTTTGTCCCGGAAGCCAAGACGAAACAGGCCCCCAGGTTCGTTTCCCGGGCGGTGAAGCCCTCACGGCCTGAAGCGGGCGCCGAGTATCCCTTGGAATTGACCCTGGCCTACGGCCTTGACTCTTACCGGAGTTTTGATTTCAGCCGCGAGGTCAAGGGAATGCGGGCCTTCCGCGATTCGGCTTGGGTCTTGATTCACCCCGAGGACGCGGCCGTCGCCGAAGTCAAAGACGGCGAACGCATAATCGTGGAAGCAGGCCCGACTTCGATTCCCGGCCTCGCACGCCTGACTGAAGCCGTGGGGCGGGGCACGGTCCGGGCAACCCTGGCCGTTTCGGTCGGGGCCGGGGTTGATCTCTGGGGCCGGACACCGGTTCCGGCCCGGATACGCAAAGGATAAGCATGGCCAAAGTGATCCATAGGCAGCGGCTGGTTCCCAACATCCACTGGCTCGAGCTCCAGGCCCCGGAGGTCGCGGCCAAGTGCCAGCCGGGGCAGTTTGTCATCGTTATGCCCGATGAGCGTGGCGAGCGCATTCCTCTGACAATCGCCGATTGGGATGCGGAGCGGGGCACGGTCAGCATGGTGTTCATGTGCGTGGGTACCTCCACTCACAAGCTCTCGCTCCTTAACCCGGGCGATGAAATCCCGGTCTTCGTCGGGCCTCTGGGCCGGCCGAGTGAGATCAAGAACTTCGGCACGGTCATCTGCGCCGGGGGGTGTTTCGGCATTGCCGCCATCCATCCCATCGCCAGGGCGCTCAAGGCGGCGGGCAACAGGGTGGTGACTCTCCTGGACGTCAAGGCCAATTATCTGCTGTACTGGGAGGATAAGCTGCGCGCCGTGAGCGACAGTCTGCATGTTTCGGCGCGGGATGAGTTTTTCGACTGCAAGGATTACATCCCCCGCAAACTGGAGTTGCTCTTGGAGGAGGAAAAGGACGCCTCGCTGGTCGTGGCCATCGGTTGCACCTACCTCATGTACCGTTGCTCTCAGGCGACCAAACCCAAGGGCGTCAAGACCACGGTCAGCCTCAATCCCATCATGGTCGATGGCACGGGCATGTGCGGCGCCTGCCGGGTGACGGTCGGAGGCCAAACGAAGTTCGCCTGCGTGGACGGCCCGGACTTTGACGGGCACCAGGTGGATTGGGATGAGCTGTTCGCCCGCCGAAAGTCCTATTTCGAGGACGAGATCCGATCGCTGTGCGCCTGGGAAAAGGAAGTCTATCCCTAACCCGAGAGGGGCGGGGAAGATAGGATAAAGGCCCTGATGGCTGAAGAAAAAGAAAAGAAGAAAGAGCTGGCGCCCGAGCTCAAGGAGCTTCTCAAGGCCGGCTTCGAGCTGGAGTGGCGCAAGGAACTGCGCCGGGCCAAGCCGGTCAAGGAGCGGATGAAGATTCCGCGGCGCAAGATGCCGCAGCGCGAGCCCGAGGAGCGGAACAGGGATTTCGAGGAGGTCAACCAGGGTTTGCCCGAGGAGGAGGCCGTCTTCGAAGCCCAGCGCTGTCTCGACTGCGCCAACCCCCAGTGCGTCCTGGGCTGTCCCGTGGCCATCGACATCCCCGGGTTCATCAAGCTCATCGAGAAAGGAGACTTCGAGGGCAGCACGCGGAAGCTCAAGGAAACGAACAGCCTGCCGGCCATCTGCGGCCGGGTCTGCCCCCAGGAATCCCAGTGCGAGGAAGTCTGTACCCTGAAAAAATCCACGGGCGTGTCCGTGGGCATCGGCAACCTGGAGCGGTTCGCGGCCGATTTTGAGCGGCGGTCGGGCAAGGTCTTCATGCCTCCCATCGCTCCGGATACGGGCAAGCGGGCGGCTATTATCGGCGCCGGCCCGGCCGGTCTGACCGTGGCCGGGGAGCTGGTCAAGAAAGGCCATCGGGTGACCGTTTTCGAAGCCCTGCATATTTCGGGCGGAGTCCTCGTCTACGGAATCCCCGAGTTCAGGCTGCCTAAAGCCATCCTCAAGGCCGAGGTCGATTACCTGCGCCGCCTGGGGGCCGAGGTCAAGACGAATTTCGTGGTGGGCAAGACCGCGACCCTCGATGACCTCCGGGCCCAGGGCTTCCAGGTCTTCTTTATCGGCAGCGGCGCCGGCCTGCCCAACTGGATGAAGGTCCCCGGCGAGAACCTGGTCGGCGTCTACTCGGCCAATGAATACCTCACTCGGGTCAACCTCATGAAGGCCTATGATTTTCCGAACTACGACACCCCGGTCGTCCGATCCAAGCGGGCCGCGGTCATCGGCGGCGGGAACGTGGCCATGGATTCGGTGCGCACGGCGCTCCGGCTCGGCGCGGAGAAAGCGATGATCATTTATCGCCGCAGCCGCCATGAAATGCCGGCGCGGGAGGAAGAGGTCAAGCACGCCGAGGAAGAGGGGATCGAATTCCATTTCCTGACCGTCCCGACGCGCTACATCGGCGACGACAAGGGGCGGGTCAAGGCCATGGAGTGCCTGCGCATGGAGCTGGGCGAGCCCGATGCTTCCGGCCGCCGTCGCCCGATCCCGGTCAAGGGCTCGGAATTCACGAGCGAGGTGGACCTCGTGGTGTGCGCCATCGGCCAGAGTCCTAATCCCCTCATCGCCCAGACGACCGACGGGTTGAAGATCGGCAAATGGGGCAATGTCGAAGTCGACTGGCAGACCATGGCCACCAGCCTGCCGGGTGTCTATGCCGGCGGCGACATCGTCCGGGGAGGGGCGACCGTCATCCTGGCCATGGGCGACGGCCGGATAGCGGCCGGCGAGATGGACCGCTACCTGAGGGCCCTTTAAGAGAACTTACGACGACCCTTTGGAAGCGAAGATCGAATAAAGGCGATTCCCATGTCCCAGCCCGAGCTTTTTCCCCCGGAGAAAGGCCACATCGGCACGGATGAATCGGGCAAGGGCGATTACTTCGGACCTCTCGTCGTAGCGGGTGTCTATCTTCCCGACGGGCAGGAGGACGTCCTCCGGGAGCTCGGCGTCAAGGACAGCAAGCGGACCTCGGACAACAGGGTCCGGGAGCTGGCCGCGCTCATCAAGGCCGGATACAAACATTCCGTGGTGGCCATCGGGCCCGAAAAATACAACAACCTCTATGCCAAGCTGCGCAACCTCAACAAGCTTCTGGCCTGGGCCCATGCCCGGGTCATCGAGAACATCCTCGAAGGGACGCGCGCGCCCCTGGTCATCACCGACCAATTCGGCGACGAGCGGTTCGTCCAGAACGCCCTGATGAAAAAGGGCAAGACCATCGAGCTCGTCCAGAAGGTGCGGGCCGAAGAGGACATGGCCGTGGCCGCGGCCTCGATCCTGGCCCGGGCCGAGTTCCTGTACCGGCTGAACGCCCTGGGCAGGGACGTGGGGCTCGAATTGCCCAAGGGCTCGCCGCCCGCCGCAGAAGACGCCGCCGTTGAGCTCGTCCGGCGCCATGGGCCGGACATCCTCAATAGGGTGGCCAAGGTTCATTTTAAAATAACTGAAAGAGTCCTGGCCCGCTGATGCCAGGTATTCTCAGGATCGTCCTGGTCATCCTGGTCCTGCTCCTGTTGATCAGGAGAAAGCTGGACCTTGGCTTGGTCCTTTTCCTGGGCGCCGCCTTGACCGGCCTTCTGTTCCGGATGGCGGTCAGGGACCTCGGCCGGGAGGCCCTGGCCGCGGCCATCGACAAGGAGACCCTCAAACTCGTCGGGGTCTTCTGGCTGGTCATCTATCTCGGACGCTTCCTGGGGACAAGGGGCCATTTCCGGATGATGGTCGATGCCCTGAAACAGATTTTGCCCGAAGCGCGGCTGATCCTGGCCCTGCCGCCTGCGTTCATCGGGCTGCTGCCGATGTTCGCCGGGGCCATGATGTCGGCGCCCATCATCGAGGAGGCCGGGCGGCGCTGGAAGCTCGATGCGGCCTGGAAAACGTTCCTTAATTACTGGTTCAGGCACATCTGGGAATACTCCTGGCCGCTGTATCCCAACCTCATCATCGCCGCGGCCATCACCGGCATCCCCATCGCCAGGATCTGCTTTCATCAGATCCCGTTCACGATCCTGGCCGCCGCCGTGGGATTCATCGTTCTCTTCAGGCATGTGCCGGCCATGGACCAGGAGCGGAGTGACGGCCGAAAAGCTGCGGCCGTTGGCCGGCTCGCCTACAGCCTCTGGCCCATCCTCCTCGCCATCCTGCTTATCTTCGGCTTGAAACTCAGCATGCTTCTGTCCTTGGGCATCGCGGCCCTGGCCACGCAGGTGTTCTCGCGCCTCTCGCTGAAGGAACGAGGAGCTCTCATCCTCAAAAGCCTGGATTGGAAGGCCGCGGTCCTGATCGTTTCGGTGATGGTCTTTAAGCAGATGCTCGAAGCTTCCGGAGCCCTGGCCGCCGTGACCAGGGCGATCCCGCCCCACGGCCCGGGAGCCTACGTCATGCTCTTTGCCGCGCCTTTCCTGATGGGATTTCTGACCGGAGTGAACCAGGCCTTTGTCGGGATCTCCTTTCCCATGCTCCTGCCCATTTTCGGCGAAGGCCATCCGGACATCGTCCTGGTCGTTTTCGCCTACGTCAGCGGCTTTGTCGGCATCCTGCTCTCACCCACGCATCTCTGCCTCGTCACGACGCTCGAATATTTCCGGGCCGAGCTCAAGGACGTTTACAGGATCATGATCGTGCCGGCGGCCGTGGTCTTTGCCGGCGCTTTCCTGGCCCTGCTCGTTTTCCGGATTCTTTAGACCTTCCACCGCGCTTCAACGCGCATTGATAGTGAAGATGTGGCCAGCTGTCCACAGGAGCCTTTGAATCTGCTACAATGGGGCCACATCATAAGGAGTGAACCGTCGTGACCGTTCGACTCTATTTTGACGACCCCACTACTGCCGAATTCGAGGCCAAGATCGTCCGGCGCGAAAACCGCGATGGACGGCCGGCGCTTGTTCTCGACCGCACGGCCTTTTACCCGGAATCAGGCGGTCAGCCCGCCGACCGCGGCACGATCAACGGCGTCAGAGTCATCGATGTCCAGGAGGACGGCGAGGACATCCTGCATTTCGTCGAAAGGGATGTCCCGGGCGAATCCGTTCAGGGCAAGGTCGATTGGCCGCTCCGGTTCGACCGCATGCAGCAGCATTCGGGCCAGCACATCCTCTCTCAGGCCTTCATCGAAGTCCTGAAGGCCGAGACGCGCTCGTTCCACCTGGGGGATGAGGTCTCGACACTGGAGATCGGCCTGGCCAAGGCCGATGAGGCGGACCTGGAGCGGGTCGAGCGCTGGGCCAACGCCGTGGTCTTTGAGGACCGTGAGGTCAAAACCTATTTCGTTCCTGAGGACAAGATCGCCGAAGTGCCGCTCCGCCGGCCGCCCAAAAAAGAGGGCACGATCCGGGTCGTGGAGATCAGCGGTTTCGACTATTCGGCCTGCGGCGGGACGCATGTCCGCCGCACCGGCGAGGTCGGGCTGATCAAGGTCACGCGCTGGGAGAAGGTCCGGGGCAACCTCCGCTTTGATTTTCTCTGCGGCGGCCGGGCCCTGACGGATTACGGCTTGAAGAACCGCTCACTGCGCCGGGTCAGCGGCCTCTTCTCGGTCAGCGACAAGGACGCCGCGGCTTCGGTGGAGAAAACGCTGGCGGACCTCAAAGCCCAAAAGAAGACCGCTCGGATCATGCAGGAAACCCTGGCGAAGTACGAAGCTCGCGATATCATCGCCAACGAGCCGGGGCCGCTCATTCGGCGGGTTTTCGAGGACAAAACGCCGGAAGAGGTCAAACTCCTGGCCCTGAGCGTCGTCCGGCAGGCCGCGCGCGTCGTGCTCTTCGCGGCCAAGGCCCGGCCTCAGAGCCACATCATTGTGGCCCGCAGCGACGATCTCTCAATGGATCTGCGTCAATTGACTCCCGTCATCTTGCCGATCGTGAGCGGCAAGGGGGGAGGGGGCGCGTCGTTGATCGAGATCGTCACCGAAGACCCGTCGAAGTTGGACGAGGCCCTCCTCAAGGCAGAGGGAATCTTGAGGGATCTGAAATAGGGAAGAGAGCCGGCTGAGCGGCAGCTCAAAGCCTTGCCGGGGACGGCAAGAGCCCTGCTCCGCGCCTCTTATTCGTATCTCAGGGCGACGATGGGTTCGAACTTGGATGCCTTTTGCGCCGGGAAGATCCCGAAGAACAACCCCACCGAGAACGAAACGAACAGTCCCAAGCCCACGGACCACAAGGTCACGGACGCGGGCAAAGGTGTCGTCGAGCGCACCAGCAGGGCGATGCCGAACCCGGCCAGGGTGCCCAGGATGCCGCCGATGCCCGTCAGGAAGACCGCCTCGATCAGGAACTGCCTCATGATGTCCGAGGCCCGCGCGCCCAGGGCCTTGCGGATGCCGATCTCGCGCGTCCGCTCCTTGGCCGAAACGAGCATGATGTTCATGACCCCGATGCCGCCCACCAGGAGTCCGATCGACGAGATGACGATCATGACCAAGTAGGCCGCGCCCGTGATCTGGTTGTAGAGCTGCATGATCGTGTCCTGGGTGAACACGGCGAAGTCGTTGGGCTTATTAAAGGGCACCTTCCGGCGTGACCGGAGGAGGTTCGTGATCTGCTCGATCGTCTCCGGGATATAGCCGTGCTGTCGGGGCGTGGCGATGATCTCGATGCTTTCTTTGTCGTAGGGAAAATATTTCATCAGGGTGGTGATCGGCATGCCGACAAAATTATCCTGGCTCTGGCCGAACATTTGGCCCCGCTTCTGAAGCACGCCCACGACTGCGAATTTATCGGCCCCGATGCGGATTTCCTTGCCGACGGGGATCGTGTTGGGGAAAAGAGTATCGGCCAGTTCGCTGCCCAGCACGCAGACTCTCGTGCTATGGAGAACATCGGTCGCGGTCAGAAAGCGGCCTTGTGTCGGCAAATAAACTGAAAGGACCTGAGGGAACTTGTCGTTCATGCCGAGCACGATGGCGTCCTGGCACTTGATATCTTGGTACTTGATGGTGACCGAATCGAAGACGCTGACCATGTGTCGCACGGCCACAGCCTTGACCAGGGGGCAGGCGCGGTCGATGGCCAGGGCGTCGTCGTAGGTCAGGTCCTTTCTCTGGCGCAGGTCTTCGGACATGCGGCCCATGCGGGCGCCGGGCTCGAACTTGCCGATGATGATCAGGTCCGAGCCGGTGGATTCCAGCTGGGACATGAAACTGCGGTTCAGACCCTGGATGACCGAGACCATGCCGATGACGGTCATGACCCCGATGAGGATGCCCAGCAGGGTCAGGAAGGAGCGCAGTTTGTGGGACCTGATGGAGTCCCAGGCCATGCTCACGATCTCGCCGAGGATGCCGATTCTGATCATTGTTCCGACCTCAGGGCGTCGACCGGGTCGAGCTTGGCCGCCCGGTTGGCCGGGTAGATGCCGAAGAACAGCCCGATCGAGGCCGACATGAGGATGGCCAGGACCACGGACACGGGCTCGAGGCGCGAGGGCAGGGAGGTGGCCACGGTCACGACCTTGGCCAGGACGACCCCCAGCAGGATGCCGATCAATCCCCCCGTGGCCGACATGGCCGAGGACTCGATCAGGAACTGAAAGAGGATGTCCCGGCGCTTGGCCCCGACGGCCATCCGGACCCCGATCTCCTTGGTCCGCTCCGTGACCGAGACGAGCATGATGTTCATGACCACGATGCCGCCCACCAGCAGGGAGATGGCGGCGATGGCGATCATAGCGAAGTAGATGCCGCTCGTGGCCGATTTAT
>Ga0315281_10016034_pt1 | contig 10014 bp, 10 predicted proteins | sample YL17G07_0_MG_FD_204540 | JGI IMG/M metagenome (GOLD analysis project Ga0315281, IMG submission 204540) | Sediment microbial communities from Yellowstone Lake, YNP, Wyoming, USA - YL17G07_0 | ecosystem: Environmental > Aquatic > Freshwater > Lake > Sediment | place: USA: Wyoming | collected...
GCCTGGTTCTATCGCTGGCACGGTTGGCGGGCGGGCTCGTCATCGGGCTTGGCATCGGCTGGGCGTTCAACCTGCCGCCGATCGCGCGTGGGGTGTTGGCGATTCAAAGCGGCATGCCGGTGGCGGTGTTCAACTATCTGTTCGCGCAGATCTATCGGCGCCAGCCGGCCGAGGTCGCGAGCATGGTGCTGCTGTCGACGGCGTTGTCCTTCGTCAGCTTGCCGCTGGTTTTGATGCTGGTGCTGTAAGACAGCCGATCAGCCTGCTAAGGCGCGGTGCCTTCGTTGGCGGTCTGGCCAAGAAACCCTAACAGACGCTCGACCATCGGAGCGACCGTGGCATCGGCGCCGGCTGGCGTGGTCACGGCGGCGGCCGTGCCGCGCCAGGCATAGCGGCCGGTCGCGCGGTCATAGAGGGACATGTCGATTCTCACCTGCGTCTCATCGGAGCCGACGACGCGATGGCGCTCCATCAGACTGTCCTGCTGGGTCGACCAGATATTGAATTGGATTTCAGCACCTGATTCGCTGGCCTCGAATTGGCCCAGGAGCGGTTGATCGGATGCACCGCCGAACCGCGTCGTGGTCAGGGCTAGAACGAACGGCGCATCGTCCTGCGCCAAGTAGCCTTGGCCTTGTAAGACGTCGAGCGCGGCCCGTTTGGTTCGGTCGTCAAGTTCGCTGGTACCGTGGGTCTCGACACGGATCGTGGCCTGGTCGGGAATGGGAGAGTAGGCAACGGCGCTGATGGCGATGTCGCCATCCTGAGCCCAGCCCGGGCCGGTGGCGAGCGCCAAGATCGTGGCCAACATGGCGAGGCGAAGCATCGAGCGTACGGGCATCGCGGTTCCTTGAAGCGGGTGACCGACAGGCCAGCGTAGCGTATAGTCGAAGATTAGCTTAACCGATTCGACGGTCCCTGTCTTTATGGAGGCGGATATGAGCAAAGCAGCCTTGCGCGGGGCTTTGGGGCCCGCTTCGACAGGCGCTATCAGCAAGACCCAGATGCCGTTCGAGCTTGATCGCGGCATCGCCCACCGCGCCGCCATTGGCGTCATCGTACTCGCCACCGACAATACCATCGAGCACGAGTTCCGGCAGATCCTGCGCCTCGATGGCGTTGCTTTCTATGAAACCCGCATCCGCAACGCGGCGCAGATCAACCGCGAGACGCTGGCCGAAATGGAAAAGGGCATGGCCGCGGCGGCGGACATCATCATGCCCGGAGCGCATCTGGATGTTATTGGCTATGGCTGCACGTCCGGCACGGTCGTCATCGGCGAGGACAAGGTGTTCGCCCGCATCCGCGAGGCGCGGCCCGGCGTCGCCTGCACCACACCGATCACGGCCGCCATTGCCGGCCTCAACGCGCTGGGCGCGCGACGGATCGCCCTGTTGACCCCCTATGTCGAGGAGGTCAACCAGATGCTGCGCCGCTTCATCGAGGAACGCGGCATCAAGGTTCCGGTCATGGGCTCGTTCAATCACGAGAACGACCACGAGGTGGCGCGCATTTCGCCGGCCTCGATCGAGCGCGCCGTGCGCGAATTGGCGCGTGAGCCGGGGGTCGAGGCTGTGTTCGTGTCCTGCACCAGCCTGAGGGTCGCGGCGCTGGTGGAGAAACTGGAGGCCGAACTGGGCATCGCCGTCACCTCCAGCAACCACGCCATGGCCTGGCACAGCCTGCGCTTGGCGGGCTACGCCGATCCGGTAGCGGGCTTCGGCCGGCTCTTTCGCATCTGAGGGCTCAGTTGTAGCGCGCCGGACTGAGACCGGAAGGATCGATGTCCGGCCGACTCCCGGCGATAAGATCGGCCAGGATACGGGCCGAGCCGCAGGCCATGGTCCAGCCCATATGGCCGTGGCCGGTGTTGAAATAGAGATTGCGATGGCGCCCGCGGCCGACGACGGGCGGCCCATCCGGCGTGGTTGGCCTGAGGCAGGACCAATAGTCGCGACGGTCGTAATCGGCGCCCTCGGGAAACAGATCGCGCGCCACCCGCAGCATGATGGTGAAGTCGCGCTCGCTGAAGTCCGTGTCGTAGCCGGCGAAATCGGCCGTCGCCGTCAGGCGCAGCCGGTCGCCCATGCGTGAAAAAGCAACCAGTAGCGCCTCGTCGACGCCGCCCATGGTGGGGGCGCCCTGCACGCGTGCGGGCAGCGTCAGCGAGTAGCCCTTGATCGGATAGATCGGCAGGCGGACGCCGTGGTTCCGGACCATGGACGGGCTGTCGCTGGCAAGCGACAGCACAAAGAGATCGCCGGCGATGTCGCCCTGGTCGGTGGTCACGGCGCGAACCGTATCCCCTTCGATGTCGAGACCGCGAATGGTAATACCGTGGCGGAACCGGGCGCCGAGCGCCTGGCAGCGTTCGGCCAGCTTGACCGTGAAACCATGGCAGTCGCCGCTCTCGTCCTTGGCGGCATATATGGCGCCGGCCAGGGGCACCTTGGCGCCGGCCAGGGCCGGTTCGAGTTCCAGGCAACGCCCGGGCGTCACGGCCTCGAGCCCGGCGCCCTGGTCATTGAGGAATTTCATGTTGTTGACGCCGGTGGCCAGATGATCGGCGTCGCGATAGATGTAGAGCGCGCCCTTGGTGACGCGATGGAAGTCGATGGCGGTTTCCCGGGCCAGGTCGTCGAGGGCTTGGCGGCTGTAGCGGCAGAGAGCGAACTTGGTCAGCGTGTTGGCGCGGTTGCGCTCGGCCGTGCACTGGGCCAGGAAACGCAGGCTCCAGGCCCAGAATCGCGGGTCGATCCGGAAGTGGAACTTGAGGGCGGTCTCGCGCCCCAGCAGCGACTGAACGAATTGCAGCGGCGCTCGCGGCGAGGCCCAGGCCGTGGCATGGCCGGGCGCGATCAGGCCGGCATTGGCACGGCTGGTTTCCTCGGCCGGGCCCGGCCGGCGATCGAGGACGATGACCTCGTGCCCGGCCTTGGCCAGATAATAAGCGCTGGTGACACCGATGACGCCGGCGCCAAGAACAACCACTCTCATTGTTTTCCACCTTGCTTGGAGTGCTCCGCTGGAACGGCCGCCCGGTTTCGGCTAGGATCGCGGGCCATGAGCGAATCGCCCCCCGCTGCTGCCGTGCGCCCCTTCGGAGGAATGATGACAGAGAGACGCGACCGACGCCACTCCGGCGGCCCGAGGGTCGGGCTGGCGTTGGCGATGCTTTGCCTGGCGGTGGCGGTCGGCCCCCGGCCGGCGTCGGCCCAGTCCTCGGCGCCGGTGGCCCTCGACAAGACCCAGGTCATGACCTGCCTGTGCCAGGATCGTTCGATGGCGACGCTGCGGCAGGAGATAGATGTGTTGGCCAATATGCGGGTCGCGCGCGAGCGCGAGCTGGAGCCGGTCGATCGCGAGGTCGTTTACGAACAGGAAGTCTTCGATCCGAACAACCCGGTCGAGCAAGAGAGTTTGCGCCGGCTGCTGGAGCGCCAGCAGCAACTGCGCAACCTGCGCGAGGATGTCCGCGCCACCGAGTTGGACGCCGTCACCAAGCTCAAGGCCATCGTGAATTCGTATAACAACAACTGCGCCGGCCAGCGCATGTTGAAAATCCTGGTGGCCGAGATCGAGGACGAGCTGGAAACGAACCCGGACGCTTGCGAGGCCGTGCAGTAGCAGCTTGCGGCCGCCTCCACCTCAGTGTCGCAGGCCGAACAGGGCCCAGAACGGGGGGATGCCGGTATCGGGGTGGGCTAGCGGTTCGGGGCCGTGGGCCAAGAACAGCGACTTGATCAGGTCGGCATCGGCGGCATCGGGTGGAGCGGCGGCAGCGAGGGCGGCCAGCCTCCGTTGCAGGGTCTCGGGCCCGGCGGCGTAGTCGGAGAGTTGGGCGATGGTATCGGCCGCATGGCGGATGGCCCGGCACAGGCTGCGCGGGGTGCTGTCGGAGTATCGCCACAAGTCGATGCCGATGGCGCGGCCGAGGCTCGCCAGATTCACCCAGGCCTGAAGATTGAACAGTGTGTAATGGGCCGGGCGTGCGCGGGCGAGTTCGCGCGGCTGGGCGCACGCGGCGTCGAACTGATCGGCGAAGCGCACCGGGGCGAGGTTGAGAACGGTGGACAGAACGGCGGTCTCGCTGACGAAGGCGGCAATGGCGGCTATGACGAGGTCGCACCAGGTGCCGATGTGGTCCTGCATCCGTATCGCTGCCTGTCCCTGTGGGTTGTTGAGCAGGTAATCGAGAAAGCGCGAGAACCAGGAACGGAGCCCGGCAAGATCGCTGTCGTTGAGCGCGCCCGAGCCGGCCAGGATCCGAATCGCGTCGAGCAAGGGCCAGAGATCGCGGAACTCGACGATGCCGTGGGGGGAAGCAGAATCGGGTTGGTCGCGGCGACGCTGGGCATGGCGGACATGCGGGCTCATGGCGGTGGCGGGATCGAAGAACCAGGTTCGCAACAGGGTCGCGGCATGGTCCGCGTATCGCCTCTCGCCGGTTAAACGATGAGCGAGCGCCAGCGCGACGCAAGCATCCACCAGGCGCTGGAAGCGGGTGCGGTCATGGGCGGCACTCTCGGGAGAATAGAGAATCGCCTCGGGCTTGCGGACGCCATCATGCCGGATAGCCTGGCCGTCATCGGCGACAGTGAAGTAATCGCGTTTGTCGCCGCCGGGCGGGGGCGACGGTTTGTGGGTCACGGAGAGCGGCGCCAAGGTCAGGGCGTCATCCGCCTGCTGAATGACCAGATTGGAATGACCGGTCGGGATGACGCTAGCCTGTGGAAGGCCCAGGTAACAGAGCGGTGCCTCGGCTGAGAAGCGCCGGTCCAGGACCGATTTGTCCGTCATCTGGCAGAACTGAATGATGGCATGAAAGCGAGCCACCCAACGGGAATGGTCATCGCGCTCAACCGCTTCGCTGGTATGGGCCGACAGCCGCGCGACCCAGCCGGCGGAGACATACAGTCCCTTGTCGGGCGAGTATCCGTCGATGCGCCGATCCCAGGGCGGTAGTTTCTTGCGCCATTCATGCCATGGCCCGGGCACGTCGAGACGACAGAGCAGGTCGGCCTTGTCGTTCATCCCGTAGCGCAATTTTTTGTCAAAGCGCTCGCGGGCATCGGCGCGGAAGACGATCTGGGGTTCTTCATCGGCTTCGGGAGCATGGGACGGATCAAGAAGGATCTCGTTCGTCGCCATGCGGGCCGTGGGCACGGTCAGGTAGCGGGCCTCTTCCGCGCTGGCGGCGGCGCGGCGGATCGGCTCCCACCCGGCGGCGGTCACAAAACAGGCGCCATCCCAGGGCAGGGTCCAACGGGCCAGGGTTCGACCTTCCTCGATGGCGGCGTTGCGGGCGCCGTTGACGTTCATGGCGCAGAGAGTCTTGTGCCGGTGCAGCCAGTCGAGAGCGCGTAGGCGTTGCGTTGGCTTCCATGAGGCAAACGCCGTGGCAAAGGGATTAAAACCAGGTAGGAGACCGGTCGCGTCGAGAAACCGCTCGGCATAGGTGTCATGATCGAAGGGCAGATGCAGATAGGGCTGCCCATGTGCCTCCAGGAGGCGGATGATTTCCGCCTCGGCGGCGGCATCGAAGATGCGGTTGACGACCCAGCGCTTCTCGCACTCGGCCAGCGCCGGTTCGTGGTTGAGTAAGAACTTCAGATTGGCGATGGTCTGGCCGCTGCCGTGACGCGGCGGCAGGTCGTTGCCGAGAATGCGGTAGAGGACGAAATCGCCGGTCACGAAGGCAAAACTTGCGGCGTGGCCATCACGCCTCGTCCCACCAGCAGGTCATGTGCAGTTGCGCCGCCGTGTTGGCGATGGTTGCCATGCAGGTGGTGGCCTTTTCGGGCGGCACCCAGGCGGCAATGCGGACGATGTATTTGGCGCCGTCGCCGCCGGGAACGCGCTCGGCGTTGAGGCGCACAATATTGGCGCCGAATTCGTAGAGCACCTCGCTCAATCGCGCCACCAAGCCGGGGCTGTCCTTGCCGGTGATCTCTATGCGGTGGGTGATGTGCGCCGTGGGCGCGTGCGCCGGCTGATAGGCGAAGGGGGCGACACTCAACTGCGCTTCCTTGAGCGAGGGCAGGGAGCGCAGTTCCTGTTCGACCTTGCCGGCCGCAAGATGATCGGGCAGGTCGCAGACGGCCGTGATCTCGAGCGCGCCGCCAAGGACGGCGCAGGTGGTGTCGCCCAAATTGGCGCCGAGATCGAACAGGCGGCCCGTCAGTTCGGCGACCAAGCCCGGCCGATCCTGGCACAGAATGGAAATCAGAACCGTGTTGGCCATTCGTATCCCCCCGTTTGGCCGCAAGATCGGCCACCAAGGTCAATCAAATCACACTACGTTGAGTTCGCGCAACGGCTCGTTCCGGGCGATCCGGTCATAGGAAAAGCGCGAGAGGTCGAGGCTGCGAAAGGCGCCATGGGCGACCAGCTCGGCGACCGCGCGCCCCGCCGCCGGCGCCTGCTGCAAGCCGTGGCCGCTGAAGCCGGCGATGAAATGGAGGTTCGGAAGCTCCGGGTGGGGGCCCAGAATCGCGTTCTGGTCGAGGCTGTTGTAGTCGTAGGTACCGGCCCAGGCGCGGGCGAGGCGGATGGCCTCGAAAGCCGGCACACGCTCCGCCAGCGTCGGCCAGACGACATCTTCGAACAGGCGGTAATCGAGGTCGAGGTCGAGGCAGTCGGGATCCTGGTCCTCGGGTGGCGAAACACCACAGATGAAGCCGGCGCCCTCGGGCCGCACATAGACGCCGCTCGGATCGATCGTCAGCGGCACCCGCTGCAACGGCGTGCGGCAGTCGAAGACATAGACGAAGCGCTTGCGCGGGCACACCGGCAACTCGACACCGGCGAGCGCGGCCACGGCGCCGGCGCGCGGGCCGGCGGCATCGACGACGATGCCGCAGCCGATCTCGCCGCCGTTCTTGAGGCTCGCGCCGGCGATCCGGGCGCCCTGGCGGCGGAAGGCCACCACCTCGTCCTGGACATAGGTCACGCCGAGTGAGCGTGCCTTGCGCTTGAAGGCTTGCAGCAAGGCATGGGGATCGGTCCAGCCCTCGTTGGCGAAGCCGAACGAACCGCCGGCAAGCCCGTCGGCGTTGAGCCAGGGGAAGCGCGCGACGAGCTGGCCCGGATCGAGCAACATTACTTGCGCCTTCTCGGCCCGCTGCACGGCGTGATTGTGGCGCAGCACGTCCATGCCGGCGGGACTGGCGAGGAACAGATAGCCGTTCTCGACGAAGGGCAGGCCGGGCGCCTCGCCGTCCACGCTCAGATGTTCGTCGGCGTGGCGAACGAACTCGGCCCCGAACATAGACATACGGATGTTCTCGGGCGTCGAGAACTGCTGCCGGATGCCGCCGACCGAGCGCGCCGTGGTGCTGTCGGCATAGCTGGCGTCGCGCTCCACCACCAGGATGCGGCCGGCAAAGCCGACCGGGCCGGCCAGGAAATAGGCGACGGCGCTGCCCATCACGCCGCCGCCGACGATCACGACGTCGAAGGTCTTGCCCATGCGGGTGCGGGGCCGCCGCGGTCAGCCGGCGAAGGCGGGCTCGGGCAGGCCGCGCACACCGGGCTTCAACGCGAACAGTGAGCCCGAGAGCGGCGCCGCCTTGATCTCGGCCTCGCTCATGCCGAAACTGGCGGTGGTGACGTAGAGGGTGGAAAGATCGTTGCCGCCAAAAGCCACGGAGGCCGGGCGCGGCACCGGCAGCTTGATGGTGCGGTCGATTCGGCCGTCGGGCGCATAGCGCACCACGCGCCAGCCGTCCCATTGCGCGTTCCACAGGTAGCCCTCGGCGTCCACGGTCATGCCGTCGGGATAGACGTTGTCCTCGGGCACTTCGGCGAAAACACGACGCGGGCCGACATGGCCGGTTTCGGGCGTGATGTCGTAGGCATAGATCTGACGCGCGTAGCTGTCGGTGAAATAGGCGACGCGCCCGTCGGGGCTGAAGGCCGGTCCGTTGGAGCAGATAATGCCGGTGTCGATACGCTGCCAGGAGAGATCGGGCTTGAAGCGATAGAGGCTGCCCAGCGGTGCCGCCTCGCCGCGGTCGCCGGTGCCGGCCCACAGATTGCCGGCGCGGTCGCATTTGGCGTCGTTGAACCAGGTGTCGGCGCGGCCCGTCTCGGGATGCACCAGCGGTTCGATCTCGCCGCTGGCCGGATCGTAGGCGAAGATGCCATCGTCCTTGTCGATGATGCAGCCGCCCTTGGCCCGCATGACCAGACCGCCGACATAATCGCGAAGCCGCGCCGGCAGGGTCTCGTTGCGGCCACTGGCCGGATCGAAGCGATAGACGGCCGGCCGGCGTAGATCGAGCCAGTAGAGCCGCCGCTCGGCCGGGCTCCAGATCGGACACTCGCCGATAATGCTGCGAATTTCGAAGGCGCAAGTAATGTCGGTCATGCGTCGTCCCGTGGCTTGAGGTTGAGGCGCGATCTAAGCCGATATTAGGCCCGGCAACAATGCTCTATAATAAAACCTCGCCCCCTGGAGGCGGCGCAGTCGAAGAGGTGACCCATGAGCCGCGCATTCGTCAAGGAAGCGGACGAGGAGCAGAGCGAAGTTCCGGAACGGCCGCAAAGCCCGGGCCCGAACTATGTAACGTCGGCCGGCCTGGCGGCGTTGCGGGCGCAACTCGCCGACCTGCAAGAACAACGCCGGCAATTGGTGGCGCGGTCGGACGACCTGTTGAAGAAGGAGACGTTGAAGCTCCTCGATCGCGACAGTCGCTATTTCCAGGGCCGCATCGAGACGGCGCAGGTTATCGATCCGGCGGCGCAGCCCAGGGACGAGGTCGCTTTCGGCGCCGTGGTTAGAACCGTGGACGAGGAGGGCGTCGAGCGCGACTTCGCCATCGTCGGCGAGGACGAAGCCGATGTAGCGGCCGGCAAGGTCTCCTGGGTCTCGCCGCTGGCCCGCGCCATCGTCGGCGCCAGGGTGGGCGAGACGGTGACCTGGCATCGGCCGGTGGGTGACCTGCATCTGGAAATCCTCTCTATCGCCTATCCGATAGACTGACGTGGGCGCCGCCGACGGTGGGGCTTGCCTTCGGCGATTGGGAACTGGCCGCGACGGTGGCGATCACCATCCTTGCCGCCAGCACGCTCGCCGCCAGCATTGGCCAGCTGTTGCCGTGGCTGTTGTCGCGGCTGGGCCAAGATCCGGCCTTCGGCAGCGCTCCGGTGACAACCGTGATCCAGGATGTCCTGAGCCTTTTGGTCTATTTCCTGGTGGTGGCGGTCCTGCTTTAGCGCCGGCCGCCGGGGTGCTATAAGCGGGTGAGACATTTTGACGCGGAGGAGCGGGTGAACCTCGCCATCGTGCCAGCGCGGGCGCGGCTGTTGGAGCCGGGCCTGCCTCAGTTTACGCCGGGCACCGAACGCTACCGCGTCAAGGGCGGCGGCGCCGTGGCGCTGGCGCTCGACGCCGGCGACCGCATCGCCATCACCGACCGCGAGGGACGCCAAGCGGCCGAGGTCGCCGTCTTTGCCCCCGATGGCCAGGAGGACGCCGACGCGCTGGGCCTCTGCGCCAAGGGCAAGGCCGAAGGCATCGCGCGGCTGTTGGCGGGCGCCGACGAGGACGCGGCGGCGGTGGGGGCGGCCTTGAGAAAACGCGGGCTGCCGGGAACAATCGAAAAGGCGGCGCTGCTGTTCGAGGGCGATTCCCGCGCCGGCGAGACGGTCGAGTTCAAGGCCGAACGCCCCTGCCTCGTCATTGTTCATTCGCGGGGAGGGCCGATGGCGCCCGAGAGGCAAGACCCGCCCACGGAACTGGGCCTGACCGTGCGCCGGGCCAAGCCGCCCACCTTCGTTATGCCGCCGCTGCCCGAACCGCTGGCCGACATTAAGGACGAGTGGCGCATCAAGCACAGCACGGCCGGGGTCTATACGGTCAAGGCCGGCGACTATATCCAGATCATCGACGTGGCGGGGCGGCAATGCTCGGACTTCCTGGCCTTCGACGCCCGGCAACTGGAGCGGGGCGTCGAGCGCGGCATGGATCAGGTGACGACGCGCACGCTGATGGCCGCCGCCTATCCCGGC
>Ga0315281_10016035_pt1 | contig 10014 bp, 9 predicted proteins | sample YL17G07_0_MG_FD_204540 | JGI IMG/M metagenome (GOLD analysis project Ga0315281, IMG submission 204540) | Sediment microbial communities from Yellowstone Lake, YNP, Wyoming, USA - YL17G07_0 | ecosystem: Environmental > Aquatic > Freshwater > Lake > Sediment | place: USA: Wyoming | collected...
CGCTCACGTGGTGCGGATTGGGGTCGCCCTTGAATATGCCGTAGCCGTAATACCTGAGCTGGCGGAAGCTCTCGCGAAAATGCTTTGCCGGGCTCAACTCAGGGTGATAGACCCGGATCTTGTCCGAAAGAAGGTAAAAGAGCAGCCACACGAAGAAGTTTCCGATCAGGACAAAACCGATCCAGTTATGCAGGTTGATCGCGGTCCTGAAATGCATGATGTCGATCAGGCCGACGTAGCGGATCTGAATTCCAGTGACGATCATCGCCACGAACCCCAGCGCATTGATCCAGTGCCAGATTCTGACCGGAAGCGGATGAACGTATAGCGTTTGCATTGCGCTATTCCTTCTGCTGATGCGATTCGCTCGTCGCGTGATGATCGGCGTGGCGCGCTTCCCTGGCCGCCCGGTATTTCCGGAAAAGCCAATTCAGCGTCATGTGTCCAAACGGCACGGCCACTCCGCTGAGCAGTGCCAGCACCAGCAGATAATCCAGCAGCTTTATCCGCGTTGCGCCGATGGCGTAAAAACCGCCCACCGAATCCACCGAGATCACCGAGTTCAGCACTTCCTTCTGCGCACCGTAACGCAGCGGCCTGCCGTCGGGTCCGACGATGGAAACCGTGACGCTCTGGAAAGGGGCCGCCCCTTGCCGGTGACAGGTATCGCACGTCCTGATTGCCCTGGATTTATCTGACAATTGGTGGGATTCGACGCCATTGCGCAGTTCCAGCCGGCCGCGCAGTATCGTCCTGCTGCTCGCGGTCCCGTCGCGGCTGAATTCGCGCAGCAGGCTTTGCAGGGCCATGGCATCGAGGCCCGCTCCCTTCGCATCAGCGGTCCGCGCGCGGCTTTCGAACTGCGGCACGCCCAGTTTTTCCGAAGACCGTTCCTGCGTCGCTTTGTCGTAGAGTCTGAGATCGACCCTGCGCTGGGCCTCCGGCACGTGGCAGGCCGGGCACGATATGGCGTCGAGATGCCGTTCCGTATTCGGCAGCCACGCCTGGTGCGCAGCCAGCGTGCCTGCGTGGCAGCCAAGACAGGCGTCTTTCAGCCGGTCTCCGGTCGTCGCGGCAGTCACATCATGCGCCCGATGACAGTCGGCACACAGCGGGGCAGCGCTCGCGCCCGGCTTGCTTCGCGCCAGGCCATGCACGCTCCCGGCGTAGGCGGTGAATACCGCATCGTGGCACTTCCGGCACGGGACTTCGGCGATCGACGCATGGTCGGCTTTGCGCACCGAGTGAGGTGCATGGCAATCCGTGCACACCGGCGCGATCGGATTGCCGTCACGCAGGAGAGCGGCATGAATGCTGCCTTCATATTGCTTGAATTTGTCGTCATGGCACTGGCGGCAGACTTCGATCCGCGCGATCGAATATTCGCGAGTCGTGGCGATCTTCAGTTTCGCCGGCGGGTGGCTTTTGGGAGAGACGTCCGCATGACAACTGGCGCAGCCCATCGCGTTGTGGACGGATTCGGCGAAGGCCGGGCCCGCGACGTGCAGGGAAAGCTCTTCACCGCTGGAGAGCTTTTTTACGAGCCCCGAGAATGAATGACAGGCAAGACATTGCTTGTCGGGTTCGGAAAGTGCGGCAGCGGCGCGAGCGGCGCCGCTTGTGAAAGGCACGAGTGAGAGAAACGCCAGAACTGCCGCACCGACAAGATCGATCCGGAATGACGCTCGTGTCATGGTGCCTTCTTTCCGAAAGCTTGCCACATCAGGTTCCAAGGACAATCTGCGAACAGCATACTCGAAGGCCGTGCGGGATCGATTGATCAGGATCAACCGGCCCCGCACGGATTGATTTCCGCTACTGATGCCCACTCACTTTTTCAATGCCCGGACTCCCATATACGTCATTATCGCGAGCGCGACGAACGGGAAGCCGATTACGTAGGCCAGTCCGATGAACGGCGCGGCGATAAAGAGGCCGACGTTTTTCACGACGACGGCGGTCTTCCTGACCACGCCGTATTTCATCAGTGCGCGGCCGCCCATCCACGCCAGCATGCCGATCCCGATGAACGGAAGGGCAATGATGTATGCAAGTGCGATGAATGGCGCGGCGAAAAAGAGCGCGACGTTCTTGATGAAAGTGACGGCCGGTCCGGGCTCGATGTCGCGCGGCGGCGCCAGGAGTAACGGCACTTCTGCCGCCAAACCTGTTGCGGCCGGCGCTGCCACTTCGGCTTTTTCCGCCAGCGCTGCGCGCGCTCCGCCTTCGATCATTTCCGGCGTCAGCGGTTTGCGCAGGAAGCCGGCGACACCCGCTGCTTTTGCCCGGGTTTCGTTGGCGTCCGTGCCATATCCGGTAACGATCACCACCGGCAGCCACGGTTGGCTCGCTTTCACCCGTTCGGCCACCTCGAGCCCGTTCATTCCGGGCATCTTGATATCGGTGAACACGACGTCGTATTTCTCGGCGCGCAGCTTGTCCAAAGCCTCGGCGCCACTGCGCGCGGTAATCACCGCATAACCTTTGCTCTTGAGAACCCGATCGAAGCTTTTGCCGACGACCGGATCATCGTCAACTACCAGTACTTTTCTGATGGCATCCATGATGAACTCCTTGCGTTAATAAACCTGTTTGCCTGTGCGAACCTCAACTTGCACCGGTTCCCTGCCTTTGATTCGTGCGGTCCTTGTGCAGCGCCCATACCTTGTGTTGCATGGCGCCGTCCGCCGCGTTGATAACGTCCTCCGGGCCGAGCGGTTTGGCGAGGTAGCTGTAGGCCCCGAGCCGGACCGCTTCCTTGGCGGTTTCAAGTGTCGGATAGCCGGTAATGATCACCACCTCGCTGTCGGGCCATTTCTCTTTGATCTTCTTCAGAACGGTCATTCCATCTGCGCCCAGCATTCGAAGATCCAGCAGCACCACATCGAACGGGTCCCGTTCCATCGCGCGCAATGCGTCTACGCCGTTCCACGTCGCTTCCACTTTGCGATGAGCCCCTGCCAGTGACCTGAGAAAACTCAGGCGTATGACTTCGTCATCGTCTACGACCAGGATTTTGGTTTTCGCATCCATGTCATCACCTGTGGTTTTATTTCATTTGCACTTGCCCATGGCTACGCAACGTCCGTGCCAGCCATCGGTTTGGTGGCACAAAACGATATTGTTTCAATCAGATAAAAATGAATTTCAGGACGGGCTTTTCGTCTTCGAGCGGGCGCCGAAGTATAAAAATTTCAGGCACCTGGGCGGCGCTGAAATAAAAAATCAGTTTCGTATCAAGCAGCTGGGGAAAATTTCAGGTGGTGTTTTTTTTGTGCACCTGAGCGGCGCGATCGTCGCGCGGTGAGTCGAGCGGAGAGAGGACTTATACGCGGTTGAAGATGTCGCGTTGCGCTTTTCCAGGGATAATTCAACGCGCGAGCGGGCGCTTGCGCAGCTTGCGTTGCAATGTTCGGCGATGCATCGACAGCGCGCGTGCCGCCGCCGAAATATTGTCGTTGTGCTCGGTCAGCACGCGATTGACGTGTTCCCATTCGAGTTGTTCGACGCTGAGGGGCTTGCCGGGGATTGGTACGCTCTCGTCGCCGCGGCGGCCGAATGCCGCCACGATCTCGTCGGCGTTGACTGGCTTCGCCAGATAATACGATGCGCCGAGTTTGATCGCTTCCACCGCCGTGGCGATGCTGGCATGACCGGTGAGCACGACGATGTTGGTATTGGGGTCCGCAGCTTTCAGGCTGGACACCAGCGGCAGCCCCGAGCCGTCCGGCAGCTTGAGGTCGACCACCGCGAATTCGGGCGGGCTGGTCGCGATTACTGCGAGCGCGTGGGCCGTGGTGTGACTGACCGTTACTTCGAAGCCGCGTTTGTGCAGGGCGCGCGATACCACTGCGCAAAAATTCACGTCATCATCGATCAGCAGTAGAGCGGGCCGCTGGCCAGTATCGTTGTCGGTCTCAGCCATAGGCTCGTTCCGTGGCAACAAGCAATGGCGCCAGTGGCAGCACGACTTCCGCGCAGGCTCCGCCGTCGGGACGATTGAATACTCGCAGCGCTCCGCCAAACCGTTGAACAATGGTATTGGCGAGCATGACGCCCAGACCGTTGCCGCGCCCCGGGGCCTTCGTAGTAAAGAATTCTTTGCCGAGTTTGCCGAGAGCGTCGGCCGGCAGGCCCGCACCCCAATCGCTGATATGCACGCGCAGAATTTCTTCGCGCCAGGAAGCGTCAAGGTGCACCGAGTCTGGCGAAGCATCGACGGCGTTATTCAGGAGATTCAGGATCGCTTGACCGAGAGTCTGCTCGTCGACAATGTCCGGAACCGCATCCGTCGCCGAGATCTGAAAAGTAATGCGTGAGCCGGGGTGCAGCAGGCGGCATTTGTCGACAACGTCAGTCAGAAATCGATCGAGCGGAACACGCTGCCCGCCGCTGATCCGCGCATGTCCGGCTGCCGCCATCAGGTTTGACAATGTCGTCTTGCAGACATTGATTTGCCTGGCGAGTATGGCCAGATTTTCACGGAATTCCGGCGCGGCGGGATCGTCGGTTTGCAGTTCATTCACGACCACCGTCATGGTTGACAGGGGGGAACTCAGTTCGTGGGTCGCGCTTGCTGCCAGCGCGCCGACGTGCATGATGGCCTGCTCACTCAACGCGGCGCTTTTGGCGTCCGCGAGTTGACGGTCCTTTTTGCGCGCGGCAGCCGCGATTGCGACCACGAAGTAGGTGATCAGCGCCGCGGCAAGGGCGAAACTGAGCCACGTGCCGATCGTCATTATTCGCTCGGGAACGGGGGTATTGTCGAAGCCGCGTAAAGGCAGGTGGAAAAACACCAGGTACGTGTAACATGCGAGCGTCGAAGTTGCGACGACCCAGGCGTGCAGCGGTGGCAGCGCAATCGCGGAAATAACGACGTGGACGGCATAGAGGCCCGCAAACGGGTTATGTCCACCGCCCGTGAAATAAAGCAATACGGTCAGCACGCCGATATCGATCAGCAGATGCGCAGCGAATACCGGCACGCGCACCACATCGCGATTCTTGAGCCACCACGCGGTGGCGACATTGGCGCCGATGAGCAGCGCGATTACCGTCAGCAACTGCCATAGCGGCAAGCGTACATCCAGCGCCAAGAGAGCGAAGCCGACCGCTGACAGTTGACCCGCGATTGCGATCCAGCGCAGCAACACCAACTGCCGCAAGCTGTCTGCGGCGATGCCGGATGCCGGCCCCTTAAGAATTGGCCACTGTCGGATTCTGCTTACGTGCTGCAATGCAATGTCCGGGTTGAGTATAGGGGCTTTTGAGGAGTAATTATACTGCGACAAAATGTCGCATTCTAGGCTGGAAAGAATGCTGTTAGCATCTGCAGCAAAATTCCAGCGTTTGTAACAAAAAGTAACGAAAGCTTTGAGGTAGATCAAATATCCGTGCTTGAAGTGTATTAAATTCGGGTCTGGTCGGTTAATCCGTGTGTGCGAAGAAGGAGAGCTACGTGCGACAGACTGCCTTGCAAAAAACGGTTCAAATCCTAGGGGCTGCGGGCGTCATGCTTGCGTTCATGTCATCGGGACAGGCGCTTGCGCAGGCGGGTCCGCCGCCTGGCGCCGACGTTTGCAAGGGTTGTCACGAAGCGCAAGTCGCGTATTACGAGGCTTCTGTACACGGCCAGAAGGGCAATCTCAAGGGGCCGTCCAACGCCGGGGCATGTGCGCTGTGCCACGGCGACGGTACCGAACACGTCAAAGCGGGCGGCGGCAGGGGCATCGGTGGGATCAAAAATCCCGGCGGCAAGACGATGGCGGCCGACGACAAGAACGGGCTCTGCCTGACTTGCCACGTCGGGGGCAGCAAGCGCACGCACTGGGCTGGCAGCACGCACCAGGTGCGCGGCACGGCCTGCACCAGTTGCCACACAATGCACAAACCGGACCGGGTGCTGACCAAGATTACCCAGCCCGAAGTCTGCTTCACCTGCCACAAGCAGCAACGCGCCGAGGTCAATCGCACGTTCCGCCACCCGATCCTGGAAGGCAAGGTCGCGTGTTCCGACTGCCATAATCCCCACGGCTCGATCGGGCGGGCGCTGATGAAGCGCGACGACGTGCGCGACACCTGCTTCCAATGCCACACCGAAAAGCGCGGGCCGTTCGCGCACGAGCACGAGCCGGTCACGTCCGACTGCACGCTTTGCCACAACCCGCATGGAACGGTTGCCGACAGCATGCTCAAATTGAGGCCGCCGTTCCTGTGCCACCAGTGCCACACGCCGCATGGCGGTCAGATCGCTCAATTGACGGGCCAGAACCAGACGAATCCCGCCTATAGCACCACAACAGCCGGGCGCACTACGCCGCTGCTCGGTGCCACGACAAGCGGCAAGAGCGGTATCAACTATACCCAGGGCCGCGGCTGCCTAAACTGCCACACGCAGATACACGGCAGCAACAATCCAGCGTTTACCAATCCGACGCCGCAGTTCTTCTTCCGCTAATAAAGGGTGATCGATCATGAGAATATCGAAACAGTTTCGTGGGCACACCCAGACCCTGATTGCCCTTGCCGTACTAGCGACCTTCGGCCCGGCGCGCGCCCAGGACATCGGGGAGCTCACTGCACCGGGAAACTCGATAAGCGCCGGGATCGGCGCCTCTACGGGCAATGAAAAGGACCGGGCGCGGTTCGGAATGTTTAATGGCCTGCGCGATAACAAAGTCAACGGCCTGCTCGGTTTCAGCTACCTCGACCGCGATAGCGACACGGGCAAATGGTTTACGCTCGAGGGGCGCAACCTCGGCCTCGACAATCGGGAAATGAGCTTTTCCTATCGCAAACTGGGCGATCTGAAGCTGTGGGGAGATTACAGCGAGCTGACACGCCACGACCCGCGCACGATCAACACGGCACTACAGGGGGCGGGAACGACCAACCCCACCGTAGTGCTGCTGCCGACTCCGGGGACTGGCAGTGAACTCAACCTCGAACTCAAGCGCAAGTCCATCAGCCTCAATGCCGAGAAATGGTTTGGCGGCGAGGTGCAGATGGAAGTGAATTTCAAGAACGAGGACAAGACCGGGGCGCGGTTCTGGGGCAGAGGCTTCACCTGTCCCTCCGCTGCTGCTCCTTCGCCAACATGTACCGCTATCGCTCTTCCTGCTGCACCTGCTAATACCCCGAATGCGTGGGCACTGCTGATGTTGCCGGAACCGGTGAACTCCACGATCCGGCAGCTCGACATGAAGCTCAACTTCAGCGGCGCGAAATTGCGGCTCTCAGGCGGATATTACGGTTCGTACTACGTCAACAACAACGGCAACCTGACGGCGACAATTCCCGGCATTCTGAATAACCCGCTCGGCGCTCCAACCGCGCTTAACGCCGGCCTGCAGGGTATCCTGGGGCTGCCCATGGCGCTGTGGCCAGACAACCAGTCGCACCAGTTGTTCCTCGGCGGGAACTACTCGCTCACGCCAAAGACAAAGCTGAACTTCAAGTACTCGTGGTCGCATGCGACTCAAAACGAGGGCTTTCTCAGCATGGGACTGGCGAATGCTCCGGCCGGTGTTGCCAGCCTTAACGGAAAGATGGACACGACCCGGGTCCAGGCGGGTTTCACGTCACATCCTTTGGACAAGCTCCACTTGCACGGCGACGTGAAGTACGAAAAGAAGGATAACGGAACGCCGATTGTGCTTTACAACATCGAAGGTGTAAGCACCTTCACCAACGGCACCCCTTCTCCGCAGAAATACGACGCCAAGCTGGAAGGAACCTTCAGGCTGCCGAAGGACTTTAGCGCGACCGCCGGCATCTTCTATGATAATGACGATCACGGCACGTGGACACCCACCGACGCGGCCGGTGGAGTTTCCGGGATCCGGCAAAAGCTCGAAGAGAAGGGCTATCGTCTCGAGTTGCGCAAGGCGATGTCAGACACGTTCACCGGTTGGCTCAGCTATAACTCGGCTCGTCGTTCCGGAATTTCGAGCTGGCTGAGGCCAAACACGGTCGCGAATGCGGGTACCATACAGGGTGTCACGCCGGTGACGGACTCCGTTATCTACGGCCGTACCGCGATTTTCCCGTTCATATTCGAGAATCGCACGCGCGATAAGATAAAAGCGATGGCGAACTGGTCGCCGACCGACCGGATAGGGCTGACGTTCTTTGTCGAGGACGGCAAGGACTCTTACAGCGGCCCGACCGAGCACGGCTTGCGCGATACCGGCATGCGCATGTATAGCGCAGATGCGACCTTTAAGCTGTCCGACGACTGGAATCTGAGCGCCTATGTGTCGCGGGGCGAACAGACAGTCAATGCCGGCCATTCCACCGGTTACGACGCGACGTTGCGGGATACTAACGACAGCCTGGGCCTCGCGCTAACGGGCAAGCCATCTCAGCGCACGCAGGTGGGTGCGGATTTAATGTACCTCAACGATGTGCTCAAATACCAGCAGGTCCAGGACCCGGGGGCCAGCGCGGCCAACACGGCGTTTCTGGCCCAACAGGGCGGGCTGCCCGATGTCACCTATCGGCTGCTCAGGCTGAAGTTGTTCGGCCAGTATGCGGTGGACAAGACCTCGTACGTCCGGCTGGACTTCATTCACCAGCGCACGCAGTTCAACGAGTGGACTTACAACTTCAACGGCGTGCCCTTTGTCTACTCCGACGGTACTACGCTCAACGCCTCGCAGGATCAGCGCGTGTCCTTCCTCGGGGTAAGCTATGTAATCAGGTTCAAGTAGATTTGGTTGCGGTTACGTAAATTGCCCGGTGCTCATGCGAGGCCCTGCGGGTTCTCTCGCAGGGCTTTTTTGCGCCAGCCGGGTTCGCCGAACGAACTCGCGCGGGCACTCGCCATGTCATCCCGGCGGAAGGCGAGCGCGTTATGGAATAAGGCCGCCGTAGCGTTTCCCGAGACGCCGGGCGTGTATTAAAATGTGGACGTTTATCGGGTTGTATTGATTGCGCTTAATTACCAAGGAGATTCCATGAAATCGGTATCACTGTTGCTGGTTGCCGCAAGTTTTCTGGTAGCGGGTGCCGCCAGCGCCCAGTCAGGCGCTGACCTCGCGAAATCGAAGAACTGCATGGGCTGCCATGAGCTGGACAAGAAAAAGGTCGGGCCGGGATTCAAGGACGTGGCGGCGAAATACAAAGGCAACAAGGACGCCGAAGCCAAACTCGTCGGGGCGCTCAAGGAAGGCAAGGGCCATCCCGTCAAAGTCGCCGCGACCGACGCGGAACTGAAAACCCTGGTCGAATACGTGTTGTCGCAGAAGTAATCGTTTCTCCTGCGATAAAAAAGCCGGCATACGCCGGCTTTTTTGTTGCCTGCTTGAACCTGAAAAAAGCTATTTCAACGCAAAGGCGCAAAGGCCGCAGAGGAACGCAAAGGAAAATATCGAGAAACAATTCTCGCGGAATTAGGGACCTTCATAATTGAGTTACGACTCTGACTTCTTTGCGAACTTTGCGAACTTTGCGAACTTTGCGTCTTTGCGTTTAATCGCCGTTTTTGGATTTTCTCGATCTGCTGCGGCGAAGCGTGTTAGGGCAGGTAAGAGCGCAACACGCGCAACACGTCGCGTGGCGCCGGCAGCGCGGGCTTGATTTCGAGCGCGTCGAGCGCGTTTTTCACCAGCAGACCGAGTTCGGTGTCGCCTTCGATGACAAGGCGGCGGCTGAAAAACAGAGTGTCCGGATCTTCGCGGCGCAGGGCGAGCGCGAGAAAATCCTGGGCCTTTGCTGTCAGCGTGAGATCGGGGTCGGTTGCGGCGGACGGCGCAAAGCCGCGGGGCGTTACCCGCAGCGTCAGCGTTATGCCGGCGTCGGTAACGTGCAGGCGGATCAGTTTGCCGGCGAATTCAGGGTGCGCATCAGTGCCGAGGACTTCTCCTGCCTGCAGCGTGAGTGCAGCGGCGAACACTGCCGATGGCGGATACTGCGGCAGCCGCGCCAGCAGTCCGCGCAGGGGAGCAGGAATCGGCGGCAGTTTGATCGTGCCCAGCATCGTTCTAGAAAGTGCTGATGCAACGCGAAGACGCA
>Ga0315281_10016036_pt1 | contig 10014 bp, 4 predicted proteins | sample YL17G07_0_MG_FD_204540 | JGI IMG/M metagenome (GOLD analysis project Ga0315281, IMG submission 204540) | Sediment microbial communities from Yellowstone Lake, YNP, Wyoming, USA - YL17G07_0 | ecosystem: Environmental > Aquatic > Freshwater > Lake > Sediment | place: USA: Wyoming | collected...
GGCTGCTCAGGGTCGATAGTGTGAGTTCGCCATTTTTGAATCCGGACGCTCGCCAGTTACATCGATAAGTTTTTCGGCAGTGAAACTCGAACGGCAGTTTCGTCCGAGACGCGGATCTTCGTGACGACTTGGCTGACGATTTGCGTGGGTCGGACTCGGTCGAATGCAGTCCCCCCATGCAACGCGTCGGCTATGCGGTCAAGAGCCACCGTTCGCAGAGCCTCTGCCAGGGAGCCTGGTGCTTTGACAGCATTTTCGGTGGTGCTGTTGGAGAATTTCAGGTGGTGGTTTTCAGCAGAATACGCATCCGGCCGCGCGCGTGGAAGAACAAATACTATTTATACTAATACGTTGCGTCCATTCATAAGTTCAGGATAAAATCCACATATAGCACATATATGCGGAGAAATATCATGCCTCAACTACACTTTTACGTCCCCGATGATGTTGCGGAGCGAATCAAAGCCCGCGCCGCGCAGGCGAAGCTGCCCATTTCCCGCTATGTGGCCGACCTGGTCAAGCGCGATGTCGGCCAAGGCTGGCCGGAGGGCTACTTCGAACGGATATCCGGCGGGGCAGAAGGCGGCCCTATAAAGTATGAGCCTTCGGGTCCGCCTGAAGAACGGCTGCCACTGGAATGAAATACTTGCTCGATGCGAATACCTGCATCCGCTTGCTCAATTCCGGCGATGAAGGAGTGACGCGGCGCTACACGGCTTGCCAGCCCGCCGACATCGTTTTGTGCAGCGTGGTCAAAGCGGAGTTGGCATACGGCGCAAGACGCAGCGCGCGTGTTGAATTCAACCTGAAGCGTTTGGAGCACTTTGCGGCGCCGTTGCAAAGCCTGCCGTTCGATGATAGCTGCGCGCACGACTACGGACTGATACGCGCTGATCTGGCGGCGCAAGGCAAGCCCATCGGCGCCAACGACTTGATGATTGCCGCGATCGCGCGCGCGCATGACCTGATACTGGTCACGCACAACACCGGAGAATTCAGCCGGGTGGTGGGACTGCGGGTCGAGGATTGGGAGCGCGCGCGTTGAGCCCTTTAGGTGCACCACGCCTTTCACTCCTTCATCGGCAGCAGCCACGCGAGCACCGCGCACCGCACCACGGCGACCCGCTTTTACGCCGCGCCGCGCGCTTGCTGGGAGTGGCCGCCTTGGCGCTGACACCGCTGCTCGCAGGCGCATTCGATCTGCAGGGTCACCGTGGCGCGCGGGGATTGGCGCCCGAGAACACTCTGCCCGCCGTCGCCACGGCGCTGTCGCTAGGCGTCAGCACGCTGGAGCTCGACACCGCGATCACCAGGGACGGCGTGGTGGTGGTGAGCCACGACGCGCGTCTCAATCCCGACATCACCCGCGGACCCGATGGCCGCTGGCTCAACCCGCCCACGCGCGCGGTGCGCCAGTTGACGCTGGACGAACTCGGACATTACGACGTCGGCCGCATCAAGCCGGGCAGCGAGTACAGCTACCGCTACCCCGACCAGAAGCGCATGGACGGGGTGCGCGTGCCCACGCTGGCGCAGGTGTTCCAACTCGTGCGCAGCGCCGGTAACACCGAGGTGCGTTTCAACATCGAGATCAAGACCTCGCCGGAAAAACCCGCGGACACGCTCGCGCCGGAAGCGTTCGCCGAGACGCTGCTGGCGACGATAGAACGCGAAGGCATGGGTGCGCGCGTCATCATCCAATCCTTCGACTGGCGCGCGCTCAAGGCGGTGCAGGCGCTGGCGCCGAAAATTCCGACCAGCTACCTCAGCATGCGGCAACGCTCCCTGGACAACATCGCCGCGGGCAATGCGGAGGGCTCAGCCTGGACCGCCGGCGTTCAATTGCGCGATCACGGCTCCATCCCGCAAATGGTGAAGGCCGCCGGCGGCGCGATCTGGTCGCCCTATTTTCCGGAACTGAACCCCGCCCTGGTGAAGGAAGCGCACGCGCTCGGCCTCAAGGTCATCCCCTGGACCGCGAACCAGACCGAGGACATGGCGCGCCTCATCGACTGGGGCGTGGACGGCCTCATCACCGACCGGCCGGATTTTTTGCGCGAGGTGATGGCGGAGAAGAAGATGCCGCTGCCGAAGGCGACGCCGGTGGCGCCCTGAATCCGGCGCGGGCATCACGATTCCAGAAGGGCTTGCGCAAGAAATCTGCGATAGACTGTGACTGCAAGCCCCGGAGACGCTTTCGAGGGGCCCGTTGAATTTCCTATCCTAGCCAGGCCCACGTATGGTTGTAGCGAGTCGCGATGACGCCGGCCCCGATCGCTTGGGCCAACGCAGGTATTTGACGGTCCTATTTTCGGATCTGTCGGATTCGACCCTGCTAAGCGAGCTGATGGAAACCGAGTACTACGCCGAGATGCTCAACGCTCTACGCGGTCTGTGCCGCGAGATCATTTCCAAGCACGGCGGGCGAATTGCACGCATTCAAGGTGACGGAGTCTTGGCTATATTCGGCTACCCGCAGGCGCGAGAAGACGATGGGCGCCGCGCCACCGAGGCCGCCCTTGAACTCCATGCGGCGGTGAGTCGGCTCGCAGTCAGAGGCATCAGCGACTCCGCGGGGTCGCTTGCCCTGCACTCGGGTATTCACGGCGGACTTGTTTTTCTCGTTGACGGCGACTTTGAACGAGGCCGCTTCGAAGTACTGGGCGATGTACCGAACACTGCCGCACGGCTGTCGGAGCTGGCCGAACGAGGCCAGATATACGTCAGCGAAGAAACGCTGGGACCGGAAACCCATTTTTTCGCGACTAGCGAGCGACGCATCGTGACCCTCAAGGGGCGATCTCTGACACTGCCCGCCTACTGTGTGCTCGGGCGAGCATCGACACAAAGTCGCTTTCAAGCAAGGTCCATGCGAGGGCTTGCGCCTTTCGTTGGCCGAGCCGGGGAGATGCGCGTGCTTTGCGACCATCTTCTCGCTGCAATCGCCGGCGTGCCGCAGTGCGTCGCCATATCAGGCGGACCGGGACTAGGGAAAACCCGTTTGGTCGAAGAGCTTGTGCACGAGGCGATCTCGGCGCAATGTCTGATTCTGCGAAGCTATTGCGAAAGCTATCTCGGCGCGGAGCCTCTGCAGCCTTTCCTGCAGATGCTGCGCACGATTTGCGGTGTCTTTCCGGATATGCCCGCAGCAGAGGCCGCCGCCGCTGCCGAGCACTCGCTGGCGACCATCGCCCATGTGAGTGACGTGACTCGCTCCGTGTTGATGCAAGCGATGTCGCTTGCCCCGTCAGACAGGGAGTCGCGCCGATCGACCGCGGCGGAAACGATCGCAGCCCTGTCCGGCCTGCTTGACGCGCTTTCGAGGGACTGTCCCCTCATGCTCATCGTGGACGATTTGCAGTGGGCCGACGACGCCAGCCAGCAGATGCTCGATGCGATCCGCGGCTTGCACCGCCCGATTTTCCTGTTATTAGCAACGCGGGAAATATCCGCCGACATGCTCACGGCGGCGCCCATGCCGACGATCGAACTCGCCCCGCTCGGCCTCGACGAAGCTGCACCAACCATCGAGTATCTGCTGCACGGCGCGGACCCGTTCATCGTTGCCGAAATTCACGGCTACGCCGGCGGCAACCCGCTGTTCATCGAGGAGCTTTGCCACTCGGCGGCGGCCAAGGGGGACCGGCGGCCGCTGGAGAGCCGACAGGGCGGAGCGGCGTGGCTCAACGCGCTGGTCGAATCGCGCGTTGCGCGGCTGCCGCCCGCGCAGGCCGAGATCGTGCGCGCCGCGGCTGTCATCGGCAACGTAATTCCGGGGTGGTTGCTGGAGCGGATCACCGGCCACGCCCAGGACGATCCACTGGTGCGCGCATTGGAGGAGCAGGATTTCCTGTTTCCATCGGAGCAAGCCGGTACGTTGCGCTTTAAACACGGCATAACACGCGATGTGGTGTACAACGCCGTGGGCCTGCACCAACGCAAGGCCATGCATCTCGCCGTGGCGACCGCGCTCGCCGAGCGTGCAACCCAGTCCACCCCGGAGGACATATCCGAGGCGCTGGCCTACCACTATGCGGCCGCAGATGTTCCGGCGGAGGCCGCCAACTATGCGGAACTCGCTGGAGACAAGGCGCTGGCTGCCTTCGCGCTCGACCGGGCGCGAGTCCAGTTCTCGGCCGCGTTGAAAGCACTCGACAGATTGTCGCTGTCACCGCGCGAGGACCGACTGCGTTGGTGCGCCGTGGCACAAAAACTGGGAATAGCGTGCGTTTTCGACCCGCTAGCCTTGGCCGATGGGGTTGCAATTTTCGAGCGCGGCGTCGACTTGGCCAGGCAGTCGGGGGGAACCGGAGCACTGGCGCGCGCGGAATACTGGTTGGGATACATCTACTACGCCAAAGGCATGGCGCGCGAGGCCACCGAACACTGCAGAGCGGCACTCGAACTCTCGGAATTAGTTGGCGATGGCCGTCTGGCCGCGCAGGTGCGCGCCACACTCGGCCAAACGCTTGCCTCTGCGGGGGAGTACGACAGTGCACTCGTGTTGCTCGACACCGCCATCGACAGCAAACGCGCGCGTGCCAAGCCGGGCGGCAGCATTGCCGTAGGGTCCGCCTACGCCCTCGCGTGCAAGGGCAGCGTGCTTGGAGACCGCGGTCTTTTCGCCGAGGCCGACGAGTGTTTCGCGGAGGCCCTGGAGTTGCTGGGCGGAACGGTTCACCAAGTGGCGAGTTCCGTGCGCAATTGGATCAGCGTCATCTATCAGTGGCAGGGGCGCTGGGAAGAGGCGTTGGAGATGGCCGCGGGTTCGATACGCGTCGCCGAGCATGTCAAGAGCCGGCAATTGCTCGCCATGAGCCGTGCGATTTGGGGCTACGCCAACTGGGTGATTACGCGACAACCAGGGGACTTACAGGCTGTACGTGATGCCACCGCCTGGATCGAGGCACGCAAGGGTGCGTTGGTCACGTCACTGAATTATGGCTGGCTGGTCGATGGCGCCGTGGCGTTGGACCAGATCGATGAGGCGCGTCGCCACGCGGCACGCCTGTTGATGCGGGTGCGACAGCGCGATCGTATCGGCGAGGCGATGGGGTGTCGCGCGCTGGCTCGCGCGGCAGCAAAGGCAAAAGACCATGAGCGAGCCGACCACTATCTCGATCTTGCCATGCGCTCGGCGCAGATGCGGGGTTCGCCGCACGAGCGAGCGAAGACGCGGCTTTGCCGCGGCGAAATCGAAGTCGAACGCGGTAACGCTCGCGAGGCGCTGGCGCAACTCGATGCCGCCAGCGAAGCCTTTGCGAGGATGCGCATGTCATGGTACCTACAGCAAGCCGCCGCCCTGAGATCGCGCCTTTAGCGCCGGGATGTTCTCGAACAGCGCGCCCGCGAATTTCTCAGTGAGCCGTATGAATCCGGGTACGGTGGGGTGCAGCTCGTTGTCCCAATACTTCGTGTAGTCGGCTTCCGCATTGGATAGCGTCCCGGTCAGATCTACGTGGAACACGTGCCCCTTGAACCGGTCCAGCGCCGCTACGTCCTTCTGCATAGCGTTGAGCCGCTTGATGAGCATCTCCATTATGCCGACGCCTTCAACTGGGTAGGCCTGCGACGACGGGCTCATGTAGCCCTTTTCCACGAAGCTCGGGTAGAGCCACGACCAGGCCTTGTAGCTATCTCCCTTCAGTACGTATCGACCGTCCGGCACCGGGTAGTCGTAGCCGTGGATAAAGATGGGAATGGGAACACCCGGCGCTGTCACGCATTCAGCGCTGACCCGATCAAGTATGAGTTCGAGCCAACATCGCATCACTCCGTCCACCATGTCGCAGACCACTTGCTCGTTGAGGTGTGGCAGACCGGCGGCCATTTGATTCAGGAGTGGCATCAGGCGCTCTTGAACAACATCGTTCCCGGCAGCTGAAAGGAGAATAGCCGTCGGTTTGGCTTCGTCCGACATTTTCTTTACCGCGTCGACCAGCGCCCCGATGCGGACCGAGTCCATTTCGTTCTTCTTGCACGCGAGCGGTGGTGCGTCCCGGCCTTCGCTCTTGTAAAAATCGTATTCGCGCGCGCCCAGGGCCGATTCTATTTGCTTGACCTGGAACCCGTATGTCGCCAGATAGGCTGCGATGTTCTGTTCCGGGCCGGTAAAGCCGTATTTTCGATAGCACATCCATGAATCCCCGGTCGCGACCAGCGTGTGTCCGACGCCAACCCGATTGCCGGGTGCTGTGCCTCCCTGGATGTCAAGCAGATCGAACGCGTGAACCCCTTTCGTAGCGAGCGCAAACAACAACCGGTTATGCTTTGCTTCCAACTCTGATTCAGCGGGCCGGTCCGCCAACGGCAGGTCGCCGTCCAGAGTCAAGGCCAGCGGTGCCAGGCTGGGGCGCGTCGCCTCTTTGATCTCCAGCAGCGCGCTGATGACGCCCAACATTGCGCCCATCGCTGCCTGGTAGCCGGGGCAGGCGTGGGTGGGGTGCACAGTTTCGTGGCGGTCGCCGCCGAAGATGGGGTAGATCTCCGGATTGTCGCCTGGCCTGCTCGCTTCCAGGGATTGTTGCGTGGCCGAGACCAGGGCCAATACCACCCTGTCTCCCGGCCGTACGGGCTCGTCGCCGATCTGGCCGTGGCCCGTGGCAGTGCGCCAGATTAACTCGGGCGCGGGGCGCAATTGCATGGTCTTCTTCAGCGGTGACTCGATCAGCTTCTCGGCATTCGCAAACGGCGTGGCGGGATCGCAGTCCGCCAAAGCCGTGCGCAGCGACCAGAAACTGCCATCCCGCAGCCACTCGTTGATCGATTGGCGAAGGTTGCCGTCAACCGTTGGCAGAAAACCCATCAATGCGCCGACCATATTCCGCGCCGCCAGATCATCGGCCGCAGTGTCGCCCGCGTCGCGGCGCGGAAAAGTGCTGAGTATAGCCTTCGCCAGCGGTGCATCGGCGTCAAGGACCGGCGGCTTGGACGACGCGTCACGTTGCCGCTTGATGAGGTCGGCAAAGGCCCGTCTGAGGGCCTGCCCATACAAGCTGCCAAACGCCTCCACCGACTGTCCAGGCCGAGGCTGGAAGATGTAGCGCGAAGGCGCCGTGAAGTGGCCCGGGTAATATGGCGGATCCCCATACTTCCAGTCCCAGCGCGCGCCACCGGTCCGGATTTCGCATGGCTCCGCAGGCAGGCCGAACCATTGGCGGCAAATTGCCTCAAGCGCTTTTTCGATCACCTCCTTCAGATCGACGCTGAGCTCCCAGTGCAGATCGGGCGACAGCGTTGCGAGTTCTTTCTCGTGGTCGATCAGCGCGCGTAGCGCATCGGCAGCCGCGGCACGCGCGTGCTCGAACGTCTCGTCCTTCTTCAGATTCAGGATGGCATCATTGATCGCCGTGGATTGCTCGCGGTATGGGCAACCCTCTCCGTGATCGTCGAGCCCCAGATAGATTTCGCCGATTGACTGCTTCATGCGGTCGTTGTGCCGGCACATGGAGTAGAGCCCGCCCTGATTCGCCAGCACCTGTTTGATGTACCCGTGATCCGCAACGATTACGCCGTAGGGCGTACGCAACACGCCGCCGCAATGTTCCCGAATTGCGGCCCAGACCCCGGCGCTTTCGAATCTGCTCTGCGCCTCTGGATCTTCAAGCAAGGCCTTCCAGGCAACGCTTGCCTGTTCGGCTCCCTGTGACCGTTCGAGCGCAAGCAACTCCTGGATGCGCCACCTCCCCGCAGAGCTGGACCAGACAGCCTGTTCCGGCGCATCGGCCCTCAGCCGTGCCACTTCGGCCATCTTGTTCAGCACCTTGATCGAAGGCGTGAACAGGTAAGCGCCCCATTCCAGCCGCACAAAAGGTCGGTAGCCCGCGAGCGGGTCGTCGGGATTGTCTGCGCCGTCCAAAGCGATCTGATAGACCTTTTTCTCATGCTCAAAGCGGAAATACTTCCGCTGGCCGTTCGGCGCCACGCCCAGGAACGGGTCGCTTTGGCCGGAATATCCGCCAGCGCTATTGCCGCCGCTGATCCAGCGCTGCACCACTTCGAATTGTTCCGCGATGCTCGCGTTGTAGGCCATGAACACCATGCCGCGCGCTTGTTCCCGCGAAGTAGGGTCGTTCCGGTTGTAGACCGGCCCGTACGACATGCCCCTGCGCATCAGCCGCGGCGTGCGCTTGCCTGGCGGCGGCGCGGGCAGGCGAGGGTCCTCCGCCTGGCGCGGGTTCGCGCGGCGGATGTGCGCATGGAACGGGCACAGACTTCCCGGAGGGCTTTCGCCGGCGTAATTGAAGTCGTTTCCCGTGCCCGGATCGGCGGCCAGGGCGGTGCCATCGAGCCTTCGGCCCATCATCTTGGCCAGGATGTCATGCTTGTCCAGCCCGGTAGACGTGCTTGCCGCCTCCATCGCCTCGTCCAATGCCCCGACGTCCTGGCTCAGCTTGCGCACCACAAGGAAGCTGCCGTTGTGCAGCCAGTTGCGGCGCTCCCGTGCAAAGTCCGGGTCGCACGCCGCGTCTGGATCCTGTGGCGCCTCGGCCTCGTTAGAGTAGCCCCAGAGGAATTCACCGAGTTGCACCTGATTGCGCGTGTAGATCACGCCGTTCTTCCCTGGATCAAACACAGGATTGGATTCAGCATCGGCAAAGCCGAAATGTTCCCGCGGCCTGCCCGCATCATTGACGTACCGGACCATCGGTTGCACCGACAGCAGTTCCACTTCGTCGTGCCCGCTGAATAGCGTCGTCACGTACGCGTGCAGCGGATCATCCTTGTCGAGCGTTTCGCCAGTACTGGCGGGGCCAGCGACAATGCGCAGTTCCACCACCGCATGAACGGTAGACAACTCGACCACCGACACGGGTTCGGCCGACGCGCGGCCCCAATTCCGCTGCGGCAACTGCCAGCGTCTGGGATGGTTCCTCCGCACGTCGCCGAGTACGCTTGCGCGAGCCTCCATGCCTTCGCGAAACTCCTGCGGGAATAAATCGATCTGCGCCTCGGACAAACCAATGGCGCGCAGACCCTCGCAGGTAAAGGCGATATTCATCGTCGGTTCATCCTTGCCGACCACCTTGCCATCGTGCGTGACCCTCGCAGTTAGCGCATCGAGGAACTTCGCCGTTCCCTGCTTGCACTTGAACGCAATCAGCAACAGGCATCCATGCGTGATCTCTTCCGGGAAGGCGCTGATGATGCCGCCTTGCACCTGGGTCGGATCATCCGGGCGTGGCGTCTGCTTTCCCAGTTCCGGGATCTTTCGCGGCGGGACTTCGCGCCGCAGCCAGTCGAGCTGCTCGGCAAAGCGCTCGAAGGGCGCCAATTTGATGACCTCCTCGAGATCACCGCGTTTGTCGAGCTGAACAAACTCCAGGAGAATATCGCGAGCGGCGCGGTGCAGGAAATCGCCGTCCGTGGTGCCGGGCAGATAGAGGCCGGCCAAGCGGTAGATGAGCGCAAGCGCGCGCAAGCCCTGGCGACCCACTTCCGGAAGAACAATCTGCTTGCTTCCGACCAGCGACCAAGTCATTTTTTCAGCGCTTTGCACCGCTTGCCTTGTGGCCAGCAGGTCGGTCGCATTCCCGCCGGGACTGTGCCGGTGCAGGAATTCTTCATTGCGCAGATACCGCACGTCTTCTACCGTCAGCCCCGGCATACCGTAGAAAAAATCCGTTTCGATCTGCACAGCGCGCACCCAGTCGGCCCATTCCTCGAAGGTATGACCCCAAGCACTGACGTAGCCCCCGGTATTGCAGAAAATGACATCCAGCAACGTGCCGACCTTCTGCCACAGCACCCTCAGATAGGACTCCCAGCCGCCGTCGAAAGTGACCGACAGCAGCAACTGATCCGGCTCTACGATGGCCACGCGCACCGAGTGGATCATGCCGACCCGGTCCACTGCGTCGGAGAAGGCGCGCAGCAGAGAGTATTCGTGGGATGAAGTGCGTCCGGCATTCAGCGTTCTGAGCACGCGCTTGATCCGTGTCTTGTAGGTAACCGACTCCAACGAAGGAATCAGGCCGATTCTTATCGGCGCCAACAGAGTAAGGTCACTCGACC
>Ga0315281_10016037_pt1 | contig 10013 bp, 9 predicted proteins | sample YL17G07_0_MG_FD_204540 | JGI IMG/M metagenome (GOLD analysis project Ga0315281, IMG submission 204540) | Sediment microbial communities from Yellowstone Lake, YNP, Wyoming, USA - YL17G07_0 | ecosystem: Environmental > Aquatic > Freshwater > Lake > Sediment | place: USA: Wyoming | collected...
TGCAAATCAATTCCGCTATACTTCATGATGTCGACCTCCTGTGGTTATCGCAAGTTCGCAAACTCACTATAACCCCACCGCCACCGGCGGTGGGAGGTCGGCTAGATGATTTTCAGACCACGTTTTCTGCTATGCGACTATAGAAACCTCAGTTCGTAGGGCGCATTAGGCGCAGCCGTAATGCGCCGGATGTTTGCCAGATTCTATACGGCGCAATGCGCTTCGCTTATTGTCGCCCTACCTGCTGCAATGAGCTTTTCGCCGCTACAACTGCAAGGGGTCTCACATTTGACATCTGTAGAAACCTCAGGAAACCTCAGGGACAGACCACGAATAAATTCATCCATCGCTAAAACACAACCCCTGTAATTTTCCGTTGCTTGGCGTTGCGTGCAAACACGTCATCCAGTGTTGCCATGCGTTTTACATTGGCCTGTAACGCGCTTGTTAGATGCAACGCATCGCCCGCGCGCAAACCCGTTGCGGCATCGAGGGTTAAAAACGCTGCTTTGTGAAAGATGTCCGCGTCGGGTGATAGCAGCGTCAGGTCATTGGCGCATAAGCGCTGAAAATTTTGCCACGCGATCTGCGCTTCTTCTGCAGTGATCTGTCCGGTGCGCTGTTTGATTCCCAATGCGCTGGCGAATTCGGTTACGCACCATACCGATGAAACGAGCTTGTCTTTGCATTTGGCGTACCAGCGGGACACGTCTTCGCTTTTTGGCTCGTTCACGCAGAGCGCCACCAGTACGCTGGTATCGACGTAGCAAACCATCAGGACACCTCTAAAAATCCAGATTTCATCTCAACTGCGGCGTTGCGGGGAAAAATTTCTTGCTTGCATATCATCCCTATGCGGCGCAGCAAAATTTTTTCCGCGCCTTGCATTTGGGCGAACTCTGAATTTTTAGAGGCATCCATTTAGTAGCGTGCTCCGCCACGCAACTCTTCCATAACAGACGTACCCATCTTCATGCTTTGCCGCGTTTGCGTTAGTTCGGCAGTGAATGCTTTACGATCCCATGCTTCGGCGCGAATCGTCATTGCGCCGTCAGCCGTCAAGCTGGCTTGAACCGTGTCGCCTTCCTTCAATCCGGTGCGGCGGATGTATTCCATCGGTATGCGCACCGCCAGACTGTTGCCCCATTTGGCTATATGCAGATTCATGTTTGCTCCTTTTGGATATACGTTAATGTGTATCCATTATAGGCATAATTTGCCGGTGCGCAAGATAAATTCAAAGAACAACTGGGGAACGATACCCCATCTCTCCGGCACCAATCAGAGCTTCTTGGCCTCGACGGGTCAGGGGTCAGGTCTTGCCTTTTGCCTTACTTAACGACCTTGCGATGGAGAGGCAAAAGGCAAGACCCCGTTACCCGGTATTGACGAAGCGGCGGCAGGGGGATAGCCATTCCTCATTCAGGGAGCAACCCTACCCGCCTCGCGGCTTAATAACTATATGCCGAAATGCCTATATATTTCGGCCTAGCCATAAACGGAGAACGAGGTCAGGTCTTGCCTTTTGCCTTGCTCAACGACTGTGGGTGTGGGGAAAATGTGACCCCCTTTATTTCCGGCTGTTGTCCGGCGTGGCAAAACAAGCCGCGAAAGCTGATTTGGTGGGAAACATTGGGGTTGAGTAATAGTGCCATTCAAGGGTAGAATGCGGCACTTTTTTTAGGAGAGTAAAACCAATGGCAATTACCGCCGCGCAAAAAGCGCAAATCGTCACCGACTTCCAACGTGCCAAGAGCGACACGGGTTCCCCCGAAGTGCAAGTAGCTTTGATCACTGCACGCATCACCTATCTGACCGAACATTTCAAAGATAATGTTAAAGATCACCATTCCCGTCGTGGCCTGCTGCGTCTGGTAAGCCGTCGCCGCAAGCTGCTCGACTATCTCAAGAGCAAGGATGATGCGGGCTATCGCACGCTGATCCAACGCCTGGAAATTCGTAAGTAACAGTCAGTATCAAGCGGGTCGCGAATGCGGCCCGTTTTGTTTGGTTTTGTCAATTTCACATGGCGCGGTGGCGCGTCATGCCATTCACAGAGAGGTCTATCTTGAGTCACTACAAAAAAACAATCACGTTCGGCAATCATCAGCTCACCCTGGAAACCGGTGAGATTGCACGCCAGGCCAGCGGTGCGGTGATGGTTAGCTTGGATGACACCATGGTGCTGGTGACTGTGGTGGGGAAGAAGAATGCCAAGCCGGAACAGGACTTTTTTCCGCTTACCGTGGATTACCAGGAAAAAACTTACGCTGCGGGCAAGATTCCCGGCGGCTTTTTTAAACGTGAAGGTGCCTTGCGCGAGAAGGAAATTCTGACTTGCCGTTTGATCGATCGCCCGTTGCGCCCGTTGTTTCCGGAAAGTTTTTACAACGAAGTACAAATTATCGCGACGGTGATGTCGTCGGATAGCGAGATCGATTCCGATATTCCCGCGATGATCGGCGCATCCGCCGCGCTGGCGATTTCCGGCATTCCGTTTGATGGTCCGATCGGCGCGGCGCGCGTGGGCTATGCCAACGGCCAGTATCTGCTCAATCCGACCGCTACAGAATTGTTGACCTCACAGATGGATCTGGTGGTTGCCGGCACCGACCGTGCCGTGCAGATGGTGGAATCCGAAGCACAGCAGTTGTCTGAAGAAATCATGCTGGGCGCGGTGATGTTTGGCCACGAGCAAATGCAAGTGGTGATTCAGGCGATCAACGAAATGGCCGATGCGGTCGGCGCGCCGGCCTGGGATTGGGCCGCGCCTGCCAAGGATGAAGCCATGATTGCCCAAATTGCCGGGATTGCTGAAGCAGAGCTGCAACAAGCCTATGCGATCCGCTCCAAACAGGCACGCACCGATGCGGTTGCGGCGATTCACGATAAAGTGATGGCGGCGGTATTGACCGAAGCAAACGCTCATCAGAAGAATCACATCAACGACTTATTCAGCGCGCTGGAAGCCAAGATCGTGCGCGGTCAAATTTTGAGCGGCGAGCCGCGTATCGATGGCCGCAACACGCGCACCGTGCGCCCGATCACCATCCGCAACGGTGTGTTGCCGCGCACCCACGGCTCTTCATTGTTCACTCGTGGCGAAACGCAGGCGATTGTGGTGGCAACCTTGGGCAGTATGCGCGACGCGCAAAAGATAGACTCGCTGCAAGGTGATTACGTTGACCGTTTCATGCTGCATTACAACTTCCCGCCGTATTCAACCGGTGAAACCGGCCGCGTGGGTTCACCCAAGCGCCGCGAAATCGGCCATGGCCGTTTGGCAAAGCGCGCGCTGGTAGCGGTGCTGCCGAACGAAGAAGATTTTGGTTACGCGATACGCGTGGTGTCGGAAATTACCGAATCCAACGGTTCCAGCTCGATGGCATCGGTGTGCGGCGGCTGTTTGTCGATGCTGGATGCCGGCGTGCCACTCAAGGCGCATGTGGCCGGCATCGCCATGGGCTTGATCAAGGAAGGCAATCGTTTCGCGGTGCTGACCGATATCCTCGGTGATGAAGATCATCTGGGCGACATGGACTTCAAGGTGGCCGGCACCGAGGCTGGCGTGACCGCGCTGCAAATGGACATCAAGATCAACGGCATCACGCGCGACATCATGCAGGCTGCTTTGACACAGGCTCGTGAAGGCCGTATGCATATCCTTGGCTTGATGAAACAAGCCTTGCCGGAAGCGCGCACCGAAATGTCCGATTACGCGCCGCGCATGATCAAGATGAAAATCAACCCGGAAAAGATCCGCGACGTGATCGGTAAGGGTGGGGCGGTGATTCGTGCATTGACAGAAGAAACCGGGACTACGATTGACATCGACGACACTGGCAACATCACTATTTCTTGCGTGAGCGGCGAAGCCGGTAATTTGGCCAGGAAACGCATTGAGGACATCGTGGCAGACGTGGAAATCGGCAAGATTTACGAAGGCCCGGTGGTCAAGTTGCTCGATTTTGGCGCATTGGTGAACGTATTGCCCGGCAAAGATGGCTTGCTGCATATTTCCCAAATCGCCCATGAACGCGTCAACGCTGTGTCCGACCATCTCAAAGAAGGCCAGATCGTGCGCGTGAAGGTGCTGGAAGTGGATGACAAGGGACGTATGAAATTAAGCATGAAAGCGCTGCTTGCACCGCCCGGAGCAGCTGCATCTCCCGCTGCCGAGTAACCACCCCAGAACGTTGTGGGTGATTGACACAAGAAAGAGCCACTTTCAAAGTGGCTTTTTCTTTTTCCAGAGATAACTAGTAGTGCGTTTCAGCAAAACACTTACCGTTCGCGGTGAGCTTGTCGAACCGCTAGTTGCCCGCCAATACTGGCCTTCGACAAGCTCAGGCCGAACGGTTTATGTGTAATAGTTTTAAGAAACGATCTACTAGAGGTTCCCTAGAGCTATGTTGAGCTATCGCCACGCCTTCCATGCAGGCAACCATGCCGACGTGCTGAAGCACTTCATCGAGGTGCAATTGCTGCACTATCTGATGCAGAAAGACAAACCGTTCTGGTATATCGACACCCATGCCGGAGCGGGGTGTTATGCGCTGGATAGCGGCTATGCCACACAGAATGCGGAATATGAAAGCGGCATCGCGCGCCTGTGGGAGCGCGATGATTTGCCCGCATCGCTGGCAGAATATGTCGCATTGGTAAAGCGCATCAACCCCGATGGGCAGATGAAGCTGTATCCGGGCTCACCGCTGATCGCGCTGGAATTATTGCGCGAGCACGACAAGATGCGTTTGTTCGAGTTGCACCCAACGGACAGTGAAATTTTGCAGGAGAATTTTGCCGGGCATGGCACACAGGTGTTGATGCAGGCTGCCGACGGCTTTGGCGCGCTGAAAGCCTTGCTGCCACCGCCGCCGCGCCGCGCACTGGTACTGATCGACCCACCCTATGAGGACAAACAGGATTATCAGCGCGTGGTTTCGGCATTGCGAGAGGGGTTGAAACGTTTCGTCAGCGGGATATATGCGGTGTGGTACCCGCAATTGCAGCGCACCGAGGCGCGGCAGTTGCCGGAGCAGTTAAAAAAACTCCCGGTGAAAAGTTGGTTGAATGTCGCACTCAACGTGCAAACTCCCAGCGATGATGGTTTTGGTATGTACGGCAGCGGCATGTTTGTGCTCAATCCGCCCTGGGTATTGCAGGGCGTGTTGCGGGAGGTGATGCCGTATCTGGTGCAACATCTGGGGCAAGATGCCGGTGCCGCGTTTACGCTGGAATATCAAGAGAACTGAACCGCTCCAAATTTGTATAGGGTGCTTTTAAAAATCCAGCGGGCGTAGGGCGCAATAACCAACGGGCATTGCGCCGAATTGGTGTCTCATTGGTGCAATGCGCTGCGCTTATTGCACCCTACGCGGGCTACGGGATGAAATCTGGATTTTTAGAAGTACCCTATAATCCCACGCAACATTCAGGAGGGTATATGGCTACCGCACACACATGGAAATTTTTCCGCGCAGGTGGCTTCGATCAAGTGCAGCTTGATAGCGGAGCGGATTTGTTGGCTCTGAAAGAGCTGGATCAGAAGCTGTGGGTTGCCTTGAGCTGCCCGGCGCGCGGTATCGAATTCGACACCAGAACGCTCGATTTGATTGATGCCGATGCGGATGGGCAGGTGCGGGCCAGCGAGGTGATCGCCGCCGTCACATGGGCCGGGGGATTGTTGCAAAATGCCGACTTGCTGATTGGGGGAGCGGACCAGCTGGCTTTAGCTGATGTTGACGACCGCAGCGAAGAAGGCAAACAAGTGCTGGCTTCCATGCGGCATATCTTGCGAAGCCTCGGCAAACCGGGCGCGGCAGAGATATCGCTGGCCGATATGGCCAATATCGAGAAATTTGTGGCGGGCCTGGAATTCAATGGCGACGGGGTGATTTGTGCGGAGCAGATCAGTGATACGGGCCTGCGTGCAACGGTTGAAGACATCATCAAGTGTGCGGGTTCAGTGACAGATATGAGCGGGGAGGTCGGTATCAACCACGACCTTGCCGACGGTTTTTTTGCCGAAGCTGTTGCCTATGATGGTTGGTATACACGGGCCGATGGCGATGCGGTAGTTCTGTTGCTGGGCGAGAAAACCCAAGTGGCTGCCGAGGCTTTTCACGCCGTCAAAGATAAGGTCAGCGACTATTTCACGCGTTGCCAATTGGCGGCTTATGACGCGCGTGCGGCTGTTCCCTTGAGCCGTTCCGCAGAGGATTACCAGCAATTCGCGGCACAAAACCTGTCAGCGCAAAGCGCGGAGATTGTCAGCTTTCCGCTGGCAACCATAGCCGCGAACAAGCCACTACCGTTGCTTGCCGGCATCAATCCGGCTTGGCAGGGCAAGCTGGAAGCCTTGCGCGATCAAGTCATCGCACCGCTGCTCGGTAATAAAGAAAGCCTGAATGTGCAGGAGTGGTTCGTATTGTGTGCCAGATTTGCCGCATTTGAAGCATGGCAGGCAGAAAAACCGGCGACCGGCATCGAGCAACTCGGTATCGTGCGTATACGCGAGATTCTCAACGGTGAGCACAAGGCGGAACTCGACGATTTGATCGCGCAAGACAAGGCGGTCGAAATCGAGGTAAAAGCGATCCGCTCGGTGGAAAAGCTGTTGCGTTATAACCGCGACCTGTTCAGGCTGGTCAATAATTTCGTGTCGTTCCGCGATTTTTACACCGGCAAGAATAAAGCGATCTTTCAGGTTGGCACGCTGTATCTGGATGGGCGCAGCTGCGAACTGTGCGTCAGGGTCGAGGACGTGGGCAAACATGCCGCATTCGCCAGCATGAGTGGCATGTGTCTGGTGTATTGCGATTGTGTACGCAACGGCGGCACTGAAAAAACGAGTATCGTTGCCGCTTTTACCGCAGGTGATTCTGATTTTCTGATGGTCGGGCGCAACGGTATTTTCTACGACCGCAAAGGGCTGGACTGGAATGCCAGTATTGTGCGCATCGTCGATCACCCGATCAGTATCCGTCAGGCCTTCTGGTCGCCCTACAAAAAACTTGCCAAGATGATTAGCGAGCAGTTGCAAAAACTGGCGGCATCGAAAGCCAGTTCGATGGAAGGGCAGATGATCAAAGCGGCGGTGGACAACAGCAAAGCCATCGCCGAAGCGCCGGCAGCACCGCCCAAACCTCCCTTTGATGTGGGTAAGTTCGCCGGTATTTTTGCGGCGATCGGTTTGGCAATCGGCGCTATCGGCGGCATTCTTGCCTCGATCGTCGGTGGTGTGCTGGGGCTTAAATTCTGGCAAATACCTTTGGCGTTAATCGGTTTGATGCTGCTGATTTCCGGCCCATCCATGGCGATGGCCTGGTTCAAACTAAAGAAACGCAATCTTGGCCCGATACTCGATGCCAGCGGCTGGGCGATCAACGCGCGGGTGCGCATCAACATTCCATTTGGTGCCTCACTGACCGGATTGGCCGATTTACCGAAAGGCGCGCAGCGTTCGTTGGTTGACCCATTCGCCGAGAAGAAAACACTTTGGCCTTATTACCTGACAATCACGGCAGGCATCTGTGCGCTGGTTGGCCTGTGGTATGTTGGTTTTTTTGGGCATAGAGGCTGAACGGATGACATTTTCTACAGGTTGCCGCCGTTGCCCGCGCCTGGCGGGTTTTCTCGATCAGGTGCGCAACGATCATCCCGATTATTACGCCCTGCCGGTGAGTTCGTTCGGTGATCCGGGCAACCGTTTTCTGATTGTTGGGCTGGCACCCGGGATGCACGGCGCAAACCGTACCGGACGGCCATTCACGGGCGATTTTGCGGGGAAGCTGTTGTATGGCTCATTGCACAAATACGGCTTTTCCAGCAGTGCCGAGCCGCTGGATGAGGCCGGTAATGCCAACCAGACTTTGCGCCTGAACGGCTGCCGCATCACCAACGCGGTGCGCTGCCTGCCGCCGCAAAACAAGCCGGAACCCGTCGAAATCCGCACCTGCAATGGCTATGTGGCAGAAGAACTGGCGCTGTTGCCGCAAGGTTCGGCGGTCATGGCGCTTGGCACAATCGCCCATCAGGCAGTATTGATGGCGTTGCAGCTACGCAAAAGCAGCTTTGCATTCGGACATGGCGCGCAGCACAAACTACCGGGCGGTTTAACATTGTTCGACAGCTACCATTGCAGTCGCTACAACACCCAAACCAAGCGCCTGACCACTCAAATGTTTGAGGCGGTAATCGGCAATATTGCAGAATATATTGAGTCCGCCAGGCTGTCGGTTTAGCCTCGGCCAAATCCCTGCAACTTATGGCCTTAACTATCAGTTTAATTTGAACGAAGTTGCATTTCGGTGCTAGAATGCGCGCCGCTTCAGAATGGATCGAAGCAAATTTCCCGCTCGCACAAGTTGGGGTGCCCATTGGGTCAAGCTGGCGAGTGGTAGTTAATAACCCTTAACATCAGGAGTAATCATGGCTGTAACTATGCGTCAAATGCTGGAAGCCGGTGTTCATTTCGGCCACCAAACACGTTTCTGGAATCCCAAGATGGCACCGTACATCTTCGGCCATCGCAACAAGATTCACATCATCAACTTGGAAAAAACCGTCACGCTGTTCGCCGAAGCGGAAAACTTCGTGCGCAAACTGTCCGCGAAGAAAGGCACCATCCTGTTTGTGGCGACCAAGCGCCAGGCGCGTGACATCCTGCAGGAAGAGGCAATGCGTGCGGATTCGCCGTTCGTGAACCATCGCTGGTTGGGCGGTATGCTGACCAACTACAAAACCGTGCAGCAATCCATCAAGCGCCTGCGCGAACTGGAGCAAATCACTGCCGACGGCACGAATGAAAAAATCTCCAAGAAAGAAGCGCTGATGATGAAGCGCGAACTGGAGAAGCTGGATCGCAGCCTCGGTGGCATCAAGGATATGCAAGGACTGCCGGCCGCTCTGTTCGTGATCGATGTCGGCTACCAGAAGGGTGCTATCGTCGAGGCGCAGAAGCTGGGTATCCCGGTAATCGGTATCGTCGATACCAACAATTCTCCGTTGGGCGTTGACTACATCATTCCGGGCAATGACGATTCCACCCAGGCAATTCGCCTGTACGCTCGCGGTATCGCCGACGCGGTGCTGGAAGGCCGCGCGCAAGCCCTGAACGAATTGGTCGAACAAGTCGCAGCAACAGAAGAACAGGCCGCTTAAACCTTAAGCCGGCGCAAAAGGGGCGCAAGCCCCTTTTTTTGTAAGTTTTTTTACGGAGTAAAAAATGGCAGAAATTACTGCAAGCATGGTCAAGGAATTGCGCGAGGCGACCGGCCTCGGCATGATGGAATGCAAAAAGGCATTGGTCGAAGCCAATGGCGATTTCAAGGTAGCGGAAGAACAGATGCGCATCAAAAGCGGCGCCAAAGCTAGCAAGGCTTCCAGCCGGGTGACGGCAGAAGGCGTAGTTACCACTTTCATCACCCCGGACAGCAAGACCGGCGCGGTGGTTGAAGTGAATTGCGAAACCGATTTTGTGGCAAAGAATGATGACTTTGTCGCGTTTGCGAAAACGGTTGCCGAAATGGTGGCAAAGAATGACCCGGCTGATATTGAAGCATTGTCTGGCATGGCTATCACCAACGGTTCCGGCAGTGTGGAAGAAACCCGCAAGGCACTGGTGATGAAGCTCGGCGAAAACGTCACCATCCGCCGTTTTGAACGCTACGCCACCACTACCGGCAAGCTGTCCAGCTACCTGCACGGCAGCAAGATCGGCGTGTTGCTGGATTACACCGGCGGCGATGAAACACTGGGGCGCGATCTTTCCATGCACATCGCCGCCAGCAAACCAAAATCGATCGATGCATCCGGCGTGAATCCGGTCGACATCGAAACTGAACGCCGTATCGCTATCGAAAAGGCCAAGGAATCCGGCAAGCCGGAAGCGATGCTGGAAAAGATCGCCGAGGGCACGGTGCAGAAATTCCTCAAGGAAGTAACGCTGCTGGGCCAGGTGTTCGTCAAGGCGGAAGACGGCAAGCAGACCATCGAGCAATTGCTGAAGA
>Ga0315281_10016038_pt1 | contig 10013 bp, 8 predicted proteins | sample YL17G07_0_MG_FD_204540 | JGI IMG/M metagenome (GOLD analysis project Ga0315281, IMG submission 204540) | Sediment microbial communities from Yellowstone Lake, YNP, Wyoming, USA - YL17G07_0 | ecosystem: Environmental > Aquatic > Freshwater > Lake > Sediment | place: USA: Wyoming | collected...
CACCGCGACGCGCAGCGCAGGCGAAACGGGTTGCACGGCCTTGAGCACTTCGAGGCCGCTGCCGTCCTCCAACTGCAGGTCCAGAATCACTGCGCGCGGATGGGTGGAGCGAATGCCGTCGATCGCCTCTCGCACCGTGCCCGCTTCGCCCACCAGTGCGGTGCCTTCAATCTCCCCGATGGTCGCCGCCAGGCGCGACCGGATCGCCGGAGAATCTTCGACCAGGAATACGCTCAATGGTACCGTTTGCCGCTTCGAATCCATGCGTTTCGATCGCCAAAGAAGATGTCGCTTGTCTTTTGCCGCGCAGCCACCACTGGCCCCCGCCGCGCGGCAATCGTGTAATAGGGTTCGTTGTTTTTGTTGAAGCAAGTATGGAACACGATTGTCGCCGTTCGCCATAGGCGCAGGCCGAAACCAGGCATCGGAATTGCCGGAAGCGGTGTAGGGCGACGCCTACGCCGCGGGGGCGCGGCGGCTAGGCGTCGCGCGCGTCGATGAGCTTGTGCGCCATGGCGTAGCGCACCAGATCGGCCACGCTGTGCATGCCCATTTTTTCCAGGATGCGGGCCTTGTGGGTGCTCACGGTCTTGCCGCTCAAATGCAGCCTCGCGGCAATATCGGAGACGGTGCCTCCTGTCACCAGCAAGCCGAACACCTCGTATTCCCGGTCGGACAGCGTTTGATGGGGCAGGTCGGTCGCCTGCGGCCTGAGCGTGAACGCGAGCTGCTCGGCCACGCCGGGGCTGATGTACAGCCCGCCATCGGCGACCTTGCGGATCGCCGCGACCAGCAGCGCCGAGGCGCTTTCCTTGGTCACGTAGCCGGAGGCGCCGGCGCGGATCGCCCGCACCGCGTATTGCTCCTCCTGGTGCATCGACAGCACCAGAAGCGCAAGTTCCGGCCGCGTGGCCTTTACCCATTTGATCAGTTCGATGCCGTTCTTTCCCGGCATCGACATGTCGAGCAGCAACAGGTCGAAGCCGCCTTCGCGCACCCGTACCATGACTTCGTCGCCGTTGACCGCTTCGCCCGCCACCTCGATTCCCGGCGCGCTTTGGAGAATGCGGCGCAGGCCGTCGCGGACGATGGCGTGATCATCGGCGATGAGGATGCGTGTCACGCGACGGCCTCCCGCGGATCGGCCGCGGCGAGCGGGATGCGCGCCCGCACCTCGCTGCCTTGCCCCGGCGCGCCGTTGATCGCGACCTCGCCGCCGAGCAGCGTAACGCGTTCGCGTATGCCCAGCAGTCCGAATGCGCCGCGCTTGTCCTGGTCCGCCGCCGCGATGCCGCGGCCGTTGTCCCGCACGGTGAGCTGGACCCAATCGCCGTCGCGCTCCAGACGGATCTCGGCTGTGGTGGCCTGCGCATATTTCGCCACGTTGGTGAGCGATTCCTGGGTGATCCGGTACAGCGCGGAGGCGATCGGTTCGGGCACCTGGGCCACTGTGTCGTCGATGACCAGATCGGTGGCGATGCCGGTGTGTTTCGAAAAGTTGCGCGTCAGCCAGTCAAGCGCCGCGGCAAGGCCCAGATCGTCCAGCATCAGGGGGCGCAGATCGGCGGCGATGCGGCGCGTGGCCGCGATCGTACTGTCGAGCAGCGTGTGCATCGCCTGGGCGCGCTCCCCCAGTTCCGGCTGGTCCGGCGGCAGGGCGGAGCGCAGCGACTCCAGGTCCATCTTGAGCGCGGTAAGCGATTGACCGAGTTCGTCATGCAGCTCGCGCGCGGTGCGGCGGCGCTCGGCCTCGAGGGCTTCGTTGGCTGCCTTGGACAGGCCGCGCAACTCCTGCTGCGAGCGCCTGAGTTCCTGCTCGGTGCGCCTGCGCTCGGTGATGTCGCGATGAAATCCCAGCGCGTGCGGTTTTCCGTCGATATCGATCGCGGACGCGGCAACGTCCAGCGGCACGATGTGGCCATCCTTGTGATATTGTTCCACTTCGAATCCAATGTTCTCCCCCGCCAGTATCCGCCCGATCCGCTCGGGGGCGAGCGCCAGTGTTTCCGGGGTATCCAGTTCGCGCAGATTCATCTTGAGCAGTTCGTCGATGGCGTAACCGTGCATGCGCGCGAAGGCGTCATTTACGTCGACGATATTACCCTCCGCATCCAGCAACAGGATCCCATCCGTCGCCTTGCTGAACAGCGTTCGGTAGCGTTGCTCGTTCTCGCGCAGCGCCGCCTCTACCTGCTTGCGCTCGGTGACGTCGCGCAGAATCACGATGAACAGGTCCGCGCCGTGCAGTTGCACCTGCGACACCGAGGCGTCGATCGGAAATTCGGCGCCATCGGCGCGCACCCCGGTGAACGCGAGATGCTGTCCCAGCTTGCGCATCGGCGCGCCGGCGGCGTCGAACTCGGCATGGTACTCGGGTTGGAGTTCCAGCAGGCGCCCGGGAATGAAACGGCCGATGTCGGCGCCGGTCGCTTCCGCACTCGGGCAGCGGAAGATCTGTTCCGCCGCGGCGTTGAACAGCACGACGCGTTGCTGCGCGTCTACGGTGATGATGGCGTCCATGGCCGACTGGATGATTGCCTGCAGGCGTTCTTCCGATTCCATTACGACGGACTTCAACCCCTCGTCGACGCGCAACTGGTGCGCGAGCGACATGGTGATAAGACCGAGAAAGGCGGAGGTGACCGCGGCGATGGCGCCGAACAGCGCGGCGCTCCGGTACCAGGTCCGCAGGACGAAATCCATGGACGCAGTCACTGTTACGACCAGCGGGTAGTCCTCGATCGGGCGAATCGCGCTGATGCGCTCGCCGGCGCTGGCGGCGCCGGCGTGGCGAATCAGCTCGCGTCCGGCTGCAACGCCCTTGGTAAACAGCGCGGAGTCGCGGTAGTTGCGGGTCGCGGCGGCGATTGCCACGGGGTAGCCGGTGAGAAGCATGCCGTCTCGGCGCAGCAGCCTCACGGCGCCATCCGGCCCGAGTTCCTGCAAGCCTTGCGGCCCGAGGAAATAGGCCGGATCGACTACCGCGGTTATGACGCCGAGAAGGCGCCCGTCCGGGTCATCGATCTCGCGGCTCACGCTGATGTCACGCTCGCCGGCGAGCTTGCCGACAACCGGCAGCGACGGCCCTGGCTGTGCCGTCCCATTGTCGCGGTGTGGCCGGAAGAAGTCGCTGTCGCCGTAGTGGGTCGGCGGCGGTGGAAACCGTGCCGTATGGGCTACCGGCGTGCCGCTCGCGTCGGACAGCATGAGTGCGCTCACATATGGCGTGCGGGCAATGATCTTGCGCAATTGATGATGCAGCTCTCTGGACGGCGTGAGCTGATCCCGCCTTCCGGATCTTTGTGCGTCCTCCGCGGCAGCCCGAAGAATGGCGTCGATGGCGTGCGTCGATCTCAAGGTTTGCTCGGCCAGGATCCGCGCCAGGCCGAGCAGGTGCTCTTCGGCACGCTGGGTCACCTCTTCATGCATGCGCCACAGGCTCAGCGCCGTGCCGGCGAGGACTGACACCACCGCCAGGGCGCCAAGACCGAGCACCAGCAGGCGCAGGCGCCGGGCGCGCCTCGCCGGCGGTACAGCGCCTACGTGCGGGTCAGGCCGGGCCGGCTGTTGCTGCAAATGGAACCCCCCTCGTTGCCGCACCAGTATAAGAGAGATTGCCGGGCGACAAGTCGGATTATAGGGAAATCACGGCTATCGGACCGACTGCCGGCAAGCGGCATGATCTATCGGCCCGGTATGACCAATATCAAAGACACAGACGCGAACGCGACCATACTCGCGCTATCGCTTATGCGGTCGCAAAAGCATGGGGCAAGCGCAAGCGCAACCGCGATTCGCGGCGCGGTCTTCGCTGGTTTTCCAGCAAGCCGGCTGCGCCGAGCGGGTCGACCTTATGTGCAGGGGGTAGACATGAACGTCGGAGAAATCTGCAGCCGGATTGTGGTGGTCGCCGAGAGCAGTATGCCGGTGCAGCAGGCGGCTAAGCTGATGCGTGATCATCATGTCGGCGCGCTGGTGGTGACCGAGGGTGGCGCGGAGGCCCGCCGTCCGATCGGAATCGTCACCGACCGCGACATGGTGGTCGAAGTGGTGGCGGCGGACCTGGACTACCGCTCGCTCACCGTCGGCGACATCATGTCGGAGCGCCCGGCGACCATCAAGGAAACCGCAGGCTTGTTCGAAACCGCTGTGCAAATGCGCAGCGGCGGCGTGCGCCGTCTGGTGGTCGTGGACGCAAACGAGCATCTGCTGGGCATCGTGGCCATGGATGACCTGATTCCGGTCCTGGCCGAGGAACTGTCGGCGCTTGCCCAGGCGGTCCGGATGGAGCAGCGGCGCGAGGCACAGAGGCGCCGTTAGGCGCGGCGCGGGGCGATCCGCCCAGGGGCGCCGGCCCTAGGCCTGCTTGTCGCTTTTCTCGAGCGTGATGCCGACCAGCTCCAGCACGGCGCCGGCGAGCACCAGTACGACCCCGCTGGCGAGGTCGTAAGGCAGCCAGATCAATAACGCACCCAGCAACACGAGCAGTGCGCCAAGGCTGCGGCGCAACGGTTTGTTCCTGATCATCAGCGCGATTCCCCGTAGCTTGGAACCTGTTTCAAAATGAGGGGATACCTCCTTTCATGCTCCCCTGGATCGGCCCGTTGCAAAATTCTTTTTGCAACGGGCTCTTAGTGAGTGGGCGCGGCCATTCGTCCGCGCCCTCATACCGTTATCAGGAAACCGCAAATCGCGGCCTCGCATTGTGACGCAGATCAAATAAACCGCTGTCTCTGAATTCGCCCGGCACCACGGCGCGTTCGCCTAGTTCGCGGTGCTCCGGCCGGCATCAAGGGATAAGCGACCGGTTTATTGACCAATATCAACAGGGCCGTAGCGTTTGTGGTTACGATGAAATTCAATCCCCAGCAGGAGGACACGATGAGTTCAAAATCGAAGTCCGCAACAGTCCGCAGCGCGGAGCGCAAGCGCGCCGCCAAACCGCCAGGCAGGCGGGCGCGCAGGGCGGCCGCGGCACCTGAGGCGTGGGAGCAATTCGCACAGGCTCCCGACGGACGCGATGACGAGATCGATTGCCAGCGCATCGTCCAAAGAGACGGCAGCCGCAGCTTGCCCCTGTATTACGACGATTACAACTGAGCGTTATGGGCTGCGACCGGCGGGAGCAATGCAAAATCCCGTAGAGATCGTCCTGCGCGGTATTCCTCAGGCCGGCGCTCTGGAACGTTATATCGGTGAACAGGCGCGCAAGCTGGATCTGGTTTGCGCCCGCCTCCTGAGCTGTCACGTGGTCGTCGAGGCGTTGCATCGGCCAAAGCAGCAAGGCGCGCAGTTCTCGGTGCGGCTCAACATCACGCTGCCGGGGACGGAGGTCGTGGTCAACCGCGAACACGGCGAGGACGTCTATATTGCGCTGCGCGACGCGTTCGAGGCGGCCAACCTCCAGATCGAGGATCATATACGCCGCCAGAGCAACATCCAACCGCGTTCCCGCAACGGGACGCGCCATCCGCGCAGCTAGCCGCGGCGCCGATACCAAGGAGACACGCAGATGACAGCGAAACAGGTGATTTTCCGCGAGGAGGCGCACGCCAAGATCGTGCGCGGCGTGGCGGTGCTCGCCAATGCGGTGAAAGTCACGCTCGGGCCCAAAGCGCGCACGGTGATGCTGGAGCGCGCGTACGGCGCGCCCACCATCATCAACTCCGGCGTCGTCGTGGCCAAGGAGATCGAGCTCCAGGATCGTTTCGAGAACATGGGCGTGCAAATGGTGCGCGAGGTCGCCGCCAAGACCTCGGAAGTGGCGGGAGACGGCACCACCACGGCCATGGTGCTGGCGCAGGCGATCGTGCTGGAGGGCATGAAATACGTCGCCGCGGGCATGAATCCGATGGATTTGAAGCGCGGCATCGACAAGGCGACCGAGGCGGTGGTGGCGGAGTTGAAGCGCCTTGCCCAGCCCTGCAGTGGGCGCAACGAGATCATGCAGGTGGCAAGCATATCCGCCAATTCCGACAGCAGCATCGGCGAAATCATCGCCAATGCGATGGAAAAAGTGGGCAAGGACGGCGTGATCACGGTCGAGGACGGCCGCGGCCTGGCGAGTGAACTGGAGCTGGTCGAGGGCATGCAGTTCGACCGCGGTTTCCTGTCGCCGTATTTCATTAACGTCGCGGACAAGCAGCGCTGCGTCCTGGAGGACGCGTACGTGCTGCTGTGCGACAAGAAGATTGCCGCGATTCAGGATCTGCTGCCGCTGCTGGAGAAAGTCGCCAAGGCGGCGAAGCCGCTCTTGATCGTCGCCGAAGACGTGGAGGGGGAGTCGCTGGCGATGCTGGTGGTCAACAGCCTGCGCGGCGTGCTCAAGGCCTGCGCGGTCAAGGCGCCCGGGTTCGGCGATCGGCGCAAGGCCATGCTCGAAGACATCGCGGTGCTCACCGGCGCGCGCGTGGTGGCGGAGGAGCTCGGACTCACGCTCGAGCGCGCGGGCCTCGATCATCTCGGCCGGGCGCGCCGCATCGAGGTGGACAAGGACGACACCACCATCATCGGCGGCATGGGTGAGACCAGTGCGATCGATGCGCGCATCGCCGCGATCCGGCGCGAGATCGAGCAGGCGACCAGCGATTACGACCGCGAGAAACTGCAGGAACGTGCGGCGAAGCTCTCCGGCGGCGTCGCCTTGGTCAAGGTCGGCGCCGCGACCGAGACGGAGATGAAGGAGCGCAAGTCGCGCGTCGAGGACGCGCTGCATGCCACCCACGCCGCGATCGAGGAGGGCGTGCTCCCAGGAGGCGGCGTCGCCCTGTTGCGCGCGCGGCAGGCCATCAGTGCGCTGCGCGGCGAAAACCCGGACCAGGACGCAGGCATAAAGATCGTGCTGCGCGCGCTGGAGGAGCCGCTACGGCAGATCGTTGCCAACGCCGGCGACGAGCCGTCGGTCATCCTCAACCGCGTGGTCGAGGAATCGGGCGGCTTCGGCTACAACGCAGCTACCGGCGTGTTCGGCGACATGGTCGCGATGGGAGTGCTCGATCCGTGCAAGGTGACGCGCTCGGCGCTGCAAAACGCCGCCTCGATCGCAGGACTGATTCTGACCACCGACTGCATGGTGGCGGAACTGCGCGAGGAGCCGCCGCCGGCGCATACTCCGGGTCAGGACATGGAGATGTGACCCGGTCGTTTGCGCGTTCTCGGGAGAATCCCGAATGCCAAGGGCTGCTGCGCACAACGCCGACATCGCGCGGGTGTTCGGCGAAATCGCCGACCTGCTCGAGATCCAGCAGGCCAACCCGTTCCGGATACGCGCCTACCGCAATGCGGCACGCATTGTCGAAGGCCTGCAGTTTGATCTGGCCGCGTGCCTAGCCGCCGGCGGCCAGTTGCCCAAGCTGCCCGGCATCGGCGCGGATCTCGACGCCAAAATCCGGGAGATCGCCGCCGCCGGGACTTGCACACTATTCGAAAAACTCAAGCGTCAATTGCCCTCCGGCATCACCGATCTGCTGCACGTTCCCGGTCTGGGGCCGAAGCGGGTGCAGCGCCTGTACCAGGATCTCGACGTGCAGACGGCGGAGCAGCTCTATCGCGCGGCGCGCGACGGCAGGCTGCGCGCGCTGCCGGGGTTCGGCGAAAAATCGGAACTCAATATTCTGCAGGGCGTCGAGGCGCATCTTAAGCGCCCGGGGCGCCACAAGCTCGCCATCGCCGCGCAGTACGCTCATGCTTACGCGGATTATTTGAGCCAAAGCGACGGCGTGGGGCGGGTCGCGCTCGCGGGCAGTTTCCGTCGCATGCGCGAGACGGTCGGCGATCTCGACATTCTGGTCACCGCCACCGCACCCGCACAGGTGATGCAGCGCTTCCTCGGCTATGCCGAAGTCAGGCAGGTTCTGTCCCGGGGCGAGACGCGCGCCAGCGTGGTGTTGCACGCGGGCATTCAGGTGGACGTGCGCGTCGTGGCCGAGGAGTGCTACGGCGCGGCGCTGCATTATTTCACCGGGTCGAAAGCCCACAATATCGCGGTGCGCAAGCTGGGGCAGGAGCGCGGGCTGAAAATCAATGAATACGGCGTGTATCGCGGCGGCAAACGCATCGCCGGGGAGACCGAGGAATCGGTGTACGCCGCAGTCGGGCTGCCCTACATAGCGCCCGAATTGCGCGAGGATCGCGGCGAGATCGAGGCGGCGCGCGCAGGCGCGCTGCCGTGCCTGGTGGAACTCGGCGATTTGCGCGGGGATCTGCACGCGCATACCAAGGCGAGCGATGGCCATGGCAGCATCAGGGACATGGCACTCGCCGCCGGCGCGCGCGGCTTGCGCTACCTGGCGATCACCGAGCACTCGCGCCGGCTGCGCCTGGCGCACGGCCTCGATCCGCGGCGGTTGGAGCTGCAGATCGACGAAATCGAGCGGCTCAACGCCGAACTCGACGGTATCAGGGTGCTCAAAGGCATCGAGGTGGATATTCTCGCCGATGGCGCGCTTGATCTGCCCGACAGCGCGCTTGCACGCCTGGACCTGGTGGTGGGCGCGGTGCACAGCGACTTTCAGCTTTCGCGCGAGCGCCAGACCGAACGCATCCTGAAGGCGTTCGAGCACCCGCACTTTCATATCCTGGCGCATCCGACCGGCCGTCTGATTGACCGGCGCGAGCCCTATGACGTCGACATGCTGCGCATCATCCGCAAGGCGAAGGAGCGCGGGCGCTTTCTCGAACTCAATGCCCATCCCGAGCGGCTCGACCTGCTCGACACCCACTGCCGGATGGCGAAGGACGAAGGCGTGCTGGTCTGCATCAGCTCGGACGCGCACAGCGCGCTCGACTTCGAGCATCTGCGTTACGGCATCGGTCAGGCGCGGCGCGGCTGGCTGGAGAAGTCCGACGTGCTCAACACGCGCCCGCTGGCCGAGGTGCAGCAACTCCTGCGCCGCGCGCCGGCCGAAGCTTAGGCTCAACCCGGCGGAGATTCCGGCCTATATCCATACAGTCCCTGGTGGCTTTAAAAGGAGCTTTTCACTCTGCTCCGCCAAGAGTAGAATTACGCCCTCCAAGGCGACCCCATGCCCGTTCCAATCTTGGCGGGTTTGGCAGGCGTCCCGAAGGAGCAGACGGATTGAAGCCGACCGATATTGGCGCGCCAGATTACTTCCACAAAGTCGTAGACTGCCAATGGGCCTGCCCCGCCCATACCCCCGTTCCCGAATACATCCGCTTGATCGCGGCAGGCCGCTACGATGACGCCTACATGGTCAACTGGAAGTCCAATGTGTTCCCCGGCATTCTGGGACGCACCTGCGACCGTCCGTGCGAGCCGGCTTGCCGCCGCAGCCGCGTCGAGGATGCGCCGGCGGAGCAGGGGAAGGAGTCCGCCGCGGCCCGGGAACCGGTCGCGATCTGCCGCCTGAAGCGGGTCGCCGCCGACAACAAGAACGACATCCGCGCGCGCCTGCCGCCGGTGCCGAAGAAGAAAAACGGCAAGCGCGTCGCCTGTGTCGGTGCCGGCCCGGCCTCGCTCACCGTGGCGCGCGACCTGGCGCCGCATGGCTATCACGTCGTTGTGTACGACGGCGACGCCAAGGCGGGCGGCATGATCCGCAGCCAGATCCCCAGGTTTCGCCTGCCCGAGGAAGTGATCGACGAGGAGGTCGGCTACATCCTCGGCCTTGGCATTGAGTTTCGCGCCGGCAAGCGCGTCGACAGCATGAAGGCCCTGCTGGCTGAGGGGTATGACGCGATATTCGTCGGTTCAGGCGCGCCTCGTGGCCGCGACCTCGATATTCCGGGGCGCAAGGAGGCGGCCAGGCACATCCACATCGGCATCGACTGGCTCTCCAGCGTCTCCTTCGGGCATATCGAAAAAATCGCCAAGCGTGTCATCGTGCTCGGCGGCGGTAACACCGCCATGGACTGCTGCCGCACGAGCAAGCGCCTGGGCGGGGAGGACGTGAAGGTGATCGTGCGCTCCGGCTTCGAGCAGATGAAGGCCTCGCCCTGGGAGAAGGAGGACGCCATGCACGAGGGCATTCCCATCCTCAACTACCTCGTGCCCA
>Ga0315281_10016039_pt1 | contig 10013 bp, 9 predicted proteins | sample YL17G07_0_MG_FD_204540 | JGI IMG/M metagenome (GOLD analysis project Ga0315281, IMG submission 204540) | Sediment microbial communities from Yellowstone Lake, YNP, Wyoming, USA - YL17G07_0 | ecosystem: Environmental > Aquatic > Freshwater > Lake > Sediment | place: USA: Wyoming | collected...
TTTATGCCGCCGGAAGGGAAGCGGCGGGGGCTCCTGCTGACGTGTGAGATCAGGCTTCCCGCTGCATCCTGCGGCGCGTAGTATGGGCCGATCACCAGGGTCGGGTTGACGATTATCGCCCTTATCTTGCCCTCATCGCTGTACATCTGGACGAGCTCCTGGGCGCGGCGCCTGGAGTCGAAGCATGCAAGGTGGAACCGGTCCGCCATGTAGGGGGTTTCCTCGGTGCCCGGCTCTTCAAGCGTGCCGAACCCAAAGGAGAAGGCGGAGCCAACGTGCACGAGGGTTTCAACGCCCGCCCTGGACATTGCGACCAGGAGGTTGCGGGTGCCCCCGAGGTTGACGGCGTCTATCCAACCGGCTCGAGGCGGCCAGAAAGCCGCCGTGTGGGCGCAGTGAAAGACGGCCTGTATTCCCTGGAGGGCGTTAAGTGTTGATTCCGGGTCCAGGATGTCGCCCGGCATCACTTCACAGTGCAACCCCTCGAGTTCCGCCTCGTCGCTTTCCGGGTCGAGCATCACCCTGACCGTAAAGCCGTTTTCGAGAAGGCACCTTGCGAGGTTGCTTCCCGGAACCCCCTCAGCTCCTGTGACCAGGACCGTCATCTGTCCTCCCCCTTACGGTCATGTTGAACTTCTCCATGCATTCTATCAGGCTCCCTTTCCTTGAGGCCCCCACCTCCGGCTCTCGGCCCACCGCCGAGGCCCCCGCCCACGATTTCTCAATCCCCGAGGCGCGATATCTTGAGTGTGTGGTCCAGGAGATACTGTCCGGAGGCGCCCGTGAGCACGATCGGCTGGCAGAAATCGTAGATCTTGTAGGGAAGCAGCTCCACCCCGGTCAGGTCCGACGCGGTAAAGACGCACTTCATTATTATCCCCTCCCGAACCTGCGTGGTGTACATCTGGTCAAAGACGAAGTTGCCGAGGCTGTAGGCGATCAGCTTACCGTTGTAATACTCGAGACCCTGCACCGAGTGGGGGTGAGTCCCGATCACGAGGTCCGCTCCGGCGTCGCATGCAGTGCGGGCCATCTTTTCAACCGAGTGCCCCGGGTAGTACTCATCCTCCTTCCCCCAGTGGAAGCAGGCAATCACGACGTCGGCGCTTTTTCTCGCCCCGGCAATTTCGCTTTTCACCATCTCAAAATCCCGTGGGTCGTCGTCAAACCACGGTAGAAGTCGTATCGTCACAACGCCCGGTTGATCGGCCGCCGCGTTTTGCGCACCGACGACGGCGTTGTACCCGAGAAACGCGAACCTGACGCCTTTCACGTCGATGATTGCGGGGCTGTGCGCTTCCTCGTAATTCCTGCCTCCTCCAAAGTACTTGATGTTGTTGGCTTGCAGAAGGTCCAGCGTGTCGAGGAAGGCGCCGGCGCCAAAGTTCGTGCTGTGATTGTTCGCGAGCATCAGAACGTTGAAACCGCACAGTTTCATTCCCTCTATCGTGCCCGCCGGAGTAATGAAAGACATGCCGGTGAACGGCGGTGGAATCCTGTCGGACAGCGGACATTCGAGATCGCCGAAGATCATGTCGGAACCGATCACGTACGGCGCCACCTTCTCGAAGGGATAGTAAACACCGTGCCGGGCCATCTTCTCCGCGGTGTGCCTGCCCGGAATTATGTCGCCGCAGGCGGCCAGCGTTTCGCGAGCGGTCTTTCCCTCGAGATAACCTTCCAGCCTCGAGACAAAATGGTCCCGGTTTCTGTATAAGAGGAAATAGCTCTTTTTCCCGCCCACCCGGGTCTCTTTGTCGCCGGCCTTGATCGCAAGCGGCGGGACTTCTCTTATTACCGAGCTCGAGAAGCCCTTCATTTTGACCGTGTCTATGACAATGTCGGGCGACCCGCCGCCGACAACCTTGAGCTTTGGATTCTCCTTGATGAACCGTTCGACAGCCGACCTGTACGCACCGGCGGCGCCGTCGCCTATCTCTATCGTGTAGGCGGACTTCTCCGAAAGCCTCGCGCTGATTAAAAAGCCGAGCCCGATGCCCAGTACCGCGAGCAGAACCGCGCCGGCGATTATCCAGGTCCGCGGGGACCTGGATCCGGCAGGGAGCCCGGCGGACGTACGCGCAGGAGCGGATTTGATCTTCCGCCGCATCCCGCCCCGGATTCCTTGCTGCTCAAAGTCAAAAACCTTCCCGGCCACTTTACCTGTTCGCTCCTTGTCTGCAACCTGCCGAGCAAAACCCCTTTCTTGATAAGAGGTATGCATATTATCAACAATGATAATAATCATTTTTGCCGAATTGAACACCAACCGGCCGCGGATTATACAAATCTCCGGGGCAACGCTCGCATCGGCTGCTTTTTCAGGGATGGTATAATTCACGTGCAACCGCCGCGGAATCGATACACATGATGCGAAGATACAAAGCCCCAACCGCCGCCGCAACGGTAGTGGCCGCACTGCTTGTCGTGAGCCTTGCCCTTGCTCCTGCCGGTTGCGGCACAAAAAAGAAGAAAAACAAGGCGGCGACCGGGTACCCCAGGGTTGAGCGGTTCAGCCGGGTCGAACCCGCCTCGAAGGCGGCCGGTTTCAAGATAAGGACCCCCGAGGACGCCGCGGGGGGAACACTAAAACACGTAGACCTTGTACTGGTTACTTCCGACAGGAAATTCGCGGAGTTACTGTATTCCAATGTGCTATCGATCACGGAAGCACCGAAGGATGAGTCCATGAACTTCGATACGATGATGGCCGAACACCGGAGTCTTCTTGATAGGCTGCCCTACCGTCTTCAGACTTACGAGAAGCCCGTCCCGGTCGACATAGCGGGGAACAAGGGGCTGCTCTGGGTGCACAGGGACGGCATCATCGTCGAGGAGCGTGAGGGGACCGGAGTTCCCTCGTTCCATACCCCGTACCTCCGCTGGTGGGACGGAGAGCTCGACTACAGGCTATCCGTGGATGACCCCGACCTGTTCAAGCCGGAACCGGAAGACGGTTTTGAGAAAATGCTCCGGATCGCCCGGTCGATGTACTGATCCGCGGTAAAAAAAATCAGGCGCATGGACGATGGATCATGATCTCATTCAGGCGCAGGACGCGCCCAATACCCGCTTGGGGTAGGCATCCTCGCGAGAGAGGGGTTCGTTGTGTCGGTCCTCCGACACCACCACGCAGCGTACGTAACGTCAAATCCCTTTGTGACCCGATCAGTCGCTCTCCTGACCGGTATTGACTTGAGGCAACATAAGGTTATAATTATGTTATAACTATTCAGGAGTTGATACCAGTGGTAAAGAGATTGCAGAAAGTAGGGAACAGCAACGCCATTATCCTGGACCTGCCGATCATGGAGATGGTCGGGCTGGAAGAAGGTAAGGAAGTCCAGGTAACGGTCAGTAACGGGTCTATCATCATCACCCCGGTAAACCCTCGCCTTGTGGATCCGGAGGAACTGGCACGCCATCTGGACCGTATCGTGGGTGAGCGCAGGGAGATGCTCAAGGAACTGGCCGACTCGTGAGCCTGGAACCCGTATTCCTTTCAATCGATAACATCCTGTCGATTCACGCTCGAATGATAGATGAGTTTGGCGGATTATCGGGTGTTGCGGACCAGGGTCTGCTGGAGAGCGCGGTAGCGATGCCGTCCGCGGGTTTCGCGGGGGAGTTCCTGCATAAGAACCTACCGGCCATGGCCGCAGCCTACCTGTTTCACATCTGCAAGAATCATCCGTTCTTCGACGGGAACAAACGAGTGGCCGTCGTGGCTTCGGAGATATTCCTCAACATCAATGGAATGCAGCTCGACGTTGATAATGAGGAACTGAAGCAGCTATGCCTCGGGGTTGCCGCAGGGGAGATCTCGAAGGACGAGACTGTTGCCTTCTTTGAGAAGCACGCCAGGTAAACAGGCGAGCATGATCGCCCACCTACAATGCCTTACCTGCTCATGATAATCGCACCCTCAATCCTGTGGGGAGTTCAGCAGTCGCGGCTGCAGTGGCAGACTCGAGCCTCAGACTGCCGCGAAATGGAGTTTTAGACCCCCTTTTATGCCTTCACCCATCAGGTGTCTCCTCTCCATATCTCAAGGCTTCGGATAATTCCTTTCAACTGCATGTTTAAAAAGTACAAGGGGAGATCCCTTTGTAGCCTGATATGGGAAAAGCGGGTTAAAACCTGTTGCATCAAGGGAGCATGGATCCGCACTCTCCACAGAACTCTGCGCCGGACTCATCCGCTGCTGCGCCGCAGGAAGCGCACTTTCTTGCCCCCGCACCGGCATCGGCCGCTGGAGCGGCAGGTGGTGCCGGCCCGGGTGCCGCGGGAGCGGGAGGCGGCGGAGGTGGAGCCGCGGTGGGTGGTGCGGCTGCAGGCGGGGCGGATGCGGGCGCGGCGGCGGCCAGTGTCCCGCACTGGGCGCAGAACTTCACCCCTGCGACCAGAGGGCTGCCGCAGTTGACGCATGCTCCGGCCGCGGCGGGTGCGGGTGGGCCCATCTCTTTGCCGCAGTTGCCGCAGAACTTAACGCCAGGGGTCGCTGGCGCGCCGCAGTGCGGGCAGGTCGCGGCGGGTGGTTGGGCAGCGGCCGCCTTCATCTGTTCGGCCTGCGCGGCCAGCCTCGATATCTCGGCCTGGCTTTGCTCTATCTGCGCGTCGAGGCCCTTCAACTTATCAAAGGTCTCGCTCAGGGAAGCTTCTTGAAGCCGCCCCTCCAGGAATGCCTGGTATGCCGCCCTCCCCAGGTCGGGAAACAGCTTATCCTTTTCCTTCTGATACTTCTTGACGTTTGCCTTGAACCTGTTGATCTCTTTCTGCGGTTTGAACTTAACGTCGTTCGCCATGGTATTCTACCTCCGCGTTTTCCGGGCGCTTTTGCATATTGTATCATCCCTGAAAAAGCAGCCAGGCAAGCTGGCGTGGAACCGTGGCGTATAATGCAACTCGAGGAGGTGAGGCGGTTGTCCGCGCCGTGGCCGAGCGAACAGGCGCGCGAAAGGTTTATCAAGTTCCTCGAGCTCGAACTCTCCCTGATGGAGTGTGCGTCAGGCGGAGACATCGACCCGGTAGTCCTCGGAGAGTTTACCTCGCTGCTTGAAGTGGGCTTCCCCCGCACAAAGGCTTACATCGAGAAGAAGTTTGATGGAGATGTATCAGTTGATATCTTCAACGAATTAATGACTCTCGCCTGGGCGGAGGCGCGGGCGCAGGGCGACGTTGGAGACCAGACCCTGGTTGTCGGCACCTGGACCGAGAGCGAGATTGCGCGGGACATAAACGAGTGCTTCAAGGTCGCTAAAAAGCGCCGCGGCCTGTAAATGCTCAGCCCGGGCTGCCCGGGCCGTTCGGATCCGGGGCGGGCTCTTGCTTCTTTTTCCTCACGAAGTAATCCCGGTAGCGCTCCTTCTTTTTTTCACCGAGCGGCACAACGGAGACCGAGGCGATGAGTATCCCGGCCACGAACAGGGCAAGGGACACGCCATAGACTGTTACAGTCATCCCGAGAACGCTGAACGTGCGGACTTTGACCAGGCCGGCGATGCCGCCTGCAAGGCCGGCCCCGACGATGAGGAAGATCCTGGATACCGCATGGAACGCGGCGAACGCTTTTCCACGGTCCTTGTCTTCGATGCGCTCCTGGACCAGTGTCACGGCGACCAGGAAGAGGATGCCGAAAGCTGCACCGAAGAAGCCGGCGAGTATGTACGCGAGAGGGAGCCACCGGACAAAAGACATCCCGATCATTATGCCGCCTGCCACAAGGAGCGCGATGCGCAGCATGTACGGTTTCTCCTCGTGCTTCACGAGCACCTGGAGGGCGACGACCCCCACGATCATCCCGATGCCGAAAAGCGCCATAAGCAGCCCGAATGCCACGTCGCTCTTCGCGCCGAGCACCTGCCGCACGTAGCCTATGCCAACAGCGTAGAGGCTCCCGCCCCCGACGCAGCCCATCGCCGCGCCGAGCATGAGCGAACGCGAGAACGGGTTCCTGATAGAGAAAGTTATGGATTCGCGGATGCGCCATGATTCCTCCAGCTGCATGTGGTGTTTGGGGGACTCGAGGTGCATGCGCACGAAGAAGGAAGCCGAGACAAAGAAGCTCACCGCGTCGACGACGAAGGCGAAGAGAGTCGGATGCTGCGCGAGGAAGCTCCCGGTCAGAAAAGAGCGAGAGGGAAGCATTATCAGGGAGAATACTACGGCGGCAAAAGGTATCATGCCGTATGTGGTGGCCATGGACAGGGAATTCGCCATCGTCAGCTGATCATCTTCCACGAGGTTGGGTATGCTCGCGTCGCGCGCCGCCAGCCACAAGATCGAGATTCCCTCCATGAAAAAGATCAATGTGTAGAGTGCCCACAGCCTCGTCATGAAGGGCGCCGCGCATATGATAAGTCCCCTGAAGACGTCGCAGCCGATCATGAGCCTTCGCCTGTCAAACCGGTCGCTCACCACGGCGGCCACGGGACCGCTGAACAGGGCCGGCACTATGCGGAACGCGAGCATACCACCGACCGCGAGCGACGAGGAGTTTGTCAATCGATAGACGAGAGATATGAGAGCCAGCGTGGTGACCCAGTCACCGAGGCTCGAGACCAGCTGGCCCCAGAACAGTTTCATGAAGTTCTTGTTCCGAACGAGGATCCCGAATTCCGCCTTCACGTCCCCGACCTGGCTTGAGAGGCTTCCCCCGGGACCGTCTCCGTTTCCCATAGATACTCCCGTTTATCTCTGGAACGTTCGCCTGAATATTGTATTGCAACCGCCCATGGAGCGCTCCGTTCACATTCAACGTGTTTATGAAGCGCATGCAGACTGCTATCATCATGATCGGTTGTTCGCTACTGATCTGGGCGCTTGCTATCTGGTGTGGGAGGAAGAGATGATCGATCCGGACAGGCTGACGGTAAAGGCGCAGCAGGCCCTGGCCGAGGCGCAGAGCCAGGCGCAGAGCATGGACCACCAGGAGGTGGATGTCGAGCACCTCTTATACGCCCTGGTGGTCCAGCCGGAGGGAGTGGTGGCGCCGCTTCTTCAGAAGATGGAGGCAAGGCCTGAAGCGGTCGAGGAAGCAATCCGCGAAGTCCTCGAAAAGAGGCCTAGGGTCCAGGGAGAAGCGCGCCGGTACGCCTCGGCGCGCCTGGACAAGGCGCTCGATACGGCCTGGGAAACCGCGCAGGGTCTCAAGGACGAGTATGTAAGCACCGAACACCTGCTCATGGCGATCATGGAGATCGGTGGAGAGGGCTCGCAGGTCCTTGCCCGGTTCGGTGTCAACCACGATGACCTCCTGCGGGCCCTGGCCGAAATAAGGGGGACGCAGCGCGTTACGGACCAGAGCCCGGAGGAAAAATACCAGGCTCTGGAGAGATTCACTCGCGACCTGACGGGGGAAGCCCGCAGGGGCAAGCTCGATCCGGTTATCGGAAGGGACGACGAGATAAGAAGGGTAATACAGGTCCTCTCGAGGCGGACGAAGAACAACCCTGTCCTGATCGGGGACCCGGGTGTGGGGAAGACGGCCATCGTGGAGGGGCTCGCGAGGCGTGTCGTGGATGGGGACGTACCGGAGGGGCTGAAGAACAGGCGCCTTCTGGCTCTGGACATCGGTGCGCTCGTGGCAGGATCGAAGTACAGGGGTGAGTTCGAGGACAGGCTGAAGGCCGTCCTCAAGGAGATCGACAAGTCCGAGGGCGCGGTAATCCTTTTCATCGACGAGCTCCACGCGCTTGTCGGTGCCGGGGCGGCGGAGGGAGCGGTTGACGCCTCTAACATGCTGAAGCCGGCGTTGGCCCGCGGGGAACTCCACTGCATAGGTGCTACAACGCTGGATGAATACCGCAAGCACGTGGAAAAAGATGCCGCGCTTGAGCGCAGGTTTCAGCCTATCATGGTCCTCGAACCGTCGGTTGAGGACACCATCTCAATACTGAGGGGACTCAAGGAGAGGTACGAGATACACCACGGCGTGCGCATCCAGGACTCGGCCCTCGTCGGGGCGGCCGTACTCTCCGACCGTTACATCTCCGACCGGTTCCTGCCTGACAAGGCTATCGACCTGATAGACGAGGCCGCCAGCCGGCTGAGGATCGAGATCGACAGCATGCCGACGGAAGTCGACGAGGTGGAACGAAGGATAAAGCAGCTCGAGATAGAGCGCGAGGCCTTGAAGAAGGAGAAGGACAAGGCGAGCAGGGAGAGGCTTGAGAAACTGGAGCGGGAGCTCGCCGACCTCTCCGAGGAGAACGAGGAGCTGCTCGCGCACTGGCAGAACGAGAAGGGAGCGATCACCCGCATAAGAGAGTTGAAAGGGAGGATCGATGGTCTCAAGTACGAGGAGCAGAAGGCTGAGCGAGACGGGGATCTGGAGAAAGCCGCCGAGGTGAAGTACGGCACCTTGATCGATGCCGAGAAGCAGCTTGACGAGGAGAACACGCGGCTCATCGATCTTCAGAAAGACCGGAAGATGCTCAAGGAGGAAGTTGACGAGGAGGACGTCGCCGAGGTCGTCGCCAAGTGGACCGGGATACCGGTCTCGCGGCTCATGGAGGGCGAGGTCCAGAAGCTCGTGCAGATGGAGGACAGGCTGCGGCAGAGGGTGGTCGGGCAGGAGCAGGCGATCGAGACCGTCTCAAACGCGATCCGACGCGCCCGAGCCGGGCTGCAGGATCCGAACAGGCCGATAGGCTCTTTCATATTCCTCGGGCCAACTGGCGTCGGCAAGACCGAGCTCGCGCGCTCTCTTGCAGAGTTCCTGTTCGATCACGAGAGGGCGATGGTCCGCCTGGACATGAGCGAGTACATGGAAAAGCACACCGTGTCTAGGCTCATCGGCGCCCCTCCCGGTTATGTCGGTTACGAGGAAGGAGGTCAGCTGACCGAAGCAGTGCGGCGCCGGCCTTACACCGTCGTCCTCCTGGACGAGATAGAGAAGGCCCACGATGATGTGTTCAACATCTTGCTCCAGATAATGGATGACGGAAGGCTGACCGATGGGCACGGGCGCACCGTCGATTTCAAGAACACCGTGGTCATAATGACTTCCAACATCGGGAGCCAGTCGCTCGAGACCGTTGATATGGGGGAGCGCGAGCAGGTGGAAAGGCATATTACCGACGCGCTCAAGCAGAGGTTCCGTCCCGAGTTTCTAAACCGCGTTGACGAGATATTGATCTTCAATCCCCTTACAAAAGAGGACATCAGGGCCATCGTCGACATACAGGTGGGGCTGCTCAAGAAGCGGCTCGCCGACAGGAAAATATCCATTGATCTCACGGATGAGGCGAAGGAGCAAATGGCGGAGAAGGGTTTTGATCCGCTCTACGGGGCGAGGCCGCTGAAAAGGGTCATCCAGCGGGACATACAGGATGCCCTTGCGCTCAAGATACTTAACGGCGAGATAGTCGAGGGCGACAAGGTAGAAGCGGGTGCGAGCGACGGACATGTCGTGTTCACGGTTAAAGAGCAAACGGGTCAGGCGCCGGAGAATGGTTCGGGCTAGAGGCGCCTTTCATAATAGGGTAGCAGCATCACCAGGAGAGAGTAGCCGGCAAGCACGACCAGCACGGTGATATGTATAGGGATTATCCACCGTATCTTGGGGATGAGGGTCAATATCCCGGTTCCAAGGGCGATTATCAATAGCGTTACCATAATGCGCTGCCGCCGCGTCTCCATATCGATGCGGGCCCTGTTGCTCGGATACGGGATGATGTCCTCGTCGTAATCGTCCTCGCGTTCTCCGTAACTTGAGCGGCGGACATAGGGCTCTCTATCGCTTTGGCTATTACTCCCCATAAAGTAACGCCCCTTCACGCGCGGTTCGTACTCCCTGGTGCTGGGCGCGAGTGCGGTCATCCCCCGGTGAAAATCGGTGATTGTATCCAGAGGAGAGTCCAACACCCTTTGTCTTAATACCTGCGGCACTATGAGGATACCGGCGCCAACCACCAACAAGACCAGTAGCAATATTTCCAAATTCTACCCCTCGGTGCCCGTTTTGCTACTATATATTGATGTCGAGCGCATCCTAGCATACAAAATAGGGC
>Ga0315281_10016040_pt1 | contig 10012 bp, 5 predicted proteins | sample YL17G07_0_MG_FD_204540 | JGI IMG/M metagenome (GOLD analysis project Ga0315281, IMG submission 204540) | Sediment microbial communities from Yellowstone Lake, YNP, Wyoming, USA - YL17G07_0 | ecosystem: Environmental > Aquatic > Freshwater > Lake > Sediment | place: USA: Wyoming | collected...
ATTCGCCGCATCATGAAAATGCTGCCGGCGGAAAAGCAGAGCCTGCTGCTCTCCGCCACCATGCCCGGGCCGATCGCGTCCCTGGCCGAGGAGCATCTGCGTAACCCGCATCGCGTCGCCGTATCGCCGGGTGCGACCACGGTCGAAAAGGTCAACCAGCAAGTCTATCTGGTGGACGCGGCCTCGAAGCGCAGCTTGCTCGTCGAGCTTCTCTCCAAGCCGGAGTTCTCGCGCGTGCTGGTCTTCACCCGCACCAAGCGCGGGGCCGACAAGGTCACCGCCCACCTCGAATCCGCCGGCCTGCGCGCGGCGGCGATCCACGGCAACAAGAGCCAGAGCCAGCGCGAGCGCGCCCTCGACGGCTTCAAGAAAGGCCACACCCGCATCCTGGTGGCAACCGACATCGCCGCCCGTGGCGTTGACGTCGATGCCGTCAGCCATGTCGTCAACTTCGAACTGCCGAACGTGCCCGAAAGCTATGTCCATCGCATCGGTCGCACGGCCCGCGCCGGCGCTAGCGGCACGGCCATCTCCTTCTGCGACGGGACCGAGCGCGGCATGCTCAAGGACATCGAGAAAGCGACCCGCCAAACCCTGCCGACACTCGACCGTCAGGGCCGCAGCGTCGTGGCCCCGCCGGCGCCGAGGCAGGCCCACAAGCCCGACTCGAGCCATCGCGGGCGCTCCTTCCGGCCGCGCCGGGGCCGCATCGCGGCCTAGTCGCGAACCTAGCCTTTCGCCTCCAAAGAGGCGCGGCGGGCCCGAACCAAGACCTGGTTCGGGGCCCCGCCGCGCCCTCATAACTTCGCTCAAGCCTTGAGCCCGCTCCAAACCGGCGACGACGTTCCGCCCTCCTCCCTCTGGCTCGAAAAAGTACCCGGCCGGGTGTAACCGGACGGCCTCGATTCTGGCCCCGTTTCGACTATACTTAGGCTCCCGGCTGGCAAGCACTTATCGAGGAAGATCGGGATGCGCCGCGCCGTCCTTACGTTGTTGTCGATCTTGCTGACCGTGGGCTCGGCCCGGGCCGCCGAAACCTTCACCGTGGCCTTGGTTCAGGTAGCCGACGAAAAGGCCGTCTTTGCCACGGTCGAGAGCCGCAACGTCGTGCCGGCCCGGACCCGGATCGGCGGCATGATCGAGACGCTTGGCGTCAGGGCAGGCGATTCCGTCGAACGGGGCCAAGTCGTGGCCACGATCGGCGACGAAAAAATCGTCCTGCGGATGCAATCTCTCGACGCCCAGATCGCCGGGCTTGAGGCACAGCAGCGCCAGGCCCGGATCGACCTCGACCGGGCAGAAACCCTGTTCAAGAGCGGCACCATCGCCCGCGCCCGCCTCGACGAGGCGCGGACCGCCTTCAACGTCGCCGACAATGCCTTGCGCTCGCGCCTCGCCGAACGCTCGGTCATCGGCCAGCAACTTACCGAGGGCAGCGTACTGGCGCCGAATGCGGGCCGCGTCTTGAGCGTGCCCCTCACCGCTGGGGCCGTGATTCAACCCGGCGAGGCCGTGGCCATGATCGCCGAAGGCGGCTTCGTCCTGCGCCTGCGGGTGCCCGAGCGTCACGCGCGATTCCTCAAGGTTGGCGATCCGGTCCGCATCGACGCTACCGAATCGGGCAAGTCGGCGCCCCGCTTTGGCTCTATCCGTCTCATCTATCCGCGCATCGAGGACGGACGGATCGTGGCCGACGCCACGGTTGGGGGGCTGGACGACTATTTCATCGGCGAACGTCTGCGCGTCTGGATTGCCGCTGGCGAACATAAAGCCTTCGTCGTGCCGGCCGCCTTCATCCGCACTCTCTTCGGCATCGACTACGCGCGCCTGCAACAGGGCGCGGGCCTGACCATCGACGTGCCGGTGCAGCGTGGCCGCGACCTGCCGCGCCCGACCATGCCCGACGGAATGGAAATTCTATCCGGCCTACGCCAGGGCGACGTACTGGTGCGGCCGTGACTCTCGGCCTGTCGGGGCGCCTGACGCGGGCCAGCATCCGCTCGCCGTTGACGCCGCTGTTCCTGCTCGTGTCCCTGGCCGTGGGCGTGATCGCGCTCCTCGTCATTCCGCGCGAGGAAGAACCCCAGATCAGCGTGCCGATGGTGGACATTTTCGTCAACGCCGACGGCCTCAAGGGCCCGGACGCGGTCGAGTTGGTAACAAAGCCCTTGGAGACCATCCTCAAGGCCATCGACGGCGTCGAGCATGTCTATAGCCGGACCGAGGATGATCGCGTCATGATCACGGCGCGATTCCTGGTCGGCACCACGGCCGAGGACGCCATCCTGCGCGTCCACGAAAAAATCAACGCCAATCTCGACCGTATCCCCGTCGGCATTCCCGAACCACGGATTGTCGGTCGCGGCATCAATGATGTCGCCGTCGTCGTGCTCACGCTCTCGCCCACGCCCACGGCCGCTTCGCGCTGGACCGACAAGGATCTTTACGAACTGGCCGACGACCTGCTGGCCGAACTGGTCAAGGTGGACGACGTCGGCCTCAGCTATATCGCCGGCGGTGGCCCGCAACAGATCCGCGTCGAACCCGATCCCGAGAAACTCGCCCTTTACGGCGTCACCCTGCAACAGCTCGTGGCCAAAATACGCGGCGCCAACCGCTCGTTCCTGTCGGGACAGGTGCGCGATGCCGGCCTCACCCGCGATGTTGTCGCCGGTCAGACCCTTGCAGGCGGGCCCGACATCGGGCTCCTCTTGGTGACGACGCGCGACAACCGCCCGGTCTATGTCCAGGATCTGGCCGCCATTGTCGTCGGCCCCAGTATCCGCGAGCATCGCCTGTGGACCGACATGGCCGGCCCCGACGGCACTTGGTCGCGCCTGCCGGCGGTCAGCATCGCCATCGCCAAGCGCGCCGAGGCCAATGCCGTCGTCGTGGCCGCCAGCGTCCTGGCCCGGCTTGAGACCCTCAAGGGCCGGCTGGTGCCGGACGACGTCACCGTCACCGTCACGCGCAACTATGGCCAGACCGCCGAGGAGAAGGCCAACGAGCTGCTGTTCCATTTCGGTTTGGCGACGATTTCGATCGTCGTCCTCATCGCCGTCATCGTCGGCTGGCGCGAGGCGCTGGTGACATTGATCGTCATCCCCACCACCATCCTGTTGACGCTCTTCGCCACCAACCTGATGGGCTACACCATCAACCGCGTCAGCCTTTTCGCCCTCATCTTCTCGATTGGCATCTTGGTGGACGACGCCATCGTGGTGGTCGAGAACATCGCCCGCCATTGGGCCATGAAGGATGGCCGGAACCGCCTTCAAGGGGCTATCGAGGCGGTGGCCGAGGTCGGCAACCCGACCATCGTGGCGACGCTGACGGTGGTGGCGGCGCTGCTGCCGATGCTGTTCGTGTCCGGATTGATGGGCCCCTATATGGCACCCATTCCAGCCAACGCTTCCGCCGCGATGCTGATTTCCTTCTTCATCGCCGTCGTCATTGCGCCGTGGCTGATGCTGCGCCTTGCCGGCACGAGCGTGCCCGGCCACCCCCCCGGCGGTCGCGCCCAGAGCGTACTCGCCCGCGCCTATATTCGCCTTGCCACACCGGTCATCCGCTCACGGCGCAGCGCCTGGACCTTCCTCATCGTCGTCGGCGCGGCAACGCTGGCCGTGACGCTGCTGTTCGCGACCAAGGCGGTGACGGTCAAGCTGCTGCCGTTCGACAACAAGTCCGAACTGGCCGTGGCTCTGGACCTGCCGGAAGGGTCGAGCCTGGAAGACACCGAGCGAACCTTGTTCGCCGCCGCCGACATCGTCCGCCAGTTGCCCGAGGTAAGATCAATTCAAAGCTATGCCGGCACGGCCGCACCGTTCAACTTCAACGGCCTGGTCCGGCACTATTACCTGCGCCAGACGGTCGAACTTGGTGAACTCCAGATCAATCTGGCCCCGCGCGGCGAACGCGAGAGAGCCAGCCACGCCGTGGCCCTCGATCTGCGTCAACGTCTGCAAGCACTGAGCCTGCCGGCGGGCGCCAGCGCCAAGGTGGTCGAAGTGCCGCCCGGGCCGCCGGTGCTGGCAACGCTGTTGGCCGAAATCTATGGACCCGATCCCGCGATCCGACGCGCGGTGGTGAAGGAACTAAAAACGATCTTCGCCTCGGTGCCGTTCATCGTCGACATCGACGACTCCATCGGCCATCCCCGCCCGCGTCTGCGCGTTTCGATAGACCAGGACCGGCTCGAGTTCTTCGGCGTCGAGCAAGGCGACGTCTATGACACGCTACAGGCGCTGCTGGGCGGCACCTCCATCGGCTATTCGCATCGCGGCGAGGGTCGCAACCCCATTGAAATCGCCGTGCGCCTGCCCAAGAGCGACCTGGCCTGGAACGAGGCGCTGGCCTCGACGCCGGTTCCCGCCAACGCGCTGCCCGGCAATCGCACCATCGTCGAGTTGGGCGATGTCGTGCGCGTTGACACCGAGCTTGGTTCGCCCGTCATCTTTCGCCGAGACGGTCGCTTCACCGACATGGTTCTGGCCGATCTCGCCGGCGAGTTCGAGGCGCCGATCTACGGCATGATGGAAGTGGACAAACGCATCGAGGCCCATGATTGGGGCGCGCTGCCCAAGCCGACCATCAAGTTCCACGGCCAGCCGGAAGACGAAAGCACGCCAACCCTGCTCTGGGACGGCGAGTGGGAAATCACCTATGTCACCTTCCGCGACATGGGCGCCGCCTTCGGCGCCGCCATGCTCGGCATCTATATCCTGGTGGTGGCGCAGTTCCGCAGCTTCCGCCTGCCGCTCGTCGTCCTGACCCCGGTTCCCCTGACCCTGATCGGTATTATACTGGGCCATTGGCTGTTCGGGGCGCCTTTTACCGCCACCTCGATGATCGGCTTCATCGCGCTCGCCGGCATCATCGTCCGCAACTCGATCCTGCTGGTCGATTTCATCCGCCAGGGCCAGGCCAAGGGCGGGGCGCTGCGCGATATTCTGCTGGAGGCCGGGGCGGTGCGCTTTAAGCCCATCCTGCTGACGGCGCTGGCGGCCATGATCGGCGCCGCCACCATCTTGCCCGACCCGATCTTCCAGGGCCTGGCCATTTCGCTACTGTTCGGCCTCGCCTCCTCGACCCTGCTGACCGTGCTGGTGATCCCGGCCATCTATATCGTGCTGCGGGACGGACCGACGCCCACCGCCAAATGATACTTGACCCGTCATGGGCGCGGGTCGATACCTAACCTCGGCATTCATGGTCGTTCGAATCGATTTTCCTGGCCTGATGACGCGCCGCACCGACGGGCGCAGCCCGCGACTGAAGCACCGATCCGCCGCGACCCGGACCCGCCACCGCGCCACGAAAAACCTGAAGCCCCGCGCGGGATAAAGGGATACGGACCTTATGCCGGTTCTGCTCTTGTTGTGGTCTGTCGCCGCGCTGCTGGGAACAGCGGTCTTGGCCGTGGCGATAGGGCGATCCGCTTCGGCGACGGCGGCGGTTTACGGCGCGGCCATGGCGGTCTCGGCGGTGGCCTTCGCGGTTGCCCTGACGCAGCTTGGCGTCGCTGCCGAGGTAGCCTCGGTGGTGACGCTGCCGCTTGGCCTGCCGTGGATCGGCGCCAGCTTCCGCCTCGATGGCCTGGCCGCGTTTTTCCTGCTGGTGGTCAATCTTGGCGGCGCGGCCTCCAGCCTCTATGGCCTGGGCTACGGCCGGCACGAGCCGGCACCCCACCGCGTCCTGCCGTTTTTTCCTGCCTTCCTCGCCGGCATGAATCTGGTGGTACTGGCGGCCGATGCCTTCGCCTTCCTGCTGTCCTGGGAGTTCATGTCGCTGGCCTCGTGGGCGCTGGTCATGGCCCATCACCGCGACCAGGACAACACGCGGGCAGCCTATGTCTATCTCGTCATGGCCAGTTTCGGCACACTGGCCCTGCTGCTGGCCTTCGGCCTCCTCTCCGGCCCGGTGGGAAGCTATGGCTTCGATTCTATTCGAGCCGCCGCGCACACGCCCTTGGTCGCCGCCCTGGTGCTGGTATTGGTGCTGATCGGGGCCGGCTCCAAGGCCGGGCTGGTGCCGCTCCATGTCTGGCTGCCGCTCGCCCACCCGGCGGCGCCAAGCCATGTTTCGGCCCTGATGAGCGGCGTCATGACCAAGGTCGCCATCTATGGCTTTCTACGTATCGTCTTCGATTTGCTCGGCGAGCCGGCTTGGTGGGCCGGCGTTGTGGTGCTGTTCCTGGGCGGCATCACCGCTGTGCTAGGCATCTTGCAGGCGACCATGGAGCGGGACTTGAAGCGCCTCCTCGCCTACAGCACGATCGAGAACGTCGGCGTCATCTTCATCGGGCTAGGGCTGGCGCTCGCCTTCCGGGCCAACGCCATGAATTGGGCGGCGGCGCTGGCGCTGACGGCCGCCCTCTTTCATGTTCTCAACCATCTGTTCTTCAAGAGCCTGCTCTTTTTCGGCGCCGGCGCCGTGCTGACGGCCACCGGCGAGCGGAGCCTCGAAAACCTGGGCGGGCTTATCCATAGGATGCCGTATTCGAGCTTTGCCTTCCTGGTCGGTTGCGTCGCGATTTCCGCCTTGCCGCCCTTGAACGGCTTTGTCTCCGAATGGCTCATCTTCCAGGCCATCCTGCAAAGCCCCGACCTGCCGCAATGGAGCCTCAAGATCATGGTTCCGGCGGTGGGCGGCCTGCTCGCTTTGGCCACGGCGCTGGCTGCGGCCTGCTTCGTCAAGGTTTTCGGCGTCACCTTCCTCGGCCGGCCGCGTAGCCACGCGGCGGAGCAGGCGCACGAGGTCGATCGCTATTCGCTGGCCGCCATGTTCGCGCTGGCCGCGCTCTGCCTTGTCGCCGGCCTGCTGCCGGGCCTAGTCATCGACAGTCTGGCGCCCGTGACCCTGGCGCTGGTTGGCGGCCGCATGCCGGTTCAGCTCGAGGTGCCGTGGCTGTCGATCGTGCCGATCAGCGAGAGCCGCAGTTCCTATAACGGGCTGCTGGTGTTCCTTTTCATTGCCGCCTCCGCCTCGATTGCCATCTACGCCATTCACCGTTTCGCCTCGCGGGCCTTACGTCGGGGACCGGCCTGGGGTTGTGGCTTCCCCGATGCGGGCCCGGTAACGCAGTACACGGCCGGCAGCTTCGCCCAGCCGATTCGTCGTGTCTTCGGCACGCTCCTGCTCGGCGCCCACGAAAGCGTCGAGATGCCGCCGCCTGGCGACCGGCGGCCGGCGCGCTTCTCGCTCGTCATGCGCGACCTGATCTGGGACGGCCTCTATGCGCCGATTGCCGGCGCCGTCAGCTTTGCCGCCGACCGCCTCAACTATCTTCAGTTCCTGACCATCCGGCGCTACCTGAGCCTCGTTTTCATGGCTCTTATCGCCCTGCTTCTGGTGCTGGCATTATGGCCGTGATCGGGGATCTTCTTATCCAGGGCGCGCAGATGGCGCTGGTTCTACTGCTGTCGCCGCTGTTGACCGGCTTCGTGCGCAAGCTCAAGGCGCGACTCTTGCGCCGGCGCGGAGCCTCGGTCTTCCAGCCCTACCGGGATTTGCTGCGGCTGCTGCGCAAAGAAGTGGTGCTGGCGCAGAACGCCTCCTGGCTGTTCCGGCTGACCCCCTACCTGATTTTTGCCGCGACCTGGGTTGCCGCGGCCCTGGTGCCGACCTTTGCCACCGGCCTCATGTTCAGTTGGAGCGCCGATCTCATCGCCATCGTCGCCCTCTTGGGCAGCACCCGCTTCTTTCTCGCCCTTGCCGGCATGGATGTCGGCACCGCCTTCGGCGGCATCGGCGCCAGCCGCGAGGTGATGATCGCCTCGCTGGCCGAGCCCGCCATGCTACTGATCGTTTTCAGCCTGGCGCTCATCGCCGGCTCGACCCAGCTTTCCACGGTCGCCACCTTCATGGGCTCGCCCGAGGTCGGCCTGCGCGTCTCGCTCGGCATGGCCCTCATTGCCCTCATCATGGTGGCGATTGCCGAGAACGCCCGCATACCGGTGGACAATCCGGCCACCCATCTCGAACTCACCATGGTGCACGAGGCGATGGTCCTCGAGTATTCCGGCCGGCATTTGGCGATGATCGAGTTCGCTGCCTCGCTCAAGCTGTTGCTCTATGTGTCGCTGATCGCCTGCGTGTTCGCGCCCTGGGGGCTCGCCGCGCCTGGCGCCGGGCCGCTGGCCGTGGGCGCGGGCGCCGGCGTCTATCTCGCCAAGCTTGCGATTGGCGGCATTCTCCTGGCGCTGTTCGAGACCGCCACCGCCAAAATGCGTGTTTTCCGCGTGCCGGAGTTCCTGGGCGCCGCGCTCATGCTCGGCCTGCTTGGAACCCTGCTGCTGTTCGTTTCGCGGAGTCTATGATGCAGATGCACGGGATCGTCTTCGATGTCGCTCACTTGCTCGCCGGCGGCCTGGTCCTGGTCAGCTTCATGATGCTGTACCAGGACCGCCTCTATGCGCTGCTGAACATCTTCGGTCTCCATGCCCTGGTGCTGGCCCTTTCGGTCGCCTGGCAGGCGATGGCCCAGGAGGCGCCGCATCTCTATGTCACGGCCGCGATTGCCCTGGTCTTCAAGGCCATCGTCATTCCGGTGGCGCTGCACCGCATCATCCAGAAACTCGGCATCCATCGCGAGATCGAGACGGTGGTTGGCATCGGCCCGACCATGCTCGCCGGCATGGGGCTGGTCGCGCTCTCCATGGTCCTGATGCTGCGGGTGACCGCCGGTGCCGATCCCCTGGCGCGCGAGGACATTACCTTCGCGCTGTCGGTGGTGCTGCTTGGCCTGCTCATGATGGTGACGCGGCGCAACGCGGTGAGCCAGGTGGTCGGGTTCATGTCGCTCGAAAACGGCCTGATCCTCGCCGCGACCGGCGCCAAGGGCATGCCCTTGGTGGTCGAAATCAGCGTCGCCTTTTCGGTTCTCATCGCCTTCATCGTCATCGGCGTCTTCCTGTTCCGCATTCGCGAACGCTTCGACTCGGTCGATGTTGACGCCCTTGACGAGTTCCAGGGAGAGCGCCGGTGAACGCGCTTGCCCTCGACCCCGTTGCCGCCATCCTGGCCATACCGCTCGGCGCGGCGGCTCTGCTGGCGCTGCTGCGCGATTACCGCCTGACCGCCCGCCTCAACGTCGCCGCCAGTCTGGCTACTCTGCTGGTCGCGCTGTCGCTGTTCGTTATTCGGCGGCCGGGGCCGGGCCAGTACCTGTTGATCGACGATCTCAACATCGTCTTCATCGTGCTCAATACCTTCGTTGGCTTTACCACCAGCGTCTTCAGCGCCAGCTACATCGCCCACGAACTGGAAACCGGCCGGCTGACGCCTACCTACCTGCGATTCTACCACGCCATGTTCCAGATCATGATGTTCGGCATGAATCTCGCCTTCATCTCGAACAATATCGGCCTGATGTGGGTGGCGGTCGAGTTGGCGACGCTGAGTACCGTGCTCATGGTCGGTATCTATCGCACCCACGCGGCGCTGGAGGCCGCCTGGAAATATTTCATCCTGGGCAGCGTCGGCATCGCGCTGGCGCTGTTCGGCACGATCCTCGTCTATCTGGCCGCGCGACCGGTGATCGGCGAGGGCCATGACGCCATGGTCTGGACCAACCTGATGGAGCACGCCGCCGCCTTCGACCCGGCCTTGCTCAACGTCGCCTTCGTCTTTCTGCTGCTCGGCTACGGCACCAAGGTCGGCCTCGCCCCCCTGCATGCCTGGCTGCCCGACGCGCATGCCGAAGGCCCGACGCCAATCTCGGCCGTGCTCTCGGGCCTGCTGCTGAACGTGGCGCTCTATGCCGTGCTGCGCTTCAAGATGCTGCTCGCCGCCAGTCCAGAGGCCATCGCTCCCGGCCCCTTGATGACGACGATGGGGCTGACCTCGCTCATTTTTGCGGCCTTCATGCTGTATCGCCGGCGTGACATCAAGCGCCTGTTCGCCTATTCCTCGATCGAGCACATGGGCATCATCGTCTTTGCTTTCGGCATGGGCGGCCCGCTCGCCAACTTCGCCGGCATGCTGCACATGGTCATGCACAGCCTGACCA
>Ga0315281_10016041_pt1 | contig 10012 bp, 8 predicted proteins | sample YL17G07_0_MG_FD_204540 | JGI IMG/M metagenome (GOLD analysis project Ga0315281, IMG submission 204540) | Sediment microbial communities from Yellowstone Lake, YNP, Wyoming, USA - YL17G07_0 | ecosystem: Environmental > Aquatic > Freshwater > Lake > Sediment | place: USA: Wyoming | collected...
CGACCCGAAGCGGGACGTCGACCTCGTGGCATTCGCCGGCTCCCCGGGTCGGAGCGGCGGTGGCTCGGTCCTCGTCGCCTTCGAGGGGCGATTCGAAGCGGCGAAGCTCGCCGCGGCCATCGCCGCGCGGGGCGCCGAAAGGAAGACGACGCTGGACGGCGACTACTTCCTTCTGAAGGACAGGAAGCACGAAGGGACCTCGCACGAAGGCAGTGCCATCGCCTTCGTCTCGAACCGGCTGATCGTCGCCGGGAGCGAAACGGCCGTGGTGCAGGCCCTCGCGCGCCGGGCCGCGGGCGGAGGGGGCTTCGCCGCCGGCGCGGGGCTCGGCCATGAAACCTCTCGCCTCGACTCTAAGGCGTCGGCATGGGTCCTTGTCGACGTGGCGAAGGTCCCGATGTCCGGGCACGCCCACGGCGGAAACGGCGACAACCCTGCGACGGCCGTCGTCTCGGCAATGAAGTCGGTCTCCTTGGTCGCCCTCTCGGTCACCGTCGACGGCGACGCGTTGAAGCTCTCCGCCACGGGCGTCTCCACCGACGCCGAGACGCGACAGAACCTCGAGGACGCGATCCGCGGCGTCCTCGCCGTCTGGCGGATGACGGTGCAGGAGAAGCAGCCCGACCTCGTCCCGGTCCTCCGGGGCTTCAAGGTGACGCAGGGGACGGACAGCGTCACGCTCTCGGGAACGATTCCGGGCCCGACCCTGCGGGAGCTCGCCGCGAAGAAGGGACACGCTACGCACTGAAGGCTGGGGGCATAGAATCCGCGTTCGAAAGAGGAGGACACCCCTGATGAGAACGTGGAAAACATCGATCGCGCTCGCGGCGTTCCTCGCCGCCACCCTCTCCGTCTCGGCCGCCGACGCGCCGAAGCCGCAGAAGGTCTCCGAAACCGAATCGCTCACCGCCACGATCACGGCCATCAACCCGGCGACGCGCGAGATCACCTTCAAGGGGCCGCAGGGCAACTCGGTCACCCTCGTGGCCTCCGACGAGGTCAAGCGCTTCAGCGAGCTGAAAGTCGGCGACCAGGTGACGGTGAAGTACACGGAGTCGATTGCGGTGCGCCTCGCCAAGCCGGGTGAGGCCGCGGCGTCCGCCTCCGCGGACGCTGGCAGGTCGACTGGGCCGAAGCCGGGCGGCGCGGCGAAGGCCGAAGCGACGGTCGTCGTCACGCTCGAGAACATCGATGCGAAGGTTCCGTCCGTCACGTTCAAGTCGGCGAGCGGCGAGATGACCACGATCCACGTCCGGGACCCCAAGAACCTCGTGGGCTACAAGGTGGGCGACAAGGTCGCCATCACCTACACGCAGTCGCTGGCCATCGACGTCGCGGCCGCCCCGAAGAAATAGTTTCCGAAAAAAGTTTCCCGTCAACGCAAAGGAGGCGCCGAAAGGCGCCTCCTTGTTCTCTTGTTGCGGCAGAGCAGGTGATCAGTTCTGCTGCTTCTTCCCACTTCCTTGCGAACGGCTGGACTGGGGCTTGCTCGTCTGCGGGCGGCTCTGCGTCTGAGGACGGCTCTGCTGCTGCGGGCGGGTCTGCGTCTGCGGACGGTTCTGTTGGAAGTTCTGCGTCTTCTGGTTGCCGCGGTCGCGGGCTGCCGCGTCGCGCTGGAGTTTCTGGCTTGCCCCCGGGTCGTTCTGCCATCCCCCTTTGTCGTGCTTCTGCCACTGGTCGGCGTCCTTCCGGTAGACGTTGCCGTTCCGGTCCGCGTAGAGGTCGTTCGGCTTGGTCTTCGGCCGGGCCGCGTCGCGCGTCGCAGGACGGGACTCCTTGCCGGTGCTCGGGCGGGTGTCGCGGGAGACCGGTCCGCGGTCACGCGCCACCGGCGCCTCGTGGCTGGGGCGGTGCTGGGGAAGCTTCGCCTCGGGCGCGTTGCGCGTCCTGTTCGAAGGCCGGTTGTAGAGGTTGTTCGAAGCGTAAGGCGTCGGCCGGGCGTACCCGCCGGGGGGAGGACGGTATCCGGGCGGGCGATAGCCCGGGTATCCGCCGTGGCCGTAATAGGGCGGTCTGTACCCGCCGGGGCCGTACCAGCCGCCGCCCATGTTCCAACTCATACCGAAGCTGAAAAAGCCGTTCGACCAGCCAAACCCCATCGACCAGCCGTACCAGGGGTTGTAGTGAACCCCGAGGCCGTAGGTGACCGGGCGCGGGTAGTAATAGGCGCCGTACCACGGACGGTAGTGGTAGCCGGTTCCCCAGACGACGGTCGGGCCCCACGGGTAGCAGCCCACGTATCCGGGGGTGTAGCCGACGTAGACGACGTTCGGCGTCGAGTCGTACACGTAGACGTACTTCGTGTTGTAGACTGGACTCGACGGCGGAATGTTGTCGACTTCGTCCGGCCGCATGTCGCTGACTTCCCACGGGCCCGTCGGGCTCGAGGAGACGTACCAGACGGCCTGTTCGCAGGCGTAGTACTTCCCCTTCACTCTCAGGACCGAGGTCGGCGTGTTGATCGCGTAATCGACTCCCGAGCCGGGGATGTCGGCGAACTCCGGCTTGCCGTCGTACGTGACCTGGAGCTTCGCGCTCTTCCGGTCGATGGCCGTCGTCTGCGGGATCTGTGCGTCGAGGAGGGCGTCCTCGGCCTCGTCGGTGCCGGCCACGCTGGCGCGTGAGTCGGACTTGTCCGATTCCGGCGGGATCTTCGAGAAGTCCTTTGGGAGCCTGTCCGCAGAGACATGGCTCAAGGGACCGTCGAGCGATTTTCCCGTGTACCAGCGGCCGGCGGAGAGGACGTAGGTTCCCTGCGATTCGATGTCCTTGAAGACGTCGCTCGAGGTGTTCTCGGCGAAGAGGAGATTCGTCCCCGTGATCGGCTTCCACTTCGGCTCTCCATCGAACGAGATCAGCTCGGCGGGCACGGTGGAGACGACGATTGCCGGGGGAGAGTCCGGCTGGGGCTCCGGTTCCGCGTTCGGGTCCTTGGGCGCTTTCGCCAGAGCTTCCTGGACGATCTTCTCGACGTCGGCCGGCGGTTTCGGGATGCTCGTGAACGGCCCCGTGGCCGCAGGCGCGGCGTACCAGAATTTCCCGTTCGACGTGTAGTACTGCTTCCCGTCCGTCAGGATCGCGACGGGCGTATTGACGACGCGATTGAGCGACGTCCCGTTGATCTCCTGAAGCTTCGGCTCGCCGTCGATCAGGATCAGGACGGACGGCTCGTTCTTCACGAGAATCTTCGGCGGGTCGGCCTTCAGCCCCTGGGCCGACTTCTGCTCCTTCTCGGCCGCCGAGAGGGCCGCCGTGAAGCGGTCGAGCGACATCGTGAAGGTCCACTGGGCGATCCGGGGCCCGGCGAGGTCCGCGAACCTCTTCTCCTTCTCGGGCGTGATGTTCGGGAATCGCGTCCTCTCGACGAGCGCTTCCGAGAACGTGACCGTCCGGGCGTCGCGATCGGTCTTCACCTTCACCATGAGCCACGTGACGCCGAAGACCGGTTCTTTCTTGTCGTTTCCCTGATACGAGAGGGCGGCCCGCGCCTTCACGACGTCGCCCTTCATCGACTCGATCTGGGGCTGGTACACCGACAGTGTTCCGTTCTTGAGCGGGACTTCGCGCGGCCAGCCCGCGTCGTCGGCGCCGGACGCCGCGCCGGCGAGGAGGACGAGGCCGACGAGGCAGGAGAGAGAAACGCTTCTTCGGAGGGTTCTCATCTGCGGTCTCCTCGAGCCGAAAGGCCGTTGGCCGTCCGGTCAGAGGGAGTCTAGGCCAGGGTTCCCGGAAGAGAAGCGGCTCGGGCCCCTTGCCAGCCGTGGAACGACACTGTGAGAATCCGGAATGTGAGGAGAAGAAACCCATGAAGAGACACTCGATCTGGCTCGCCTTCGTCGTATCCGCGGCCATGGCGCTCGCGGGCTATCGGTCCGGAAGCACGGCAACGGCTGCCGCGGCATCCGAGAAGCACTGGAGCTACGAGACGGCGGGAGACGCCGTCGGGCCCGAAGGCTGGGGGACGCTCGCGGGAAACGCCACCTGCTCGATTGGAAAGAGCCAGTCACCGGTGGCGCTCGTCTTCTCGCAGGCGACGCCAACGCCTGGGAAACTCGGCTTCCGTTATCTCGCCACGCCGCTGAAGGTCGTGAACAACGGCCACACGGTTCAGGTGAACGTCGGCCCGGGAAGTTCCGTCGAGGTCGGAGGGACGTCGTACGCGCTCGCACAGTTTCACTTCCACTCTCCAAGCGAGCACACGCTGGACGGAAAGAGCTTCCCGATGGAGATGCACCTCGTCCACCTCGGCGCGGACGGCAAGCCGGCCCTCGTCGTCGGCGTCTTCATCGAAGAGGGGGCGCCGAGCGCTGCGCTCGGATCGTTCTTCGCGAACCTGCCGAAGACGAAAGGGGCGAACTCGGAGCCGGCGGGGGTGAGCGTGGATCCCGGCGCCATCCTCCCGGTGAGCCGCGCGTTTCTCAATTACGCCGGTTCTCTCACGGTACCCCCCTGCTCAGAGGGGATCCGCTGGTATGTCCTGACGACGCCGGTTTCGGCTTCGGCCGCGCAGATCGCGGCCTACCGGGCGGCCGGCCTCGACCACACGAATCGGCCGACGCAGCCCTTCAACACCCGCCCCCTCTTCAAGAGCACGACTCCCTGACCGGTGCGGAACGCGCGCGGGTCGAGGAACCGCGTCGGACGATGAAGACGACGCGGACGGGACCGCAGGCGTTCACGGTCGCCTTCGAGAGCGAGGAGGAGCTGCTTGAGGAGCACCGGACGGCGCTGGCGATGGGGGGGATCCGGCTTCCGACGGCCGAGAAGGTCGCGCTCTTTTCGGCCGTCGCTCTGACCCTCCGCGGTCCTTTCGGCGTCGAGATGATGGTGAAAGGAACCGTCGTAGCTCCTCTCCCGGACGGCGTGGCGCTTTCGGTGGAAGGAAGCGGAGACGCCCTGCTCGAGGCCCTTCTGGCCCGGTCCTCGCCGGAGCCCGACGGAGGGGAGAAGGACCAGAGCCTCTGGGACCGGATCCGGGGGCTGTCGCGGATGGAGAAGATCCTCCTCGTGGCGAAGGCCGAGCGGAACGAGCGGGCGATCTTCCTCCAGGACAATGACCCGCAGGTTCTCTATTCGCTCCTGAAGAACCCCCGCCTCACGGTGGACGAGGTTGTGCGGGTCGCGAAGTCGGCCTATCTGACGTACCAGATCGCCGAGTTGATTCTGAAGACCAACCTGTGGTCGGCCAGCCTCGACGTTCGCGTCGCGCTCGTTCACAACCCGAAGACACCTCCCGCATTTGCCCTTCGGATCCTCCCGACGCTGCCGGAAGCGGAAGTGAAGACCATCGCGCGCGGCGCGGCCACGAGCATGGCGCTGAAGCAGGCGGCGCTGAAGCGGCTACATGGGGGCGCGTAACGGCGCCGAGCGACCTAGTCGAGCCAGAGGAACTGGTAGGCGATCCCGTACGAGTCGAAGCGCGAGCCGACCCGCGCGCTGACGCCCGTCGCCGCGAGGAACTTGATCGACTGGCCGCGGGCCACCGGGAGAGAGAACGTCGCCCCGACCCGGCTGTTGGACAGCCGCGTGTCGCCCGGGACGCCGTTCGTGGATGTAAGGCCGCCGCCGTAGAACGTCGCGTCGAGCGCGAGCCAGAGCCCGGGCCGGAAGGTGTAGCCACCATGCGCCTGGAACGTGAAGAGCGGGGCCTGCGACCGGACGTTCTCGCCCGGGTAGGTGTGCTTGTTGTCCAGGAAGAGCCAGACGCCGGCCGAGGCCTCCAGCGTCCAGGGGCCGGTCGGGTAGGAGAGCCCGAACTCCGGCCGGAAGGCCCACCGGTTCTGGCCGATGTTGATCAGTTTCTCCGGGCTGTACTGCCCCGTGGGGGCGGAGACGACGAGGCTGAACCCGAGCGTCGTCTCCGGCTTCTGGGCGCGGAACTCCTTCATCGTCAGGGCCGGTCCGCCGAGAAGGTTGACGACGAAGCGGGCGCGGAGATCTCCGAGGCCCGAGCGCGTGATCCTCGTGTAGTCCTCGCCCACGTTTCCGTTGATGGAACCGAAGGCGTACGGAACGGCGACAGCGGCGCTCGCGAACCGGCCGAAGAGAGGGAACGAGTGTCCGTAGGCGGCGCTCACGCCGTTGATGTAGGCGTTCACGTCGGTGATCGGAATAGCCGGGTCGAACAGGACCTCGCCCGACTGGTAGGAGTAGTTGAGGATGAAGAAGTTCGCGCCGACGGGCGAGGGGGCATAGGCGCGAGGCTCCAGCTCCTGCGCGCCCGCGGACCGGGCAAGAAAGACGGCCGCGATCAGGGGGAGGACGAATCGTTTGTCGTACAGAGTGTCGCTCCGCTGCGAACTCGAATGGGGTCGGGGGCGTTCGCTCGGGGGCGGATGATAGCTTGCCGCCCGTTGAATCCCTTCCCGCCATCCTCATTTCCGCTTTTCAGGGCGGGGGAACAGGCGGTAAACTACCAGGTCGTGACCCCCCCGTTCGTGACCGGGCCCCCCGGAACGAAATTCGTGAGTCATCGCCCCAAGCGGGCGAATAGTAGAAGGAGGATCGGAATGTCCAGATCAAAGTTGGTATTCCTCGTCATCGTAGCGGCGCTTCTCGTTACGGGATCGGCGTTCGCACAAAAGACGACCGCAACCGTCCAGAAGGCGGAAGTCGAGATCGTCTACGTGAGCGGCAACACGGTCGTCTTCATCCTGGACGGCAAGGTGCAGCAGCGCGAAATGCCCCCTGACTTCAAGATCAATGTCGGCGGCCAGATGGTTCCCCTCTCCGCCCTCAAGCCCGGCCAGAAGGTCGAGGTCGAGAGGACGACGACGACCACGGTCCTCCCGCCGGAGAGAGTGACGACGGTCCGTAACGGCGAGGTGGTCCAGGTCTCCGGCAATACGCTCGTTTACCGTGAGGACGGCAAGAACAAGAAGGTCACCCCCCCGAAGGACTTTAAGTTCACCGTCGAAGGCAAGCAGGTCGGCGTCTCCGAGCTGCGGCCCGGCATGAAGCTGACCGCCACGATCGTCACGGAGACCGCGGTGGCTCCGACGACGAAGACGACCCTCGCGGCTTCCGCTGAGGCCCCCAAGCCGGCGGCGCCCGCCCCGGCCCCGGCTGCGGCAGCTCCGCCCCCGGCCCCGGCTCCGACGGCAGCGCCTCCGCCCCCGGCCCCGGCTCCGGCCCCGGCCAAGAAGAAACTGCCGAAGACGGCCACGCCGCTTCCGCTCGTCGGTCTCGCTGGTGGCGCGCTGTTCGTGCTCGGCTCGGGCATTTCGGCCCTCCGCCGCCGCCGCGCTGCCTGATTTCAGATAACGGTTCGAAGCGGCCGTCCCGGGAAGCGTCCCGGGACGGCCGTCTTCTTTCTGCGGCCGGATGATCCGTTTCTTCAAGCGCCCCGAGAGGCTTCTGATGGCGGCGGGGCTGCTCCTGCTCGGCATCTACGGGGCCGCCTGGGCGCACCGGGTGATCCTGAGCCGGGCGAGCCTTCGCGCATTCGAGAAGGCGAAGCTCGCAGCGCCGGTGGCGGTTGCCGCGACCCCGGCAGCGGCCGAACCCATGACCTCGCCGGCAGCCGCACCCTCTCCGCGCCCCGACCTCTCGAGCGGCTACTCGACGAATGTGGACATGTCGCTCTGGTCCGAGAAGAGGATCCGCGACTACAAGGCCAGCCTCAAGGAGCCCGTCGACCTGCCCCTCGCCGTCCTCCGGATCCCGAAGATCGGCCTCGAGGTGCCGGTCCTCGAGGGGACGGACGACCTCACCTTGAACCGCGGTGTCGGCCACATCGATGGGACTCCGCGGCCCGGCGAGGCCGGCAACTCCGGAATCGCCGGCCATCGCGACGGGTTCTTCAGAGGCCTCAAGGACATCGCTTTGGGGGACCGGATTGGGCTCGTCACGCTCGCCGGGAACGAGTCGTATGAGGTCGACCGGATCACGATTGTCTCACCCGACAATGTCTCGGTGCTCGCCGAAACCCCGGTACGCTCCCTGACGCTCGTGACCTGCTACCCGTTCTACTTCGTTGGCGACGCGCCCGAGCGGTACATCGTCCGGGCCGTCCGCCTTCCTCTCGCGGCCCGCTGACTCGCCGGCCGCACGCGGCCGCACGGGTGGTAGGCTGGCAGGATCCAGTCGTATAGCCCGCCAGCGCGGGGGAGGAATCGCATGAAGAGCGCTTTCCGGTTCGTCCTCGCAGCCCTCCCCGTCCTCATTTCGGGTGTCGCCGCGTCGCAGCAACAACAGTTGTTCTTTCCCCCCAACATCATCCTGCCAAACAACGAGACGATCGCCATCGGGACGATCAGCGGCCTCGAAGGGAACGCGTTCATCGCCCGGGCGAACGACTCGACAGCGCCCTGGTTCGACCCGGCCGGCCTCGCGCGCGCGAAAAGCTCGACGGTGAGCGCGAGCGCCGGGACCTTCCAGTTCCTGACGGTCGTCCCCGAGGGCTTCGACAACAACGGCGGCTCGATCAACCAGCTCGGATCGACCGTCGGAGTCGTCGTCAAGAGGCCGTTTCACCTCGACAAGTGGACGTTCGGCTTCTCCGTCATGCGGACTGCCGCCTGGGCGCAGAGCACGAACGAGAACCTCGTGACACCGGGGAGTCTTCCGAGCCGGACGACGCTCGCGGCCGACGCGAGTTTCAATCGGACGACGGGCGCGCTTTCAGCCGGCTGGGGAGAGGAGGAAGGGCTCCGGGTCGGCGGCGCCCTCCTCGTCGACGTCCTGAATCTCGAAAGCTCCGAGAGCCTGAGCTACCGGAAGGAGACCCCGACGTACGTGCAGACCGTCGTCGGCTCGAACCGGTCCTCGGGAGGCCAGGCCACGGTTCGTCTCGGACTCGGCGTCCAGTACGACGCCTCGAAGAACCTGAAGCTGGGTGCGGTCGTCCGTACGCCGGGCTTCCGGCTCTTTCCGAGCGCCTTCTACAGCGTCGACCTCGTCGACCAGCGGGGAGCGGTCTCGAGGCAGGTCAGCTTCTTCGACGCCTCCACGGCGACGTTCCGGTACAAGCTGCCGTTCGAGATTGGGGCGGGGATCGCGTGGGTGGCGGAGAGCGTCTCGTTCGAGGTGGACGTGAAGGGGCAGACGGCCGTCTCGGCCTACGACGGGTTCACGAGTCCCCAGCCGGTGATCTTCATCTCGGATCCTGGAGACGGCTCGAAGGCCCAGGTCACGACGGCGCCGTTCCCGGGCCGGACGTTCGAGGGGCGGGCGGGCGTGAACGTCTCGGTCGGCGGGCACGTGCGGCTGGACCGGAAGGGGGTCTGGCAGCTTCACGCGGGATTCTCGACGGACAACTCGCCTGTCGGAGACGCGGACCAGTACTTCAACCGGATCAATCTCCGGACGGTGACGTTCGGCGTCAGCGGCGACGCCCTTCATCTCGTCGGCACGCTCGGCGTGGTCTATCAGTTCGGGACGTCGGACGAACAGAATGTCCCCGACTTCGCGGGAGGCGCGATCGCCACCACGAAGTACAAGGTGACGAACTTCGGGATCGTCTATTCGCTCTCATACGTCTTCTGATGCTTCGGGGCGAGAGGCGAAGGTCCGGATCGGAGGTATTGGAGCGCTGATGAGGGTACGGGCATTGCATGAATCCGGAATGAAAACGCCCCTTTCGGGCAAATCGTCCTCCAAGGAGGTCTTCATGACGCGTTTTGCAAGAATTCCCGTGGTAGCCGCCGGGGTCCTCGTGGCCGCTTTTCTGATCGCGGTTCCGGCCGCCGCCCAGAACGTCCCGAATACATGGGAAGCCACCGTCCTCGGTGGCGGCGAGTTCGGGAACCAGATCTACCAGGGACACAATACCCAGGTCGACGTCGCGACCGCTTTCACGTACGGCCTTCGCCTCGGCTACAACATCACCCAGGCTTTCGAGGTGGAGCTGGGATGGAACGGGGCCAGCTCCGACCTCAACGCCTCAGGGTACGGTCCGAACGGGAGGAACGGGAAGATCGGAACCCTGAGGCAGAACATATACGAGGCGAGCGCGTTCTGGCACTGGGGGAACCGCCGGGCGAGCGGCTACGCCGGATTTGGCCTCGGCGCG
>Ga0315281_10016042_pt1 | contig 10012 bp, 8 predicted proteins | sample YL17G07_0_MG_FD_204540 | JGI IMG/M metagenome (GOLD analysis project Ga0315281, IMG submission 204540) | Sediment microbial communities from Yellowstone Lake, YNP, Wyoming, USA - YL17G07_0 | ecosystem: Environmental > Aquatic > Freshwater > Lake > Sediment | place: USA: Wyoming | collected...
ATATAAATATACCGATGCCAAGTAGTAGTACCAGATTGCCCACCACTAGTCCAAGGCGGGTTAGACGGCGACGGGATTTCTTGTTGAGTCTTTTAAGCTTAGGCTTGCGGGGCAATGACGGCAAAGAGTCCACTGGAGGAACCTTTTTGACGATGTCATTTATTGATGTCGACGCCCGGCGAATTTTTGGATATTGAATTATAGAAACCTCCAAAATAAACGAAAGGTTTGAGGAACCTTTCGCATGAGTATTATTATATCAGGGTCGGGACCGAAAGGTGACATTTTACCCCTGTTGCAAAGACATTGACAGTACGCTACTGGGCGCACTTTTTTTGGCAATACTTAGCGATGTTATCCTCGTGTTCGGCCTGGGTGTGGGCAAAGTGCATCTTGCCGTCATCACCCGCCACAAAATAAAGATAGTCAGTGGTAGCGGGGTGGGCTACGGCATTAAGGGCGTCTTTAGTCATATTACTGATCGGCCCGGGCGGTAATCCAGGCTGCAAATGCGTATTGTAAGGCGAATCAATGGCTAGGTTTGGCGGATTAACACCGGCGATAGCCGACGCGTAAAAAGCCGTGACATCAGAGCCCAGCGCCATGTTGATCGACAGGCGTGATAAAAACACCTGGGCGACCGTCGGTTGGTAGGTTGGATCATCGGTTTCTTGGGCAACGATAGAAGCCAGCGTAATCCCCTGGTAGACATTCAGCGAGTGGGCCCCAAAGCCATTGATTACGTCTTGGCTCAAGTATTTTTGCATTTCGTCCAGCGACTGCCGAACTATGTCCGTGGCCGGCGTATCGGCCTGTTTCTCAAAAGAATCGGGGTATAAGTAGCCTTCCAGCGAAGCGCCGGGCGGCAAGCTGGCCAAGACTGGGTGACCACGGTAGCTGGCCGGGTCAAAAGCCTGGTTAATTTGCGCGGCGCTGTAACCGGCCGCGGCGAAGGCTTGTTTAACTTCACCGAGGCGTTTTTGCGGCAGAATAGTCAGTAGATTTTTGGCCACGTCGCCGTTAACCATTTTTTTGACAATCTGGTCGACGCCCATTGAGGGAGCCAACGAATAGGTGCCGGCTTGCAGCTTGTCGTGTAGTTCATTGCTGCGGACATAAGTTTCAAAAACGCGGGAATTTCTGATCAGCCCGGCGTTTTTAAGTTTGACGGCTATTTGATGCAAGCTGGCGCCCGGCGTAACCGTAAAATACTTGACACTGGCGGATGATGATACCGGACTCAGGTTATGTACGTACCAAGTGCGCAAAGAAATAACGCCGCCGCCCAGCAGTAAAATGACTGCTGCTAAAATGACCAGCAGCCGCTTTGACGGTCTAGGCGACTTTGGATTATTCATCCGCATCATAAGACTATACCAAAACCCAGTCGTTTTTATCGGTACCCAAAAAATCTCCAAGAATGATAGCTGCCGCTTCGGCATCCACATCCGGGTTTTTGACTTTCGACTTTCGACTTTCGACTACATGACTAGTTAAAGCTTCGTCTTGCCAGTAAAAAGGCAGGCCGAGTTCGGCTTTTGCTTTAGTCACCCAATCCCTTACCCAACGGGTCTGCTGGGTATCTTCGCCGGAGAGATTCCGGGGCAAACCAGCCACGATCATCTTGACTTCATTTTCTTTAACAATTTTTCGTAGCTGCTCAATAGCCTCTTCGGTTTTAACGGTTTTGAGCGGCTCTGGCAGGCGGGCCTGCATCGAGGCCCGTGCGATCCCCACTCTCTTAGCGCCAACATCAAGGGCTAGGATTTCCACTGCTCACCTGCTGTTGGATAACACTAATTTTGCTGGCTTTCGGCGCTTTACTAACCCAAAACGGGCTGAGCTTAACGTCTACTTCTTGGACGCCGGGAAGGTTGCTTAGCGCCGCTTTAATATCGCCGGTTTTTTGGCCAGCAGAGGTTTTTTTAATGCCGGCGACGTCCAAGATTGGCACCGCTGTGGTATCTTCGCTCAGCGCTAAGACGGCCTTGGCGGGTGAATCTTGTGATGAAACACTGACGGTCAGGCCTTTAAGCGGATCATCAGTAGACAGTTTTTGTCTTTTGCTATCAATTTGTTTGTTCATTTGGTCAGTGACGACTTTTTTGAGATCGTCGTTTTTTACAGTTAGTAGCGAGTAGGTGATCTTAACGGTTACGTTGGCATTGGCGGTCGGCTGCCCTACCGGCGTGGACGAAGTCAGGACCGGATCGCTAAGCTTGAGTGTCGAGGCGATAACGTATAGTCCTTGATCAGACAGTGCTTTTTCGAAATCTTTGGTAAATTTGTCGGTGTCGGCAGCCGTGATTTTTTGCTTGGCGGCGTCGACATCCGACTGGCGGAGGACGGTGGCAATATTATCAGTACCACCGCTGGCTGAACCAGTAGCACTTACATCTGAGCGGCCAGATACACTGAAACTGGCCGAGCTAACGTTATATTTACTACCTCCTATTTGAGCAGAAATCGATGTAGCGCTAGTTGATTGAAAAGTACATTTGCCTCCAGAGACGGTTGGAGCAAAAGAGGTCTTTGCTTGAGTTATATAGGTTAGACCACTGGTTGAAAGGCCCGTTCCAGCTGGTACGTCAGCTGGTACCGTACCGCTACAAGCGCCGGCACCCATGCTTACTGAACCGTTGGCTTTTTGGCCGTTATTTTGCTGGCCAGTGGCATTGACTACCGCCGCGGCGGTTTGGTCTTTGGTCTGCAAGCTGGCCGGGATGATACCCTTGGCTTCATCGAGTGTTTTGGCATCGCCATCGGCCGTTAGATTAAAATTAGCCGACACCGGCAGACTGATGGTTTTGACAGTAATATTCGCTTTGGGCAGTACCGTAGTGGCCAAGATTATAAAGACAATTAAAAGTATCAAGCCGGCAATGCCTAGTCCTAGGCTCAGGCGGAATTTATCGAAATTGGGTACTTTTAGTCTTTTGTTTTTAAATACCTTAGCCTTGGCCGGTACTTTAACGCCGCCGGTTTTATCTTCTGACGTGTCCTCATCATCTAAGGGGATGGTTTCGGGTTCATCCACTTCATGGCCGGCCGCTAGTTCGCCGATGGACCGGCCGTAGTCTATTTTGGCATTACTCACATCGACGTCTTCGTCCTGATCGTCGGCCGTCTGCCGGCGGATAGGCAAGGTTTCCCCGGTTGAGGCCATCGGTTGTTCCGGACCTTCATGGATTGGTACGGGTGATGGTGGGATATGTGGCTTGCTTTGCAAGTTTTTGGCTATGTGCAAACCGGCCGCGCCGGCCAGCGGCGACATAGAGGCTTCGCTAGTAATCAAAACGACGTTTTTACCAGCATTATCGGCAGCCCGTTTAAGTAAACGCATATTGACGATGCTCTGTAGCACCGCCGCGCGCTTGGGTAGTACCAGGGCTACCACTTTGTCTTTGGCGTTTTCAACCTTGTCGATTATTGATGTGATTTCATCATCGAGATCAAGGTAAACTACGTCCTTACTTGGTTTGGCTGGGTTTTTGTCGGCTGTCATGTTCGCAGTACCTTATTAAGTTTATCTTTGACGGAAGTTTTCTGGGACGCCGCGCCGGAATTTAGGGTGTCCATACCAACCCGCAGCAGGCCCATGGCGGTAATGTAGGTGTGGTCGCTGGCGTTGCCGGTTGTATCTGTGATGCCAACCACTTCTTCGGGCTGGATGTGCTGGACAATTGGTTTTTTGGTGAATGGCAAGTCCACTGGCCATCTTCTAGCCGCTTCATTAACATCTCTAGCGATGAGCCGCCGCCGCATAGCAGCAGGCGATGCGGCAGGTGGTCGAGCTTATTAAATTCGGCCAGGGCCAGCTCGACACCGCTAGTCCAAACATTCAAGGTTTTTCCCAGAGCTTTTTCTACTTCGGGTCGTTGTTTGACAGCCACCAAGTCGCCGCCCAGGCCAACTTTTAGAGCTTCGGCCTTTGTGAAGTCAATGTCCAGCTCGCGCTCAACGGCGTGAGTAAAAGCCCGGCCACCAATGCCAAACATTTTAGTGCCTTCGACACCGCCCTCGTTGACCACGGCAATATCGGTTGTACCGCCGCCAACGTCCATCAATATGGCGCTAAGGCTGGCGTTGGGGTCGTCGCCAACTACCGAGCGAGCCACCGCAAACGGTTCGGCCGCTACGGCCAACAATTCCAGGTCGAGTTCGGTAGCCGTGCGCTCCAGCGCGCCAATATGGATCATTGGCGCGAAGGCCGTGTACATTTCCACTAAGACGTCCTTGCCTTGGAAGCCAACCGGGTTGGTAACTTTGTAGCCGTCAATATCGATGCGTACCAAAGCACTGTTGACTAACCGCACCTGCACGTCCTTGCCGCCAAGTTCCCAGGCCAGTTGCTGGCGGGCTTTGGCTTCGGCGCGCTCTTGCACCAATTCGATGATCCGTTCCATCTCATCAATGTCCAGTTCTTTGCTAGGATTATTGCGCGTAAAACGCACTGTGGATGTCGTACCTTTCACCAGTTCGCCGGCGATGCCGATTATTGCTGTGCGGACGGAAACACCGGCTTGTTGCTCGGCGGCGGCCAGAGCTTGGTCGCAGTTGGCAACCACAGCCGCGATGTCGGCAATCGCCCCGGCCTGCATATCGGCCAGTTCTTGGTGCGAGCGGCCTACGCCGATAATCTCGACCTCGCTACCGACCACCCGGCCAACCAAGGCTTTGATAAACTCAGTGCCAATATCTAGCGCCACCAAATAGTTTTCTACCGGTTTGCCCCGACTAAAGTGGAGAGGCTTACCCCGCTTTTTAGCCGCGTCAGCCACTTTTGGCAATTTTGCCCTAATATTTTTAACCCTGTCGGCAATAGCCATAATCAGATTGATTATAACACAGGAAGCCCCCGTAACCCCTTACTCTAGGATGGCTTTTATGCGTCTTACTCCCGCAGAACTCGCTTCTTCTTTTATAATTTTGAATTTTTTGCCGCCCTCACCAATTATGCCCGTATGTTCTACGTGGGGGCCGCCGCAGATTTCACGGCTGAAGGGCTTTTTAGGGTCGCCAATTGTATAAACTTTTACCTTGTCGCCGTATTTATCACCGAAAGCGCCTGAGGCGCCCTTCGCAAAGGCTTCCTCGGTTTTTTCCTCTTCCCAAGTGACAGGCAAATCTTCTTTGATTTTTTCATTTACGATTTTTTCTATCCTGGCTATTTGTTCCGGCGAAACTTTTTCGGAGTGGGAAAAATCAAACCTTATACGCTCGCCAGTAATATTACTGCCGCGCTGGACAACACGGTCGCCCAAAACATTTTTGAGCGCTTGGTACATTAGGTGAGTGGTGGTGTGGAGTTTAACGACGGCTTTGGAATGGTCAGCCAGACCGCCCTTAAACATTCCAACGCTAGCGGTCTGGCTGCGCTTTTTCTGCTCGTCCATTTGTTTATCGAACGCGGCACGCCAATTTTCATCGACATCAACTTTTTGCAGATAGGCCTCTTCTACACTAAGCTCAGCTGGGAAGCCGTAAGTATCGTAGAGTTTGAAGATGTCTTCGCCAGATAGTTTTTGCTTTTTCTGCGACATTTTCGCGAATTCCCTGACGCCTGCCCTCAGGGTTTGGCGGAAGATAGCTTCTTCTTTTATGAAGGTCTGCGCGACGTCGTTTTTGCGCTCTTTGATTTCCGGGAAGTCTTGTTCGTAAAGATCAATCACAATTGGCGCGACTTCTTCGCACAAGTGCTGTTCTATTCCAAGCTCAAAGGCGTAGCGGATGGCCCGGCGCAGCAAGCGGCGCAGAACGTAGCCCTGAGTTTTGTTACTTGGCGCTACGCCGTCAACGCCCAGCCAGACAGCGGCGCGCAGATGGTCGGCAATCACTCTCATGGCTGCTTGATGCTGGCCATAGTTTTTGCCGCTCAGTTTTTCCAAACCTTCAATGATCGGCTTGATTAGACTAATCCCAAACACGTCTGGGTTATTGATTGATGCGGCGGCGATGCGCTCCAGGCCACCACCGAAGTCGACGTTCGGCGCCGGCAGAGGCTTAAACTTATCGCCGACTTTTTTGTAAGTCATAAAAACGCTGTTGCCAATTTCTAAAAAGCGGCCGCAGTCGCAGTTGGGGTGGCAGTGTTTGCCGTATTTTTCGTCGTGAGGCGTGCCAAAATCATAAAAAACTTCGCTGTCGGGGCCGCCGGGCTCGCCTTCGCGCATGGTGACGGGTGGGCCTTCGCGACTCCACCAGTTTTTGCTGGCGTCATAATAAAATATCCGTCCATCCTGCATGCCTTTGGCGTAGCCATCGGCTTCGCTACCGATTTCAACTTCTTTGGCCTCAATGCCCTCAAGCGCGAATAGATCTTTCCAGATTTTGGCCGATTCAATGTCTTTAGGCACGCCGTTTTTCTGGTCGCCGATAAAGCAGGTGACGTACATCTTGCCGGAGTCTAGTTTGATGACTTTGACCAAAAAATCCCAAAACCAGGTTAGCTGGTCTTCTTTAAAATAATCGCCCAAGCTCCAGTTGCCCAGCATTTCAAAAAATGTCGTGTGTCGGTTGTCGCCAACTTCGTCCATGTCCTCGGCCCTAAAGCAGGTCTGGCAATCGACCAGTCTTGTTCCGTCCGGATGTTTTTCGCCCAACAGATATGGCACCAGCGGCTGCATACCGCTGCCGGTAAACAAAGTTGTCGGATCGTCTTGCGGCACTAAGCTGGCCCGTGGAATAATTTTGTGTCCTTTGGCCTCAAAAAACTCCAGATATGCTTTGCGTATTTCCTGCGCCGTCATAAATAGTATTGTAACAGAGGTAGAAATTAAACTACAATGCCGCCGCCAAGGCAGATGTCACCGGAGTAGAAAACGGCGGATTGGCCGGGGGTTAAGGCCCGTACTTCCTCGTCAAGTTTAGCGATCCAAGAATTATCCGCCTTAGGCGGATCAAGCTTTTTGACTAGGATGAGTTTTGCCCGGTGCCTAGTCCGCACTTGCAGGGACTGTCCCTGCAGAGCGGGTGGATCATTTATCCAGTGCAAGTCGGTGAGTTTTATTTCACTGCTCCAGAGTTTTTCATCTTGCAGGTCAGTTGTGACATAAACTTCGTTTTTTTTCATGTCTTTCCCCGTGACGTAATATGGCAAACCTCCGCCAACATCCAGTCCGTGGCGCTGGCCGATGGTGTAGAAAATCGCACCATCGTGTTTGCCAATGTTCACACCGTTTTGATCTATAATCTTGCCCGTACTAGCCTTTATAAACTGCTGCAGAAAATCCTTGATTGGGACTTTGCCGACAAAGCAAATGCCCATACTTTCTTTCTTTTTGGCAGTCACCAGGTTATTTTTTTCAGCCAGTTCCCTGACTGCCGGCTTAGTTAGCTCGCCCAGTGGGAAAATGGTTTTTTGCAGCGCTTCTTTTGTTACGCGGTACAAAAAGTAGGTTTGATCTTTATTGGTGTCCTTGGCCATTAAAAGTTTGCCGTCTTTTGTCCTGGCGTAGTGGCCAGTCGCCACAAAGTCGGCGCCATCTTCCAGCGCAGTGTTTAAAAACAATTTAAACTTTATTTCCTGGTTGCAGGTGATGTCCGGGTTGGGCGTGCGGCCGGCTTTAAATTCATCCAACATGTAATCGACGACTTTGTGGCGATACTGCTTTTTAAAATCATACATTTTAAAATCAATGCCTAGCTGGACAGCCACTCGCTTGGCGTCTTGATAGTCTTCTTTCCACGGGCACTTCATGCCAGGTAAGTCTTGGCTCCAATTCTTCATATAGACGCCAACTACCTTATAGCCCTGCTGTTTTAAAAGCAAAGCGCTAACCGAAGAATCAACGCCTCCACTGAGGCCCACGTAAACTGTTTTCATCTCTGTTACATTCTACCAGGCTCTTGTACCAACAAGAGCTTGGCATATAATTTTCCTCTAAATTAAAAAGCGCCGGGAAATTTTCCCCGGCGCACGGAGGGCGAGAATCGTCGATGCTCTCGCCCTTTCCTGCCGTTTGGACTAGCCGTACTGGCCGACGTGAACGCCAAGCGACAGTCGCTTGAAGGTGGAGGGGAACAGCACGAAGCCGATCGCGAAGACGACCGAGATCGGCAACAAGATGTCCGCCAGGATCCACTGGTACGGCGCCCTGTAGCCACCGAACACGATGCCCGTCACAAGGCAGAACGCCGCAGCCAGCACGAAGCAGGTTGCGGAAGCTGCCTCCAGGGCGAACATCATCGCGCAGGCGACGAGCATCATCGCGATGACGCCGAAAGCGGCGGTCGCGCCATAGCTGTACTCGAACGGATGGAGACGCAGATCGTGGATGATGATCGCCTGCACGAGGGCGGCAATCACCAGAGAGCCGACGCACAGCCTCCGTGAACCCATCTTTTTCCTCCTGGGATGGAATTTGGTGCTTGAGAGCACCCCACCGTAAGATGAAGTGCTTCCACCCTACAGTCAGCGGTTATTATAGCATTTTTAGATGATATAGGCAAGAATGCCTGGGGTGTTTTTTGAAGTCAAATCTTTGAGCTTTATTTGGTGTTCTCAATCCTTGCCTTAGCCTTAGAGGAAAAAAGTAGCCGCGGTTCGCTTTATCGAATTCGGATTCACTCCGAAAGCGGCGTTGAGGAAAACCTTAGGTTGTCCTCAAAAGGCAAAGCCGCCTAGACGTCGAGGAAGACCGTGACTTTGTCCGACTTGACGTGCATGACGGCTTGGTTGACCGGTGTGACAAAGTCATCTTTGCCAGCAATCCGGACTCTGATTTCGCCTGGTTTAAGCAGGCACATGAAGTTTTTGTGGCGGGGCAAAATATCAAATGGGCCGGTGTCGTTGACGGCTGAGACGCTGCCTGCCGGTCCATCAAAATATACTTTGAATGGGGCGTAGATCTTTACGGCCATTGTCTGTGAGTCAACCGGACTGGCCATTGGGCTGACCCTCCAAAATAGCCTGCACGCCGGACAGCGTTTCGTTGCGATTGACATAAGCGCCCTTTTTGCCGGTTAAAGCCTCGGTCACGAACATGTTTTGCGAGAAAAATTCGATCAGCCCCCGGGCGCGGGCAAAATCAGCCCGATCATCTGGTGATAGCTCGTTTTCACCAATGATAGCAATGATGCCCTTTAGTGATTCGTGCTTTTGCAAGACTGCCTGGGCTTTAACGCTCAGATCATAGTGGTAATCACCGACAATATCAGGGCTAAGTAAGGAAGAGCTAGTGCGCAAGAGGTCTACTGCCGGACGAATACCTTCTTCGGCAACCTTGCGCGAAAGGACAATGGTACCATCAAGCTCATGCTGGATCATTTGGACCGCCGGGTCAGATAAGTCGTCGGCTGGCACATAAATGGTTTGGACGGCGGTGATGGAGCCGTTTTCATTGCTGCTGAGACGGTCTTCAAAAGATTTAATGTCGGAGAATATTGTTGGCTCATAGCCGCCTTCGCTAGGGATCTGCTGCATAATCGTCGATAGTTCGTTTTTAGCCTGCACGTAGCGGTACATGTTGTCGGCAAAGAATAAAATATCTTTTTTATCATTATCGCGAGCGTGTTCGGCGGCGGCCAGGCCGGCCAACGCCACCAAAACACGCTGGGCCGGGTTTTGATCCATCTGGCCAAAAAACATCGAAGTATTTTTTAGCAGATCCCGCTGCTTGAGCGTTTCGTACAGCTCGTGGCCTTCGCGAATACGTTCGCCAATGCCAGTGAAAAAGCTGAGCGCTTCGCTGTTTTTGGCAACGTTATGGATTAGTTCCATAATTAGCACCGTCTTGCCAACACCGGCCCCACCAATGATGCCCATCTTACGCCCCTTTACAAAAGGCGTGAAAAAATCAATGGCTTTAATACCAGTTTCTAAAATCTCTGGCTTAGCGGACTTAAATGACATACCCTGCGGCGGCACTTGCCAGATACTTCTGTACTCCAGGCTTTTTGCATCCGGCAATGGCTGGCCGTCCAGCGGCCGGCCCAGGGCATCAAATATTCGTCCTAAAACCACTTTGCCAACCGGTACTTCGATACCGCGGTTAGTTCGCTCTACAACCAT
>Ga0315281_10016044_pt1 | contig 10010 bp, 9 predicted proteins | sample YL17G07_0_MG_FD_204540 | JGI IMG/M metagenome (GOLD analysis project Ga0315281, IMG submission 204540) | Sediment microbial communities from Yellowstone Lake, YNP, Wyoming, USA - YL17G07_0 | ecosystem: Environmental > Aquatic > Freshwater > Lake > Sediment | place: USA: Wyoming | collected...
TAGGGGCTTGATTCCCGCCTACGGCGGGCAAGTATCAAGCTTGCCACGCAAAATGCGTGGCCCGTTTTCAACGCGGGTTCGATAAAACTTGTCCTGAGCTTGCCGAAGGATCGAACCCCTACAACAGGGGGATGAATAATTCAGGTTAAAGCAGCAACAACAGTTTCTCCTTCTAGAAACTAGAAACGAGAAACTGTCTGTTCTATCCGTGTGTATCCGTGGTGAGAATTAATCCGCGCCATCAGCGAAATCCGCGGTTGAAGATTTGAGTTTCTCTGTGCGCCCTCTGTGGTGAAACGTTGAAGCCGCTTCTATGGAAAACGGGGCAAACTCCAGATAAATAGTAATGGGACAGTTATAGAGGGTATCTTCTTTTAGATGTCATCCCTGCGAAAGCAGGGATCCAGCTTTGAGGTGTATAGATCTGGATTCCGGCTTTCGCCGGAATGACAGGATAAGGGTTGTAGCCCCCTATAACTGTCCCATTACGACAAATACGATATTGACATTGAATGGGGGACGGGGTACGATGGTGTGCTTCATCAGTGGGTATCAACCCCCATGATGAGGCATTTTTCATGTATGCCCACGCATGAGGAATAATGAGGGATGACAGGGGACACGTTTGATCGCATTATAGGTCAGTACCTCGTTCCCCTCGCCGAATTAAAGGGGGGAGTCGGAGACTCCTTTTACTTTTTGAGGAGAGACGAGAGCTTTGTGTTCACGCAGGGACACTGTCATCCCAGGGGCGGCGTCTACTGCAAGATCATCTACTATCCGGAAAAGGGCGGGTGGATCAGCATCCACGGCCGTCGGTACGGGACCACCATCAAGAGGATGGTGAATGGCGCGCTCGAACTTGTCCCCCATGACGAGCAGCTGAGGAAGCATTTCGAAATTGATCCGACGCTGGACCCGAATAAGAAGCGCCCATGCTGGGCGGAGTATCACGTTGAGCTCCCCCTGAGCGAATTCGTCGGCTTCTTCGATCATCGCAAATCCCTCATGAAAGCGATGGAGATGTATCCCCAGGTCGCGGACGCGGTGATGAAGGCGAGCGACATCCTGGAGGTGCCCATCGAGCGGCTCGGGTGCACCGGTTCCCTCTCGTATGGCAAATTAGAGGAGCCCGCGGACGATGTTGACCTGTGCATCTACGGGACCATCGAACAGAACAGAAGGGTGATTGGCAAAATCCGCGCGCTCACGCGGGAACCAGGGAGGAGGGTGGTGGAGTTTGGCAAATTCTGGCCGATGCGGTTCTACCACCAGGACCTCATGATCTGCCCCTTCTTCGAATACCTCGACCCGCGTGAAATCCCGCTCAGGGAGATGGAGGTGGAGGTACTGCAGGAAAGCGTGAGGGCCACAGGCTGTGTGAAGGATGACAGCCACAGCATCTACATGCCGGTCGTGCTCACCCTCGAACGGGTGGTGGTCGGCGGCGCGCCGCAGGGAGATACCGCGTTGATCATCTACGACGGATCGCTCAGGGGCGAGTACTACCGCGGCGACAGCCTCGTCTTAAACGGTGCGAGATTGATTCGCGTGAGGGAGAGGGGAAGTGTCTTTCAAGCCCTCCTGGTGACGGTCAGTTCCCAGATCAGCAAGGACGTTCCCCATCATCCGGCCGCCAGGCAGGGAGATAGGGTATGATTGTTATGGAAGACAGATTCTTCGCCATGGTCGAGAGATACCTGCTCCCCATTGATGCGGCAGGGCATGTGATTGACTCGACCTACTTCCTGCGCAAGAACCTGAGCTTTGCGTTCGCCCAGGGTTATTGCCATCCCCCGGGCGGATTTTACGGGAAGCTGATTAACTATCCCGACCCCAGCGGCACGATGGAGATTTTCGGCCGCCGATATTCAAACACCAACAAGCGGCTCGTCGACGGCCGCCTCGAACTCATTCCCATAGACGAGCAGCTCAGGCTCCACTATCTCGCTGAACCCGCACTGATGAGGAAGGAAGGGCTGCCGCTCTTCGCCGGTTACCATGCCCGGTTCGAGCTTGGCGACTGCATCGGATTTTTTGAGCACAGGCGATCGCTCAAGGTGGCAATGGAGATGTACCCCAGGCTCTCCCCCACGATCGAAAAGATCAGCGGCTTTATCGAGATGGAGCCTGATCACCTCGGCGTCACCGGTTCCCTCGCCTACGGAAGGCTCGATGGAGGGGACGAGGATATCGATCTCACAATCTGCGGGAGCCTGGAGGAGCACGCGCGCGTGCTCCAGAAAATTACGGAATGGGTAAAAGACCCCGCTCACAGGGTTATCGAGTTTGGTAAATTCTGGCCGATGCGATTCTATTATGAGGGCACACTCGTCTGCCCCTTCTTTATCTATGCCCGCGCGGATGAAATCCCGCTCGCCGAGTTCACCATGGATCTGGTGAAGGGAGAGGTGCCATTCCGCGGGCGCGTGTGCGATGATCGCCACTCAATATATTTACCCATGGTACTGGGGATGGAGCGCATGAATCTGGGCGGAGAGAAGCCGGGCGCCCTCCCCCTGATCATTTATGACAGTTCCATGAGGGGAGAGTTCAGGTGCGGGCAATGGCTCGAGGGGCGCGGCAAACTCGTGAATGTGCGGGAAACGAAAGCGGAGTTTCGCGCGCTCCTCGTGCTCAACGGCAAGGCGATCACAAAGGGGAACCACGTCTAGCGAACGGGATGCGGTGATGCTCAGGGGGCTCAACGCGCGCGAGAAGCTCGTTGTTCAGCTGTGAGCGGAGGGCCAATGTACAGCCCGAGAGAGAGGGTAGAGGAGATGTATCCGCGCTTCTGGAAGACGATTGAGGAATACATTGCCCCGATGGAGCGGCGTGAACACCCGATGTGGGACTCAACCTATTTCATGCGCCGCGACGACAGCCTGGTGTTCTGCGAGGGCTACTGCCACCCCGAGGGGGCGCTCTACGGCAAGATCATCTATTACCCGCAGGAGAACGGCGGGGTGACGATCCACGGCCGACCGTACGAGTGCATCACCAAAAGGCTCATTGACGACGAGATGGTGTACGTCACACACCCCGTTCAGATCGCGCGGCAGTGCGAGCTGGATCCAAGCCTGGATAAGGAGCGCCCGCCCTACGCGGAGTACGAGCTCGAGTTCCCGCTGGGGCAATTTATCGGCTATTTCGATTGCAGGAAGTCGCTCCACAAGGGCATGGAGCGTTACCCCGCCATTAAGCGCACGGCCCGGCAGGTATCGGAGGCGCTCGATATTCCGATTGAGCGGCTCGGCGTCACGGGTTCCCTCGCCTACGGAGTGTACGATTCACACGACGAGGATTTCGACGTGGTGTTTTTCGGGACAGTGGAGGAGAACAGGCGTGTCGTTGAGAAGATCTACGATTTCACCCGCGATCCCGCGAGGCAGGTGATCGAGTATAATAAGCTCTGGCCCATGCGATTCCACCACCGCGGTGTCATCGTGTGCTCGTTCTTCGTGTACTCGGACTGGAATGAGGTCCCGCTGAAGGAATTTACTATGGAGGTGCTCAAGAAGAAGGTCTGCGCGACGGGCAGGGTCTGCGAGGACACGCACGCAATCTACATGCCCGCGATTCTTCAATTGGATAACGTCACCATTGATCGGCAGAGGTGCTCGCCGCTCCCCCTCATTATATACGACGGAGCCCTCCGTGGAGATTTCAGGAATGGAGATGAGCTGCGCTGTGGCGGTATGCTCGTGCGGATCGCGCAGGGGCGTGAGGAATTTGACGCGCTGCTCGTCAATCTCTACAACCAGTTGGAAAAGACAAACCGCCCCGGCTGATCTGGACATTCCCCACTATTTGCCCCTGTTTTTCTATAACATATTGGTTAAGATATGATTATAAAATACCGCAACTGAATCATTGTTTTTCTACCACGAAGGACACGAAGGACGAGAAGTTGAGGGAAAGGATAGGGCGGGGGCCATTTTCTTCGTGCCCTTCGTGGTGAAATATTATTCTATGAAAAACTGGGGAAACTCCAGGGCTGATCACTGGCCATCCTGCCTCGATTCTGCTATACTTTCTACCGGCGTGCGCATTCACTGATGCGACTCTGACGCTCACACCGGTGCGCCCGCTGAATACGCGTAAGGTTTCGTAAATCAATTTCCGGATAAGATCCACAGCGTGGAGCGGAAGCAATTGCCCTGGTACTGCGTTCTCGTACTGCCTATTCAGCTGGCACTCGCGTTTTCCACGCCCCGGCCGCATCACACCGCGGCAGGCAGGGATGTCTTCGAAGGGACGCGGGAAGAGATGGTATCCTCCCAGCTCATGGGTCGGGATATCAGCGATCAGCGGGCGCTTGAGGCCATGCGGGAAGTGCCGAGAGAGCGATTCGTCCCGCCGTACCTGATAGGCAGCGCATATGAGGACAGGCCGTTGCCCATAGGGTACGGTCAGACCATCTCCCAGCCGTATATCGTCGCCCTCATGACGCAGCTCCTCCTGCCCCTTCCTCAGGGCGCCAGGGTCCTCGAGGTCGGGACAGGTTCCGGATACCAGGCGGCGGTGCTGTCCAAACTGGCCGGCGAGGTGTACACCGTCGAGATCATCCCCCCGCTCGCGCAGAGCGCCGAGACGCGCCTTAAGGAGATGAACTACCGCACGGTCCATGTGAAGGCCGGGGATGGCTACTACGGCTGGAAAGAGCATGCCCCCTTCGATGGGATCGTGGTAACGGCGGCCGCAACCCATGTCCCCCCACCGCTCATCGAACAGCTCAGGGAGGGGGGGAGAATGGCAATCCCTGTGGGGAGCGTTTTTTTCGCACAGTACCTCATGCTGATTGAGAAGAAGAACGGCAAGGTGACGACGAGGAGCGTGATCCCCGTTCGTTTTGTTCCGCTCACCGGTGTGCATGAGCCGGGAAAGTGAGGGGAATGAGGACATTCCCCATTTTTTCGCCGTCCCCTTTTGTAACATAGTGGGTGAGTCAGTGTTAAAATTTCTCACAACTGCATTGTCGTTTTTTACCACGAAGGACACGAAGGTCACGAAGATAGAGGAATAGGCTGATTAACCTGGTCTTTCTTCGTGCTCTTCGTGGTGAGAACCGCCTTTTAAATAAAACACTGCATTGTCGTTTTTTACCACGAAGGACACGAAGGTCGCGAAGATAGAGGAATAGGTTGATTAACCTGGTCTTTCTTCGTGCTCTTCGTGGTGAGAACCGCCTTTTAAATAAAACACTGCATTGTCGTTTTTTACCACGAAGGACACGAAGGTCGCGAAGATAGAGGAATAGGTTGATTAACCTGGTCTTTCTTCGTGCTCTTCGTGGTGAGAACCGCCTTTTAAATAAAACACTGCATTGTCGTTTTTTACCACGAAGGACACGAAGGTCGCGAAGATAGAGGAATAGGCTGATTAACCTGGTCTTTCTTCGTGCTCTTCGTGGTGAAAACCGCCTTTTAAATAAAACACTGCATTGTCGTTTTTTACCACGAAGGACACGAAGGTCGCGAAGATAGAGGAATAGGCTGATTAACCTGGTCTTTCTTCGTGCTCTTCGTGGTGAGAACCGCCTTTTAAATAAAACTGGGGAAACTCCAGAGGGGAATCGCTTGGATCTCCATGTGAACCGTGGTAAAATTTCCCATATCGTGTCGAAAGGAGGAAACGTGAAACGCGCGTGCGTGCTGCTGGTAGTCGGTGTGATCCTTGGGGGAGGCCCATGCGTCGCTATTGGATTATCTGCTGAGGAGGCAAACACAGGCGCTCCTGGCTCCGTAGCCCCCGGAGGTGCAGAGAAAGAGGCTCCCGTCGCGGTGCCGGCGGGAGGTGAAAAAGAGGGGCGGTATGAGACGTTCAGGGCGTACTCGAGAGAAGCGGGGCATAAGCTGCAGCGGGCGGCGACGAATCTGGCCCGTTCCGGCACGGAATTTTATGTGCAGCCGAGGGACGCCAAATTGGAAAGCGGCAAAAGCATCTCGATGCTCTGGCCTGGGCTGGGCGAGGCCCTGGGGATGTTCCTCACCCGTATGCTGGGTGGAATCATTGAGGGCGCCACCTTCGCCATCCCGTTCCCCAACGGCTGGAAGCCGCTGCTGGACGAGTGAGCGTGATGAGAGCATATCTCGTCCAGCACGGAGATGCGAAGCCCAAGGAGGAAGATCCGGATCGCCCGCTTTCCGCGAGAGGCCTCGCCGATGTCGGCAAGGTTGCAGACTTTCTCCAAAGGCGCGCCGGCATTACGGCGAGCAGTATCGCGCATAGCGGTAAGTTAAGAGCGCGACAGACGGCCGAGCTGCTCGCGAAAAGGCTGAATCCGCCGTCAGGCGTCACACAGGCTGACGCTCTCGATCCGCTCGCGGAGAGCGCCGTGTGGGCGGAGCGACTGAACACGATTGCCGGGGACATAATGCTCGTGGGGCATCTCCCTCACCTGAGCTCGCTCGCGGCGAGGCTGCTCTGCGGCGAACCGGAGAAGAGGATTGTCAATTTCACCATGGGCTCCGTCCTCTGTCTCGAAAGGGATGACGCCGGCGGGTGGACTGTCCGGTGGATGGTGACTCCGGAATTGGTTGTGTGAGCTATGGAGGTGCGAGGGGAGGAGTGAAATGGTCGGCATGGAGCGTGTCTACAGGGTGGACATGACCGGTCTCTCGGTCAGGGAGGAGGAGCTCCCCCGCGAGCTTCTCGAGTTCGGGGGACGCGGCTTCACCTCATCAATTGTCTCGCAGGAGGTGCCTGCAAAATGCGACGCCCTCTCGGCGGATAACAGGATCGTCTTCGCGTGCGGTCTCCTCGCAGGCACGCAGGCCTCCACGTCGGGGCGCATCTCCGTGGGGACAAAGAGCCCTCTCACGGGAGGCATAAAGGAAAGTAACGCTGGCGGGACGGCCGGTCATGCCATGGGGCGACGTGGCATCAGGGGAATCATCGTTCATGGTAAGCCGAAGGAAGGCACCCATGTGCTGATCGTTGACGCGAAGGGGGCGCGGCTCGAGAGGCGTGATGACCTCCGCCTGGCAAAGAGCTACAGCGCCGTCGGGAAGCTGCGTGACTCCTACGGGAGCGGGGTGAGCGTGATACTCATCGGGCCTGCCGGCGAGAAGTCGATGCGGGCGGCGAGCGTGATCATTACCGATGTCGAGGGTCGTCCTACCCGCCACTGCGGGCGCGGCGGAACCGGCGCCGTGATGGGCTCCAAGGGATTGAAGGCGATCGTCCTCGACACCACCGGCGCCACCCCGCCGCCTCTCCGGAATCCCGGCACGTTCAAGGAGCACGCGCGGGTTTTCGCAAAGACGCTCATGGATCACCCCGTGAGCGGGCAGGCGCTTCCCGTCTACGGGACAAATGTCCTGGCCAATATCATTAACGAGGCAGGCGCGTATCCAACAAGGAATTTCACGAGCGGCGTCTTCGAGGGCACCGGGAAAATAAGCGGCGAGACGATGCACGATATTATCGTGAAGCGCGGCGGCAAGCCGACCCACGTCTGCCAGCCCGGGTGCGTCATCCGCTGCTCCAATATCTATCTGGACGAGCATGGGGCGCATCTCGCCTCGGGCCTGGAGTACGAGTCGATATGGGCGAACGGGGCGAACTGCGGCATTGACGATCTCGACGTCATCGCGCGCCTGGATCACCTGTACGACGAACTTGGGCTCGATTCGATTGAGACGGGCGTCGCCATGGGAGTGGCGATGCACGCGGGTGTAATCCCCTTCGGCGATGGCGAGGGCGCGATCCGGCTCGTCGAGGGGATCATGGAGGGAACCGACATCGGAAACGCCCTGGGGCACGGGGCGAAGGTAACGGGAGCGTACCTCAGATCAGATCATATTCCTGTCGTGAAGGGGCAGGGGCTGCCCGCCTACGATCCGCGCGCCATAAAGGGGATGGGGGTAACTTTTGCGACCTCCCCGATGGGCGCGGACCACACGGCGGGTTACGCGGTGGTGACCAACATCTTGGAGTGCGGCGGCTCGCTCGATCCTCTCCAGGCAGAGGGACAGGTCGATCTCTCAAGGAAACTCCAGATAGCCACGGCCGCCATAGACAACGTCGGCATGTGCCTCTTCATCGCCTTCGCGGCCCTTGATAATCCTGACACGCTGAAATCCCTTGTCGGGATGATCAACGCGAGGCACGGCTGGGAGATGACCGTTGAGGGGCTGATGGAACTCGGGAAGGAGATCCTGCGAGGCGAAAGGCGCTTCAACGGGGAAGCCGGCTTTACTGCCGCCGACGACAGGTTGCCGAAGTTTTTCTCCCGCGAGAAGATTCTCCCGCACAATCAGACGTTCGACATCCCCGATGAGGAATTGGACAGGGTTTTCAATTTCTGATTTTTCATGCAGTTGAGCTCATGCTCGGGTGTGATCGGCGAGTGCCCGGCCCTCCCGTCACGTGTGTTGACAATGAAGATCACCGTCAGGCTCTTCACCACGCTCACGCACTACCTCCCGCCTGGGAGCGATGGAACATCCTTCCAGGCGGAGATTGAAGACGGAGCGACTGTTCATGAGCTGATCGCGCGGGTAGGGATCCCCGCGCACCTCCCCCATATCGTGATGGTCAATGCGCGCAGAGTCTCCCTGGGGAACGCGCTGAAGGACGGGGACACCGTGAGCCTCTTTCCCCCTCTCGGCGGAGGTTAAGATTAAATTCACCTCAGGCTCAATGGGCCTGATTGATGACCGTACATCTCTCACATGCATCCTCCCTCAACGCTGGAAGAGCTCACGTCATGGATGAACGCTGATGTGGGGGCGCTCGCGCCTTCACTTGAAGCGTTCATCCGGGAGCGCGCACGGGAGCTGGAGCGTGAGGGGGCTATCCTTGGACTGAGCGGCGGGATCGACTCAGCGGTCGTCGCCGCGCTGTGCGCGAGGGCAGTGGGGCCGGAGAAAACACTCGCCCTCGTGATGCCCGACAGGGACTCCCGGCGGGAACATATGAAAGACGCCCTTGATTTTGCCGGGCAGTTGGGCATCGAGGCGAAATTGATCGATATTACCCCATACCTGAGGAAACTCAGAGTATATAGGTTATTCTTCCTGCACAGGTTCCCTCTGCCTAAAAAGATCAAAGCAAAACTGGCCCACAAGGCTCACGCCTATTTCGAGAGAAAGACGGGAAAGACACCGTTCTCGGCGGGCATCCTCGGCGCCCATGACAGCCGGTTTGATGCCTACCTCAAGAATTGCACCGCATACTACCGGATCAAGCACAGGCTGAGGATGATTCTGCTCTATCTTCACGCCGAGCGTGGCAACAGGCTGGTGGTCGGCGCCGCGAATAAAACCGAGTACAGGATCGGGTTCTTTGTGAAGCACGGGATTGACGATGCTGCTGACGTGATGCCGCTGCTGGGGCTGTACAAGACACAGGTGAGGGAGCTTGCACGCTACCTCAATGTCCCGTCGCGTATCGTGGATAAGGCCCCCTCTCCCGACATCATCCCCGGCATCACTGACGAGGAGGCGATCGGAATCCCCTACGAAAAGCTGGACCTGATAGTGCTCGCCCTGGAGAAGGGATGGGAGACCCCCGAGGTGGCGAGCGTCCTGAAGATAGATCAGGAGACGGTGAATCGCGTGGAAGAGCTCACCGAGCGCTCGGCTCACATGCGCAAGATCTATGTGCCGGAAATCTGACAGTAATCTCCCCTCGTGCGATAGTGGATTGAAGGGAACTTTTTGCCTGTAATAGGTCAGTTACGGGAGGCAGATGTAATATTGTCGTGATGTAGGGGCGCGATTTATCGCGCCCGGGCCACGTATGTTACGTGGCGAGTTCGATACTTGCCCGCCGTAGGCGGGAATCGAACCCCTACAAATCTATACCCCCATAACTGAGGCATTACTTTTGCCTGTATAGTTTACTTAATTATTATGGGAGCATACAATATATGGATCCCGAAATGGCGGATAACGTAGGGGTCGGATTCATCCGACCCGCGTTACGGGCCACGCATTTTGCGTGGCAAGCTTGATACTTGCCCGGCTTTGGACGGGAATCAAGCCCCTACAGGAATAAATACT
>Ga0315281_10016045_pt1 | contig 10010 bp, 5 predicted proteins | sample YL17G07_0_MG_FD_204540 | JGI IMG/M metagenome (GOLD analysis project Ga0315281, IMG submission 204540) | Sediment microbial communities from Yellowstone Lake, YNP, Wyoming, USA - YL17G07_0 | ecosystem: Environmental > Aquatic > Freshwater > Lake > Sediment | place: USA: Wyoming | collected...
ATCCGCGTTAACCCTCGCCTTCTTGAGTGCGGCGCGATCCACTCCGATCAGCTCGCCGTCGTACAGGAACGCCGCGGTGTCCGCGTTCGCTGCGCGCAGACCGGCGCGCACCTGGGCCACCTGCTGCTTGAGGGAGACGCGCAGTCCCTGGTCCCCGGTGGCCTGGCCACGTTCGCGCGCCAGCTCCGGGATTGGCGACATGCCGTGGTCGCCGGTGAGTGCGATGACGATGGAACTCGAGTCGCGCAGTTTGTACAGCGAGTCGATAAACCAGCCGATGGTCTCGTCGAGCCGCAGCAGGTTCTCGTGCGCCTCGCGTGAATCCGGCCCGTAGGTGTGACCGATGTAGTCGGTGGCCGAGAAGGAGACCGCCATGACATCCGTCTGTGGTCCGCGGCCGATGCCGGTGCGCTGGAGGCCTTCGAGCGCCAACAACGCCGTCACCGAATCCATGATCGGCGTCGCCCGCATGTAGCCTGCGGCGCGATTGTCCGCCGGGAATCGGTGCGGGAATGTGTTGTCGTTGCCGCGGTTTTCGTACGAGACTGCGTCCGGCTCCTTGTATGTCGACGTATCGCGCGAAAGGCCCCATTCGACGCCGGCGTACGATTGGGGGATGCCTCGCGCGTTGAACTCCGTCACCCATGCGGGCAACGTGTCGCCGTAGTAGCGGCTCGTGGTGAACGAGCCGGAATTGGAATACCAGTAGATGTCCTGTTTCGACCGGCCGATGGGGAGAATCGCACCTCGGTCCTTCGCGGACACCGACAATGCGCGTGCGCGCTTGTCTTTTGCGGCAAGCCAGTCGAGCAGAGTGGTTCCCTGGAATCGCTGGGGCGACGCGCCTATTTCATTCGGGAGCCCCACAACCAGGGGGTACACAGGGTCGATCACACCGATCGAATTGGACGCGATGCCCGTGTGCGACGGAAACCGGCCGGAGCCAATGCTCGCGTGGCCCGGTGCGGTTTCCGTGATGGCGTGGTCCTGGAAACCGAACGTGAACCAGGCGCCGCCGTTGGTCAGGCGCGCGATGCCGTGCCTGAATTCACCCGGGAAGCGTGACGGGTAGTCGCCGCGCAATTGGTCCACGGTGATGAACACGACGAGGTTGGGTGCACCGGCCGCGCCGGGACCGGCAAACTGGGCGCTGCCGGGCAGCAGCGTGCCGTCGGCGGACGCGGTGGCGCGCAAACATCCGAAGGAGGTGGCGGCACCTGCGCCGATGACGGCGGAGGCGGCGAAAAGGCGGCGAAAGGGGAAAGCGGTCATTGAAGGGGAGTTTCCGAATGGTGCCGAGCTGGCCGGACCCTCGCCAACTGTGGGTCCGGCGCTGTATTCTAGCTCACCTCAACTCCGGACTAGCGTGGCTTCAAAGTCGGGTGGCATCGTCGACTACATCGTCAATAACATCGTCGTTCGGACGGCGGTGTACTACGTCGCCCTGTTCGGCGGTGCGTGGGCGGTATCGCGGCTGCCGGCGGCGCAAGCGGTGGTCCATGCGTCGATGGAAAGCCTGCTGTCCGGTGGTGGCGGCCTGGTACCCGGCATGAGCAAAGCGGCGGCGGCCAGGGAAGTCGCGGGCGCGCAGATCACCGAAACCACGTTGGCGCTCACGGTCGCCGCCGCGATGCTCGGCGCGGTGCTGCTCTCGCTGCCGGTGGCCTGGATCTACACACTCACCCGCCAGAAACGGGGCTACCAGCAGTCCGTGGTTCAGACGCTCATGATCCTGCCGCCCCTGGTGTCCGGGGTCGTGGTGCTTGTGAAATACTCTGTGGCGCTGGCGTTCAGTCTCGCCGGTATAGTGGCGGCCGTACGGTTCCGCAACACGCTCGATGACAGTAAGGACGCGGTGTATGTGTTTCTTGCCACCGCGATCGGCCTCTCGGCCGCTGTTCAGTTGCCGGTGGCCGCTGTTATTTCGGTCGGGTTCAACCTGCTGATTCTCGCCCTGTGGCTGACCGACTTCGGCAAGCCGGCCGCATTCGATGGCGTTCGCGCACAGAAGCGCATGGAGGAAACGCGTCAGCGGATGAGACAGACGGGTAGCTTCGTGGCGATGTTGGACACGGAGATTTTTGACAAGATGACGCCGGAGCAGCTCGAGGTCGCGGCGGATCGCGCCTGGAAGCGCCGTCGCGCGATGGATCCCAACGCGCCGGACGACGACGAGATGCAGCGCCGTGACGTTCTGCTCCGTGTGAGGACCGCGGATCCCACCGGCGCGCGCGCGACGATCGAACCGGTGTTCGAGGAGTTCCTGAAGAAGTGGCGGTACGTGGGCGTTTCGCACGAGGCAGACGGCACACACTCGGTGGAGTACGCAGTGCAGCTCAAGAAAACCGCGCGGTCAGAGGATCTTGAGACGGCGCTCAGTCTCAAAAACGAAGTTCTCTCAGCGGAGTTCAAATGACGAAAACAGTGTTCGGCCGCCCAACGGCGGTACTCGGCCGCGCTGCGCGCGGATTCGTGTTCGGCCGCGGCGTAGCCGCGGATATGTTGTTGGTCCTCGCGGTGGCGATTGCGTCGCCGCTGGTCGCGCAAGACACGGCGAAGGTCAAGGAGAAAAAGCCGTACAGCTCACCCCCAATCTTCATGGACTCAAAGCCGATCGCGTTCACGGTCTCGGGGCCGTACGGCAAGATCAAGAAACAACGCACCGGTGAAGCGACGTACTTCCCGGGCACGGTCTCGTACGTTGGCGACTCCGGCGCGGTGTCCGTACCCGTGCGCCTGCGCGCGCGCGGCATCTGGCGGCGCAAGAACTGCGAAATTCCGCCAGTCTTGATGAACTTCAGCAAGGACTCCACCAAGAAGACCCTGTTCGCGAAGCTGGATCGCGCGCGGCTCACCTTTCCGTGCCGCTTCAACGCTGACTATGAGCAGTACGTGCTCCAGGAATACCAACTATATCGGGTGCAGCGCCTGCTCACGGCATACAGCTTCGACGTACGACTGGCGCACGTGACGTTCATTGATTCGGAGAAGAAGGACACCGTCGGCACATTCTGGTCATTCCTGTCCGAACAGGACAGCGTATTCGCCGAACGTAACGGCGCGAGGCTCACCACGCAGAAGGGGGCTGGCCCCGGCGACCTGGAGACGTACGAGAGCGCATTTTTTGGCGTGTTCCAGTACTTCGTCGCCAATTCTGACTACTCCATTCGGGAACTGCACAACGTCGTCCTGGTGATGAAGAACAACGAATACATCCCGGTCGCGCGCGACTACGATTTCGGGGGCGCGGTGAACGCCAAATACGCCAAGCCGCCGGAGGTTCTGCACATCCGTCGGGTGACGGATCGCATCATGCGCGGCTATTGCGTGCCGGCCGAGCAGTACGAGAAGGTGTTCGCGCTCTTCCGCGACAAGAAGGCCGCGATATACGGTCTCTACAGCGACCCGCTGGCCGCGGCGGTCACACCGGCTGTGGTGACGGAGACTCTCAAGTACTTCGATGAATTTTACGCGGTGATCAACGATCCCAAGAAATCACAGCGGGAGATCGTGAAAGCCTGCCTCGGCGGCGCGGGGTAGGCCGACTAGGACCTCACGCCCGTGGGCTCGCGCAGCAGCAGCTCTTGCGTGCCGGGCCCAACGCCGTGGCGGCGCACGTACTCGCCCGCGGACGTGAGTTCCCATGCCGTCGGGTCCGAGAGGTAGCTGTCGAGGAGCGTGTCCAACTGCGCGCGACACGCGCGGTCCTTCACGGGCACCAGCAGTTCCACTCGGCGGCGCAGATTGCGCGGGCGCAGGTCGGCGGAGCCGATGTAGTACTCCGGCGTGCCAGCGTTGGCGAAGCAGAACACGCGTGCGTGCTCCAGCAGCCGGCCCAGGACCGAAACGACCCGCACGTTCTCCGACGTGTGGGTCACGCCCGGGCGCAGTGTACACACGCCACGCACCACCAGCTCCACGCGAACGCCATCCTGTGAGGCGCGGAACAGCGCGCTCACCACGTCCGGATCGGACAGCCCGTTGAACTTCATTCGAATGTGCCCACCGCGGCCAGCGCGCGCGTGGGCGGCCTCGCGCTCGATGCGTGAGAGCAGTTCCGGCAACAACTGCTTCGGCGAGAGCAAGCAGCCGCGCGCCAACTCGCCCGGCGCGCGGGAGCTGCCAGTCAGATCGTTGAACAAATCCTGGATGTCTGCCGTGACGTCGATGTCAGAGGTCATCAGCGAAAAATCGGTGTATCGGCGCGCGGTGTCGGCGTTGTAGTTGCCGGTGCCCGCGTGCACGTAGCGACGCAGTCGTTTTCCATCGCGCCGGACCACGAGTGCCACCTTGGCGTGGTTCTTCACACCGACCAAGCCATATACGACGCGCCCACCCGCCGCCTCGAGCCGCTTGGCCCAAGCGATGTTACGCTCCTCGTCGAAGCGCGCCTTGAGCTCCACGAACGCGACCACGTCCTTGCCGGCCTCGGCCGCGCCCACGAGCGCCGCGACGATCGGCGATTGGTCGCCCGCGCGATAGACGGTCATCTTGATCGCCGTCACGTCCGGGTCGGCGGCGGCTTCGCGGAAAAAACGCAATACCGTGGCGTCGAACGTGTCAAAGGGATGATGAAACAAGCGATCGCGCTCGTCGATGAGCGACCACAGGCTTTGGTTGTGCGGTAGCGGGTCTACACCGACAAATGGCGGATAGCACAAGTGCGCCTCTGCCATCATCGGCAGCTCGGCGAGGCCGCCGAGGTCCAGCGGCCCGTCCACCTCGTACACGTCGTCGCTATCGAGCGCCGAGCCGCCGTGCTCGCGTCGCATCTCGCGCAGCACGACGTCGCGCAAGACGGCGGGCATTTGACGCTCAACCTCCACACGGACGACTGGCTGATCGAACCGACGCCGTGATGCCTCTTCCACCGCGTGCAGCAGGCTGGGCGCGAGGTCCTCATCGATTTCCAGGTCGGCACCACGCGTGACGCGGAACGCGTACGCCTGTTCTACGACGGCCGACGGATACAGCAAGTCCAGGTTTCCGCGCACCAATTCTTCGATCGCGATCACGGCATTCATGCCCGGAACCTTCGTGAAGCGCGGTGCGTCGTGCGGCAACTCCACCTGCGCGAAGTGCGGCGCGGAGCCTGGGCGGTCGAGCAGCACGACGGCCAGTGACAGCGACAGGTGGCGGAGCCGCGGGAAGGGATGCCCCGGGCTGAGCGTCATGGCCATCGGCGTGAGCGCGGGGAGCAATTCGTCCCGCATCAGTCCGCGCAATTCGTCGCGACGTCCGGCGTCCAACTCGTTCCACATCACCATGCGTGCGCCGTGCGCGGCTGCCTCGGCGGCGCACGCGGTGTAACAGCGGTACTGTCGTCCCACCAGCGCTTGTGTGTGCAATGAGATGAGATCCAACTGTTGTCGCGGCGTGAGACCGTCCGGCGTTCGTTCCTCTGCCTGTTCGAGCGCGGACCGCTTGATACCGGACACGCGCACCATGAAGAATTCGTCGAGGTTGTCGCTCACGATGGCCAGATAGCGCATTCGTTCGGCGAGCGGCGTGCGAGCGTCCTCGGCGAGCGCGAGCACGCGCCCGGTGAATTCGAGAATCGAGAGTTCGGAGTTGAGAAAGTGAGGATCGCCAACGGCAGCCTCGCCTTCCGCGGACACAGCGCCGACACCGAGTCCCCATCCGGCGATTTCCATCGACCGGCGCAACTTGCCGGACTCGCCCTCCGTCAGGTAACCCGACCGCATCGCGACCGAGAGGGCCGCGAGCGCGTCCGGCTGCAGTGACGCGGCCTGGTCCAGGGCGCCCGCGCCATCCATCCACACAGCGTCGCCCAAGTCGCGCGCGAGCTCCGCGGTGGGCGCAATCTCCGCGGTCCACACGTCAAATCCCGGCGCCGGCCCGATCGACGTCACCCTGCCCAGCAGCCGGCAATCCGAGACGGCGTCGCGGGTGCAACGATCGAGCAGCGTTCGTGCCACGCCGACGCCGGAGCCGCGCTCGACGGGAAACGCGAACACATCGCCGCGCTTGAAGAGCGCGAAACGGGACGCACGCGTCAACACCAACACACTCGCGGCGTCGGCGATCTTGGCCCGGCCGCGCTCCTCACGCTCCATCCATTTGAGGAGCAACCGGGCGCGTTCAGGAGTGCCGGCAACGATCGGCCGCAAGCCCGCTGAACTCTGCAGCTGCGTGGCCAAACGTTCGAAGATCGACCGTCGGCGCCGCTGACCGCGCACTGTGAGATGATGGAACGCGCGGCTCAGGGATCCACTGCGCACGTGAACCCGGTCGTACATCAGGTGCAGTCGGTTGCGGCCAAGCAAGTCCGCATCCGTTGAGCGTTGCACGCGCTCGATCTGCAACTCAAGGCGCGTGAGCAGTAGGCGTATGTCGATGATTGCAGCCAGCCGACGCGCGGGCTCGGTGGTTCCCATGAGGGCGACGCGCGGGTCCGCGGAATCAACCGAGGCCTCGTAGCGCTTGGGCGGCGCGGGCTCGTCGGGCGTGCCCACGAAGAGCGTGAGCGTGCGACGGTCGTCGGAACCAAGACGCAGGCGGCAGCTGAGGGCGCGGCGCTGGAGCTGGTCGTCGTCCGTATCGAGGTACAGATCGCGATACAGCACGCGCGTCGTTGACGCCGAAAGGCCAAGCGGCAGCGGTTCAGACGCGAGCTTCTCGAGGTGCTCGGCCGACACGACGTCGAATCGGCGTTCGATCACGCTATGGCGTCCAGCGGGCGATGCGGCCGCGCGGGCCCGCGGCCCAACCATTTGCGCCGTTGAAGCGCACGGCGTTCATCGGGATCGTGTCGACCTGCCTCCACGTATCGCCGCTGTCGCCTGAGACGAACGTGCCCGCGAGTCCCACGGCGACGAGCCTAGCCGGCGAGCCCGCGAATGCGACACCGGAAAGGAACGCGGTGGGCGGCGACTTCGCCGCGCGCCAACTGCGTCCGCCGTCGAACGTGAGCGCCACGCTTTGTGCGGCAAGCGTGCGCTTGGTGTAGTCACCGCCAACGGCGACACCGCGGCGCGAATCGAAGAACGCCAGGCTGAATATTCCGGACGCCGCGCCCTCAGCGTGCACCGGTGTCTCGCAAATGATCCAGGATGCGCCACGATCGGGGGAGTAGAACACTCGTGCGCGGCCACCACCGCCCGTTCCGATCCATACTTCCGAGGCGCCGCGCGTAACGAGTGCGCTCCCGCTCGCAGCGAACGCGGCCTCACCGGGCAGAACGCGCGGGAGGCCGGATGCCGGGAGCAGCGACCACGTGCGTCCGCCATCCTTGGTCACGAGCATTCCGAACGCACCGTCCACGGGGTCGCTCAGCGCGACGCCGTTCTGAACGTCCCAGAACGCGAGCGCATCCAGGAAGATCCCTTTCCGATTCGTTGTGAACGCGATGGCCCAGTGTGTGCCGCCATCGCCGGTTGCGAACAGGTTGGCTTGACCCTTTTCCGCTTCGCCGGCGCTTGCGATGAAGGCGGTGCCGTCGGTGTGCGCATGGATTGACCGGAAGTCGAGCGTCGTGGCGCCGGGTACCGTGTCCGTGGTCCACGTGTGTCCACCGTCGGTCGAACGGACGATCGTGCCGCGCGCGCCGCTGGCCCACACGATGTGATCGCTCGCTGCGCTCAGACCGCGCAGCTCGCCGCCACCCGTGCTGGTGTAAGTCCATTGGGCAATCGCTGCCGGCGGCATCGCAAGGGCAGCAATCAAGGCAATTCGAAGCTTCGGCACCTGGCGAGAGTAGGGAGTTAACTTGTGCACTACGCTACACGCCCGGACATGATCACGAAAGACGACATCGCGGCCGCGCGAAAGCGCATCCGACCCCATGTGCACGAGACGCCGGTACTGACGTCGACGCGGCTCGGCAACGCCGTGGGCGTGCTCCTGCACCTCAAGTGCGAGTCCATGCAGCGCACGGGCTCGTTCAAGGCTCGTGGCGCGCTCAACGCGATGATGCAATTGAGTGCCGCCGAGAAGGCCATGGGCGTCGTGACCGTGTCGGCGGGCAATCACGCGCAGTCGCTCGCATGGGCCGCGAGTTTGGTTGGCGCAAACAGCGTTGCGTGCATGCCCGAGGGCGCGTCAAGCTCTAAAGTTGCGGCCACGGAGGGCTACGGGGGCAAGGTCGAGCTGGTGCCTGGCGAGAAAATCCGCGCCTTCGAGCGCGCCAACGAGATCGCAGCCACAGGCCGTGTGATGGTGCACCCGTTCGAGGACGCGCGCGTCGCCGCGGGCGCTGGCACAGTGGCGCTGGAGTTGCTCGAGCAGGTGCCCGACCTGGAGGCGATCATTGTGCCTATCGGCGGTGGCGGCCTCATCGCCGGCATAGCCGTGGCCGCCAAGTCGATCAAGCCAGGCATTCAGATCATTGGCGTGGAGCCCGAAGGAGCGCCGACCATGAAAGCGGCGCTGGACGTCGGTGCGCCGCAGACGATCTCGCCGAAGACTGTGGCGGACGGACTTGCTGCGCCGATGGTGGGCGCGATGACACTCGAGGTTGTGAAGCGCTACGTGGACGGGCTCGTGCTGGTTACCGACGAGGAAATTCTCTCGGCGATGCGCGACCTGCTGACGTACGCCAAGCTCGTCACGGAGCCCGCGGGCGCCGCCGCTGTCGCGGCGCTCCTGTCCGGCAAGGCGAAGTTTACAGCGGGCGCCAAAGTGGCCGCGATCCTCAGCGGCGGCAATGTGGACCTCGACCGGCTCAAGATCCTGTTGTAGGTCGGCTCGCCGTTTCCAGTCTGCACCGAGTACAGCTCCCTTCCGCGGCGCCCACGTCGACGATCAGGCGGCGAACGAAGCTGCCGTGGAGATGTGTGTAGCAAAGCACCCGGCGACAACGGACGCATGCGCCCGCCTGACTCACGTTCACCCGCAACTGACACTCCTCGCAGTCGGTCCAGAGGATGGAATTGCTGAAGGGGCTGAACGGACTGGCCACTGGACGCGGGCCGCCGGCTAGGGCTTCTTGCGGTCGAGCTTTCTCACGGTCCACACCACGATCGTGCTGCACGAACCGCGGCTCAATCCCACGTACTCGCTCGGCGTCGTTGAGGGGCTGTACACCTCGAGTGCTGCCAGCTCGTTGGGTCTCACGAAGTCGTCGATGTCACCCGGTTCGAGCTGCTGCCATTGTGTGCCGTCGACCCAGATCGCCACGCACCCGTTGACGGGATCGCGAGAACTCGTGATGAACTGCTTGTTGCCCGATTGTTGAATCCTGATGCCGGGGGCGGACCGCATGACGTCGCTGAAATTGAGCGCCGAACGGTACTTGATCTCGTCGCCGTCGAGATACCAGCCGTTTCCGACGCGCTTGCGGCGCGCGTACCCCACGTCGTCAAGCCCGCGCTCACGTTGCGCGCTGACGCGTACCGACTCGAGTACCGGCACGAAGTCGGGCATCGAGATCGCCACGGTCCTGGCCTCGCGGGACGAGAGGTCGACAGCGGACTCGACGGGCGAGTAGCCGAGTTTGCGTGCCGTGACCGTCTGGGTTCCTGGCGGCAGGCTGTCGAGCGAAAACTCACCGTTCGCGCGCGTCTCGGCCACGCGCGTCGTGCCATCGAGCTGCACCCTGGCGCCGACAATCGGCTGATTGGCTCGATTCACCACGCGTCCCGTGAGACGGGCGCTGCCAACGAAACGCGGTGGCGCAACCGCCGCGGGCCGCCCCGCCGAGTCCGGTTCTGGCGCGACTGGTTCGACGACCACGGCTTCACGCGGCGCAATGCTCATACTCCGCAAGGCCAGCACGTCGTGCCCGAAATTGACAGGCACGTCGCCGCTGGTGAGGTCGCCACGAATCACTTGCGCTTTGCCCTCCAATTCAGCTGGCAGTCCGCAGATGCGGTACGTGCCGTCCGGCGAAACGGTGGCCTCGCGCACGCGGGGCGCACGTCGCAGGTTGACTGCCACTTCGATTTCGAACCAAAGCAAGGAGACCTTTGCTCCGACTGCGGGCTTCCCGGTGTCCGCTTCCCGGATCCTGCCCACCAGCGCCGCTGGTCCTCGCGCCCGCCATGCCGCGG
>Ga0315281_10016047_pt1 | contig 10009 bp, 9 predicted proteins | sample YL17G07_0_MG_FD_204540 | JGI IMG/M metagenome (GOLD analysis project Ga0315281, IMG submission 204540) | Sediment microbial communities from Yellowstone Lake, YNP, Wyoming, USA - YL17G07_0 | ecosystem: Environmental > Aquatic > Freshwater > Lake > Sediment | place: USA: Wyoming | collected...
CCCCTGCACGAACGCACGATAAAAATGGTTCTTCCCGAACGGTGTCGAGATCATGACGAGTTGGCCGCTGCGGTCGGCGAGCATCGGGCCGATGACCTCCTCGACCACCGCGTCCCTCACATAAGCGGCCTCGTCAACGATCACGCGGTCGGCCGAATGCCCTCGCAGATTGCGGCCGTCTTCGTCGGCGGTGCGGGCCATGATCAAGCTCGCGCCGATCTGCAGCCGGGGATAGGGCGTCCTGGTGACTTTGGCCACCTTCCGCGTGATCGCCCGGCCCAGGATCAGGCGCTCGACGGTATCGAAGATGAGACGGCTTTGGTCATAGGTCGGGGAGACGATCATCTGGACGCAGCCGGGGGCCGCAATGGCGAAGGTTGCCGCATCCACCGCCGCGGCCTCCGTCTTGCCCCACCTCCGCCCGCAGGCTGCGACCTTTATCCTGCTGTCGTCGAGAAGCCACAGCGCCTGCGTAGGGTGGGGGCGCCAGCCGAAAAGCCGCTCCGCGAGCGCAATCCTCCTCCCGGGGCTAAGAACGGCTTTCATCACGGTCCGCCATCTCCCGCACTATGTCGGCCAGCGTCTCGCCGTCGTCCTCAGACTCCCGTTCCTCGAACGCGCCGCTCGCCTTCAGGGTGTCCAGGCTGAGCTTGCCGTCCTTCTCACCCGAAAGAAGCGAGTGCAGGTTCCGCGCTGCAAGCAGCGACGCGTCGGACGCTATCCTTGTGGCCGCCGACCTCACGTTCCGCTCTTCGGCAGCCAGGGCCTCACGAAACTCCCGCTGCCGCCGCCAGGCAGCGATCGTCTCCGGCCTGACCCCGACCTCCGCCGCCACCTCCTCCTCAGGCTTCTGAAACAAGAGCTTCACAGCCCGCCGCTGCCTCCAAGATAGCATCCCATCCTCCCGAAACCGCACATATGTTCGTGTCCGGACCGCCCGCCCGCCTGTCCCGGCGGATTTTTGTTGTCCATAATTATAAGACAACAACTCGGCCAAAATGTGATGTAGATTCTGGGATATTTCAGGGAAATGTTTGCGAACGGATGTTCGAGCCAGGTCGGTGGGGGTGGCCCGGATGGTGGGTTGAGATCATAAAGCCTGGTGCCGGTGATGCGGAATCGCCAACCCCCGGACGGCGCTACCGCCGCGCGAGCGCCTTCGCGACCAAGCGGGGGATCTCCTGAGTGGTATCGGCGATGGCGACGCCCGCGGCGGTCAGGGCTTCGATCTTCGCCTCGGCCGTGCCGCTGCGGCCTGAGATGATCGCGCCGGCGTGGCCCATCCGCTTGCCAGGAGGCGCCGACCGGCCGGAGATGAAGCCGACTACCGGCTTCGTCATCCTATTGATATACTCGGCAGCTATCTCCTCGTCGCTCCCGCCGATCTCGCCGACGAGCACGACCGCCTGAGTCTCCGGATCGGCCTCGAAGAGCGGCAGCGCGTCGATGAACCGCATTCCGAGAATCGGATCGCCGCCGATCCCGATGCAGGTGGTCTGCCCGAGACCCGCGCGCGTCAGCTCGTCCACGATCTCGTAAGTCAGCGTGCCGCTTCTCGAGATCACGCCGACCTTGCCCGGCGTGAAGATGTCCCCCGGCATTATCCCGATCTTGCACTTGCCCGCCGAGATGATCCCTGGGCAGTTCGGGCCGATGAGGCGCGTCTTCGAGTGCCGGACGGCGTCAACGGCTTTCACCATGTCCTGCGTCGGGATGCCGTCGGTGATCGCCACGATAAGATCGAGTCCGGCGTCGATTTCCTCGAAGATGGCGTCCATCGCGAACCGCGCGGGGACGAAGATGCAAGCCGCGTTCGCGCCCGTGGCGGCCACGGCATCCCTGACCGTGTCGAAGACCGGGACGCCGAGCACCTCGGTCCCGCCCTTGCCCGGCCTGACGCCAGCCACGACCTTCGTGCCGTATTCGATCATCCGCTCGGTGTGAAACTGACCTTCCCGTCCCGTCAGTCCCTGGATGAGAACTCTCGTGTCTTGGTCGATAAGTATGCTCAATCAGACATCCCCTTAACAGGCCACGGATGAGCACGGACAGACACAGATTCTTTGCGGACCAAAACGCGCAAAGCGCCCACCGATCCTGCCCGCGTGATCCATGCCCATTCGTCTCTAAACGCTCAGCGCCACAATCTTCGCCGCAGCCTCCTGCATCGTCGCCGCCGGTATCAGCTTGCTGCCCTCAAGCATCTTGCGTCCGACTTCGCATTGGGTACCGGCCATTCGCGCGACCATCGGGACGTTGATCTCCATCGCCGAGGTGGCTTCGAGGATGCCCTGCGCCACCTCGTCGCAGCGGGTGATCCCGCCGAAGACGTTGAAGAGGACACCCTTCACGCGCGGGTCGACCAGGACGACCTCGAGCGCGTTTCGGACGAGGTCGGCCTTTGCCCCACCGCCGATGTCGAGGAAGTTCGCCGCCTTGCCTCCTGCACGCTTGACCTCGTCGAGCGTCGCCATGACCAGTCCCGCGCCGTTCCCGATGACGCCGATGTATCCGTCGAGCCGCACATACTGAATTCCCCGCCGGTGAGCCTCCGCTTCGATCTCGTCCTCCTCGCTCTCCTCTTTATACTCCTCGTACTCGGGGTGGCGGAAGAGGGCGTTGTCGTCGATGTTGATCTTCGCGTCGGCGGCGACCAGATCGCCCTGCTTCGTCTGCACGAGCGGGTTGATCTCGGCAAGTGAAGCGTCCGAGTCTATATAGGCCGCGTAAAGGGCCCGAACGAACCCGGTGGCCTTGCTGACGATCTCGCTCGGCAGCCCGGCATCGAAGAGCACCTGCCGGATCTGGAAGTCCATTAAGCCGCGAATTGGGTCTATGTGGAGCTTGGCGATCTTCTCCGGGGTAGTCGCGGCGACCTCTTCTATATCCACACCGCCCGCAGTGCTCACCATCACTACGTTCTTCCGCTCGTTCCTGTCAACGGTGATTCCGAGGTAGTACTCCAGATCGATCTCGATCGCCCGCTCGACGAGCACCTTTTCGACCCTCAAGCCTTTGAGTTCGCTCCCAAGCATCGTCCGGGCGATCGACTTGGCTTCAGCCGAGTCCCGCGCGACCTTGATACCACCGGCCTTGCCCCGGCCCCCGACATGCACCTGCGCCTTCACCACAACCGGCGCTCCGAGCGTCTCGGCGAAGTAGAGCGCGTCTATGGCATCAGCGCAGACCTTCCCCTCCGGCACCGGCACCCCGTACCGTGCCAGTATCTGCTTAGCCTGGTATTCGTGGATTTTCAAGGTGTTCTCCCTTCAGACTCGCGAGCCCAGCGCCGGTTAACCTCTCGTCCGAGCCGATCCCATTCGACGCCAGGTTCCCGGCTAACCCTTGCGACTTCCGACCTCCGACCTCTGACTTCCGACCGCCTCGAACCCTGCCGCGAGCGCCTTCTGGTTCATCTCCTCCGTTCCCTTCGGCACGCGGGCGAGGACGGCCTTTTCCATTGCCTCTTTGCTCACAATCCCGCCGATTGCCGCGATGGCGCCGAGCGCGACAATGTTGGCCACAATGGTCTTCCCGGTCGTCTCTTTGGCAATGGCTGTCAGCGGAATGGCGAGGAGGTTCCCCGACCCTTCCGGCCACCTCTCGACGTGAAAACTGTCGAGAATCGCCACGGCGTCCGGCTTCAGATCACCGATGTACTTGTCGCAGGCCTCCTGCGTCATGGCGAGCAGAAGGTCCGGAGCTGTCACCTTGGGGTAGTCGATCTCGGAGTCGCTGATCACGACTTCGGACTTGCTCGCTCCGCCGCGGGACTCCGGGCCGTAACTCTGAGTCTGCACCGCCTCCTTGCCCTCGTAGATAGAGGCTGCTTCCGCAAGTATTATCCCTGCAAGAATCAGCCCCTGTCCGCCAGAGCCGGAAAGCCGGATTTCGAAACGGTTGTCTTTCATCTAGAGTACCACCAGTTTGGGAAATGGAAAGTGCAAAATGCAAAGTGCAAAAGTCAAAATCATGACGGCGCTCATTGCGTGTTGTTCCTCTTGGCGGTGAGGATTGACTTGGCAATGATCTTGCACAACTCCTCCGATCCGCGCAGAACAGTCTTGCACTCGGCTTCCGCTGCGAGCTGTGACGACAACACCAGTCGCAGCCAGAAGCGTGACTCCCGGAGTTCCTTAAGGCTTATCTGCAGCTTGTGCAGGAAATCAGCCCGGCTCTCCCCTGCGCAGGCTTCCTCGTAGTTTGCAGCAACCGAAGTGCCCGACCGGATCAACTGTCTACCAATGTGACGACCGGTGACTGTTCTCGGAAGCATATTCGCGAGCTTGACGACGGCTACAGCGAAGTCAAGCAACCGCACGTCAAGCCTCGGCGGCTCACTCGGCAGGTCATTCTGCATTTTGCAGTTTGCACTTTGCATTTTGCATTCTGCATCTCCCTACCTCCCCTGCGCCTTGGCAATGACCGTCTCATACTGCTCGCAGTACTCCGGCGCGGGCTGGTTGTAAAGCTCTCCGATCACGAACCGGTCGCCGATCTCTTCCGGAGTCAGGGTCGCGGCCTCTTTGCGGGAAACCGCGTGGTCCCGCTGCCACTTAAGCATATCGACCGCCGTGCCGATCTTGTTCATCCTCCCGTAGTAGACCGGGCATTGGGTTATGGCTTCGACGAGCGAGAAGCCCTTGTTCTGGATTGCCTTCTCGATCAGGTTCGGCAGTGCTCTAGCGTGGTAAGCGGTGCCGCGGGCGACGTAGGTCGCGCCGGCAGCCTCCGCGAGCTTGCAGAGGTCAAACGGCCGCTCCGCGTTGCCGTAAGGGGCCGTGGTGCCGAAAGCCCCGGTCGGCGTAGTCGGCGAATACTGGCCGCTTGTCATCCCGTAGGTCCAGTTGTTGAAGACAACTACCGTCAGATCGATGTTGCGCCGTGCGGCGTGGATCAGATGATTCCCGCCAATCGCCGCTGCGTCCCCATCGCCAGTGACCACGATCACCGTCATCTCCGGTTTGGCGAGCTTGACGCCGGTGGCGAACGGTATTGCCCGGCCGTGGGTGGTATGGAGAGTGTTGAAGTCCACGTAGCCAGGAGCACGGCTCGAACAGCCGATTCCGGACACCATCACGACCTCGTCTTTTCGAAGCCCCAGCTTATCGATTGCCGAGAGGATGGCGTAGAGTATTATTCCGTTGCCGCAGCCAGTGCACCAGATGTGCGGGAAGGTCTGCTCCCGGAGGTACTGCTTGACGTTAGCCAACTGTGCACCTCTTCGATCTTTGAAAGCACCTGAGCCGGTGTGAACATCTCCCAGGTCACGAGCGACTGGCCGATGACCTCGGCCTGGCCGTGCGCAGCGCGCTCGACCTCGCGGACGATCATCCCCATGTTCATCTCCGGCACTATGAACGCATCTACCTGGGCGGCTACCTCGTGCACCAGCTCATCCGGGAAGGGCCAGAGGGTGACCGGCTGGATCAGGCCTGCCCTGATGCCGAGTTCGCGCGCCTCACGGACAGCCCGGAGCGCCGACCGCGCCGTGCAGCCGTAAGCGAACACCGCAATGTCCGCGTCGTCCAGGTAGTAGTTGCGTGTCTCGATTATCTCGTTCCTATGACCCTCGATCTTCCGGTGGAGGCGTTCGTGCAGCGCCGCGATCTTCTCCGGCTTCTGTGTCGTGAATCCCGTCTCATCGTGAGTAAGGCCGGTCACGTGGTAGCGGTACCCTTCTCCGAAGCTCGCCATCGGCGGAACGTCGGTCTCGGGATCGGCCTCATACGGCACATATTCCTCAGGAGGGCACGTCGGCTTCTTCCGCTCGACGATCTCGAGGTGCCCGATCGCGTCAAGATCCACTTTCTCACGCATGTGCGCCACGATCTCGTCGGAAAGGAGCACAACGGGCACGCGGAACCGCTCCGAGAGGTTGAAAGACTTCACCGTGAGCTCGTACATATCGCGCACAGACGAGCACGACAGGACTATGACCGGATGATCCCCATGGGTGCCCCATCTGGCCTGCAGAACGTCGCCCTGGGCAGGGGAAGTGGGCGAGCCCGTGCTCGGCCCGCCGCGCATCACGTTCACGATGACGCACGGGATCTCCGTGAAAGACGCGTAGCCCAGGTTCTCCATCTTGAGCGACAAACCCGGGCCGCTCGTGGCCGTCATAGACTTGACTCCGACGAGCGAAGCTCCGCAGATAGCCCCCATCGAGGCTATCTCGTCTTCCATCTGTATGAACTTCCCACCAACCTGAGGCAGCCGACGAGCGAGAATCTCTGCTATCTCGCTCGAAGGGGTGATCGGATATCCTGCAAAGAACCTGCATCCAGCAGCAATGGCGCCTTCCGCACAGGCCTCGTTGCCCTGCATGAACCTAACGCTGTTCTTCTTCATTCCCCTCCTCGTTCGGCACAATCTCGATCCCGAAGTCGGGGCAGTGCATCTCGCACATCCCGCAGTTGATGCACAGGCTCTCGTCCGTCACTTTGACCTTCTGTTCCAGCCCCTCGGGGACCAGGATGCCCTTCGGGCAGAACGAGACGCATATACCGCATCCCTTGCACCAATCGAGGTTGATCCTTACTCTGTATTTCGGCTTCGCGGCCGTCGCTGTATCCTGCGTCATCTGGACCTTCCCAGTCTGCACCAATGTACACTACGCGCTCGAGGCCCCCGCGCATTTCCGCCCGGCTCTCTAGAGAGCCGGGCGGCCGAACCTCTCTCAACACCAGATCCTCAACTCACAACTCGACTCACACGGCCGCCCCAGCCCGCTCGGCGCCAAGCTCCCGGATGATCGCATCCGCGACCTCGCTCGTCCCGACAGCCGTCGGGTCATCACGGTGCGGCTTCATGTCGTAGGTCACGTGCTTGCCCTCGGCTATGACCTTGGCGACCGCCCGTTCGAGCCTACCGGCTGCCTTTGTCTCGCCGATGTGGCGCAGCATGAGCATGCCCGAGAGGATCATTGCGATCGGGTTGACCTTATTCTGGCCCGTGTATTTAGGCGCGCTGCCGTGTGTCGGTTCGAAGAGGGCAGCTTCATCGCCCAGGTTCGCGCCGGGAGCGACACCGAGGCCGCCGACCAGCCCTGCGCAGAGGTCCGAAAGGATGTCTCCGTAGAGGTTCGGCAGAACAAGCACGTCGTAAAGCTCCGGCTTCTGCACGAGCTGCATGCACATGTTATCGACCAGGCGTTCCTGATAGACGATGCCGGCTCCGCGGCCGTCCGCTTTGCCCGCAAGCACCGGGTCCGGCTCGACCTCGCCAAGCTCCGGCACCTCGAACCGTGCCCCATACGCCTTTGCCACCCGCCGCGCCTCCGCATAGAACAGGCCGTCCGTGTATTTCATGATGTTGGCCTTGGCCACAGCCGTGACGATCTTCCTGCCGTTCGCGATGGCATAGTCGAACGCGAACCTGACTATCTGCCGCGTTCCGGTGGTGGAGATCGGCTTTATGGAGATGGCGGCGTCCTCGCGGATCTTCCCTTTGGCCATATTGATGATCGCTTTGGCTTCGTCCGTGCCCTGGTCGAACTCCACCCCGGCGTAAAGATCCTCCGTATTCTCTCGAACGACCACAAGGTCAACATCCGTGTACTTGGACCTGATGCCCGGATAATATTTGCACGGCCGCAGGCAAGCATAGAGATTCAGCTCTTTGCGGAGCGCCACGTTAACGCTGCGGAAACCGGTGCCGATGGGAGTGGTAATGGGGCCTTTCAGCGCGACTCTGTTCCGTCGGATGCTCTCGAGCACGTGGTCAGGCAGGGGGGTGCCGTACCTGTCCATTACATCGAGGCCGGCATCGTGCATCTCCCATTCGATGTCCACGCCGGTCGCTTCGATAACACGCTTTGTGGCAGCAGTTATCTCAGGGCCGGTCCCATCGCCGGGAATCAGGGTAACCCTGTGTGTCAAAGCGTTTCTCCTCTGCCCGAGCAATGGTTCGCCGGGCCGGTCTAGTGCTGACGTAGGCGGAGAGTCCGTCCGGCCTCGAATGACGGCAGATCAGAAGGGCTGGCCGCCTGCCGTCGCCTCCTGTATACTACCACTTCAGAGTTTCTTGCGCAAGGAGGGTTGAGACGCTTAAGGCGTGTTTGAGCGCCGGCCCGACGCAGTGCGCCAGACCAGGAAAAAAACCGTCTTGACAGACGGCAGGCCGCATGGTATACAACGGTTGGTAGTGGCCGCTGGTTGGTTCTGTAGCTAGAGGCAAAGCCGCGGGCGAGCAGTGCCCGGGCGGCTTACAGGACAACCGGCACAGCAAACGGGGCGATCGGATATCGAGAGCGCTCCGCACCGGGACTTCGCTGGCCTACGGCTCGCGAGACCGGATGCTGACCTTCTGCACGTTACTGGCTCGGGATAGACTCGGGCTGCCCCTTTCGTCGCCGCAAGGAAATGTCTCTCGGCACATGTGCGCGCCAGACTGCAATGAAGGCGCGAGCAGAGCCGGAGACGAACTCTGTGGTTTCGAGACTATTCATCACTATCGCATTCAGAAGAAAGGAGTGAAGCGATTGAAGAGATCAGTAATCCTCTTCGCACTGTTGTTCGCACTGGTGGCGTCAACTGCTGGATTCGGCGCCGTGCTCTGGGACAGGATGACGCTCGACCCGTGGGCATATGATTCGGAAACAGACGATGACTGGGGCGTATACTCGGACTTCGACTATCCGGGCGCGGGCACCTTCCAGTTGACAGCTACGACGCCGGTGGTCGGCGTCGAATGGCAGGGCCACTACTATGATTACTCGGTGATCGATCCGGACAACTGGATTATCCAGATCTGGAATCAAGATCCGGCCTCGGCTGCGCCTCTCGGCTATCCCTCGGGCGCGCAGCCGATTTTCAAGCAGACTATCGCTGCGCCTGCCCAGGTGCCGATACGTATGATGTTTCAGTCTACGGAACAGCGGTACTACGCGAAGCTGAGTCCGGCATTCACGCCTCCCGCGGCGGGCGTCTACTGGATTCAGATCACGGCACAAGACAACTGGTTCTACATGCAGTTGGCCTCGCGCTACCTCACGGACCTGATTCCTCCGTCCCCTCCGACCCAGGCGTACGCTTCCGGTTTCGGCTATGGCAAACCCTGGAAGACGAAGGAGTACCATTACTGGCGAGAGCCGTACTACACGAACGGCGAGACCGGGGGCGTTTGGATCGAGGGCAATACTCTGCCCAACGTCCCCGCTGTCAGCTGGTACCCCTGCCTGCCTATGCTGAAGCTGGACAGCGGCCAGGTCAGCGCGCCGCCTGTCTACACGGTCACCGGCACCGTCACTGACGGCGCTGCACCCGTTGCGGGGGCTACGGTCGGGGTGGCCTCGCACACACAGGCCACAGCGCAGCCAGAGTTCTATGGCTACACCAACGGGACCGGCCAGTTCACGATAAAGGTGACAGGAATCGGGCCGACGTGCTACGTTGCCGCCTGGGCTGATGGCTATTCTCCCAGCGCGGATGCGGTCGTCAACATCACGACCAATCCCAACGTTGCTCTGGCGATCCAGGCCACCGCGGGCAACATCGCCGTGGGCCGCCCTGTCTGGAGTGACAGCGTGTGGCCCGATTACCCGGCGGCGAATGCGGTGGACGATGACCGGGGCACCGACTACTCAAGCGTCCCGGGGACGCCACAACTGGGCAGCCCCCCGGTGAACTTCATCGTGGATGTCAGCGACACCGGGGCAGGGGTCGCTGCCATTTGCTTCTGGTATGAGAGTATGGGCTACTGGAGTTTCGACCAGCCGGGGGACTACACGGCCTACGTTACCAAGGATGACCCGCTGGTTTGGGATGAGGGGACCGGGGACTGGATCCCGAACCAGGCTGCTAACTGGACGGCCATCTTCGACATTCACAACGGACCCGGCGGCATGTATGACCCGTCCGCCTTCCATGACGCTATTGCCGTTCCGGAGAACCTCCAGATGGGCATTAGAGGCGTAAAGGTTACGACCAGAGCGTTGGCGTCGGGCGATTACAACTGCCTTGACTACCAGGAACTGCAGGTCTTCCAGCTGTCGGTCCCCGCCAGCAAC
>Ga0315281_10016048_pt1 | contig 10009 bp, 4 predicted proteins | sample YL17G07_0_MG_FD_204540 | JGI IMG/M metagenome (GOLD analysis project Ga0315281, IMG submission 204540) | Sediment microbial communities from Yellowstone Lake, YNP, Wyoming, USA - YL17G07_0 | ecosystem: Environmental > Aquatic > Freshwater > Lake > Sediment | place: USA: Wyoming | collected...
CATCGATATCCACCTTGGCGGATTCATCCACCGCGTACGTGATGACCACGCTGTCGGCCACGCCATCGCCATTGGGCGAAAGGAGCGCGCGATCGAGTGACTCGATTGTACCCACGACCGCAGCATCGAACTGGAATGTCCGAGTAACACACTGTTGGTAACCGCCCCAGTCATAGACACGGACACGTGTCGTCATCGTGCCGGTCTGATCAAACGCGGCCGCCATGGGGCCATTCAACGTACCTATATGGAATTTCGGCCTTTTATCATCCGGCGCGTATGGAGGTAACGGCTTGCCCGCACAATTTTTCCGCGATCTACCATTCGCTTTTGCGAACGAGTTGTGATCATGGCAACTGCGGGATTGGTGGTACATCCCCAACGTGCTTTCACCGGTTGTGCTCAAATCCATTTCATAGTGCACACCGTTGGCATCCGCAATCGTGCCCTCCAAGGTCACGACGTTGCGGGTCTTGCCATCCTGTCCCACGATGGGCACGCCGCAAACACCCTGTGCCTCGTGCGGATACGTGATAGCGATCGCTGGTGGCGTGTGATCCACGATCACCATCACAGTCCGTGTGACCACTTCGTCATTCACATTCGTTAATTCAGCTTGATACTGCAGCGTGCCCTCGGGCAGCGCGGACGTATCCAAGGTAAATTCGTACGGATAGTTGCCGTCTTCATCGGCAGGGATCGGCACCGAGATGGGTTTATTGACATTAAAGACGATGTCCTTGCCCACGACCGGAATTTGTCGCGAGAGGGTTAATAGTTTCAGCGGTGCGGCGATCTCCAATGTGGTGGGGGCAAAGCGGATCTTCACCTGGTTGGGGGATGGGCCATTACACGTAGCGGCAAACTGCACTTGCACATCCGTCGTCAGTTCGAGACAAGGCACGGTAAAGGATACGGAACCCGTGCGGCCGATCTCCTTTTTCACACCCGTCGCATCCGGTTCACCGTACAACACGATATACCCGCTGTAGTGCATGCAGGCCTGCAGTTCCTTGGTACGGAAGATAAAGGCCCCGTCGGGATACGCAAAGGTGCTGACCAGCCGATCGGTCGCGTAGCGTGCGTCATCCGTACTGCCTACATACAGTTGCACTTCGGCAATGGGTTGCGACAGCTTTTCATCACCCCATAAGACATACTCACCCGAGTCAAGCGGTGTCTTTAACAACGGCGCGATGAATTGATCCCAAGCTAACGGATCAGAAGCACCGGTAATTAATCCTTTAAAGCTGTATCCGCCAATGCCAATTTGGAAACTATTCGAAAGATGCTCGATACCCGAGGTATCCACCGCGCGTAGGCGCACCACATAACTTTGTCCGCCTTCCAAGCCCGTTAAATCCCACACAACATTCATTGTATGGTTGGGTACGCTTGGCGTTGTCACTAATTGCGGCAGTGATACATCGGTTACAGCCGTGCCGGTAATGGCCTTCTCCGTCCACACCGTACTCGTCGGCTTTCGGTATTGCACAACTATTTGCGCCAGCGGACTGTGGATCGTTTCGGCCACCGCTAGTCTGGCCTGGGTAGGCGCCAGAATAGTGGACAGCACTGTACCGCCATCCTGCTGTGCCATCGGCACATACAACACGGAATCGATCAGTTTGAACAAACCGTTGAATGCAATAAAGGCCTTGACCGCCACAGGATCAGGCACCTTACCACTCGCCAATTGCTCCTTGTACCAACGGGTTAACGCCGGATTTAAGTCAAAATTACCCACCGCTGATACAATGAACTCCTCTTTGCCAGGACCGACGCTCAGTACGCGCTTATTTCCGGCGGAATCATTGGCGCTTAGGCGGAAAGCCTGATTGACAAATTTTTCCAGTGTTAATGCCAACGGCGGGCAATTCAGACATCCCTTGGGTTGCATGTCGCCCTTGCCGGTTTCAACCGGATCCGGATTATAAAATTCATTCCAGAACAATGGATTGCTGCCACTGCCGGTTTCCACCAGCGAGGAGGCATAATTTATGTCGGTCACATTCCAACTCAACGACGGCGCCACACTCACAAACGTTTTCGTGGCTTGTCGTCCCGAGTTGGGATCGGTGCTCGTGATCACCCTCGGTTGATAGGCGTCGGTCAGCGTGAGTTTGATCAGCGGAATTGTCGTGTCGACAGTAATGTAGAATTCATAGTTCTGCACCGTCATGCGATACACGCCGTCGACCACGGGTAAGCCTTTGTCATCACGGCCATCCCAAATGACGTTGGTCGTACCGGTTGCGGAGTGATCCCGCACGATGGTACGCACGCGATCACCGATTTTATTATAGAAATTGAATTCCAGATGCACCGGCTCGAGCACGCGGTAATGGATTGTGGCGGTATCCTGAATGCCGTCACCATTGGGGGAGATGATCGCCGGGGTACGATACAGATCGGTAATGCTCGGGGTATCGGACCAGGAAACACGCTGAATGGTCTGACGCGAATTACCGGCCAGATCCTGCACGGTTAAGCGCACAAAATAACTACCGGCGGCCGGCGGCACCCACGTCGTAAACAGATCATCGAGTATCGGGGTATTGGAGGCCGGCACGACCGGTTGCCACTGGTTCGGTGTATCGGCATTGGCGTACTCCAATTTATAACTGCTGAAATTCAGATCAGATGCTGTACCTTCAAGGCGTATACCGCCGGTATTGCCGCGAATCGCGCGCAAATCGGCAGTGAGATTTAATAACGATTTGAATGAGAAGGTATCCTGATTTCCTTGATTATAGCAGCGACTTGTCGGATCGTAAGCATCTTTACTGGAAGTAAACAACATTTGCCTACCAGTGGGTGAAAATCTGAAATTTCTCACCTGTGTCGCAAAGCTGTCATAGGTATCAGCAAACACGGTCGACATTCGATTTTGTTCGTCCAGACGAATACCAATCAGATCCTGCGTGTATTTAAAATTATTTACGTTGGTATAATAGTAATATGAATAATTACGATAGAGGAGCGATCGTTCTCCCGGTATCCAATAGATGTCATTATCATTTATTAAATCTATTTGTGATGACGAATTGATCATCGCGGCCGAACCATAGGCCTGAAATGCAATTTCTAATGTATCACCATTGTTTGCACTGATCTCCGTTAACGGAATCTTGAATTCATAATATTTATGGGTGTAGCTCACCTTACCAGTATGTATAAATCCTACGCTACCATAGGTCGTATCCTTAGTCGTTACACGATAAGTTTTCCAGCCATTCTTTGTGTTGATACGCATATCTGCCCAGTCGCTGACGTCTTCATCATTATCAACGGTAAAATCCAGCGCAGCATATAGGTACTGAGCATCACTCTGCACATAGCCATAAACATTGCTTGCCGGATGCCCCGTATTCGGACGCGAGTAAACCTTGAATAGCGGATCAATCAGGTTGTCTTGCGCAGTTTGGTTACCGTCCACTACCATCGGACGATTCCCTGAAACCACATAGTTATAAACGCGACCAGCTTCGGCAGGATAGCTAAATGGGATAAGATCAGTGCGTTTGCTGAGTGATTCTTCATTTGCACCTAGCGCCAGTTCAATTCTTGCGCCAGGTTGCACATCCCACGCCACTTCCATTTCGGCTTCATGCAATGCCGCTACTTCGTTGTCACGCGCAACGACTTTATTCAGGATATCTTGCTGAGTCCCCAGATGTAGTGCACTTACGGGTGCTAGCCGCCTGCCGTCAACCACCAGTGATACATCATCGACATGGGCGGCTTCTTGACCAACCTGATGAATTCGCACGCGGTATTTACCTGCGGATCCGTGCAAGTACTTGCTCAAATCGACGCGTTTTTCCTGATAGTACATTCCATAATGTAATACGCCACGTTCCTGCCACTGCGCACCATCCCAGGTCGATATATGATAAGAGCCACATCCATAATTTTGGGCTACATAGGATGCAAAATTCGCGACCTTAGTCAATTTTCCGGTATCAAGGTCAGCCGTATAGATTCCACCACCCTCGATTAACCTGCCATCCAATCCATTGGCGCATTCATCAATAATCCGATTCACGCCGACGGCGAATTCATGATTACTGCTACTCCAAGTCGGCGATTTCATGGAAATTGCTGCCCACGAAATATCTGAACTGATTGGGGCATCGTATGTTTGCAACGTGATGCCATTTTGATTGACGACTAATATCTTATGTGCTGCATTATCCAGAAGCACAATTCGCTGGCTATCCGGCGACCACGCAATTACGTTTGATTCATAACTATAATAACGAAAGTTAAAGGTAATTTTGGCTGGCAATAATGTATCTTGACTGGATTTCACATCGATTAAATGAATTGACTGATCACTATAGAATACAAGAATGACTTTTGTCATATCCGGTGAAAAATAGTAATCATAACTCCCAATAGGAGTAGTGCTAGTATAAATTATTTGCCCTACTGAACCTACTTCGGTAGCAGTCGATATTATTCTAAAAAGATAATCTACCTGATCGATATAAAACTCATAGACAACCTTACCATCATTCGACATTTGACGATTAAGATTATAAATAATGGCATTTGCTACTCCGGTGATTTTATGTGGATTTTTGCCATTACCATCCATAATCCATTCTGAATTCAACGTGGCATCCACGCCGTTAGATCGCTTGAAACCAATACGGGAAGCATCAGGAGCGACGACGAGACCACTTGCTTGCGTGTACTGCGTGTAATAGATCCGCTGCCCCGTCCAATTATCGATATAGCTACCATTCACATCTGGCAACAAAGTGTCTGCCAATGAACGGATATCCCCACCCGCGCCATTCATGCTGTACACGCCGTTGAAATACGCGGTGTTCACTGAATTCTGATATGCTTGTGTTGTCACAAACACCTTATCATCATCCTGAGTCATCGCGAAATCGTTGATATTAGGAACCTCACAGGTTAAATTCCTAAAATTACCATACTTCGTATCCGCCGCATCCAGCAACGAAGATCTGTTTGTATCCAGTATTACTTTGACTTCACCCGCCACCGCACCGCTACTGTCGCTGACACGCAGCTTGTACGGCCCGTCTTGCACCAGGCGGCCGAGATCATCCAGACCATCCCATAGTGCACTGCTGGCAGCCGTATTGTTTAACGCACCGCCGCTGAAGTGACGCACAACCACATCGCGTTTGTTGACGACATCGACGTGCACCGTCGCGGCACTGGTGAGGCGGAAGAAAAATTCGGTGGTGTCTTTGACGCCGTCACTATCCGGTGAGAAATACAGATTACTGACGTAGAAATTACCGTCCTGCACCGCGAGGTCGCGTTGCGCGGTGTTGTTGGTTTTGTTGCGTTCCAGAATCTGATTGGCCGGATCCACTTGGATCACGATGGGCCGGGTAGTGCTGGTGGCGGTGAGACTCAGATTGAAATTCACGGCACTGGCACTGTGTCCGGCGATGGTGGGAATAATTTGATCCCCGCCGATTTGGGCGCCGCCAGCGGCGGGGTCGCCATCAAATGCGCGCACCGCAACATTGGCGGCCGGTTGATCACCTAAATTCGAGACATGCGCGGTGATCGTCAGCGTGTCACCGGCGCGCGGGAAGCCGGGCGTTAATTGCACATCGCCGCTGGCAATCGCCAGATCCGGCAGGCTCAATACCGTCAATACATTGAAAGCACTGTTGTCGGTCTTGCTGAATTCAGTAAGGGTGTTGGCCGGATCGACCACGACAAACAATAATTTGTCACCAGGGTTGGGCACGGCGGTCCAGGTTGTCGTGACGGTGCTCGATGCATTGGGGGCGAGACTGGCGATGGTCGCGCTGCCGATCAACGTGCCGGTGCTGGGATCGCCCAGATAGAATGACACGGGAATAGTGCTGGCGCTGGTCGAGCCGGTGTTGCGCACCACGGCCGATAACACCACATTATGCCCTTCCAATCCGATTAATGGGACGAAGGTAAAATCCTGATAGGTCACGACTAAATTCGGGCCATTGGCCACACCGGTGCTCAGACTCAGCGTGCCGCTGTTATTGGTTTTATCCGCTTCGGGGATCAGTGCCGCGGGATCCAGTTGCGCGCTGAAGTTCACCGTGCCGGTTAAATTCACCCGCCAGGTTACGGTCTGCACCGTGCTCTGACCGGCAGGGATTTGCACGGTGTTGGTCAACAGCGTTTGCGTGGTGTTGCCATCGGTCACGGTGTAGACCACCGCCGCCGCCGGGGCATCGACGGTGCCGTTATTGTGCAGCGTTACTTTGAAAGTGACATCATCGCCGACCAATGCCGGGTTTTTATCGACGCTGATATCGGCATTGCTCACCGCCAGATCCACACTCGGTGCGGTTGACACACTGGCCGTCGCCGTATTATTCGCCTTGTTGGTTTCGGTGATCAGATTGCTGGGGTCCACCTGCACGGTGAAATTCGTCGTGCCCGCTGTCGTCAGCAAGTAACTAAAATTCACCGCGACGCTGGAACGATTGAGGATATCCACCACCGTGTCCGCCACGATGGTTTGATTGCCGGCCATACCGGTCAACAACACCACGTGCACACCGAGCGCATCGCTCATGCCGATGTTGCGTACCGTGGCGGCGATGCCCAGTGTGCTTGGCAGGCGCGCCGGTTGTGCCGGAATCAGCGTGATGTCCGGTGTGGCGATGGCCAAATCGATCCCGGCTGGTGCGCTGACCACCGTCACGTTGACACTGGCCTTGTTATCCAACTCGCTCATTTCGGTTTGGGTATTATTCGGATCGACCACCGCCACCAGCGTGTGATTACCGGCTTTATTCAAACTGTCCCATAACGGGTTAAACGTGAACGACACACCGGAACCCATCACTGGCACAACGCTATCCGGGCCGATGGCCGTGCCACCGCTGGCCGGGTCGCCGTCATACACGCGCAACACCCCGGCCGGGGTCGCCAGGTTGGAATCATTCTTTATATATATGGAGAGCTTGACCCGGTCACCGTCATTGACGCTGGTGGGGGTGGCGGTGATGCCGGTGACAATCCAATTCGGATAATTAAATTGCTTCAGGGTCGATACCGCCACCGCCGTGGCGTAGACACTGCCATCCCAACTGCCATCGGCGCCCTGGCGCGACATTAAATACGCCGCAGCCGCATCCGGCAGGATCTGCGCGGTACCATCCACGGCCATCGCGGCCTGTAAGACATTGGCAGTATCGTGCACGGTACTGGGGCTATCGCCAAAACCGCCATCGGGATTTTGTTTACTGTTGAGGAATGTCATGGCCGTCGTGGCCACCGTAGCTTGCTGGTTTAGCGCCTTGAGCGCACGCAACACGGTTGCGGTAACGCTGGTGCGACTCGGACTGCCCTTGGCATTACTCCAACCACCATCACTGTTTTGTACAGCGATAAGATACAGACCGGCTTTGTCGAGCACCGCCTGCGCCACGCCACGCCCAGCCAAGGCCAACACCGCCAGCGCGCTGTCCAGCGCATTGCTTTGATAACCGGCACCGATGCCCCAGCCGCCATCGGCATTTTGCACACTCAGCAATTGCGCACGCTGGCTTGCGCCGTTTTGGCCAAGATCCGCCAGCAGGCTTGCCTGCCGCGCCAGGTAATCGGTATTGGGTGACGGATTTTGATTAAGCCAACTCAACGCCGTGCCACTACCGCTGAAACTGCCATCGAGTTTACTCAACGTGGCCAAGGCGATCGTGGTGTCGCGTTGCCGCGTGGTGTCTTTATCGTTCCAAAATCCTTGCGCATTTTGGTGTGTCCGCAGCCAGGCCAGGCCTTCATCCAAGTTGGCTGGGGTGGTGCGTGCGCCGTTGCCGATCACGGTACCGGGGGTGCCGGTTGTTCCGGTCGACAGGGCTTGCGGATACACCTGCGCCACCGCGCGACCAGCGGTGAGTATCGCAAAGCGCGTCATATATGCATTGCGGATATTATTCAGTGCGAGGATCTGCGCATCACTGACCTGTTGATTGGGTCCGACCAAGAAAACAAAGCCTAAGCGGAATTCTTTTTGTGACGCACCAGCGGCGGGCACGCGTGCGCCCTCGGCGCCGATAATGTCGTTGATGCTGATGGTACGCGGTGTGCCGCTGACGGTGACATTGAGTTGCGGTAATTGGGTTTTGTCGATCGTGGGATTATCGATCAGCGTGAACGGCGGCACTTCGGCGGCTTTATAAAAACCCATCAAATACAGATCCAGCGGGCTGAAGAAGGTGCGCGTGCCCACGGCGGTGAACGTGCCGTTGCCGTTATCGCGCCATTGCGCACCGTATTCCACCGAGGCATTGCTATTGAGCAGATAACTCCAGTGTGCAGCTTGGCGACCGAGTAAGGCGGCGCTTAAGGTACCGTCCGCCTGTTTGAAATGCACATACGAACCCCATTGATGCAGCATTTCGTGCGCCAGCACACCCAGCGTGTCATCGAAATTGGGATTGATCGGATCGGTCTGATAGCGCGTCAACGCCGCCATGTCGATGAAACCCTGCAGTTTGCCCTGGCTGCCGAACAAGGCGCTGTTGTCGAATTGCGTCAGGCCGATGCCCTGCACCTTGTTCTGCACCATCCACTCGAACGCCAGCGCATCGCCGGTATTGAATTCAAAACTGGAGAACACCACCAGGAAGTCGTAATTATCCGGATGCGTGCGGAAGAACTCGCGGGCGATCACCGCGCGCGGCTCGACATTGGCGACGTTCGTGGCCAACGCCTTGTCGTAGTTGCCGCCGAATTCGATGATCGAAACATGGTCGCGATCCGGGCGCGCCAAGGCTGAGTACGCACCAGTGAGGGGGAACGGTGACATGGGACCGGAGCCATCCGCATAGGCGAACGAACCCGTCGCGAGTATCGTCACCCACACCGCGAACATCATCAATCCTGCCTTGATCCGCTTCGTTCCCATACTCCCCACCCTGCTTGCCTTATTGTGGCATCTTGGTTATTGCCGCATTGTCATTCTGTTGTGTATTTCCACTGCTACCAGTGCAGTGGCGCGCCCGTCGTGAAGTGCAAATAGCTCCTCTACACGCCGATCATCCAATCAAGTCCTGCTCACTGCGCTTTCCACATTGAGTCACACCCATAGCCCATCCACGTCTTGCAACGATTGCGATCACTTCTTTGCCTTGGCTTTAGTTGGCGTTACCGGTTGACCCACCGTGACTTCGCGCACCACCGGTGGCGGACCTTGGCTATCAAACCGTTGTACCATCGTCTTATCAGCGGGTTTGGCCGATTTTAAGATCCAAGCGGTTTGTTTCACCGGCGGCTGACCTTCCTTACCAACGGTATCTTCTACCACCAACTTATCCGCCAACACCTGAATTAATTTGGCTTGTGTGCCCGGCAAGGTATCACCCAGTTTCAATACTTGCAGTTTCCCTTCCGCGGTCTTCACCACCGCACGGCCATCCAATGGGCCCAAGGCCATGATGGAAAGGTCTTCGAGTTTCGTCTCCGCCTGCGCTAACGGTGCAATACACAGACACAATAAGCCGATGGCTTTTACAGTTTTAATAAATCCGGTTTTCATTGTTGGTTACCTCGTTCAATAATTTTCTCTATCCTCTGCGCTGCATAGCCTATGCACGCGATCATGCACAGCCCCGTTGCGGGTGGCAACGCAGTGATGTGATCGAATTTGTAGGCAACAGCAGTGTTCATGTCAGTCTCGTGCGCTCCTCGTCACAGCGCGTACAACGCTGTGCGGTAATCAATTTGCCGTGTTTCACGTCGAAGCGTCCTTCGGTCACGGTCTTCCATTTATGAAAACCGGAGCGGCACAGGGTGACGCCTTTGGCGCGCTCGTGTAGACGCGCGTTGCGGACGGTCCGGAGTTGGATGACATTGTTCATACAATAGCGTCATTCGGGTTTGTGTCGGTTTGCGTCAATGGCGCAACACACAGACACAATAAGCCGATGGTTTTTACAATTTTAATAAATCTGGTTTTCATTGTTGTTACCTCGTTAACTCACTGTCGTTTAAATTGTCATATCAAATATTACTTAAT
>Ga0315281_10016049_pt1 | contig 10009 bp, 9 predicted proteins | sample YL17G07_0_MG_FD_204540 | JGI IMG/M metagenome (GOLD analysis project Ga0315281, IMG submission 204540) | Sediment microbial communities from Yellowstone Lake, YNP, Wyoming, USA - YL17G07_0 | ecosystem: Environmental > Aquatic > Freshwater > Lake > Sediment | place: USA: Wyoming | collected...
GCTCGGGCTGATCCACAAGTACGTGACCGGTGCGATTCCCGTGCGCCGCAACACGAGAGATCCGGCGTACCTCATCACGCTCAAGGCGTACGTCGCCGAGATTCTGAAGAAGCACGACCTGTTTCTGTACCCCGAGGGCGGACGCAGCTACAGCGGCGAGCTCAAGCAGGCGAAGACGGGACTCATTCACGCCGCGCTGTCGGGCGAGGCCAGCAACATCGTCATCCTCCCGGTCGGCATCTCGTACGATCTCGTCCTGGAAGATCACATCCTCGCCCGTCAGGGCGTGAAGAAGGCGCAGCGGGCGTTTACGCGTGAGCTGGCCGAGATGGTCCGCTACGCCGTCGGCTACCGCTCGCGCGTGTTCGTCACGTTTGGCGCGCCGATTTCGGTCGGCGGGGTCGATCCCGAATCACGCAGCGACGTGCTGGCGCTGACGAGGCTCGTGCGCACGCGCATCGGCGGGCTGTATAAGGTGCTCCCGACCGCCCTGTTTACCTCGGCGATGCGGCCGTCGATTACCAGGCGCGAGCTCGAGACGCGCATCGATCGGCTGATCGCGATGCTCGCCGGGCGCCGCGCGAACCTGGGCGTCACCAGCGGACGCGAAGCCGTCGAGCTCGCCGCCGAGCCGCTCGAGACGCGCGGCGTCGTCGTCCTCGAGCGCGGCCGGTTCCGTGTCCGCAACCGCGGCGTGCTGCGCTACTACGCGCGCGGCATCGACCATCTCCTCGAGTCCCCCGGCGTGACACACTGATGTTCGACACCGCGTCGAAGGCCTTCTTTCACCTCCTCGCCAACACCCCACCAGTCAAAAAGCTTGCGTCGCGCTACGGCATGCGCCGGCCGTCGAGCTTCGCGCGCCGTTTCATCGCGGGCGAGACGGCCGCGGAGGCGATCGAGGCGGCGAAGGCGGTCGAGTCGCGCGGCCTGCTGGTCACGCTCGACCACCTCGGCGAAAGCCTCGGCAGCCTCGCGCAGGCCGACACCGCCACGCGCGAGTACCTCGAGATCATCACGGCCGTCGTCGAGAGCGGCATCGGCCGCAACATCTCGCTGAAGCTCACGCAGCTCGGCCTGGACGTCGATCGCGCGAGCTGCGTGGACAACCTGCGCCGGGTGCTCGACAAGGCCGGACCGGCCGGCTTCTTCATCCGCCTCGACATGGAAGGCTCGGCGTACACCGACGTGACGCTCGACGTCTTCGAGACGCTCTGGGGGCTCGGCTACCACGAGATGGGTGTCGTGCTGCAGGCCGCGTTGTACCGGACGGAAGAAGATCTGCCGCGCGTGCTCCGGCTCGGCGCGCGCGTGCGGCTGGTCAAGGGCGCGTACAAGGAGCCGAGAGTCGTCGCGCATCAGAAGAAGCACGAGGTCGACGAGGCCTACGCGCGGCTGATGAAGATTCTGCTGGTGAGCGGCCACTACCCGGCGTTTGCCACACACGATCCGGCCATGCACGCGCTCGCCACGCAATGGGCCGCGGAGCGCGGCGTCGGGCAGGACACGTACGAGTTCCAGCTGCTCTACGGCATCCGCCGCGACCTGCAGCAGTCGCTCGTCGCGAACGGATCGCGTGTCCGCATCTACATTCCGTTCGGCCGCGAGTGGTTCCCCTACTTCATGCGGCGGCTCGGCGAGCGGCCGGCGAACGTGCGATCGGTCGTCGCAAGCATCCTCGACGAGCGCGCCGCGAAGCGCTTCGCCTAGTCCTTCGTACTTCGTGCTTAGTGCTTGGTCCGTCCTTGGTCCTGAGTCCCTCGTCACCAGCACTGATTGCGATCTGGCACGCGCTGTGCTCCCGATGGGCGCATGGGCGTCAATCGATTTGAAGATCTGCGGGTGTGGCAGGCCGCGCGACGACAGTGCGATCGGGTGGGAACCTTGCTGAATCGGCCAGAATTCCTGCGTGACCTACCGTTGTCGCATCAAATGAATGCCGCGTCACTGTCCGTCATGTTCAACATCAGCGAGGGATTTCTGCGACGTCGGGACAGAGAAACGTTGCAGTTTCTGCGATACGCGTTCGCATCGAACGGCGAACTGAAGGCCGGCTACTACGCCGCCACGGATCGCAAGTTCATCACCACGGAAGAGGAAACTGAGTTGATCGAGTTGAATGAGCGCATCGCGAAGATGCTTCGGCGCTGGCAAGGAAGCCTCGAGAGCCGTCCGAGTACACGACGAGGGACGCGGACTTAGGACGGACCAGGGACCAAGGACGGACCAAGTACCAAGCACAAAGCACCAGGGACTAAACTTCTGTGTATGTCCCCTCGCGTCATCGCCATCACCGGCGCGTCCGCCGGCATCGGCCGCGCCACCGCCCTTCGCCTCGCCCGCGACGGCGCGTCGGTCGCCATCTGCGCCCGCCGCGCCGATCGCCTGGACGCCGTCGCATTGGAGATCGCGACGGCCGGTGGCCAGGCGCTGCCCGTCGTCGCCGATGTCACACGCGAAGACGCGATGAACACGTTCGTCGCGAAGACCGTCGAGCGCTTCGGACGCCTCGACGTGATGATGTGCAACGCCGGCTTCGGCATCTACGGCGCGATCGACGACATCACGCCCGATCAGATGAAGAGGCTGATGGACGTCAACTACTTCGGCACCTACTACGCCGTCCGCGCGGCGCTGCCGGTGTTCCGCCGTCAGCAGACCGGGCACCTCATCGTCGTCTCGTCGATCGTCGGCAAGCGCGGCGTGCCCTACATGGGCGCGTATTCCGCGACGAAGTTCGCGCAGGTCGGCATGGCCGAGTGCCTGCGCTCGGAACTGTACGGCTCGCACATCCACGTCAGCGTCGTCTGTCCTGTGTCGACTGCCACCGAGTTCACGGACGTCATGACGCGTGAGACCGGCGGGGATGTCAGCAGCGCGCTCGGCCCCAGGCAGTCCGTTGACGACGTCGCCGACGCCGTCGCTCGCGCGATCGCGCACCCCATTCCCGAGGTCTATCCGTACTTCACGTCGCGCGGTCTCGTGCTCCTCAACGCCATCGCGCCGGGATTCTGCGACAAGCTGGTGCAGAAGTTCGGCCGAAGGCCCACTCGCAGGCCGACCCGTGTTTGAATGTGGGCCAACCCTTTCAGGGTCGGCATCCAATGACTGAGAGCTTCCCCCGCGCGCGCGACATCGCGATCGCCGTCCGCGACGCAGGCGGACGCGCCCTGTTTGTCGGCGGATGGGTCCGCGATCACCTGATGGGCCGCGAGTCGAAGAACATCGACATCGAAGTCTTCGGCGTGCCGGTCGGTCGACTGCGCGCGCTTCTCGAGCCGTTCGGCCGCGTCGAAGCGGTCGGCGCCAGTTTTCAGGTGTTCAAGTCCGGCGACCTCGACATCTCGCTTCCGCGGCACGACTCGAAGACCGGGCGCGGACATCGCGGCTTCGAGGTGACCGGCGATCCGTCGATGTCGGTCGAGGACGCCGCACGGCGCCGCGACTTCCGCGTCAATGCGATTCTCTGGGATCCGCTGACCGAGGAATACCTCGACCCGTTCGGCGGCCGGAACGACATCACGAATCGACTGCTGCGCGTCGTCGATCCCGCGACCTTTCCGGACGACAGCCTCCGCGCCCTGCGCGCGATTCAGTTTGCCGCGCGATTCGCGTTCACCCTTGATGACGAAGCGCGGGACCTCTGCCGCGTGATGCCGCTCGACGACCTGCCGGCCGAGCGTGTCTGGGGGGAAATCGAGAAGCTGCTGCTCGCGCCGAAGCCGTCCATCGGCCTCGCGCTCGCCCTCGAGCTCGGCATCGTCGGGAAACTGTGGCCCGAGCTGAAAGCACTCGACGGCTGCCCGCAGGAGCCCGAGTGGCATCCCGAAGGCGACGTCTGGGTCCACAACCTGCAGGTGGTCGATCAGACGCGGACCCGCATCGACGATCTTCCGCGTCCGCAGCAGCTGGCGCTGATGCTCGGCGCGGTCTGCCACGATCTCGGCAAGCCGGCGACGACGAAGTTTTCTGATGGGCGGATTCGCTCGCTCGATCACGAGGAGCAGGGCGTCGCGCCGGCGATGGCGCTGCTCGATCGACTCAACGTCCATTCGATCGACGGCTACGACGTCCGCGGACAGGTGGCCGGCCTGACCGCGCAGCATCTCAAACCTGGCGCGTGGTACAAGGTCCGCGACGAAGTCGGCGACGGCGCGTTCCGTCGTCTCGCGGCCAAAGTCGATCTCGAGCTGCTCGCTCGCATCGCGAAGTCAGACTGCCTCGGCCGCGCACCCGGCACGTTCGACTGCACGGCGATGGACTGGTTCCTCGACCGCGCGCGCCAGCTCGGCGTCGAACACAAACCGCCCGGCCCGATCCTCCTCGGCCGTCATCTTCTCGAGCTCGGCCTTAAGCCAGGTCCGCGTGTGGGTGAGATTCTGAAGGCTGTCTACGAGCAGCAGATGGACGGCACCGTCACCACGCTCGACCAGGCCATCGAGTCCGCCAAGCGGCTTCTCTAGCCGCGCTCGGGCCATCGGCTCCTGCAACACGAAGATCGGCGGGGTAAAACGCAGCGTCGGCAACGTTGCTTATGCCATGGCGCTCGGGCCCAGGATTGGGCCTCTCGCGGAGGAAGCCGCCGCTGCGTTTTTAGTGCGATTCAGTCCCGCCGACTTCTAACGTTTGCCGGAGCCGACGGCCCAAAGCGCGACCGCACGAAAGCTGTCGGCCGTCTATCTCAAGAACACGGTCTCGTGATGCCAGCGGAGCAACTCCGGGTCAGGCCGTTCGCTCGCGCGCTCGGGAATCGTGAGCAAGGTTCCTCGAAACGGGAAATATGTCTTGCCATTGTTGTAATCCGCACGAAGTCTGTCGCTCACTTCAAGCCGATTGTCTGAATCGACACTCAGGTAACCCTGCTCGAACAGGCGGTGGAGATCTGCTCTTAGTAGCAGACCGTTCGACGGCGCGTGAGGACCATCCTGCGCGAACGGACGGATATGCGCTGCTTCCAGAGCGGGCAAAGAGTGTTCTCGAGTCACCGCGCACGCGCGCGCGTATGCGTCAGTGACTGCGACGCGAAATGCTCCCTGCCCAAGACGCGGCCGTGTCAGCACGGGCGATCCGTACCGGGAATGTTCTTCAGCCTGTTCAGGATCAGCCGCAACTCGCTCGTAAAGGACGGCACGTTCCAGACACTGGCCCCACACACGAGCGCCTTCGCCATGTTCGAGGTCGTAACGCATCGGTCTCAGGTTTCGTGGCGGCCAATCTGTAGGCTGAGGAATCCACTGTTCGCGCGGGAAGAACGAGACGTTCACGACGACGATACATCCAATGTCCGCGACGCGTGACGTGCCAGCAAAGTTCATGCGCTGACGGATCTCGTCAATCTTCAGGCGCATAGTGGCGAGGCTGGGATAGCCGTTGCCCTCACCGAAACAATCCCACGCAAGCCAGGCAGGGAGCGGCGAGTAACGAGCAAAGTAGCCAAAACCGCAAACGCAATTGTGCGGAGCTTTTAGCTTGAAGAAGAACGGCGAAAACTCTTCAGCGCGGAACGTGAAATGGGTCGAGGGCGTCCAGAAGTTCACTTCTGCCATCGACTGGCGTTGAAGGAGGAAGTCGTACCAGCCGAAATCTGTTGGCGCGATCGTGCCAATGAGAGCCATTGATCGCGCGTAGGTTACTCGATCACGGTCCTACCCACGGGCGCCGGGCGGGCCGACCGGCAAACGTTGAAATCGGCGCTCGCGTTCTGGGTTTCATCACGCGTCGGGTGGCCGCGAGCGGGCGCCCGCCGGCGCGGAGCGCCGTTATCCGTGGCCAGCAGTTTTCCGGTGCGAGCACCGGTGGGCTGCTCGCGGACAGGACCCGGAACGTGATGAAACCGCCACGCGCAATCCTGCCCTGTACAATCGCGGCCATGGCTCGCTACACGCTCGTCTACGGCGTACGACTCGTTCCGGAAGGAACGCTCAAGGACTTCACCGACGCGGCGCTGACGCTCGAGGACGGGGCGGCGGCCGGCGTCACGATGCACACGATCGACGGCACGATTCCACAACTGCGCCGCGCGATGGATCGCAGTCTCAATGCGTTCTTTGATTTGCTGCCGGGAGCGGACGAAGACGACCTGGAGAAATTCGGAGACTAGGCGTTCGCGGTGCGCCACTCTTCGATCAACCGCGCGGCGTTGCCCGCAACCGAGCGCAGCGTCGGCGCCCAGCCGAGCGCACGCGCGCGCGGACTGCGAACCACCTGATCGAGCGCCATCGCGTCCGCGAACGGACCCATCTTCGACCGCGCCTCTTCGATCGGCACGTACCGCACGTCGGGCTTGTGGGCGACATGCGGCTTGATGGCCGCGATGAGGTCATTCACGCGCTCGTCGCCCTCGTCGTTAGCATGGTAAATGCCTGACGCGTCTGGACTTGCGGCCAGCCTGACATACAGGTCGGCCAGGTCGCGATCGTAAATCAGGGGCCAGTGGTTGTTGCCGTCGCCGACGACCCGGACGAGCCCGTTGGACGCCATCTTCAAGAGATCGCCCACCATCCCGCCGCCGTTGCCGTAGACGACGCCAGGTCGCACGACCATGGTGCGAAGCGTGGCTGACGCCGCCGCCAGCACGAGCTGCTCGTGCGCGGGACGCCACGACGCAATCGCCGTCGGGTTCAGCGGCGCATCCTCCGCCGCCGGATCCGGCGACGGGCCGAGCACCCACACGCCCGACGTGTAAATGATGAAGCGCTTCGCGGGCGTTGACGGCGACGCAGTACGCGGACGTTGCGCCGCCGCGATGATCGTGTCGAGCACGAGACGATCGACATCAGGTCCGCGGCCCGGCGCGCGATCGAACGCCGTGTGGACGTACCCGTCCTGCGCGTCGGCGGCGGCCTTGAACGATTCCGGTTCCGCAAGATTTCCGATCACCGGATGCCCGCCGCGCTTGCCCACGCGCCGCGCCTTCTCGTTGTCGCGTACGAGCGCGGTGACGTCGTGTCCGGCTTTCACAAGCGCGTCGAGGACGGCGCCGCCAATGTAACCGGTGGCGCCGGTCAGGAATATCCGCATGCGGGCGTATATCATAGTTCAGTCGTGGCCCGAGACACGCTCATCGACTTCTTCCACGACTTCTCCCGCACGCGCGGCGAGTTTCTCGTCTATGACGACGGCTTCCGGAGCCGATCGTACTCGTATGACGAAACGTCGCGGCGCGCGAAGCACCTCGCTGTACGTCTCCACGACCTCGGCCTGCGCCAGGGCGATGCGGTCGTTTTCTGGAGCGAAAACCGTCCGGAATGGATCGCCGCGTTCTGGGCGTGCCTGCTGCGCGGCATCGTCGTCGTCCCCATCGACTATCGATCGTCGCAGGAGTTTCTCCTCCGCGTCTGCCGGATCGTCTCCGCAAAACTGGTGCTCGTCGGGCAGGAAGTGTCGCTGCCGCACGAGTCGCCGACGGCGCCAATCTGGAAGCTGCACGAACTCGAATGGCCGGAAGGCGAGCCGAGGGCACTCGCCCCAATCGCTATCAACAGGGACACGACGGCAGAAATCATCTTCACCTCCGGCGCCACGGCCGAACCGAAAGGCGTCGTCATCACGCACCGCAACGTCCTCGCGAACATCGTCCCTGTTGAAAAGGAAGTCCTGAAGTACCGCAAGTGGGGCACGCCGTTCTATCCGCTTCGCTTCCTGAATCTGCTCCCCCTCAGCCACATGTTCGGACAGGCGATGGCGACATTCGTGCCGCCGATGCTCGGCGGGGTGGTCGTGTTCATGCGCGGCTACAACCCGGTGGACATCGTCGCGCAGGTGAAGAAGCGGCGGATTTCAGTCGTCGTGTCGGTGCCGAAGATTCTCGACGTGCTGCGCGAGCACGTGCTGCGCGTCGCGCCTGAAGCGGCGTCGCCGAGCCCGAAACGCTACTGGGTGCGGCGCTGGTGGCATTTCCGCCGGATCCATCGGATGTTCGGCCTGAAATTCTGGGCGTTTGTCGTTGGCGCGGCGCCGCTGGACGGGGCGCTCGAGGCCTTCTGGGGCGAGCTCGGGTTCGTCGTCGTTCAGGGCTATGGCCTCACCGAAACGGCGCCGATCGTCAGCTTGAACAGCCCCTTCAGCACGAAGCGAGGGTCGGTCGGCAAGGCCATGGCCGGCGTCGAAGTGAAGATCGCGGAAGACGGCGAGATTCTCGTGCGCGGCGAGAACGTCACGAAGGGCTACTTCAACGCGGCGGAGGAAACCGCGAAGGCGTTCGAGGACGGCTGGTTCCACACCGGCGACATCGGCGCGATCGGCCCGGGCGGAGAGATGTTCATCCGCGGGCGGAAGAAAGAAATGATCGTCACGCCGGAGGGCCTGAACGTTTTTCCGGAAGACGTCGAGCGCGTGCTGAATGACATCGACGGCGTTCGCGATTCCGCTGTCATCGGAGCGCCCAGCGGCCCAGGAAACAATGATGAGCGTGTCAACGCCGTGCTCGTGCTCGACGCGGGCGCCGATGTCGACACGGTTATCCGCGCCGCGAACGCGAAGCTCGACGATCCCCAGCGCATCCGCCGCGCGCATGTCTGGCCTGAGGCCGAGCTTCCGCGCACGGAAGGCACGAAAAAGCTGAAGCGCGCGGCGATTCGCGACTGGGTCAAGAGCGGCGGCAAGGATGTCGTCGCGCCGACGTCCGGCGATCCGCTCGCCGCGCTCGTCGCCCGGTACGCGGGCCGCGCGGACGTCTCCCCCACCACGACGATCGAAGAGCTGGGGCTGAGCTCGCTCGAGCGCGTCGAACTGATGGTGGCGCTCGAGGACGTCTTCCACACGCATCTCGACGAAGGCGCATTCGCCGGCGCGCGCGATCTCAACGCCCTCCGGTCGGTCGTCGAACGCGCGACGGTCGGCGACGCGGCACCGCCCGAGCCGGTGGACTTTCCCGCCTGGAATCGATCGTGGCCCGCTCGTGCGCTTCGCAACGCCAGCCTCGCGACGTGGATTCTGCCGCTCGGCCGCGTGTTCGCGTGGCTGCGCGTGGACGGACGCGAGCATCTCGATCGGATTCACGGCCCCGTGATTTTCGCCGCGAACCATCAGAGCCACATGGACACGCCGGTGATTCTGACGGCGCTGCCGTCGCGCTGGCGCTATCGCACGTCGACCGCCATGGCGAAGGAGTTTTTCAAGGCGCACTTCTTTCCGGAGCAGTACGGGCGCGGCGCGTGGTTCACCAACAGCCTCAACTACTATCTCGCGGCGCTCTTCTTCAACGCGTTTCCGCTGCCGCAGCGCGAGGCGGGCGCGCGCCAGACACTGCAGTACATCGGCGATCTGGTCGAGCACGATTGGTCCGTGCTGATCTTTCCCGAAGGCCGGCGATCGGAAACCGGCGACGTCGGGCGCTTCATGCCCGGCGTCGGCATGATCGCGTCGCGGCTCGGCGTCCCCGTCGTGCCGGTGCGCATCGTCGGGCTCGACAAGGTGCTGCATCACACCTGGCGTATGGCGCGTCCCGGCCGCGTGCGCGTGGCGTTTGGAAAACCGCTCCACCTCACCGGCGACGACTACGAGGCGTTGGCGAAGACGGTCGAGGAGGCGGTACGCGGGCTGGATTGAATCATTGAGTGATCTCGTGATTTGGCGACATGAATGGCCCAATCGATCACCCAATCACTCGATCACCTAATTGACCGATCCGCCATCATTTGTGGCACAATGTTTGTTTGAAGAGAGAGGATTGCTAGCAATTTGAGCAAGGACGATCTGATCGACATGCAGGGCACGGTGGTGGCCGTTCACAGCGGTGGTCTTTACCGCGTGCAATGCGACGCCGGCCACGAAGTGCTGGCCCAGTTGAGCGGCCGTATGCGCCGCTTCCGTATCAAGGTGGTTCCAGGCGACCGCGTTACCGTCGGCGTCTCACCGTACGATCCGGTCCGGGGCATCATCACGTTCCGCGCACGCTAGCCACAACGAAGTTTGAACTCCAACGCAACTGACCGAAGCCGACGCCGTAGCCCGCGCCGAGGCGGGGCGTCGTCCCACTCGCGGAAACCGCACGCGCAGCCGTCGCATC
>Ga0315281_10016051_pt1 | contig 10008 bp, 17 predicted proteins | sample YL17G07_0_MG_FD_204540 | JGI IMG/M metagenome (GOLD analysis project Ga0315281, IMG submission 204540) | Sediment microbial communities from Yellowstone Lake, YNP, Wyoming, USA - YL17G07_0 | ecosystem: Environmental > Aquatic > Freshwater > Lake > Sediment | place: USA: Wyoming | collected...
TATTATTTAATGCTTCATTTGCTTTTTCATTACTATCAATTAATAAATTTTGTTGTTCTGCTTCTTGTAAGGTTATAAATTGTGAGGAGTCTATAATAGTTTCTATTTTATTTGTATAAGAGTAAAATGTTTGAGCAGTTTTTAACATAGTATATGATAATAAATCTTCTGGTAATATATCAAAGTAATTTGATATTTTTTTAACTGTAGGGTTAGTATGAGGACTTTTATGACTAGCTATTTTTAAGTTCATTATATCTGTAAGTGAAGTTTGACACACATCAATTTTTCTAACTAAATCAGTCTGTGTCATATTATGTACTTTTAAAAGATTTAAAAGTACAGTGTTTTGTAAAGTTCTTGTAGCTCCTAATATAATATCATCCATTTAATTCTCCTATTAACAATTGCTGTTTCGATTCTTGTAGCTGGATAAATTGCTTAGAATCTATATCTTTAATTATCTTATTGTTTTTAGAATAAAAATGAGTAGCTGCTTTAGTCATAGATTCAGATAATAAATATTCTGGTGTTACTTTAAAAAATCTAGCTACCTTTTTAACTATATAATGATTAGGGTCTTTAATTCTCATAGAAGATAATTGTGAAAGCATTTGCATCTTAGCATCTGGGATATTAGCTAATTCTGCTAACTTCTTATATGTGGTAATATTATTATCAATCATAAGCTGCTTAAAAACATTATTTCGAATATATCGTTGATATTTTATTTTAAGATCATCCATAACCTTCTCCTACTTCACAATTCTATTAGTTGTACTATATATCTTGTCATAAAAACTATTCTGCTGATATGTAGTGAATTTAAAATAAATTAATGTGTTTTGAATTCGCTTATGTCTAAGATGATATTGAATTTCTTTAACATCAGCCCCAGATTCAGCCAAATGTACTCCCATACTATGTTTAAGACTATGAAAATTATCCCTTGATATCTTAGCTAACTTAGCATAACGTTTCATTAATACATCCATCATTTTATTTCCAACACCCTTATTACGCCTAGTTAACGATGGAAATATATAATCGTTATCCTCAAGTTCGCTTTCTTTAAGATATTTATTAAGTATTCTTGCTCTATGATCATCCAATCTTACAGCACGCTTAATACTACCCTTTAAACTATGTATATAAATTTCTTTAGTAGTTGAACAATAATCACCTACCTTCATTAATCCAACTTCACCAGCCCTTAATCCAAGATTATATGCAATTTGAAACATTACATAATCCCTATTACTTCCCTTGCGCTCAATAGTATCAAATAATTTTTTAAGTTCTCCCTGTGTTAAATACTTTTTATCAGCGTCCTTCTTGATAGCCATAAATATTCTCCTTATCTTTATTTGATACTATATAGTTCTGTAAGATTTGGAACTTTTATGAATATTTAGCTACGTTTAGATTATAAATATCTTTTAAAACATTACTTAAATGGTAGCTTTTATTAAAAGTAAGTAATGCTGTAATTATTTTTTCGCTTTCTATTGAACACCACATAGATGTAATATTTTCAGGTGTTTCTTTATCACAATTACCATTTTTGTTAATAAAATAACTACGACATTTTACTGGACGTACTTCATATATGGAGCATCTCTCATTTTTTAAAAATATACACTTTCTATGTTCTAAAGGAAGTTTAATAAATTCATCAGCTGTTGATAATGAAGTAGGAAGTTTTTCCAACAAATCAGCTTGTATATTTAAACGCTTCCATGCTTCTTCTCCTAAAAATAATGGTAAACTGGAAATAGTACCTATCCATTGTGATATAAGCTGGGCTTCAGGAAATGTAATATCTACGTTAATATAACAACAATCTCCCTTGTTACATTTATCACATTTTATATTTGCTTCATATCTTACCTTATCTTCTTTTATGGATTTATCTATTAGTTCATTTATAATTATCATAGTTGCTTTAGGATTTTGTAATAGATATGGCTTTAAAGTATTAATATATTTCTTTACATCTTTAGAAATTTTTTCTACATATTTTAAACATACTCCAATTCCACTAGTGTTTTTAATATTTAACATAACTTGAGCTAAATTATCAGTACATCCAAATTCCATTAATTCTTGTATATCCATTTTAACATTTCTCCAATTTAATTTATGGTTTAAATACTAACCACACGTATTATAAGATTTGGACCTTTTGTTATATCATCATATTCTATAGATTGTACTTTTAAATTTAACTTTTTTATACATTTGTTTACAATATCAATTAATGGGTCTTCCTCATTTGTTTTTATACCATATTTGTATTTTAAAAGTAGAAAAAGCATTAAGATTCCATCTTCTTCATCCTCACCCAATTTATTATTTTTCCTACATGGTTTCTTATATTTACATGATTTACAGTTTTCTTTCTGCTCTTTATCTGTTTTACCTTTATTACATTTACTATAGAGGAAACACCCTAGTAAACTACTTATACTTTCTATTTCTAAATATAACTCTATATCTTCATAATCTTCTTCACTATGTATGTTAAAAATTGAACAATCTGAAATTATAGCATTAAGTGCCTCTACTTTTCTTAAAGCTACCTCAAAAATATTAGGAAATTTCTCTGCCTTATCATTTATTTGAACTAAGTCTATTATTTCCTCTATAGTCTCAATATCTTCTCTTAAACTCTTTCTATTTCTATTATCAATGTCTTCTTCATCAAATTTATACTCAAAATCAATAAAATTATCATTTTCATCCAGTAAACACTCTGGTAAATTGGATATTCCTAAAAATTTAACTATAGATTCATACTTTTTACTAAAAACTTCTAATTCTTTCTTCTTTTTCTTTAATTGCTTAATGTAGTCTTTAACTTCTTGCTCCATATATCACCCTACCTTTCCCTACCTTTAATTTTAAAGTATTGTAAAACCAACTTCTATATATTTTACAGCATTAGTTATTTTTAATTGAGCTGTTTTTTTAGTATATCTGTATAATACACTATCTATTTTTATCTGGAAGAATCCTATAGATTGTTTTGCATTTATTCCATATATTAATAATGCAGTGTATAAATTATTTGGTACTATCTTGTTATTCTTTTCTACAAAAATAATATCTGCTAATGATAACTCTTCAATTGGAAAGACTTTTGATACTATCTCAATAAACTTATTTGTTAAAACTACTATTTCATGTGCTTTATCTATCACACATCCTACAAATCTTTCAAGTAATGCTTTGTTGATTTCATCATCTAAATAATCTGCTATTTTTTTCATTTCTATTTCTCCCAAATATATATCATATTCTTTTCCTTACCAAGTGAACGAGAATATAACCAATCAAAACTAAACTTCTTGTGCTCATACTTTAAAATTTCCTTTAATCCATGTGATGATTCATTTCCTATCACAATATAAGTCTTAACAAGCTTTAATATCTCCTCTTCCTTTACTCCCCAATAATTACTCTGTGGAATCTGTTGATCTGCCTGTTGTGTTATCCAAGACCCAATCACCACCTCTGGCTTAAAATGCTTCACAGCTTCCAAAGCATCATACTCTAATACATACTTGTGTGGCTGTATAACTTGCTGTTGCATAAGTAAATAATATAATTTTACCTCTTCATTTTTTACTGAAAGATATGAATCAGTTTGTGGTATCCCTAAATATTTTCCCAGTGTGCCTTTTCCTGCCCCTATCTCTATCGTTTTTCCAGGTTTGATATAAGAGGCTATCCATTCTAATAATTCTGTGGTGTGTAATCCATATATCGCATTGTAATGACACCAAACTGAAAGCTTCTCCTGTGGTATCCCTTCTAACACCTTTGCAGGAACTATTTTTATTAATCCCTCCTCATCCAGTAATATTTTATCCAATTCTCTCATCTCCTCATTACTAAGATTGCTTAATACATTGTGTTTCATATTTTCCTCCTTTTTATACCCTAACTTTATTTTTAGTTAAATTTATTCTATTTTTTGTACTTTTAATAAACTTTGTTCTAATTTTTAGTCTTTCTAGCTTCTCATTTGCTGTGGTAGTTATAGTACATGGTACAACTTCTAATGCTTTAAACATATTCCCAAATAGATAAATATAAGTCGCTGGAGATAACCAATTGATATTTTGATATGTAATATTCACAATTAACCTACCATTTATATCTTTACCTAAATATGGTACATTAATTGCATTATTTGCAGTTTTTACTAACATGTCTGGTCTTTTAAAAAATAATTTTTCTTCTTCTTGTTCATAATATAAATCATCTAAGTAATTAGATGGATAAGAAACACTTGTTTTGATTTTTGTATAATGTTTTTTTAGTAAATATTCATTATATTCTTTAGGTGAATCATAATTGTAATAAGTTTTATCTGTTCCACCATCCCAATAGGTATGATAACCAATGGTATTATGTGTATATAAAAAGGACTCTTTATCCAATAAAAAGGGATTAAGAGTTAATTCTATTCTTAATACTTGCTCTATTCTTAAAAACAAAAAATTTAATAAACCAAGTGAACCATATCTGCCATATCCATAATTTTTTTGGTTATAATTAGAAACCCACGAAACATCTATACCTTTAAAAAAATCTATGAGGCATTCTTTAACTAAATTTTTAAATTCCTTATTTTCATTACTATAATAATGATCTTTATATTTTTTATGCTGTTCGTTATTTTCCTTGGCTGGTTTACTAAGAAATAAAAAAGAGATACGTTTTTTTAAATCATTAGGTATCCAAAAAAAATCATCAGTTAATATTTTAAAATAATATATGGCAACTTTTTCATCATTGTCATAACCATCATAGTCACAACTATTATAATAAAATGGATATTTATATTTATCTTTCATGTAAATCTCTCATAATAGCACTAAATTGATAATTTTTTTTGAAGGAAGATAAGGCATCAATCATTATTTCTGCTTCTGTTGAATACCAAAATGGAAGATTTAAAAAAGGGTTATTTTTGTCACATTTAATAGTATAATTCATTACATAAAAAGCACGACATCTTAATGGACGTATTTGGTATATAGAGCATTTATCATCATTATTAAGAAAAATACATTTTCTATATTCAACTGGAAGTTTAGCAAACTCATCTGATATTATTTTATTTTTTGGTATTTTTTTAATATAATCTGCTTGAATGTTAAGACGTTCCCATTCGTTTTTACCAAGAAATGAAGGTAATGTATGACCAAGTTTTTTAATATATTCCATAATAACCAAACGCTCAGACATAATAATATCAAGATTTAAATAACAACAGTTTGCAATTTTACAATTATTGCATTGAATATTATCAGGTTTTTCTTTTTTAATAACCATATCCATCATTTGCTGTATTACCATTATAGCTTTAATTGGTTCTTTAATTAATAAAGGTTTGATTATATTTATAAAAATTTCCTTTCTGTTATTCATATATGTAACAAAATCTACAAGAGCTTGTTCACCACATTGGTTAAGAATGTTATCAGCAACTCTTCCCAGATTAGGTGAACATTTAAAAATTAATTTCATATTTTTCTCCTATTTCTATTCTAATTGTTAAGTAACTCTAATACTTCCTGTGCATAAGTTATAGGTATACTCTTTTCCTTTAGCCATTTATATATAGTTGGCTTTGATACCTTAAAATGCGCCATTAAATATTTCTTGTCATATTTAGATAAGTCTATTAAAATATCAGTTGTAACCTTCTGTTTTCTTACCATTTTTATCACCAGCAACTTTACAAATTTTTTAATCTCTTGTGGGTTTTTAAAATAGTACCATTTTCTTTACAAATAGTAAAGTTGTGATTATAAGTTTTAGATGTTGTAAAGAAAAAACCCATCTATTGTTATATGGATGGGTTTTAAAAAGCTTAAATTATTTGATTAAAAAAGATTGTTTAGATTTTCTCCATCTGTTTTTGATACTCCTCTTCTAATAACCATTCTATGAATACATGATCATAGAAATCCCACCATTTCTCATTTTTATTATTACGCAATCTTTCTATAAAATCATAAATAGCACCTAAACCATGTCCTTCTCCACAATAAGGACATATATATAAATCCTTCATAAAACCTCCAATATATGGTGAATGAAATAATTCTGATAATTGCTTTATAATACTTTCTTTTGTTTTTTCTTTTATCTTTATATCATATCTATTTTTTGTATCACAATTTTATATCATATCTATTTTTTGTATCACAATAAGGACATATTGCAGTCCAATAAAATTCTTCTGGCTTTGTCATATTATGTGGATAACAAAAACGAGCATCAGTTATAATATAAAAATTTTTAGATTTCTTTTTTTTCATCTTTTACCTCTTATAGTATAAACTTAGCTAACCCTGATATTGCCTCTTGAGCTAAAATCTCATCATATTGTTCTTGTGTTATCTTTCTTAGCTCCCAATCTAATAAGCCACATATTGGACAAACTTTTTCTTGATTCACTATATTTAAACAGTCATAATCAGAATATGGATAATCACAATTCTCACAAAAATATAATTCAATTAATTTTTCTTCCATTCATTTTATCCCCCCTAGTTTATTTATATACTTCTTCTTATTATTATATACTTGATTTGTTCTTTTTTACTCTTCTAATTCCTATTAAGAACCCTAGAAACACTTTTCTCCCTACACACACGCACGAGGCGAGAAAATTAGGGTAAGAGATAGGTAGTATATTTTAAATCCCCTACAAACACCTCTCCCTTACAAAGCTTTTACAAGCCTCTTACAAAACTATTACAAATCTAATACAAAGTCTAATCTACATAATAGAGGGCGTGAACGTAGCGATAGCGAAGTGAACGCACGAGGGGGGTTGTAACATCTTCCTTAGAAACAGTTTTTTTTCTACTGCCCATTCTTACTTAACTCACTATGCGTTTTTAGAGTGCTTTTTTTGGCAAAAAAGCTCAATCAACGATTTTTGCACCTCCCTTTACACCTAAAAATTTTTTTTATTTTTTTTGCTTTTTTTCGAGCTGTTGGGAAGGCTAATTAGAATATTTGATGTCGTATATTCTAATTAGAAATCAATCATTTTTTATTATAATGGTGCTATATTATAGCTAAACCCCTATTGACCATTTTTCTAATTAGAATTTATAGTATGTATTTCATCACTATATTTTTATAAAAGACCTAGTAAGAATTTATCTATATTTTACAGGTACAGAATTATTTTTTGACCTCCTGAGAAGTCCTTATGAACTTCCTGCATTTAATCATAATATTAATAGAAAATCTTAAAGTTTACAGAACTATATAGTAGAGAGAATGATTTGTAAACTTTTTTACCACTACAACTAACCACTGGAGGAGGTATGGAAGCAGCCTTGATGTTTAGAATTTATAAGTAGACTACCTCCTTGATTCCCTCCAGCTTGCGCTGTGGCATTTGTGCTTCTACTATATAGTTCTGTAGATTTTAAAAAAATTCGCTTGAGATTATGGTGAGTACCACCACCAGGAAGATTTTCAAATGTCAAGAGACATTAAAACATTCGCCATTTTTGCTACCACTCCCCCATACACCCCCCACCCTCCTGTGAAAGAGTTGTGAACACTCCCTTAAATCAAAACGCTTTCAAAACGTTTGGTATTCAACTTATAAGCCCTTTAAATAATATTTACAGAATAAGTCATTATAGGCTGTTTAAGAGGCTGTATAGAGGGTATGTAAAGAGCATCCCTCGTGCGTTCACTTCGCTATCGCTTATTCACGCCCTCTTAGATGTTTAAGTTATTGTTATAGATAGTGTAAGTGGGGATAATCTATTAAAATTATATAGGGAAGTACCCATGAGTAATTATTCCATCATTATCTTCTATTTCTATTCCATTGTGTTCTAGTGATAATTCTTTTCCTTGGTAGGTTATAATAGCATCTTTAGAGATCATATTACCTAAAGCATCTACTGAGTCAAAACTAAAGATTTTTCCTACTGATTCATTTTTCATAATTATCTTAACATTATGGTTAAACTAGCATCAATGTTTTTTTAATTTTTTAGTAGGTGGTGGAGTATCAAGGATAAATTCTTTAGAGGTAAAGCCATTATATTCATCAATAATTCTTTGAAGAGGTCTATCATCATAACCTTTATTATAGAGATTATTAAAGTAGCCAGTGAGGTGTTCATTTTTAGTTGGGTTATCTTTAGCTATAATTAATTCTGTTTCATCTTTTTTGATACCCAGATTTTTTTCATATTCATCATATAGTTTACTAACATCTTCACCTGCTTTGAATCTTTCAAGAATTTCTTTTTTAGTAATCATGATGATTCTCCTAATAAATTTTATAATTAGTATAAGATTTGAGATAAGGAAGATTATCTCTATCGATGAGTTCAGCAGCTTTGATAGCATTGAAGTGAGCAGACTGGATAGTATCAGTATTAACTTTTTTAGAGTGAAAGACTTCTTGACCAACAATTTTAGAATTGAAGTAGAAGACAATAATTTTCATAGATAGTCCTTTTTAATTATTTACTAAGTAGTTCTGTAATTTTTAAAAAATGAGTATATAATATATTATGAGGTAAAAAAAATGATAATGATAAAATTAGATAAATTAAATGAGGAACATCCTATAAGGATTATATCTATATTTAGTGTATGGTTATTGACTAAGATGATATTATTTTTTGATAAGAGTCATGTGTGGAAAGATTATGATATGAGTTTAGGTGCATTTAATAGAAGTGCTTCGAATTTATGTTTAAATTTTGGGTTTCGTATTAGTGTTAGCATTATAATAATTATACTACAAATAATTTTGATTCTAGGAGTTTGAGTTAAGTTGAGATATTATATAGAGTGTGTGCATTGTAAAGGGATAGCTTTTTATATTTTGAGTAAAGAGCCACCAGAGGAAGGGATGAGGCTTACCACATTTAATGTTCGAGATTTGGGAGGTGGAACGATACCAATAGGAACTAGGCTTAAATGTTATAGTTGTGGTAAGGAGTTGAGTAAGAGAGATATAAGATTTAATTTACTTAGGGTCTTAAACCCATCATAAGATGATGTTTGTTTAAGATGGAAAAAGTCACAGACTCAACCTCTACTCTACTTGTTACGTTGGGTCTCGTGAAACTTAAAAAAGGAGAAAACTAATGGATTGTATTTTATGGGAGATTAAGAAAAAGGATTGGGTAAGGTATCCAACTGGGACAATTATGACATATAGCAGAGTGATGGCAGAGGCTTATGTAAAGATGTATTTAGATGGAAACAAGGCAAGATATTTACTTGTACCAAGAGACTTATATGATACTGACAAATTGGACAGGTACATAATAGAAAAGTTAGCAGCTGGGGGAATTAGTGAGAAGGAATACATAGCAGGAAGTTTATGGATGGTAGAAGGTGTTGAGCCTGTTAAGGCTAAAGGTGTGAGAGGGAGAAAGAAAGGATAATTCACTTTGAGTTATAATTTTTCAAAGTGAACATGTAATTTATAATTAGTTGGAGAAGGTTCTTCGATTAGTTTAGCTTTTACGAGGTTATCCAATTTAGTTTTAAGAGTAGAGGACCAATCCTTTTTATGTGGATTAATGAATGGTGAGGGATAGAGTTGAGCTAATGTACTGAGGCTAAAAGAAGTATTGGGGTTTGAGAGAAAGTATTGAAAGAAGCGTTCTTCGATATCTGATTTAAAGAGTGGGAAGTAATATTTTTTAAGGTATTCATGTTTTTCATCTATGAGTGCATTAATTTTAGATGTGATATGATTTACTTTTGATACTATATAGGCTGGTGAGTTATTATCTATTTTAATTGATTCGTTTACTTTTACTGCTGAGGCTACTCTATCTACAACTGTGAACATGAATGATTCGTCTCCTAAAAATTTTTCTCTGAATTGAGAAGTTGACTGTATAGTAAATGGGATTAGTGATTTTTTCAATAGGGTAAAAATGAAATATTTTGGATAAATAAGATGGTCAAAAGATAAAAAAAGCT
>Ga0315281_10016052_pt1 | contig 10008 bp, 10 predicted proteins | sample YL17G07_0_MG_FD_204540 | JGI IMG/M metagenome (GOLD analysis project Ga0315281, IMG submission 204540) | Sediment microbial communities from Yellowstone Lake, YNP, Wyoming, USA - YL17G07_0 | ecosystem: Environmental > Aquatic > Freshwater > Lake > Sediment | place: USA: Wyoming | collected...
GAAAGTCCCATTGCCTCGGGCTGTGAAGATGCACGTCAAAGAAGTGCTCGAAGACCCAGCCGAATGGGCCAAACTTGCCGTCAACAGATTCGAAGCCGACCTCGTAACCGTGCACTTGGTAAGCGCTGATCCTCTGGTCAAGGACACTTCGCCAAAGCAAGCCGTGAAAACTGTCGAGGAGGTCGCTCAAGCAGTGGATGTGCCTCTCATCGTCGGCGGGTGTGGAGACCCAGTCAAAGACATGAACGTTTTCGAAGCCGTAGCAGAAGCTCTCGCTGGCGAAAGGCTCCTCATAAGCTCAGTAACCCGAGACATGGACGTCCCGCGCTACGCCCAATTCATCAAGAAACACGGGCACGTTGCATTGTCGTTCACGCCGATGGACCTCAACTTGGCCAGAGAGCTTAACCGCAGACTCTACGAGTACCTGCCCAAAGAATCCATCGTGATGGATTTGACGACAGCCGCACTTGGTTATGGTCTTGAATATGCTTTTTCAAACATGGAGAGGGCGAGGCTTGCAGCCTTGGCTGGCGATCCTGAGCTCGCGCACCCAATGTCCTCAGGAGCCGCGAACGCTTGGGCTGCGCGTGAGGCATGGATGGAATTGGGCCCGGAGTGGGAGCCTCGCGAGCTTCGAGGTGCCCTGTGGGAGCTGACCACCGCCGTCACGCTTCTGCTCGCGGGCGTAGACCTCTTCATGATGATGCACCCAGCCGCCGTCAAAGCCCTCAAAGACATAACCAAACAACTCGCCAGCAACAGCCACGGCAACGCCGACAGACTCGCCGACTGGGGTTCCGCGAAGATCCAGCATTGAGGTGCAACATTACATGGTCAAAAAGCAGTTGAGCCCAATCGACGTCTACAAGCTTCTTTCAAAAACGAACTGCCAGGAATGCGGCGAAAGAAACTGTCTCGCTTTTGCCACGAAGCTAGTGAACCGCGATGTGCCACTTGATAAATGCGCCTCATTGTTGAAGGCCGAAAATCGCAAAGCGTACGAACAGCTGAAACTGCTACTCGAGCCTCCAGTGAAAGAGATCACCATAGGCATCGGCCAGAAAGCCATCAAGATCGGCGGAAAACTCGTCATGTACCGCCACGAGTTCGCTTACGCCAACCCAACAGCCATCGCCATCGAAGTAACCGACGAAATACCCGAAGCAGAACTGCAGTCGAGAGTTGACAAGGCACAGCGCTTCAGCTTCGACTACATCGGACAAGCCCTCAAGCTTGACATGATAGCCATTCGCTCCACGACAAACGACCCCACCAAATATGCAACCACCGTCGAGAAAGTTGCTGCAAACACGGATTTGCCTATGATTCTGTGTTCCTTGAACCCGGAGGTGCTGAAGGCTGGATTGCTGGCTGCCTCAGAGCTCAAACCTCTGCTGTACGCGGCCACAAAAGAGAACTGGGAGAGCATGGCCGAGCTTGCCCTGACATACGAGTGCCCGCTGACAGTTTTCGCGCCGAACGATTTGAACCTGCTGAGATCATTGGCGAAGACCCTGCTCGCCTGCGGCGTCAAGGATCTTGTATTGGACCCAGGCACTTTCTTAGCAGATGGCCTAGGCGACACGTTGAACAATCTTACGATGCTGCGTAGAGCTGCCTGCAGGCTGGGTGATGAGCTTTCAGGTTTCCCTTTGATTGGCGTGCCGATGGTCGCCTGGACGACCAGTGAAGGCAGATCAGAAGACCTTGTCAAGTGGCGTGAAGCCTATCTGGCAGCCATGCTTACAGTGCGCTTCGCCGACATCCTAATACTGCACAACGTTGACGGTTGGGCGCTCCTGCCGCTCACGGTCCTGAGGCACAACATCTACGCCGACCCGCGAAGGCCCGCCTCAGTCAAAGCCGGCCTAAGAGAGTTCGGCAAACCAAACGAAGAGTCACCCGTCATGTTCACAACCAACTTCGCACTGACATACTACACGGTTGCATCAGACATCGAGAAGGCAAAGACGGACGCCTACCTGCTGGTCGTCGACACAGAGGGAATTGCAGTGGACAGCGCCGTCGCAGGCAGGAAACTGACGGCAGAAGGAGTCGCGAACGCCCTCAGGGCTTCCGGAATGGAAGACAAAGTCAAGCATCGAAAACTAATAATCCCAGGCAAGGCCTCAAGACTCAGCAGCGAAATCGAGAAGCTGAGCGGATGGCAGGTGCTCGTCGGTCCAAAAGATTCATCTGCGATTCCGAGCTTTCTGCATGAGAAGTGGCAATCGCCAGCATAAACTCTGTTTTTTTGGCTTTTCAGGCCAGTGCCCATCTTCATACCGATGGCATGCGCGAGTACTTTTCCGTGAGTGCGTGGCATCGTGAAGTCAGATGCGCAGGCATGAGGTCGTCCTCTAACCATGACTGCAAGAGTGTTTTGTCAGGTTCCTTCCTTGTACAAGTCAACGAAGCAGTTGAACGAGAACTTCTTCAGTTGGGTGCTACCCTTTACGCTTATGAGAAAAGTCTTGAAATCCTGAAGCATATCGCCCCAGTCTCTTCTGAAAACATGGTAGAACTTGACGAAGTCGGCGTAGTCCCTGTGTACTGAGACCATGATGGCATCCGCGTCAATTCCCTGTCCTGTGCTTACGAACATCACGTTTGGTTGTTTTGCGGCCCATTCCTTCCCTTTATCCCAGAGCGGGTTGACAAGTTGTTTCGAGCGCGCGAATGTGAAAGCGATTATTTCGAAGTCCAAGTAGGACAAATTCGGGATTACCGTGTACTGCTGTATGGCTTCCTTTTCCAAGATTTTCCTAAGCCTAGTGGTGGTCGGCTGAGAGATCCCCAAGCTTTTCGCAAGCTCACGGTCACTCCGTTTCGAATTCTTGATCAACGCGAAGAGCAGCTTTGTCAGATTTTCTTGTTTCATAAGTAAGATTTATGCTGAAGTCTTTTATGAAACTTTGCATAATCGTCGCCGAAACTGGCACATAATCAACGTTTCTGGCGGGTGAAATGGTTCATTCTCTGAGGCTTTGCCAGTTCCGACAGAGCCTCCCCGATTCTATCAAGTCGCTTGCCATCGCTTATGCTCCGCTGAAGGGCGGCGAAGTCTCGATGGTTATTGAAGCTTTCAATACGGCCTGTTGGTCTTTTCCTTGTGATTTCAATACAGTTATCCACTATACAGCTCAACACGCATGCGCCGCAGTATACGCAAAGCTCCTTGCTTATCCCGACTTCTCCTGTTTTCCAGAACAAGGCGCTAGTTGGGCACGCATTTATGCATAGTCTGCATTCAACGCCTCGGCACGTTCTTTTGTTAATCGTTATTCTCCCTTCGGCGAAGAACTCTTGTGCGCTGAGGTTTGCGAGGGCTTCTTCTCTCAGCTTTCTCTCAGGACTCGTTAGACATTTGGATGCGCTGTCAAGCGATTCTGTCTTGTGCTTGCTGTGCATTGATTTCATCTTTTGAGCGGCTGATGCTGTCCTGCTCTCATGGGAGCCATGTGAACCGTAGTGACTGGGTCGGTAAGGTTTCGGGCATGGGATTTTTTCAGCTTGTTCCGCTTCTTTCGATGATCTTCGGTATTATCCATTCGAAGCCTACGGCCATCAAGTGGAGGCCAGCAGTCTTTGTCTGTTTTCGAATGTCGTGGATCATTTCGGCGAAGACCTCGACGTTTTCTTCTTGGAAGGCCTCTTTGCTTCTTTCTCTTGCCCTGCGCAACCGTTGTTCCAGTTCCACCGGGACCTTTATTCCCGGGACGTACTTGATCATCCAGTCCATCATGGCCAACGACTTGAATGGCGCCACGCCGAGCAGCACAGGCGTTTTCAGGTAGACAGTGGCGTCCAAAAACCGCGTGGCCTGCTCCAAGCTGTAGACGCATTGTGTCTGTATGAAATCAATTCCGAGCCTGACCTTTCTTTCAATCTTCAGGACTTCAGGCTCGAATGGCTCTGCGTTGGGCGAGGCGGCGACTCCTATGTTGAACTTGGGCGGGTTTTCGATTTTGTTGCCGTTCAGGTCTATGCCCTCGTCCATGATCTTTCTGAGCATGTAGACGAAGGTTGCGGAGTCCAAGTCGAAAACAGGCTTTGCCTGAGGCGTATCGCCCACCGTCGTGTAGTCGCCGGTCAGAACAAGAATGTTCTTGATCCCCAACGTGGCTGCAGCCAAAACGTCGGAAAACAATGCCAGACGGTTCCTGTCTCTGGCAGTCATCTGGTAGACTGCCTCGACGCCTGCTTCCCTCTGGATAAGGTAGGATGGGATGAGAGCATTCATGAAACCGAAGGCCGTGGGATTGTCGGTTATGTTGATTGCCGTCACGTGATCTTTCAGTATTTTTGCTCCTTCAATGACCTCGTTCAGGCTTGTGGTTTTCAGCGGCTCAAGCTCACCTGTGAAGACGAATTTGCCTTCCAACATTCCCTTCATAAGCTCGCTGTAGGCTACTCTCTTCTTCACGGCCTCATCGATTTCACCGAGCTTCATTGTTCTTTCGGCTTTCATTTCCGTGGGTGTCTTGCTGTCTAGCTCGCGTGGAGGCTCCGAGATTCTGTAGTCGCGCGGAATCCTGAATTTGGTGAACAGGTCGAGTCTGTCCCTGCTTTTCAGACGATTGTAGATCAGCACCCAGGCGCAATCCTTTTTCCATCCGCCAGCCTCGCATTTTCCTCCCACTTGCCCGCCACACGGACCGTTAAGAAGACTCTTGGCACATCTGGTTGTCGGGCATATTCCTGCAGTTTCAAATAATATGCAGTCACCGCAGGCTCGACACGTTTCATAGAACTTGCCCTCTATCGGATCGTGTTCGCCGAGAAACATGGTGTCGCTGGCCGGGATTACTGGTCTGTCAGGATACAATTCCGAAAGCGTTTGAACCCCGACGCCACAGGCAAGGCTGACCAGCGCATCATAGTCGCCTACTAGTCGCCTGGTCGCGTTTTCTGTCATGCGCTTGTCGCATTGGCGAGGGACAGCCGTGGCCACGATCTTGCTGTTCGCGCCACTGGTCTTTCTGCGGGTTTCGAGCGCTGTCTTCAATTCGTCGGCTTGTTTCTTGCCTCCAACTTGTATTGTTGCTACACAGCCGTTGCATCCCACTATGAGGATTCTCTGGAAATTCCCAACGGTCTTCATGATCTCTTCAATGTTTTTGAGGCGTGCTGTAATCAAGTGTGAGTTGGCTCCTTGGTGAGTGTCGTATCAGCGGGAAGCGGTGATATAAGAATTGCTGTAATGCTTCTTCAGCGTATCAGTCTGGTGAGTAGGCTGGCTGCTAGGCCGAAGAGTACGGGGAAGGGGAGTCCTGGGAACATGCCTTTCTTTTCCAGCATCTTGAAAGAGAGGACGCAGCCTACCAGTATGCCTGCGACGGCAGCTAGACAAGCCGTGTACCCGAAGTTGAGTAGCATGTGTCCGGAAAGCATGGAATAGAACGTCAGGTCGCCTAGACCCATTTGGATGTCCTTGAACGAGTAGCTCAGGCCCTTGAGGTGTTCAAGTCCACCACGGGCTATCTTCCCAACTGGGCCACGGTACACGGCAAATGTGTCGTACACTGCTAGAAACCCTAGGATCAGAATGGTGCTCAGGGTGGGGATTGCGCTTCCTAGGAAGGTGCCTAATGCTCCGCCTAATGATAGGATCGTTAGGTTGCTTATTTTGCCGTGGGTTCGGAAGACTGCCAGTACTGCTGAGGCTGTTATGAGAAGTGAGAGAATCAGGCTGAGAACATCCGGGTACGGCACGTTGAGCGTTAGGAATATGGTGCTCAGGTATACGATTGAAAGCATCAGCGTTGCGGTTGTTAGGGCGAATCCTGTGATGAGGGTGATTATCTTTTGGTTTTTGCGTTTCAGCAGGATGTACAGGATGGTTGCTCCGATGCCTACGAGAACCACGAAGTAGGCGGCGTTTCCAAGCGATCCAACGCCTTCCTGAAACGGCGTGACGGGGTAAAACTCGATGGGTGCAGCTAAGAGAATGAGTGCGCATATGACACCGAACAGCAGGCTTGCTAGGACGGGTGTCAGGTGCACTAGTCTGGTTTTGACCGTGCCGCTCAAGGCTCTTCATCCTGTTTTCCGCTTGCTTTCTCAAGCTTTAGGTGGCATTTGCTGCAGAATAAGCTTTGTTTTCTGTCGGTTTCGAAAATGGAATTGGAGAAGTACATAACGCAGAACGGGTTGGAGCAATGATTCAGGCCCATGGTGTGGCCGAGTTCATGTACGGCTTCCTTTGTGCCTCGCTCGATTAACAGCTCATTGTCAGGCTTCTTCTTGTAGAACTCTGGCCTAAGCCTCCACAAAGATATCAATGCCGCTTTTCCGGGGCTTTCGGCTTCGCCGAAGACGAAGTTTAACGGTGGCAGATAGATGTCGACATCCGTGATGCCTAGGATTCTGTCCAAGTCTTTTGTCTTTTCTGCTTGGGCGCGGATTTTGGTGAGGATGATGTTTGAGCGGTGTTGTTGTCGGTCTTCATCGTAGGCTTCGTTGGGTAAGGGCGTTCGTTTTGCGATCTGCATGAACGTGTTTTCGGCTAGTGTCATGGTGAGGTTTTCTTGTATTCTGGTCACAGTGTCGGGGTCGACTTGGCCCACGTTTAGTAGTCCGATTTTCATCTTGTTACCTGCTAGACTTTGAACGTGTCTCCAGTTCTGGGTGCTACGGCTTCGAGGCCTAGTTCTTCGCGCACCCATTTTGCAAAGTATTCGCAGTTGCCTTCTGCGCCGTGGACAACGTAGACTTTGGGGTTTCCGCCGAGTCGTTTGATGGCTTCTTTGAGTTCGCTGGCTCCGCAGTGAGACGAGAAGTCGAAATGCCGCACTTTGGCTTTGATTTTGCGCATCTTTCCGTCTATGGTGCAAACGCCTTTTTCAAGCAACTCTTTTCCTGGTGTGCCTGGAATTTGGTAGCTGACGAGGAAGACGGCGTTGCCTGCTCTTTTGCCGACTTTTGAAATGTAGAACACTGCGGGTCCGCCTTTGAGCATGCCTGCTGGGGTGATTATGACTGCAGGGGTTTTGAGGGCTTTTCTGCGGTCGCGCCAGCCTTAGACCCAGTTTGTGCCATGTACGGCGTCGGCGAAGGCTCTTGGATCTTTGAGGAATTCTGGGTAGCTCATCATTATTCGGCTTACTTCTCGGGCCATGCCGTCGATGTAGACGGGGTATTCGAAGTGGTGTGCGGCGAGTACGCTTATGAGTTCTTGTGAGCGGCCTACGCCGAAGGCTGGGACGAGGGCGGTTCCTCCGTGTTCGACAATGTCGGTGCATGCGTCGGCGAAGCTTTCTTCGAGTTCTGGTCTTTTGGTGTGTTCTTCGGTGGCGTAGGTGCTTTCGGTTATGACGACATCCAAGTCGCCGTAGTTCATCTTTGCGCCTTCGAGCAGGCGCGTGTCGGTTGTGTTGTAGTCGCCTGTGAAGAGTATGCGTTTGCCTTGGGTTTCGATGAGTGGTTGTACGCTTCCGGGGATGTGGCCTGCGTTCTTGAACTGGAAGCTTATGTCGCCGACTTGCTGTGGCTTGTCGAAGTCTGTGAATTTGCTGCTGTTGGTCATTGTTTTCAGTTCGAGATACTCAAAGGGCAGGTAATAGCTGGATAGGTGGATGAAGTCCGCGATTAGCAACTGGTTGAGCTCGGTGGTCATTCTGTTCGTGTAAAGCGGGATCTTGCCCTTCATGTAAAATATTGGCAAAGCGCCTGAGTGATCAAGGTGACTGTGAGAGAGGAGTATGGCGTCAACTTCTTTCGGCGGAATATGTCGTGGGAAGCCTGGTTCGCGGTCAAGCATCGCGCCATAATCGAGCAGGACCTGTGTTTTCTGGGTTTTGACGGTTATGGCGATGCGGCCGACTTCGCGGGTTCCGCCGAGAAATCCGATTTGTGTTTCGCTCATTTGTTTTGCATCCGGGTTAGTGAGTATTCATGGTTGGTAGTATTTTAAAAATGTGTTGAATTTTGGAGTGGAAATGCTCTCGTGTGGCCTTTCTTGATGGCTTTGAGGACGGCGTCAACGTCCAGTGTGGCTTGGATTTCGGTTTGCACGTTCCACGCATCCGTGTCGAAATGCGCGTCGCTGCCAGCGGTGCAAGGCAGTTTCCTTGCGTTAGCCACTTGCTGGGCTTGCCTGTTGAGTTCCGGTTCAGTTATGCCATTGAGCGTTTCGATAGCGTCCATGTTCAGCTCTTTTACGAGGTCTTTGAGGCCCAGTCCGCGGTACGGGTGCGGTGCGATGGTCACGTAGCCGTTGGCTTTTGCGCGGTCGATTATGTTTTGTGCTTTCCATGGTTTGGGTGGCAGTTCGGTTGGGCCGAGCACGATGATTTCGCCTTCTTCGGCGCTGATTTCGGCGCCTGGAATGATGAGTATATCGGGGTATGCTTTTGCGTATTCGCGGGTTTCTAGGTAGCCTTTCGTGGTGTTGTGGTCGGTTATGGCGATGGCGTTGAGTGCCGGGTGCCTGTTAAGGCGTTCGACTACGGTTCTAGGCTGCTGCGTAGCGTCAAGCGAATAACGCGTGTGAAAATGCAAATCAGCTCGAATCAAGATTCATGCGCTCATGCTTTTGCAGAGCAACAAAATACGAGGGCAGGTTAAAGACGTTTTGCCTCACACGCGGCTGAGAAAATTCAACCCCCTATATATACCTTCAACTCCCAGTGAGGCCTTGCGGAAGGCTTCGAATGCTGCTGGCTAGCTTGATCTGATACCCTGCTGCTTATGGCTGAGCCGCGTTGACTGCCGCTTTCAGTGCTAGGGTTCTGAAGAGTGATGTTCTGTCCGTGCCTTTGTGTCTTTTGAGGAGGTTTTCGGCTGCTTTTGAGGCGTGTCTCAGCTCTTCCCGTGCGGAGGGTGAATCTATCTCTGAGAGGGTGAGGAGCGTGTAGTAGAAGGGGAAGGCTCGCCATCTGCCGTTGGGCTTCCGTGCCTTCTTCATTCTCGCTATACCCATTTCGATGATCCTGTTCTTTTCGCTGATTTTGGTTGCCTGGAGCGTTCGCAGGAAGGCTGTGGTGCACGTGCCGCAGCAGTACTTGCCGGTTTTGCCTCCTCTTTCCAGTATCTGGTTGAAGCCTTCCAGTGCCCGCACGACGTGTGGTGAGTGGTGAAGTTTCCAGACGAGGGCGGTTCGGAGGGCTTCTTCGCCCAGAACGTGTCTGGTGCCTGCGTTGGTTTGTATGTGTTCGCCTGTGGGCAGGTGCGCTCCCAGCTTCAGGTCTTTGGGCGTGGGCATGAACAGGCCGCAGTAAGAGCCTTCCAAGCCTTGACGTGACAGAATCCAGTCAAGCGCCTCCTGCACCCCGGCAGACGAGCCGCTGCGAAAGCCCTGCCGCACCTCCTCCAAACACCAAAGAGTCTCCTGCAAAGAATCAGAAACAAGAACCTTAACCATGTGTGAACCTCTTTTTTCAGCAGATGCCTGCCTGTAAAGTGTGGTTCTGTTTCTCTTAAAGCGTTTGCCGCATTTCCGTGTGGAAAGCGTTATAGCTGATGATGGGCAATTATGCTTTCGTGGTCAAAGATGGATGAGAAGCTGATTGCGCCCTGCGGGGTTTTCTGCGGCGAGTGCGAATTCTATACGAAGGAGAAGACGCCTTATTGTGCGGGATGCGGCAGCATCAAAGGCCACGTGTTCTGGGGAAACTGCAGACTGTACACTTGCGTCTCCGAGCACAAGGTCGAACACTGCGGAGAATGCAGCGATTTCCCATGCGAGTCCTTCGTGAACCATTATGACCCATCAGCCGGACAGAAAAACGCCCTTTATCGGGCAGGCCTACTGGCCTACCGCAGAAAGGCCGGAACAGAGAAATACCTAGCTATGGTCAAGAAGCTGAATGGCAAGGAAAAAGCCAACGCGACCTAGGCCTCTGCTCTGTAGTCTTTGGTAATCTGTTACGCTAGTTTTCAACCATTGCAGGCTCTCCCTCTAGGCGTTGGGCGGAGAGCGCCCTTTCTGTAATCCCTGATCTCAAGTCTCACGGTGTTCTGTTTGCACGTCTTTTTGGTGGCGTCTGCTATTGTTTTGCCCCA
>Ga0315281_10016053_pt1 | contig 10007 bp, 7 predicted proteins | sample YL17G07_0_MG_FD_204540 | JGI IMG/M metagenome (GOLD analysis project Ga0315281, IMG submission 204540) | Sediment microbial communities from Yellowstone Lake, YNP, Wyoming, USA - YL17G07_0 | ecosystem: Environmental > Aquatic > Freshwater > Lake > Sediment | place: USA: Wyoming | collected...
CGGCACCGATGCCGTGCATACGCACATGACCAATTCGCGCCTGACCGACCCCGAGGTGCTGGAATGGCGCTTCCCCGTGCTGGTCGAGGAGTTCCGCATCCGGCGCGGCAGCGGCGGCGCCGGCCGCCATCGCGGCGGCGACGGCGTCGTGCGGGCTTTGCGTTTCCGCGAGGCCATGACCGCCTCCATCCTTTCCAACCATCGCCGCGTCGCCCCCTATGGCATGGCCGGCGGCGAGCCGGGCGCGCTCGGGCGCAACCATGTGCGGCGCGCCGACGGCACGAGCCTTGAGCTTGCCGGCACCGGCCGGGTCGAGATGAACCCCGGCGACGCCTTTGTCATCGAAACACCCGGCGGCGGCGGTTATGGTCGGAAGGAATAGGGGAGCCCATGAAAGCAACGACTGAAGAGAGTGGCGCCGCGACCGTTCCGGTCTTGATCGCCGCCTGGCTCGAAGTGCTGCGGGCAGCGGCGGCGGGGCGTCCCGACGGGGCTGAGCTTTCGCGCATGGCCGATGCCCTGGCGCGACCGGGGCGGCTGGAATCCGATCTTCCTCCCCCACCCCCGCCACACGTCGCGCTGCGCCATCTGCCGGCCGCCCTCTCCGGCATGGAGGCGTGCCCGCACCCGGCGCTTATTTCTGCCGTGCGCGCGGTCCTGCCGGCCATGCGGTGGACCACCGCCTACGAGAAGGCGGGCGAGACCGCCGCCATGGCCGACCTGATGGTGGCGGCGCAGGCCGCCGGCGGGCGCGGCCCCTGGCGGCTCGACGACATTTCCTTCGGCCTTTTTCTGATCGCCCCCGGCGCCTTTTACCCGCGCCATTGGCACGAGGCGAAGGAGATCTATTTCATCCTTGCCGGCGAGATCGAGATCGCCTTGAACGATAACCCGGCGCTTCTCTGCCGGCCGGGCAGCCTGGTGCGCACGCCTTCGAATGCGTCCCATACGCTTAAGGCCGGGTCTAGGCCGGTGCTGATCCTCTATCACTGGGTGGACGCCATCGGCACGCCGATCTGGTTCGCCGAACCGGGCGAGGCCCCGCGTGGCCACGGCATGGGGGCCAAGCCCGACTCCAAGAGTTAGCCCCAATGCCCGGTCCGGCGTTATAATCCCTCGTCATGGGGGAGGGGGAAGCATGGGCAAGAAGAAGCACGACAAGGCCAAGCGGCTCGGGGCCAAGGTTCCGCGCCCTGCCAAGGAGCGCGCCGCCGTCGAAAAGACCTGGCGTGTCATCGGCGATCCAAAACCGCCGCGGCCGCCCAAGCCGCCGAAAAAATACAAATACGTCGAGGAACTGGCGCGCCTGCAATTCGAGCTGATCAAGCTCCAGGAATGGGTGCGTATGCAGGGCCTGCGCGTCGCCATCGTCTTCGAGGGCCGCGACGCCGCCGGCAAGGGCGGCGTCATCAAGCGCATCATGGAACCCTTGAACCCGCGCGTCTGCCGCATCGTCGCTCTCGGCACGCCGACCGAGCGCGAGCGCGGCCAGTGGTATTTCCAGCGCTATGTGGCCCAGTTGCCGGGGCGGGGCGAAATCGTCCTGTTCGACCGCAGTTGGTACAATCGCGCCGGCGTCGAGCATGTCATGGGTTTTAGCGACGAGGGCGAATACCGCGACTTCCTGCGCGACTGCCCGGTGTTCGAGGACTTGCTGATCCGCTCCGGCATCCACCTGCTCAAATATTGGTTCTCGGTCAGCGACGAGGAACAGGAAAAACGCTTCCTCGAACGGGCGCAAAACCCGATCAAGCGCTGGAAGCTGTCGCCGATGGATCTCGAATCGCGCAAGCGCTGGGTCGATTATTCCAAGGCCAAGGACGCCATGTTTGCCCATACCGATACCAAGCGCTGCCCCTGGTACGTGGTCGATGCCGACAACAAGAAACGCGCCCGGCTTAACTGTATCGCCCATATCCTGTCGCAACTTCCCTACCGCGACATGGAGCCGGTCGCGGTCGAACTGCCGCCGCGCCAGCCCGACACCGACTACCAGCGGCCGAAGAAATCGAGCCAGCGCTTCGTGCCGAAAATCTATTAGGGGCATCGCATCATGGGGGCGCTGATCGCCGGGGCGCTGGGCGAGTTTTCTCCGGCGACATTTGCCTTCGCTCTGGCGGCCGTGTTCCTGGCCGCCATCCTGCGCGGCTTCACAGGCTTCGGTTTCGCCCTCATGGCGGTGCCGGCGCTGGCGTTGGTGCTGCCGCCGGCCGAGGTCGTGCCCTGCACCCTGCTCATGCCGCTGGTCGCCGGGCTCGATACCTTGCGCAAGGCTTGGCGCCAGGCCGACTGGCCATCGCTGAAGCCGCTGTTGTTGGGCGCCCTCGCCGTGACGCCTGTGGGCGTCTATGTCCTGTCCATTCTGCCGGTGGCGTTCATGCGGGCCAGTATCGGCATCATCGTGCTGCTGGCGGCGCTGCTGTTTTGGCGCGGCCCGCACTTAAAGCTCGCCCCCTCGCGCCTGTTCTCGCTCGGCGTCGGCGGCCTGTCCGGGTTTCTCACCGGCGGCACGGCCATGGGCGGACCCCCGGTGATCCTCTATTACATGGCCTTGCCGGCGGGCCTGGCGGTCGGGCGGGCCTCGCTGTTCGTTTTCTTCACCTGCACCTCGATCGCCACCGTCGCCGTCCAGGCCGCCGGCGGGCTCATCACCGCCCGCGCCCTGGTGGTCGCCGCCCTGCTGTTGCCGGCCGTTATCATCGGCAACACGCTGGGCGACCGCGGCTTCGACCGCGCCGGGGCCCCGACCTATCGCCGCGTGGCGCTGGGGTCGCTGGTCGTCGCCGGCGCGGCCGCCCTGCTGCGGGCGTTTTTCTAGCCCACGGGAATAGAGCGCTTGGCCGGCCGGGGCCGCTCCGCTAGAAAGGGAGCGCTCTGCAAGTGGGGGTTCCATCATGGCGTCCGATTTTCCAACCTCGGCCCGGGTCGTTGTCATCGGCGGCGGCATCGTCGGTTGTTCGGTGGCCTATCACCTGACCAAGCTCGGCTGGCGCGATGTCGTGCTGCTGGAGCGCAAGAAGCTCACCAGCGGTACCACCTGGCATGCCGCCGGCCTGGTGCGGGCCATGCTGCACACGGTCAACCTGACCAAGCTGGCGCAATATACGATTGGCCTCTATGGCAGCCTGGAAAAGGAAACGGGCCAGGCCACCGGCTTCAAGCAGAACGGCTCCATCAGTCTCGCCGTCAACGAGGAGCGCTGGGACGAACTGCTGCGCGGCGCCACCATGGCCGGGGCCTTCGGCATCGCCGCCGAACCCATCACGGCCAAGCGGGCGCAAGAGCTGTGGCCCCTGCTCAACGTCTCCGACGTCATCGGCGCCATTCATTTCCCCAACGACGGCCAGACCAACCCCTCCGATACGACCATGGCGCTGGCCAAGGGTGCGCGCATGGGCGGCGCCCGTATTTTCGAGGACACCAAGGTCACCGGCGTCACGGTCAAGAACGGCCGCGCCGTCGGTGTCGAGACCGAACAAGGCGCCATCGCCTGCGAGGTGGTGGTGAACTGCGCCGGCATGTGGGGGCGCGAGGTGGGTGGCATGGCCGGTGTCGCCGTGCCGCTCCAGGCCTGCGAGCATTTCTACATCGTCACCGAGCCGATGGGCGTGCCGGCCAACCTGCCGGTCATGCGCAACATGGATTCATGCGCCTATTACAAGGAAGACGCCGGCAAGCTGCTGATCGGCGCCTTTGAATCCACCGCCAAGCCCTGGGCCGTGGATGGTATCCCCGAGGATTTCTGCTTCACCGAGCTGCCCGAGGACTTCGATCATTTCGAGCCGATCCTGAGCGCCGCCATCCATCGGGTGCCGAAGCTGGGCTCGGTCGGTATCCGCAAGTTCTTCAACGGGCCGGAGAGTTTCACCCCCGACCAGCGTTTTCTGCTGGGCGAGGCACCTAACGTGCGCGGCTTCTTCGTTGCCGCCGGCTTCAATTCCATCGGCATCCAGTCGGGCGGGGGCGCCGGCATGGCCTTGGCCGAATGGATCGTCGGCGGCGCGCCGCCGTTCGATCTCTGGGACGTGGACATCCGCCGCATGATGCCGCACCAGGCGAGCAAACATTATCTTTCGCGCCGCGTGTCGGAGGCGCTCGGCCTCCTCTATGCCATGCACTGGCCCTATCGCCAGTTCGAGACCGCGCGCGACGTGCGCCTGTCGCCGCTCCATGCCCGGCTCAAGGAACACGGCGCCTGCTTCGGCGAAGCGGCGGGCTGGGAGCGCGCCAACTGGTATGCGCCCAAGGGGGTCGAGCCCGTCTATAAATACAGCTTCAAGCGCCAGAACTGGTTCCAATATTGCGCCGAGGAATGCCGCGCCGCCCGCGAGACGGTCGCCATCTTCGACCAGACCTCGTTCGCCAAGTTCGTGGTCACGGGGCCGGACGCGGCCGATCTGCTGCAACGACTTTCGGCCAACGACGTGGTCGGGCCGGTGGGCCGCGCCGTCTATACGCAATGGCTCAACCACAAGGGCGGCATCGAGGCCGATTTGACCGTGACGCGGCTGGCTGACGATGTCTTTCTCGTCGTCACCTCGGCCGCCTCCTCGGTGCGCGACTGGACCCATCTGCAACGCCATGTCCCCGAGCACGCGCGGGTGGACCTGGCCGATGTCACCTCGGCCTACGCGGTGATCGGCGTCATGGGACCGAACAGCCGGGCGCTGCTCTCGCGCGTCACCCCGGCCGACCTCTCGAACGCCGCCTTTCCTTTCGGCGCCTGTCGCGGCATCGAAATCGCCTCGGCGCCCGTCCATGCCATCCGCATGAGTTATGTCGGCGAACTGGGTTGGGAGCTTTACATCCCCAGCGAATTCGCCGTCGGTGTTTTCGAGGCCCTGATGGCGGCGCGCGAGGGCCTTGGCTTGCGGCTCGCCGGCATGCACGCCATGGACGCGCTGCGCCTGGAAAAAGGCTATCGCCACTGGGGCCACGACATCGGCGACGAGGACACGCCGATCGAGGCCGGCATGGGCTTCCTCTGCGCCTGGAACAAGAGCCCGGCCTTCATCGGCCGCGAGGCGCTGTTGAAACAGAAAACCCAAGGCGTCGCCAAGCGCCTGGTGCAATTCGCGCTCGAAGACCCCGAGCCGCTGCTCTATCACAACGAGCCCATCTATCGTGACGGCGCGCTCGCCGGCTATCTCTCCTCGGCCAATTACGGTCACACGCTCGGCCGCGCCGTGGCTTTCGGTTATGTCCGCAACGAGGCCGGCGTCACCGCCGACTATGTGAATGCCGGCAAATACGAAATCGAAGTCGCCAAGCGCCGCTACCCGGCCCGCGCCAGCCTGACGCCCCTCTACGATCCGAAAAGCGAGAAGATAAAAGGCTAACCCTGCTTCGCCTTCAGCGCCGCCATGCGAATATCGGCGAGCGTCGTGCGCGTGGTGATGGCCTCGGGCGCGAGCTTCAGTTCGATCAAGGCCGGCCGGCCCGCCACCAGCGCCCGCTCGAAGGCCGGGGCGAAATCCGCCGTCGTCTCGACCGTCTCGCCCTGCGCGCCATAGGCCCGCGCCAGCGCGGCGAAGTCCGGGTTGGCCAACTCGGTGGCGATGGTCCGGCCCGGATACTCGCGCTCCTGGTGCATGCGGATGGTGCCGTACATGCCGTTGTTGACCACCACGACGACGATGTTGAGGCCGTACTGCACGGCGGTAGCCAATTCCTGCCCGGTCATCAGGAAGCAGCCGTCGCCGGCGAAACAGACGACGATGCGTTCGGGATGCGCCGCCTTGGCGGCGATTGCCGCCGGCACGCCATAGCCCATGGCCCCGCTGGTCGGCGCCAATTGCGTGCGCCAGCGGCGATACTGGTAATAGCGATGCAGCCAGCCGGTGTAGTTGCCGGCGCCGTTGGTCAGAATGGCATCGGCCGGCAGGCGCCGGCTGAGCCAGGTCACGATCTCGGCCATCTGCAAGCGGCCGGGCCCAGGTTGGGGCGCGATGTTGGCGAGATAGTCCGCTCGCGCGGCGGCCGTCCATTCGGCCCACGGCCCCGGCTTGATTGGCTGCAAGTCCTTGGCGGCGGTCGTGAAGGCCGCCATGCCGGCATTGATCGGCAGCGCCGCCCGATAGACCCGGCCCAATTCCTCGGCCCCGGCATGGACATGGATCAACGTCTGCTCGGGGTTTGGCACGCGCACCAGCGTATATCCCCCGGTCGTCATCTCGCCCAGCCGCGCCCCCACCACCAACAGCAGGTCCGATTCCTTGACCCGTCGCGCCAGCGCCGGGTTGATGCCGATGCCGACATCGCCGGCATAATTCGGCAGCGTGTTGTCATAGAGATCCTGGCAGCGGAACGAGGCCCCCACCGGCAAATTGAAAGTCTCGGCGAAGGCCCGCAAGCCCGCGATGGCATCCGCCGTCCAGCCCCCGCCGCCGGCGATGACGAAGGGGCGCTTGGCCGTCGCCAGCATGGCCCGCAGGCGCGCCATGGCCTCGGGTCCGGGATGGGCCTCGGCCGCCTGGTAAGGCAGCGTATCGTCGGTCTCGACGCACTCGGTCAGCATGTCCTCGGGCAGGGCCAGCACCACCGGCCCCGGCCGGCCCGAGACGGCGCGGTGAAAGGCCTGGCTGACCAGTTCCGGAATGCGCCTGGCGTCGTCGATCTGCGCCGCCCATTTGGCGAGCGGTGCGAACATGCGGCGGAAGTCCACTTCCTGAAAGGCCTCGCGCTCCAACTGGCCGCGCGCCGCCTGGCCGACAAAGAGGATCATCGGCGTCGAATCCTGGAAGGCCGTATGCACGCCGATGGCGGCATTGGTGGCACCCGGCCCGCGGGTTACAAAACAGATACCGGGCCGGCCGGTAAGCTTGCCATGGGCTTCCGCCATGTTGGCCGCCCCCCCTTCGTGCCGGCACGAGATAAGGCGTATGTCCTTGGCGTCGTAAAAGGCGTCGAGCACGGCGAGATAACTCTCGCCGGGGACGCAGAAGGCAAGCTCGACGCCGTGGATCTTGAGGGCGTCCACCAGGATCTGGCCGCCGCTGCGCGCGGGATGGGTGTTGCTCATCGGGGCCGTGCCTCGATCTGGTTGTGCCGGTCATGAGGACATAGCGGATCGGGTCCGGGCCCGGCAAGGCCACCAGCCCCGTCCCAGGCCAGCCGCCCCATTGGCCGGGCCCGCCGCATCGGCTATGACTGGCCCCAGCAGGAGGAACTCATGCGGTATTTGGGCTTTGGCTTGTTGGCGGCGGTCTTGCTCGCCGCGTCGCCGGCCGTGGCCGAGACGGACGGTTTGGCCCAACAGCGGGAACAGCTGCGTGCCGCCGAGGCCGCGGCCAGGGCCGACGCCGCCCTCTCCGGCATCGACGCGGCCCTTGCCGCCTACTACGCCGGTTCCTATACCGAGGCGCTGGCCCAACTGACGGCGCTGGCCGAGGACGGCACCGTCGAGGCGATGTTCTGGCTCGGCGCCGTCTACGAATCGGGCGACGGCATCCCGCTTGACCTGGTCCAGGCCGCCCGTTGGTTCCAGGCGGCGGTGGACGAGGACGATTTCGCGCCCGCCCAATATCGCCTAGCCGTGCTCTACGACTCCGGTCGCGGCGTTGAAAAAGACGCCACGCGGGCGATCGAGCTTTACGCCGCCGCCGCCGAACAGGGCCATGTCGACGCGCAACGCAACCTCGCCTACGCCTACGAGCGCGGCTGGGGCACCGACAAGGATCCGGTCAAGGCCTTCCGCTGGTATCAGCGGGCGGGGGACCAGGGCGATCCCGACGGGCTCGATGGCGCGCGGCGTATCGCCGTCCAGCCTTTGCCCGAAGATGCCGAGTGGAGCGAGCTTGAACAGGCCATCGTCTATTACTACCAGGGCGACGCCTTCCGGGCGGTCAGCGGCTTCACCGCGCTCGCCGACGAGGGCGATGCCGAGGCCAAGGCCTGGCTCGGCTACATGTGCGAACTCGGCGACGGCACGCCGCGCAATCTCGATCGCGCCGCCGGGCTCTATCAGGCGGCGGCCGACGGCGACGACCCGCGCGGCCTACTCGGCCTCGCCAACTTCTATTACCTGGGCGAGCCGATGGCCGAGGACCGGCCCAAGGCCGCCGGGCTCTTCGAGCAGGCGGCCGAAATGGGCTCGGTGCTGGCGCAGTACAATTTGGGCTACATGTACGAAAACGGCTATGGCGTGCCCGCCGACAAGACCCTGGCGGTGCGCTGGTACCGCCTCGCCGCCATGCTGGGCTACGACGTGGCGGCGGAAGACCTGAAGCGCCTGGCGCGGTAGCCGGCGATACGCCTGCCCCCCTCACCTCTCCGGCTTTGGCCGCGGCACGAAGGGCAGCCGGGCGCGGTCGGCGGCCTCGTCCCATTCGACGCCGGCATTGCGCACGTATTGGCGGGCGGCGTCGCGCCGGGGCTGGAAGTCCCAGGGGGTATGCGACCCCGTCGTCAGGACCGGGTGCAGGAACAGGCGCCGCTGCTGGCTGGCGATCACCCGTTGCCGCAACTCGGCCACATCCCAGCGCTTGAGGATGTCACCCTTCATCGCCACCGCCCTCGCCACCATCTCCGGCCGCGCCGCCAGATTCTCCGTCTCGTCGGGGTCGGCGGTGAGGTCGTAAAGCTGGTCGGGATCGGTCTGGCAATAGACGAACTTATGCCGGCCGCGTTTCAGCATGAGGACCGGCGAGGACGTGCCTTCGCCCAGATGCTCGCCCCAGACCTCATCCGCCCACGTCGCCTTGGCCTCGTTCAGCAAGGGCACCAGGCTTCGCCCGTCGAGCGGTTCCACGGGCTTGTCATTATCGCCGGCCAAGTCCAGCAGGGTCGGGAACAGGTCCACGAGCGAGACGTTGCGGCCCTCGCGCCGCGCCGCGAATCGCTTCGGCGCCCAGACGATCATCGGCACGCGCAGCGACCACTCAAAGAAGCTCATCTTGTACCACATGCCGCGCTCGCCCATCATGTCGCCGTGGTCGGCGGTGAAGATGACGACGGTGTCCTCGGCCAAACCGGAGCGCGTCAGCGCCCGCAACAGCCGCCCGACCAGGTCGTCCACGTACGAAATGCTGCCGTAATAGGCGTGGCGCGCCGCGCGCACCTGCGCCGGTGTGATTTGATACTGGTGCAGGCGATTGAGGTAATGCAGCCGCCGGCTATGCGGATCGAGCGTGTCCGGGGCCATGGCCGGCACCGCCGGCATATCGATGCCCGCATGGTCGTAACGATCCCAATGCTCGGGCAGGCAGGTATAGGGATCGTGCGGGTGGGTGAACGAAGCCAGCAGCAGGAACGGTCGCTCGGCCCTATGCCGGGCCAGGTCATAGAGCTTCTGCTCGCTCTGATAGGCAACCTCCTGGTCGAAATCCATCTGCAAACTGCGCTCGCAGGTGCCGGCCTGGATCACGCTTTCGGCATTGTGCGACCAGGGATAGTGCACCTCGCCCGGCTGCCGCACCGCCTCCTGGCCCTGCCAATCGGGGGTCCAGCCGAAATCGACCGGATAGATGTCGGTGGTGAGGCGCTCCTCAAAGCCGTGCAGCTGGTCGGGGCCAATGAAATGCATCTTGCCGGCAAGGCAGGTCGAATAGCCGGCCCGGCGCAAATGATGCATGAAGGTCGGCACCGAGGCCGCGAACTCGGCGGCGTTGTCGAAGGCGCCGATGCGCGAGGGCAGTTGCCCCGAGAGCATCGAAAAGCGCGACGGCGCGCAAAGCGGATAGTTGCAATAGGCATTCTCGAACAGCACGCCCTCGGCGGCGAGCCGCGAGAGATGCGGCGTCTTGACCACGTCGTGGCCGTGGAACGGCAGCGCCCTCGCCGACATCTGGTCGGCCTGGATGAACAGAATATTGGGACGCGGCTGGCTCACGGCCGGGCTTAGAGCGGCGGCCGGCGCGAAGCCCAGGGCCGCGCCGCTTCCAGCGCGGCGCCGATCCTGAGCGCCATCAGGTCATCGAAGCGCCGGGCGACGATCTGGGTCGCCGTCGGCAGGCCGGCCTTGGTGAAGCCGGAGGGCACCGAGAGGGCCGGGCACTGGCTGACGAAAT